>Ga0209638_1001838_pt1 | contig 13251 bp, 9 predicted proteins | sample BarGraNGADG00211_FD_184490 | JGI IMG/M metagenome (GOLD analysis project Ga0209638, IMG submission 184490) | Arctic peat soil microbial communities from Barrow, Alaska - Barrow Graham LP Ref core NGADG0002-211 (SPAdes) (version 2) | ecosystem: Environmental > Terrestrial > Soil > Wetlands > Peat... | reverse complement strand
GATCTCGTCCCGCAGCTTCGCCGCGTACTCGAACCGCAGCTCCTCGGCCGCGACGAGCATCTCCTCCTCGAGGGTGACGACGAGCTTCTCGAGCTCGCCGCGGTCCATTCCCTCGACCTTCTTCGAGCCGCGACGGCGGCGACCCGGCACGTGCGGCGACTCGAGCTGCAGGAACTCGGCGATGTCGGAGATGCCCTTTGAGATCGTGATCGGCGTCAGCCCGTGCTCTTCGTTGTACGCGAGCTGGATCGTGCGACGGCGATTCGTCTCGTCGATCGCCTCCTTGATCGACTCGGTCTGCTTGTCGGCGTACATGAGCACCCGCCCGTTGACGTTGCGGGCGGCGCGGCCAATCGTCTGGATGAGCGACGTGCGCCCGCGCAGAAAGCCCTCCTTGTCTGCATCGAGGATCGCGACGAGCGACACCTCCGGCAGGTCGAGACCCTCGCGCAGGAGGTTGACGCCGACGAGCACGTCGTACTCGCCGAGGCGCAGCTCGCGGATGATCTGGATGCGCTCGAGCGTGTCGATCTCCGAGTGGAGGTAGCGCGCCTTCACGCCGGACTCGAGCAGGTAGTCGGTGAGATCTTCGGACATCTTCTTCGTCAGCGTCGTGACGAGCGTCCGCTCACCGACCTGCTCGCGCTTGCGGATCTCACCGAGCAGATCGTCGATCTGGTTCTTCGTCGGCCGCAGCTCGACCTCCGGGTCGACGAGCCAGGTCGGCCGGATCAGCTGCTCGGCGATCCGCTTCGAATGCCGCAGCTCGTACGCACCCGGCGTGGCCGAGACGAAGACCAGCTGCGGCACCTTCGCGAGGAACTCGTCGAAGCGCAGCGGCCGGTTGTCGATCGCCGACGGAAGACGGAAGCCGAAGTCCACGAGCGTCTGCTTGCGCGAGCGGTCGCCCTCGTACATGCCGCCGATCTGCGGGATCGACTGATGCGACTCGTCGCAGAACACGACGAAGTCGGACGGGAAGTAGTCGAGCAACGTGTGCGGCGCAGAGCCGGGGGGACGGCCGTCGAGGATCCGCGAGTAGTTCTCGATCCCGTTGCAGAAGCCGAGCTCCTTCATCATCTCGAGGTCGTACTCGGTGCGCTGACGGATCCGGTGCGCCTCGAGCATCTTTCCCTCGGACTCGAACATCTTGACCTGCTCCTCGAGCTCGTGCCGGATCTCCACGGCCGCGCGCTCGATCGTCGGCTTCGACGTCACGTACTGCGTCGCCGGGAAGATCGTGATCTGGTCGTACTTCGAGAGCACCTCGCCCGTCAGTGGATCGAAGTGGGTGATCGCCTCGACCTCGTCGCCGAAGAACGAGATGCGATACGCCGTCTCCTCGTGCGCGGGCTGCACCTCGACCACGTCGCCCTTGACCCGGAAGCGGCCACGGCCGAGCAGCGTGTCGTTGCGCACGTACTGGATGTCGATCAGCTTGCGGAGCATCAGGTCGCGATCCTGCTCCTCGCCGACGTCCACGAAGACGATGCGGTCCTTGTACTCCTCCGGCGACCCGAGGCCGTAGATGCACGACACCGACGCGACCACGATCACGTCGCGCCGCGACAACAGATTCGAGCTGGCCGAATGGCGCAGACGGTCGATGTCGTCGTTGCGCGACGAGTCCTTTTCGATGTAGAGGTCGGCCTGCGGGACGTACGCCTCGGGCTGGTAGTAGTCGTAGTACGAGACGAAGTACTCGACGGCGTTGTGCGGGAAGAACTCGCGGAACTCGTTGCACAGCTGCGCGGCCAGGGTCTTGTTGTGCGCGATGATCAACGCCGGCTTGCCGACCTTCTCGATCGTCCAGGCGATCGTCGCCGTCTTCCCGGTGCCGGTGGCGCCGACGAGCGTCTGGTAGCGCTCACCGTTCAGGAGGCCCTCGGCGAGGATGTCGATCGCCTTCGGCTGGTCGCCCATCGGAACGTAGTCGGCGGATGTTTTCAGTTCGGCCACGGAGACAGGGTACCCCGATGGCTCTTGCCGACGCGACCCGCGAACGAGTCTCCGCAGCTCCGGTGAGGCAGGACTTCCGGCGCTGACGAGTAACGCGAACGCATTGCGGGAACGCTCTCGCTCGTAACCCGGCCTACGTCCGGGCTTCTCAATATTTTGGTCGTGCGCATGGTTCGTCTTCGCATCGCTGTCGTCTCGCTGCTCGTGGTGACGCTCGTCCAGGCGGGCGGCGCATCGGCCTACTCGTGGCCCTTCAGGCCGTTCGACCAGCAGCACCCGATTCGCGGCTTCTTCGGCGATCCGCGCACGGTGTACGAAAACGGCATCCTGTCCGGCGCGTTCGAAGGCCCCGGCTTCTTCTCGTTCCACCAGGGAATCGACATCTCCGCGCCCGACGGCACGCCCATCTACCCGTCGGAGGATGGGACGGCGCACTACATCGGCTCGGCCACGCTGAACATCGTCACCGACCACAACGTCGTCTTCCAGTACTTCCACATCGTCACGGTCGTCGGCGAGGGACAGCAAGTGGTCGCGCGCAAGACGATCCTCGGCTACGTGCAGCCGCCGTTCGGTCACGTCCACATCTCGGAGATCGACGGCACGCAGGTGGTCAACCCGTTGCAGCCCGGGCACCTGGCGCCGTATCACGACTACACGAAGCCCGTCATCCGCGACATCGTGATCCGTGATCAGACGGGCGACGTGCAGACTCCACTCGGGCTGTGCGGCCGCATCGAGTTCGACGTCGACGCCTACGACACTCCCCCGGTCGCGGTGCCCGGAAAATTCGAGGGGCTGCCGGTCGCACCGTCGCTCGTGCAGTGGACCGTGACGAACCTCCGCGGAACGGCCGTCGTGCCCTGGCGTACCGCCGCCGACTTCCGGACGACCCTGCCGACGAATGCCCACTTCTGGGATACCTATGCGAAGGGCACGTATCAGAATGCGCCGCGCTTCGGACGCGAGCAGTACACGTCGATGGACGGGCGCTTCCTCTTCCAGCTCGCCGGCAACTACGACACGACCGCGATCCCGAACGGGGTCTACGTCATGACGGTGCTCGTCGGTGACGGCCACGGCCACAAGACGCTCGACGCGGAGCGCTTCTCGGTGCTCAACGCACGGAGCGGCGTCTGTCCCGGCTCGCTCGCCGCACCTCCCGGCACGGAGCCGCCGCCAGACACCGAGCCGCCCGTAACGCCTTGACTAAGGCAACCCGAGCTCCGACTTGTACGCGCGGCGGTAGATGTCCTTCAACCGCTCGACCCGGGAGACGTAGGCCCGCGTCTCGGAGAACTGGATGTCCTCTCCCTTGCTGCGCCAGTCGTCGACGTTCGCCTGGCCGGCGTTGTACGCCGCCAGCGCGAGCCGCTCGTCGTGGTACTTGTCGAGCAGGTGGCGCAGATACCAGGAGCCGTAGCGCACGTTGATCTCGGGGTTATCGAGGTCGGCGAGTACGAAATCGTTGCCACCCGTGTGGATTGCGATCCCCTTCGCTGTCGCCGGCTGCAACTGCATGAGGCCGATCGCACCCGTGCTCGAGCGCGCGCTCGCATTGAACTTGCTCTCCTGCTCGATCACGGCGGCGAGCAGGGCGGGATTCAAGCGGTAGTGCTGCGCGTGGCCGCGCACGATCGCCTGGTAGCGGAGCGGGTACCAGATGCGCGCCCACCAGGCCGGCTCGGTGCGCTGCAGATAGGTGAACGCGCCGATCGCCGCCGCGGCGATCGCGCCAAGGAGCACGATCCGCCTCAGGGCGACGATGTGAGCTCCTTGACAACATTGTCGACGAACGCGTCGAGCTCCGCCGGCGAGCCGTCGTTGACGTACGCGAAATCCGCCCGCTGCAGCTTCTCCTCGTCCGGGATCAACCGCGCCTCGCGGTCGGCGAATACGCCGCGCCGTGCTTCACGCACGGACAGCGGCGCTGTGAGAGCGACGACCTTGTCGTAGGCCTTCTCGCTGCCGGTCTCGTACAGGAGCGGGATCTCGACGACGGCAAGCGCCGGGGCGTCGGGGCGAGCGGCGACCTCGTCGAACCATTGCTCGTGCATCCGCCGAACGCGGGGATGCAACATGCTCTCGAGCCAGTCAAGCTCGGAGCGGTCGGCGAACACGATTGCCGCGACCGCCGCGCGATCGACCTCACCGTCCGTGGCGAAGACGGCTTGACCCCAGCGCGTGCGTACCTCCGACTTGAGGCTCTCATCCTCACGGTAGACGCGGTGCACCAGCTCGTCCGCCGACGAGACGGCGGCGCCACGGCGGGCGAACGCCGCGAGCGCCTCAGTCTTGCCGGCCGCGATACCCCCGGTGATCGCGACCGCGAGCGGCCGCCGCCCCACTATTCGGGAGCGGGCTCGTCCGAGCCGAGCGCAGCATCGGCACCTGCGTCAGGCTCGTCCGTGGAGGACGCCACGGGTTGCTCGACGGTCGTCGCCTCCGGCTCCGGCGCAAGCTCGGCCTCGACCTCGACCTCGACCTCGGGAACTTCGACCGCTGCCTCAGGAACCTCGACCTCGGCTTCGACAGCCGCCGACGAAACGACGCCCACGACCAGCGCCTCCCGTGCAGGCTCGTCCGAGAAGACGTCCTCCGACAGGTCGATCGACGGCGGCACGGCCTCTTCGCCCGGTCCGGGCTGGATGGGCATGCCGTCCTCGACGCGCTTGAGCGAGAGCGACAAGCGCCGCCGTTCTGCGTCGACCTCGAGAATGCGCACGTTCACCGTGTCGCCCTGGGAGACGACCTCGCGCGGGTTCTCGACGTGGTGCTGCGCGAGCTCCGAGATGTGGACGAGGCCTTCGACGCCCGGGAGGATCTCGACGAACGCGCCGAAGGTGACGACCTTCGTCACCTTGCCGGCGACGACGTCGCCCTCCTGGTAGCTCTCGAGGACCTGCTGCCACGGATCCGACTGGGTCTGCTTGAGCCCGAGGGAGATCCGCTGGCGGTCGCGGTCGATGTCCAGCACCTTGACGTTGACCTTCTGCCCGATCTCGAGGACTTCCGACGGATGGTTGACGTGGCTCCACGAAAGCTCCGAGATGTGGATCAGGCCGTCCATGCCGTCGAGGTCGACGAACGCGCCGAAGTCGACGATGTTCGAGATGGTGCCCTCGACGACGTCGCCCGGGTTGAGCCGGTCGAGGATCGCCTGGCGCATCTCCTTGCGCTCGTCTTCGAGGACGGCGCGGCGTGAAAGCACGACGTTGTTGCGCGACCGGTTGAGCTCGATCACCTTGGAGCGAAGCTCCTGTCCGAGGAACTCGTCGAGATCCTGGACGCGGCGGATGTCGACCAGCGACGCGGGCAGGAAGCCGCGCACGCCGAGGTCGAGGATCAGGCCGCCCTTGACCACCTCGATCACGCGCCCGGTGACGGGGTCACCCTGCTCGTGCGCCTGCTCGATCGCCTTCCAGGCGATCTCGAAGCGCGCGCGCTTCTTCGAGAGGATCAGCCGGCCGTCGGCGTCCTCTTTGGTCATCACGAGCGCGGCGATCTCGTCGCCGAGCGAGACCTCGTCGGCCGGATTGACCGAGCGGCGGATGGAAAGCTCGCTGACGGGGATGACGCCTTCCGACTTGTAGCCGATGTCGACCAGCACTTCGTCCTTGTCCACCCGGACGACGGTGCCGTGGACGACTTCCCCTTCGTTGATGGTCGGGAAGGTCGACTCGTAGTCCGGAATCAGCTCGCCGTCGGGGCCGGTGGTCCAGACGCCTTCCTCGAGCCGCGGGTCGGTGGCGGGTTCTGTCATGGGTTCGTCGATCGTTTCGTTTGCCATATAGGTCGGCCAGTATAAGCCTAAGGACTCAGACTCCCGACGTGCGGCGAAAGTTGGCGGCCTCCGCCCGGCTTTACGTTCCCACGAGCAGTCCGGTTTGCGGCAGACTCCCGCGATGCACGGCCTCCTGCTCGGGTTCGTCCCCGTCCACGTCGTGCACCTCGCCCACGCAGTGCGAACGGTGGCGTGGGCCGCCTCCTCCGTGGGGCTCACCGCGGGGCGTGTGGCGGTCCGCGCCCGACGCGGGGGCTCCCGACCGCCGGTGACGCGCCGCGAGCGCCGGCTGGTGTTCGTCGTGGGCTCGCCGCGCTCCGGGACGACCTTCGTCGGCAACGCGCTCGGTGCGCAGCCTGGGTTCGTCGACCTCGGCGAGGTGCCGCTGCTGAAGGCGGCGGTGCCGCGGCTCGTCCGCCGGCCCGTCGAGCAACAGGTACGCGAGATCCGGATGCTCATCCAGCTCGTACGCAACCTCGCGGTGGTGCACGGGCTTCGGGGCGTCGAGCAGAACCCCGAGACGAGCTACGTCCTCAAAGGGGCGCTGCGCGCCTATCCGGCCGCGACGGCCGTCCACGTGATCCGCGACGGCAGGGACGTCGTCTGCTCCCTCCTGGAGCGGGGCTGGCTCAGCGCCGGGCGGACAGGCAGCGACGACGCGAAGCAGGTCTTCGGCGCGCATGCACGATTCTGGGTCGAGCCGGACCGGCGGGCCGAGTTCGAGGCGGCCGGCGAGGCGACCCGCGCCGCGTGGGCCTGGCGCAGCTACGTCACCGCGGCCCGAGCCGCGCCGGACCGGACGATCGAGCTGCGCTACGAGTTGCTCGTGGCGGATCCCCAGGGCGAGGCACGGCGCGTCGCGCAGGAGCTCGACGCAGAGCCGGGGCCGCTGGCGGACGCCTTCAGCGAGGTACACGCGGATTCAATCGGCCGCTGGCGCCGAGACCTCACACCGGAACAGCTCGCCGACGTCGAGGCCGAAGCAGGCGTGCTGCTCGCCGAGCTCGGCTATTCCTAGCCCCGGTACGCTGAGGTGATGGACGAGCGCTATCCCATCGGCGAGACCGACTCGGTCACGGTCGCGGTGCTGCGGCACGAGCGGCACGACGCCGGGTACCCGATGTGGTCCGCGTCGATCGGCCTGCGCGGCGGCGAGGCGACCGTCAGCGTGCCCGGCCACTACCCGGCGGTGCTCGCGCAGCGGCTGCGCGCCGCGGACGCCCAGTTCGCGCCCGGGATGCGTCTCGGCCGTGACGAGTACCTCGATCTCACCGCACTGGCGCGCGACGGCGAGGAGACGCTCGCCCTCTCGTCGACGGCCCGCTCACCGGTGCGTATCACCGTCGAAGTGCCGCGCACGGAGCTCGATTCGCTCGGCCAGCTGCTCGACGGCGCGCAACTGTTGATCGAAGAGCTACGCCAGGGACTCGGACTCGTGCCGGACTCGCTGCCGGACGGCGTCTAGCGCTTTGCTCGCTTCGCTCGCTCGCTTCACGGGGGAAACCATGTTTCCCCCGTGGGCCCCCTTCTTCGTCTGCTCACGGCGAGGCGGAATCACTGCTGCGCCGAGCAAGCTCGGCTCCGCGACGAAAAGCCCGTAGCGGCGCCCGACCCGCGCAGACCGGGCGTCTAGTCTTTTGCTTCGCGCCAGTTGTCGCCCGCGCCGACGTCCACCGCGAGCGGCGGATCGAGCGGATACGCGCTGCACATCTCCGAGCGCAGGATCTCCTTCACAGTCGACACCTCGGCGTCCGGCGCCTCGACGAGCAGCTCGTCGTGGACCTGGAGCACGAGCCGTGACGCGCGGCCCTCGTCGCGCAGGCGACGCTCGATGTTCACCATTGCGACCTTGATGACGTCGGCCGCGGTGCCCTGCATCACCGAGTTGACCGCGAGGCGCTCGCCGAGCGAGTGCGTCTGGCGGTTCGACGCGCGAATCTCGGGAACCGGGCGACGCCGCCCGAGCAGCGTCGTGACGTACCCGTCGCGCTCAGCCTGCTCGATCGTGCGCTGGATGAAGTCCTGCACCATCGGGAAGCGTGCGAGGTACGTGTCGATGTATTCCTGCGCCTGCTCGCGCGGGATCTCGAGGTTCTCCGAGAGCCCGAACGACGAGATGCCGTAGATGATCCCGAAGTTGACCATCTTCGCGACGTTGCGCTCGTCCTTCGTCAGGGTCGCCTGGTCCTTGCCCAGCACCTCGGCCGCCGTCGCCGCGTGGATGTCCTCGCCGCGCGCGAACGCGTCGCGAAGGCGCGGCTCGCCGGACACGTGCGCGAGAATGCGCAGCTCGACCTGCGAGTAGTCGGCCGACACGAGCCGATGGCCCGTCTCCGCGACGAACGCGCTGCGGATCTCGCGCCCCAGCTCGGTGCGGATCGGGATCGCCTGGAGGTTCGGGTTCGACGTCGAGAGCCGGCCGGTCGCCGCGACGGTCTGGTTGAAGGTGGTGTGCAGCCGGCCGTCAGCGCCAAGGAGCATGGGCAGCGGCCCGAGGTAGGTGTTCATGAGCTTCGAAAGCTCACGCCACTCCTCCAGCACCGGGACGATCTCGTGGTCCTGCCGGATCCTCTGCAGCACGCGGGTGTCGGTCGAGTAACCGGTCTTGCCCTTGCGGCCCGGCGTGAGCTCGAGCTTCTCGAAGAGGATCCGCGCGACCTGCTGCGTGGAGCCGAGCATGAACTCCTCGCCCGCGAGCTCGTACGCCTTCGACTCCAGCTCCTCGACGCGGTCGGCGAGCCGCGCGGTGATCTCCCCCATGCGATACGTGTCGATCTTGATGCCCGCGTCCTCCATCGCAGCGAGCACCGCGGTGAGCGGTAGCTCGATGCCGTCGTAGAGCTGCTCACTGCCGCGCTCTCGGAGCCGTTCGCGCAGCACGCCGGCGAGACGCCGCGGCACTTCCGCTGCGCGCACGAGCGCCGCAGTCTCTTCTTCGGTCGCCGGCTCCGGCAGCGCCTCAACGGCGTACTCGGCCGCGAGGTCGTCGAGCTCGTACGCGGGACGACCGGGCTCGATCAGATACGCGGCGATCATCGTGTCCTCGGCCGGCAGCATCGTGAGCCGCGGCAGGGCCTTGTAGTCGTGCGCGACGATCTGCGCGTCGCGAAGCCTCGCCGCAAGCTCGGGCCTCCAGGCGCCGACAACGACGCCGTCGTCCTGCGCGAGTGCGAAGCGGTCGCCTGCGATCGCGAGACCGACACGACCGGCGAGCTGCTCGGGGAGCTCGCCCTCGCGCCACGGCACGGCCGTGCCGGCGACGATCCGCTCGAGCGCGGGCACCGCGTCGTCGAGCTCGTCGATCCGGTTCAGAAGGTTGCGGAACTCGAACCGCCTGAACATCTCGCGCAGCTCCGACCGGTCGGGCGGCGAGAGGACGAGCTGCGCCGGATCGGCGCCGAGGTCGAGGTCGCGGCGCATCGTCGCAAGCTCCTTCGACATGCGCGCCTGGTCGGCATGCTCGATGACGTTCTTCTTGCGCGCCGGGGAAAGCTCGCCCGCGTGCTCGATCACGCTCTCGAGCGACCCGTACTGCGCGACCAGTTGGCCCGCGGTCTTGTCCCCGATGCCCGGGATGCCGGGAATGTTGTCGGAGCTGTCGCCCTTGAGTCCGATGAAGTCGGGAATCTGCTCGGGGCGAATCCCGTAGCGCGCCTCGACTCGCTCCGGTGTGTAGACGTGCACGTCGCTCACGCCACGCGGCGTCATCATCAGCGTGACGTTTTCGGTGACGAGCTGGAACGCGTCGCGGTCGGTCGAGACGACGGTCGTCTTGATGCCGGCCTCGTCGGCGAGCGTTGCGAGCGTCGCGATCACGTCGTCGGCCTCCCAGCCCTCGAACTCGAGGTTGCGGTACCCGAACGCCTCGACGATCGGCCGGAAGTACGGGAACTGCTCGCGCAGGAGGTCTGCCATCGGCCGGCGGCCCTCCTTGTAGACGACGTCACCCGCCTCGGCGACCGCGGCGCGGTGCACCGGCCTCGTGTCCCACGCGACGGCGACGCCCTTCGGCTTGTAGTCGGCGAGCAGCTTGAAGAGCATGTTCGCAAAGCCGAGCAGCGCGTTCGTGGGGAACCCGTCCGTCGTCGCGAGCTCCTCGGGAAGGGCGAAGAAGGCGCGGTACGCGAGGTTGTTCCCGTCGACGAGGAAGAGCTCGGAATCGCGTGCAGGCGCGTCGTCGACGTCGAGCTCGAGGCCCGTGAGCGTCTTCGGAGACATCGATCGAGTTTAGACGGCTAGTGCGACTTCGACCGTGAGCCGGGCTTCGTGGTGATCTTGAGTAGCGGCTTCGACGCCAGCTTGATCTTCTCGGGCAGCCGCCTGAGCTTCGGCCTCACCATGTCGGCAGGGTAGCGCTGCCTGCTTGAATCCCGCGGTGACGCGCGTCCCCCTCCTGTCCGGCTCGCGGCTCGTGATCGCAGCCGCCCCGGACGACGCGGTCGTCCTGCGCCCTTCGTCGCCCGGGCGGGCGGTCGCGGACGTCACGGCCGCCGTCCGTGATGCGCTGCGCTTCCCGCTCGAGGGCGAGTCGCTCGAGGCGTTGGCCCGCCGCCGGACGCGCGCGACGATCGTCGTCGAGCCGCCGGCGCTGCCCATTCCCTCCGCCCCGAACGACGCGCGGCAGCTCGCGATCGGTGCGGTCGTCGACGAGCTCGAGCGGCTCGGCATCGCGACGGGATACCAGACGATCCTCGTCGCAGGCGGGCTGGCGCGAAGGCTGGGGCAGCGCGAGCTCGAGTCGCTCGTCACACCCGAGCTGGCGCGCCGCTTCCACGGACGCGTCGTCGTCCACGACGTCGAGGACCCCGACCTGGTCGAGCTCGACAGCGCCTCGCGGCCGCCGCTTCGCGTGAACCCGTTGATCGTCGAGACGGACCTCGTCGTCGTCGTCACCGCTGCCGAGTCGGTGCTCCACGGTGGGCCGGCGGCGCTGCTCGCCGCTGCGGGCGCCGACGCATTGCGCGCGGCGGGCGCGTACTCGCTGCTCGAGACGACGGCCTCGCAGGGCTGGCACCTCGCCGTGGCGCTCGAGCGAACGCTCGCCCAGCGCGTGCCGCTGCTCGGCGTGTCGCTCGTGCTCAACCACCCGGAGGTGTCGGGCGCGCTGCGCGGCTTTCCGTACGATCCCGAGGCGCTGGAGCGGGTCGCACGCTCGCCGCTTCGCTACGTCTTCGCGGCACTGCCCGACGGCGCGCGCCGGATGATCCTGGGATCCGTATCGACCGAGCGCACGGTCGCCGCCGTGTTCGGCGGCCCGCCGTCGGTCGCGCACGCCGAAGCCCTGCTGCGCGCCGTCGAGCTGCGGCGGACGGAGCTCGACCGGCCGCTCGACGCGATCGTGATCGGTGTGCCGGGCACGACGCCGTTCCTCCCGCGCGAGCGCCCGAATCCGCTGCTCGCCGCGTACCTCGGGCTCGGACTCGCACTGCGCATGTGGCGCGACGCGTTTCCCGTGGTGGACGGCGGCACGGCGATCCTCGTGAACCGCTTCTCGCGGCGCTTCGCGCACCCGACGCAGCAGCCGTACCGCGCGTTCTTCCATGCAACGCGCACCGGACGCGACCCGCAGCTGCTCGCGGACGCAGAGCGCGGCGTCGCCCTTGACCCACGTGCGATCGACTTGTATCGATCGAGCCGCACAGTGCATCCGCTGCTGCCCTTCCGCGACTGGAACGCGTGCCAGCCCGCGCTCGGACGCCTCGGCGCGGTGATCGTCGCCGGCACCGGCGATGCGGCCGTCGTCCGGCAGCTCGGCTTCGTGCCCGCACACGGCGTCGGCGCTGCGCTGCTGATGGCGCGCGGGCGGGCCGAGGGGGAGCCGCGGATCGGCTTCCTGCTCTCGCCGCCGTACTTCCCGCTACGCGTCGGCAGCGGCGAGTAGCTGTCGTAAGCGGAGCGGGACGCGTCCACTCCTGACCGCGAACGAGCAGGTGTCTGACACCTCAGAGCGGCGCGGCCATCCAGGTGTCAGACACTTCGTGCCGAGCAGCCGACGTCTTCGAGACGTAATCCTCGCGCCTTCGTCGCAAGTCGCGAATGGACACTTTCGGGCCGGAGAGCCGGCGGGCATGCTCGGGCCGTTGGGTAATGCACCCCGCCAGACGGCTCCGGGCCTCTATCACCTCGCGGCCCGGTCTTCGACACCCGACTTTCTCTTCCGGGACGCCGCCGACCGGCTGTCCCTGATCGGGCAACTGGAGCGCATCACGCTCGACACCGATTGGACATGCATCGCCGCCTGTCTGCTGGGAACGCACTATCACTTGCTCGTCGACGCGGCCGAGAACGTGCTTCCCGACGCAATGAAGCGGATCAACTGGGCGTACGCGTTCAACCACAATCAGCGGCATGGACGCCGCGGTCATCGCGTCGGCGGGAGGTACCTCTCCGTCGTTGTCGAGACTGACAAGCACTTGCTCGGTTGTTACCGCTACATCGCCTGGAATCCGGTCGAAGCAGGGCTCTGCCCGAGTCCCGAGGATTGGCCGTGGAGCAGCTACGGGACGACGATCGGGCTACCCGGCCCCTTCCCCTTCGTCGACGCCACCCTCGTTCTCGACGTCCTCGATCCCAATCACGACGTCGCGATCGAGGAGCTGCAGCGACTCGTCCGTACCCCCGATCCGTCATACGGCGAGGGCCTGCCTCCTGCCTTTGGTCGGCTTCTCGTGACGGAGTGCCTGGCCCCCAGGATCGCTCAGGTGTCAGACACCTGAGCTTGTCAAGTCGGCCGCGACTGTCATGTCCCGATCAACCGGAGGTGTCAGACACCCTTAAGAACACCGTACGGCTTTGTCACGGACTCGACGGAGAGAGGCTCTACGTCTCGCCGAGATACGTCTTGCGCACCTCGGGGTTCTGCGCCAGGGACTTCGCATCGTCGGCGAGCGCGACATGGCCCGTCTCGAGGACGTAGCCGCGGTCGGCGACGTCGAGGGCCATCAACGCGTTCTGCTCGACGAGCAGGATCGACGTGCCCTGCTTGTTCACCTCGACGATCGTCTCGAAGATCCGCTGCACGAAGATCGGCGCGAGCCCCATCGACGGTTCGTCGAGCATCAGCAGGGTCGGCCGCGCCATCAGCGCGCGCCCGATCGCGCACATCTGCTGCTCGCCGCCGGACATCGTCCCGGCCTTCTGCGTCCGCCGTTCGGCAAGCCGGGGAAAGAGCTCGAAGACGCGGTCCATGTCCTCTTTCATGCCGCTCTTGTCGCGTCGCTGGAACGCGCCCATCTCAAGGTTCTCCGTCACCGTCATGCGCGGGAAGAGCTTCCGCCCCTCCGGCGACTGCGCAATGCCCATCCGCACGATGTCGTGCGCCGCGTCGTTCGTGATGTCCTTGCCGTTGAACTCGATCGTTCCGCGGCGCGGATGGTTGAGCCCGTTGATCGACCGCAGCGTCGTCGACTTACCAGCGCCGTTTGCGCCGATGAGCGTCACGATCTCGCCCTCGCGCACCTCGATCGACACGCCCTTCAGCGCCTGGATCGAACCGTAGAACGTCTCGA
>Ga0209638_1001835_pt1 | contig 13261 bp, 8 predicted proteins | sample BarGraNGADG00211_FD_184490 | JGI IMG/M metagenome (GOLD analysis project Ga0209638, IMG submission 184490) | Arctic peat soil microbial communities from Barrow, Alaska - Barrow Graham LP Ref core NGADG0002-211 (SPAdes) (version 2) | ecosystem: Environmental > Terrestrial > Soil > Wetlands > Peat... | reverse complement strand
GCCTTCCAGCCGTTACATCCTCCCGCAGTTCGAGGAGCGCACGTCCTACGGGATGAAGCGCACCGACCCCTACACCAAGCTGTTCGAGGACCGCATCATCTTCCTCGGCGTGCAGGTCGACGATGCGTCTGCGGACGACGTCATCGCCCAGCTGCTGGTGCTGGAGAGCCAGGACCCCGACCGCGACATCCTGATGTACATCAACTCACCCGGTGGCTCTTTCACCGCCATGACAGCGATCTACGACACCATGCAGTACCTTCGCCCCGACATCCAGACGTTCGTCATCGGCCAGGCGGCCTCCGCGGCTGCCGTGCTGCTGGGGGCCGGGGCGCCGGGCAAGCGCTTCGCTCTGCCCAACTCACGGATCCTGGTCCACCAGCCGGCCATGGAAGGCACCGGCGGCATGGCCAGCGACCTTGAGATCCAGGCCAACGAGGTGCTGCGGATGCGTACGTGGCTGGAGGAGACCCTGGCACACCACACCGGCCGAACCGTGGCACAGATCGAGCAGGACATCGAACGGGACAAGATCCTTTCAGCTGTGCAGGCCAAGGAGTACGGCTTGATCGACGAGGTGCTGATCAGCCGCAAGGCTTCGACCGACTCCTGACGGTCGGCGCCGACATTGCTTTGTCCGCTCTGGGCGGAACAGTCGTGACGGCGACCCGACACCGGCGTTCAATAGGAACGTCAGCCTCTGCCAGCGGGTAGCGTCGGTGCGGAGGAACGGCCGGTGATGTCCTCATCGCCAGCGCATTGAGCAGGACCGACCGGAAGGATCGCCTCGTGGCACGCATCGGAGACGGCGGCGACCTCTTGAAGTGCTCTTTCTGTGGCAAGAGCCAGAAGCAGGTCAAGAAGCTCATTGCCGGGCCTGGGGTCTACATCTGCGACGAGTGCATCGACCTGTGCAACGAGATCATCGAGGAGGAGCTCGCTGAGACCTCCGAGCTCGGGCTCGACGAGCTTCCCAAGCCCCGAGAGATCTTTGACTTCCTCGAGCAGTTCGTCATCGGTCAGGACCCGGCCAAGCGAGCACTCGCGGTGGCCGTCTACAACCACTACAAGCGGATCCAGGCCGGCGAGTCCACCAGCAAGAAAGACGCCGACGCGGTGGACATCTCCAAATCCAACATCCTGCTGATCGGGCCGACCGGCTGCGGCAAGACCTATCTCGCCCAGACCCTGGCCCGCATGCTCAACGTCCCGTTCGCCATTGCCGATGCCACCGCGCTGACGGAGGCCGGCTATGTCGGTGAGGACGTCGAGAACATCCTGCTCAAGCTGATCCAGGCTGCGGACTTTGACGTCAAGAAGGCCGAGACCGGCATCATCTACATCGACGAGATCGACAAGATCGCCCGCAAGAGCGAGAACCCGTCGATCACCCGTGACGTGTCCGGCGAGGGCGTGCAGCAGGCCCTGCTGAAGATCCTCGAGGGAACGGTCGCCTCGGTGCCTCCCCAGGGTGGCCGCAAGCACCCGCACCAGGAGTTCATCCAGATCGACACGACCAACGTGCTCTTCATCGTTGGTGGCGCGTTCGCCGGTCTCGAGAAGCTCATCGAGTCGCGTTCTGGTCAGAAGGGCCTGGGCTTCGGATCCCAGCTGCACACGGCCAAGGATGTTGGCGAGAGCTACGGCGACGTGATGCCCGAGGACCTCATGAAGTTCGGGCTGATCCCGGAGTTCGTCGGTCGTCTGCCGGTCATCACGACCGTGTCGCCCCTGGACCGCGACGCACTGGTGCGCATCCTGACCGAGCCGCGCAACGCCCTGGTCAAGCAGTACATGCGCATGTTCGAGATCGACGGCGTCGAGCTCGAGTTCAACGCCGAGGCGATCGAGGCCGTCGCCGACCAGGCTTTGTTGCGTGGCACCGGAGCCCGAGGGCTTCGAGCGATCATGGAGGAGGTGCTCCTGCCGGTGATGTTCGACGTCCCCAGCGAGGATGACATTGCCCGCGTGGTCGTCACCGCCGAGGTGGTTATTGACAAGATCAACCCCACGATCGTCCGCCGTCCGGTCGCCGCTCCGCGGGCCAAACGAGCGCCGCGCAAGGAATCAGCCTGAGGCGGTCACTGGCCGCGAACCACTGCCCAGCGCGCGTCGACCACATCGACTGAACAGGCAACCGAAAACTCTGGTCAGGCCTTGGGCTCGACCGGTGCCAGCACCACGTCGCGAACGGTGAACGTCTCGCCGGGCTGGTAGTCCAGGGTCGCGATACGGCCGGCGGCGATGAGATCACCTGCGGCGAGCCGGATACGGTCAAGCGTGGCAGACGGCCCTGTCAGCACCACCCTGTCGACATCGGCCTTCATGCCGACCTTGGCCTCCGACTTTGTCCTGCGGACGCCCGCGAGCGCCGCGCTGACCGCGCCAAGAATGGCCGGATCGGCTTGTGCCGCAACGGCGTTCAGCTCATCCGGGCGAGGCCAGGACGTATGGTGGATCGAGCCGTCGTGCCACCACGACCACACCTCTTCCGTGGCATAGGGCAGGAACGGAGCGAGCAGTCTCAGCAGGATGTCCAGGGCGATTCGCAACGAAGCACGCGCAGATGCGGCGGCCTCGTCGCCCTGACCGCCATAGGCCCGTTCCTTGACCAGCTCGAGGTAGTCGTCGCAGAACGTCCAGAAGAACGCCTCGGTCACTTCCAACGCGCGCGTGTAGTCGAAGGCGTCAAAGCCCTTCGTGGCCTTGCTGATCACGTCAGCGAGCCCGGCAAGCATCGCCTTGTCGACAGGCAGCGTGACGGCGTCCGCGAGCTCTCCGCCGACCTCGCCGAATGACAGGGCGAACTTGCTCGCGTTGAGCACCTTGATAGCGAGGCGACGACCGACCTTCATCTGGGCGGTGTCCAGCGCGGCGTCCGTGCCCATGCGGGCTGCGGCCGCCCAGTAGCGGATGGCGTCCGCGCCGTGATCCACGAGCATCCCCATCGGGGTGGTCACATTGCCCTTGGACTTGCTCATCTTCTTACGATCGGGGTCGAGGATCCACCCGTTGATGGTGGCGTGCTTCCACGGCAACGAGTCGTGCTCGAGGTGGGCGCGCACGACTGTGGCGAACAACCATGTTCGGATGATGTCGTGGCCCTGCGGGCGCTGGTCCATCGGGAAGATCTTGGCGAACAGCTCCGGGTCGTCGCGCCACCCGGCCGCGATCTGCGGGCTGAGCGACGAGGTTGCCCACGTGTCCATGATGTCGGGGTCCCCGGTGAATCCGCCCGGTTGGTCACGCTGCTCGGCCTGGTAACCGGTTGGCACATCGGAGTAGGGGTCGACCGGCAGGGACGCCTCGTCGGGCACGATCGGCTCGGCATAGACGATCTCACCGTCGGCGTCGACGGGGTACCAGAGCGGGATCGCGACGCCGAAGAAGCGCTGGCGGCTGACCAGCCAGTCGCCGTTGAGCCCGCCGACCCAGTTCTCGTAACGGGTTCGCATGAAGTCGGGATGGAATTGGATCTCCTTGCCGCGCTGGATGAGCGCAGCCTTGAGGTCGTCATCCCTACCGCCGTTGCGGATGTACCACTGGCGCGAGGTCACGATCTCGAGCGGCTTGTCGCCCTTCTCGAAGTAGTTGGCTTTGCGCTGGGTCGGGGTCGGCTCGCCCTGCAGGTCGCCCGAGAGGCGCAGGGCGTCCACGATCGCGGCGCGGGCGGCAAAGGCTGTCCGCCCGGCGAACTCGGCGAAGATTGCTCGCCCCTTTTCGGTCGCGACCCACTCCGGCGTCTCCGACTGGATCCGGCCGTTGCGCTGGATGATCGACCTGGTCGGCAGCTGCAGCTCGCGCCACCACTGCACGTCGGTGAGGTCACCGAAGGTGCAGCACATGGCGATGCCCGCCCCTTTGTCAGGCTCGGCAAGGTGGTGGGGGAGGACGGGGATCTCGACCCCGAACAGGGGTGAGGTGACTGTGGTGCCGAACAGGCCGGCATACCGCTGGTCATCAGGGTGGGCGATCAGCGCGACGACGGCGGGCAACAGCTCAGGGCGGGTGGTCTCAATGTGCACCGGGGTTCCGTCGGGGGTGTGGAACGCGATGCGGTGGAAGTGTCCCGGGTAGTCGCGCGCCTCGAGCTCGGCCTGGGCCACGGCGGTCTGGAACGTCACGTCCCACAGACCCGGGGCTTCGGCCTGGTAGGCCTCCCCGCGATGAAGGTTGCGCAGGAACGCCTGCTGGGCCGTGGCCCGGGATCGCACGTCGATGGTGCGGTAGTTGATGTCCCAGTCGACCGAGAGGCCGAGCCGCCGGAAGAGCTCCTCGAACGCCTTCTCGTCCTCGACCGTCAGGATGTCGCAGAGCTCGATGAAGTTGGCGCGGCTGATCGGTTGCTGGTCCGACAGCTTCGGGCTCTTGCCACCCGTGCTGCTGTCGCCGTGCTGTGACGGCTCGAAACCCTCGATGTAGGGGAGGGTGGCGTCGCCGCGCACGCCGTAGTAGTTCTGGACCCGGCGCTCGGTCGGCAGGCCGTTGTCGTCCCAGCCCATCGGGTAGAACACCTCGTAGCCGGCCATGCGCTTGTAGCGCGCCATGAAGTCGACCTGCGCATAGCCAAAGACGTGACCGATGTGCAGCGCCCCGCTCGCGGTGGGCGGCGGGGTGTCGATGGACCAGATCTGCTCGCGGGTCTTGCTGCGGTCAAAGGTGTACGTGCCCTGTTCGGCCCACGCCTGCGCCCACTTGTCCTCCAGCCCGTCGATGGACGGCTTGTCAGGCATGCTCACGGCGTGCTGCTGGGAAGAGGGGTGGGTCATGGCCAGATCCTCCCAGACGGCGGTGGCGCCACACGAATCGGTTTGTGCGACCTCGCTGCAGCGCGGGGCCGCTAGACTTGGCCACACAGGCATTGACCCGGTCATCACCGGTGAGCCTCCGGAAGAACGGCTCCTGCCGCACGCCATGCGGCTGGGTCCAACTAGAACCGGACGGGTGGGCCCGTCAGCGCCTCGGACCAGAGCGGTCGGATGCCGCCCTCAATGTGGAGGGTGTCCTGCGACAAGCGAGGTGGTACCGCGGTGCAGCTCGACCGCAGGCGTCTTCCTGGAAGCCGCCCTGTGGCTGGCTCGTCGTCCTCGTGGTGAGCGTTCCATGACCACGTTCGAGATGACGGAGATGTGCCGATGACCTACCCGAAGGTCGACTTCCTGCCCGATAGCACCACTGCTGACCACGCTGCGCGCGCGGGTGTCGTCGCGAGCCCGAAGTTCCCGGAGATCGAGGAACGCATCCTCCAGTACTGGGACGAGGACGGCACCTTCGTCGCATCGGTCGAGGGGCGCGACGCAGGTGAGGACGGGGACAACGAGTTCGTCTTCTACGATGGTCCGCCGTTCGCCAACGGTTTGCCGCACTACGGCCATCTGCTCACCGGCTACGTCAAGGACCTCATCCCGCGCTACCAGACCATGCGCGGGCGCCGGGTCGAGCGGAGGTTCGGCTGGGACACCCACGGGCTGCCGGCCGAGCTCGAGGCGCAGCGGGTCCTCGGCCTGAAGACCAAGGGCGAGATCCTCGAGCTCGGCATCGAGGAGTTCAACGCGGCCTGTCGTGAGTCCGTCCTGAAGTACACCGACGACTGGCAGGCCTATGTGCGCCGCCAGGGCCGCTGGGTCGACTTCGAGCACGACTACAAGACGCTCAACCCGGACTACATGGAGTCGGTCATCTGGGCGTTCAAGACGTTGTACGACAAGGGGCTGGTCTACGAGGGCAAGCGCGTCCTGCCGTACTGCTGGAACGATGAGACCCCGTTGTCCAACCACGAGCTGCGGATGGACGACGACGTCTACCAGATGCGTCAGGACCAGGCGGTCACCGTCGGCTACCGGCTCGACACCGGTGAGCTGGCCCTGATCTGGACGACGACCCCGTGGACGCTGCCAAGCAACCTGGCCATGGCGGTGCACCCCGACGTCGACTATGTCGTGGTCGAGGGCGACGCCAGCGGCGGCGAGGTCCGCTACCTGCTGGCCGAGGCCCGGGTCGCGGCATACAGCAGGGAGCTTGGAGAGGACGCGAGTGAGCGGATAGTGCAGCGACTCAAGGGATCCGAGCTGCTCGGGCGCCACTACACGCCACCATTCAGCTACTACGTCGGGCGCAGGAACGCCCACCAGATCCTCTCTGCGGACTACGTCACGACCGAGGACGGCACGGGCATCGTGCACATCGCGCCGGCCTTTGGTGAGGAGGACAAGGTCGTCACGGACGCAGCCGACATCGACCCGGTTGTCCCCGTCGGTCCCGACGGCAGGTTCACGGCCCCGGTGGTGGACTACGAGGGCATGCTGGTCTTCGATGCCAACCTGGCGATCATCGACCACCTCAAGGCGCGCACGGCCGGAGAGGCGGACCCTCGTGCCGTTGGATCCACGACGCCCGGCACGGTCCTGCTCCGCCGCGAGACCTACGACCACTCCTACCCTCACTGCTGGCGCTGCCGCCAACCACTGATCTACATGGCGGTGTCGAGCTGGTTCGTCGAGGTGACGAAGGTCCGGGACCGCATGGTCGAGCTCAACGAGCAGATCACGTGGGTGCCCGAGCACGTCAAACACGGGCAGTTCGGCAAGTGGCTGTCCAACGCACGCGACTGGTCGATCAGCCGAAACCGCTTCTGGGGCAGCCCCATTCCCGTGTGGCAGTCCGACGACCCGACCTACCCGCGGATCGACGTCTACGGCTCGTTCGAGGAGCTCCGCACCGACTTCGGGGTCACAGTCACCGATCTGCACCGGCCCTTCATCGACCAGCTGACCCGCCCCAACCCCGACGACCCGACCGGTCGGTCAACGATGCGCCGTGTCCCGGACGTGCTCGACGTGTGGTTCGACTCCGGCTCGATGTCGTTCGCCCAGGTCCACTACCCGTTCGAGAACGCGGAGTGGTTCGAGCACCACTTCCCGGGCGACTTCATCGTCGAGTACATCGGCCAGACCCGTGGGTGGTTCTACACGATGCACGTTCTTGCGACCGCCTTGTTCGACCGGCCCGCGTTCTCGTCCTGCGTCAGCCACGGCATCGTTCTGGGCCACGACGGCCTGAAGATGAGCAAGTCGCTGGGCAACTACCCCGACGTCTCCGAGGTCTTCGACCGAGACGGCGCAGACGCCATGCGCTGGTTCCTCATGTCGAGCCCGATCCTCCGCGGTGGCAACCTCATCGTCACCGAGACGGGCATCCGCGACGGGGTGCGTCAGGTCCTGCTCCCCCTGTGGAGCTCGTGGTACTTCTTCTCGTTGTACGCCAACGCCGCTCAGGGTGGTGCCGGCTATGAGGCGAAGTGGTCGACCGCGTCCCCGGACGTGCTCGACCGCTACCTCCTCGCCAAGCTGCGCCGCTTGGTCGAGGAGGTCCAGAGCCGGCTGGACCGGTATGACGTCGCCACCGCGTGCGAGGCGGTTCGCGGCTTCCTCGACGTGCTCTCCAACTGGTACATCCGCCGCTCGCGCGACCGGTTCTGGGATGTCGCGAACACGGCGAGCGACTCCCGTGACGGTGCTTTCGACACGCTGTACACCGCGCTCGAGGTCGTCACTCGCGTCGCTGCCCCGCTGCTGCCCTTCACGACCGAAGAGATCTGGCGCGGCTTGACCGGTGCCCGCTCGGTGCATCTGACGGACTGGCCGGATGCTTCGGACCTGCCCGCGGACGACGATCTGGTCGCCGCCATGGACCGCTCTCGCGAGATCTGTTCGGTGGCCTCCGGTCTGCGCAAGGCGGGCGGTCTGCGCACCCGCCTGCCGCTTCAGGATCTCACCGTGGTTACCTCCGATGTCGCGGCACTGGAGTCCTTCGTCGCGATCGTGGCGGAGGAGGTCAACGTTCGAACTGTGACCCTGGTGGACCTCGAGTCGGCCAATGAATCCGACTTCGGCGTCACCCGGAAGCTGACGGTGAACGCCCGCGTGGCCGGCCCTCGTCTGGGCAAGGACGTCCAGCAGGCCATCAAGGGCGCCAAGATGGGCGACTGGGCGGTGTCCGACGACGGCACCGTGACCGCGGGTGGGCTTGGTCTGCTCGAGGGGGAGTACTCCCTCGAAACGGTTGTGAGCGATGCGCCCGATGCCACAGATGACACGGCGGTTGGCGGTGCTGGCACTGAGGCAGGCTCGGACACGTCGCAAAGGTCGTCGAGGGTCACGGGCATGTTGCCGCGCCACGGCTTCGTGGTCCTCAACACGACCGTCACTCCGGAGCTGGCCGCCGAAGGACTGGCCCGAGACGTCATCCGCGCTGTCCAGCAGGCGCGTCGTGACGCGAATCTGGACATCAGCGACCGGATCAGCCTCACCGTGAGCGGCGATGACGACGTCTGGGCGGCAACGGTCGCCCATCAGCAGCTGATCATGGTGGAGACGCTTTCCGTCCAGTTCGGTTCCTCGGGCTCCTCATTCGCTCTTCCCGCAGGAGAGGGTGTGGACGCCGTTGTCGGCGACAACCAGCCGATCCGCATCGTCGTGAAGAGGATCTGATGGCGGACGCAGCGCAACGCGATGCCGGGCAGAGGCTGGCGATCCACACGCGGATGCGCGAGATCGAGCAGTCGATCATGGTGCGGGCGCCGGAGCATGACCTCGAGCCCTCACTGGATCGCATCGCCGCTCTGATGGACCTGCTTGGCGACCCGCAGCATGCCTTCCCGGCCATCCACGTCACCGGCACCAACGGCAAGACCTCGACGACGCGGATGATCGAGTCGATTCTGCGCGGGATGGGGTTGTCGACGGGGCGGTTCACGTCACCACACCTTCACAACATCCGCGAACGGATCGCGTTGAACGGCAACCCGATCGATGCTGAGAGGTTCATCGCGGCCTACGAAGACGTGCTTCCCTTCATCGAGATCGTCGACGCACGCTCGGCTGCGACCGGCGCGCCGCGAATGACGTACTTCGAGGTCCTCGTGGCCGTCGCATACGCCGCCTTCGCCGACGCACCCGTCGACGTGGCCGTTGTCGAGGTGGGCATGGGTGGCTCCTGGGACGCCACCAACGTCGTCGACGCCACGGTCGCAGTCGTGACACCGATAGCTCTTGACCACGAACGGTTCCTGGGCTCTTCTTTGGAGGACATTGCCACGGAGAAGGCGGGCATCATCAAGGCCGGTTCTGCCGTCGTCAGCAGCCTTCAGGAGCCGGAGGTTGCCGAGATTCTCGTCGAGCGTTCCCGGGACGTTGGGGCGACGATTGCCTTTGAGAGCAACGAGTTCGGCATACTGCGCCGTGAGGTCGGGGTCGGCGGCCAGCGGCTCGCCATCCGAGGCCTTGGCGGGGACTATGACGACATCTTCCTTCCGCTGCACGGCCCCCATCAGGGCCAGAACGCTGTGGTGGCGTTGGCGGCGGTCGAGGCCTTCGTGGGTGGTGGAGAGCATCGGCTCGACGTTGACGTGATCCGCGCCGGCCTGGCCGCTGTGTCCTCACCGGGTCGTCTGGAGATCGTGCGTCGTTCGCCCACGGTCCTGGTTGACGCAGCGCACAACCCTGCCGGGATGTTGGCTCTCAGGACGGCACTGGAGGACACCTTCAACTTCACCAAGATCGTTGGTGTCATTGCGATTCTTGAGGACAAGGACGCGACGGCGATGCTGGAGATCCTCGAGCCGGTGTTGAACGAGATCGTCGTGTCGCGCACCACGTCGCTGCGTGCCATGAGCCCCGATCGCCTGGGTCGGCTTGCCACGGAGATCTATGGCGAGGACCGGGTGACCGTTATCGACAACCTGCCGGATGCCCTTGACCGAGCCGCAGGGATGGCCGATGAGGGGGGTGTGGGCGGGGGAGTCCTGGCAACCGGTTCGATAACCACTGCAGCCGAGGTCCGCATGCTTCTGGGCGTCACCGACGGATGAGGCCCCCGACCCTCTACGGTGCACCGGGCAGGATGACCCGGCGTCTGGCTGGCACCGTCATCGTCGCCCAGGGTCTGGCGGTGTTCTTCGGCGCGCTGGTCGCACGGGGACTGGCCGCGGCCCACGGCTCGGGCACCTCCAACACGTTCCTGCTCATCGGTTCGGTGCTGGCGGTCTTCTGCATCCTGGACGCCGGCCTGTTGCGTCGACCGTGGGGCATCACGTTGGGCTGGGTCCTGCAGATTGCTACCTTTGCCTACGCTTTCGTGGTGCCCATGATGCTGCTCGTCGGGCTGATGTTCGGAGCGCTTTGGCTGACCGCCCTCGTCCAGGGACGCGCCATGGATGAGCACGTGAGTCGGGTGGACGCGACGTGGTACGCCGCGGGGGAGGTGCCGGGGCAAGAGACGTCTGGGCAGGGGACGTCCGCGCAGGATGCGTCCGCACCAGACGGATAGGGTCTCGAACTGTGACGACACAGATTGAACGCTCGCTGGTCCTGGTCAAGCCCGACGGCTTCAGGCGTGGTCTCTGTGGTGAGGTGTTGCGCCGGATCGAGGCCAAGGGCTACACCCTTGTGGCCCTGTCCATCCTCACCCCTGATCGCGCGAGTCTGGCGAAGCACTACGCCGAGCATGAGGGCAAGCCGTTCTACGAGCCGCTGCTGGAGTTCATGTCAAGCGGTCAGGTGGTGGCTGTGGTTATCGAGGGCGAGCGATGCATCGAGGGCTTCCGCGCCCTGGCCGGTGCCACCGACCCGACGGTGGCGCTCCCCGGCACGATCCGCGGCGACCTCGGCCGCGACTGGGGCTTGCCGGTCCAGCAGAACATCGTTCACGGATCGGACTCCGCCGAGTCGTCCGAGCGCGAGATCGCGATCTGGTTCCCAGGACTTGGCTGACTTCGTCGCGGGCCAGGTGCCGGGTTTGGCCGGAAGAAGTGCCCGGTATGGCGCCTGGGCGGGCCAGGTGCCGCGTTTGGCCGGAAGAAGTGCCCGGTATGGCGCTTGCCGGGGCCGACTGCCGCGTTTGGCCGGAAGAAGTGCCCGGTATGGCGGTGAGGCGGGGCGTTAGCCCGCACGTGCCCGAAGACGTCCGATTACGGGTCAGACCTGAGGGGTCTCGTCAAGGCCGGCGATAAGAACCTCGAGAAGTGAGGCGAGATCCTCTCGCTGCCTGCGGGACAGCGGCCCCAGCACGTCGGACTCCACCATGTCGGACTCTCGCACGGCCTCCTTGAAGGTTGCCCAGCCCTCGTCGGTGAGCGTGATCAGGACGCGCGTGCGGTTGTTGGGGTCGGCAGTGCGGGCGATCAGGTCTCGTTGTGCCATCCGGTCAAGACGGTGGGTCATCGAGGACGGCGCGACGCTTGTCGCCTCAGCGAGCTGGGTCGGCGTAAGGGCCTCGTTCTCATCGCTGCGCGCCAGCCGGGACAGGACGGCCCACTCGCCGGCGGAGAGGTCCAGGTCGGCCAGCTGCCGGGAATACCACTGGTTGAGCTTGCGAGCCAGCCCGTGAACGGCGGTGATCACTCGCTGCACCGACTCGTCGCCACCGGCCGCCACATACGCCGCGACGTCCGCGCGGTACTCGTCCTGTGCCGTGGGAGTGGAGTCCTTCGACGCTGACCGGGGTTTCGTCATACGAAGCATCTTGTCATGATAAGAGTTCGATATCGAACTATTCGATAACGAACAGTACCAAGTTGAAGACAAATGGAGGATCCGATGAAGCGTGCCCGACGCCGATGTGGCGCAACCGTCACCAGGATGACCGCCACCGCGTCGTCATACGGTCTGGTCAGGAACTACTGCTCGTGAAGGTGGGTGCGGTCGCCGCCCGCCCGCTTGGCGACGTACATGGCCAGGTCGGCGGCGTTCCATGTCGTGAGGACGCTGGACGTGGCACCGCTGGCGACGCCGATGCTCACCGTGGTGTCGCAGTCGTCGAGGGCGCCGATCGCCGTGACCATCCGGTGTGCCACCAGGTGCGCAGCGCCTGCATCGGCCCCCGGCAGCAGTACGCCGAACTCGTCGCCGCCGACGCGTGCGACGAGGTCACCATCGCGGATCTCTCCCATGAGCACTCCGGCCACTGCCCGCAGCACCGCGTCGCCGGCGGCATGGCCCTGGGTGTCATTGACCTGTTTGAAGCTGTCGAGGTCGACGAGCAGCACCGAGACGCGGCGGCCGTCGCCAGAAGCTCCCATCGACTCGACCACACGGTCGAAAACGCGCCGGTTGGGCACCTCGGTCAGTGGGTCGGTATCGGCGGTTCGTGTTGCCTGCTCGTGCTCGACACGGAGCCGGTCGTAGGACTTCATGGTGGTCGCGGTGTGGAGTGTGCCCTGGCGCTGCCTCCAGAGGGCTTGTGCCAGGCAGTCGCCGTAGGCGAGCGCGGCCTTCTCGGCGCCGCCACCTTCCTGGTTCAGCAGGATGGCTCGCGTGTGGTTGACTGCGGCGCTGGTGAGCCACCCGGCGTCCGCGGGAAGGTCGGTCGCGGCGCGCTCGATGACCTCCAGTGCTCGCTCGCGCTCACCCGAGCGGTTGAGTGCGACCGCGAGGAAGGGCCAGCAGAAGGCGACCTCGATACGCTGGCCACGCTCCCCGAGGGCGATGGCGTAGCGCTGGATGGACCGCGCCGCGCCAGCCGGGTCTGAACCATCTGCAGCGGCGCACGCGGCGAGCAGATGGCCGTCCTGGCGCCACAGGTCGGCGTCGGGTCCGTCTGCCTGCTCGATGGCCAGGGCGGCATGCTCGCCTGCGGCCAGGCTGTGCTGCTCGGCGTCGGTCGCCTGGCCGACGCGGTAGAGCTCCAACGCCCACTCCAGATGCAAAGTGGCCAGGTTGCTCTGCCACATCGCCCGGTTCCCTGCCTTGCGGCCGTCGTTGGCACTGACGTCGTAGGCCGCCTGGTACAGGGGCAGGGCGAGCTCATAGAGCCTCAGCTGGTGGTAACCGAGGGCAACACCGGTGTAGGCGTTCTCGGCGACCACGCTGTCCTCGACACCGTGCTCCAGCTCTAGCTCTGCGTCGACCAGGTCCCTCAGTACGGCGTCCACGTCATGTTTTGCGTTCTCGCTGACCATGAGGCGCTGCCAGGCCCGCCCCGACAGGGCGCAAGCCCGCCAGCCGTGGCTGCCTTTGCGCTCGGCCGACGCCAGCATGAGCTCGACGGCGCCCAGCGCCTCACCGGTGCGCCCCTGCACGACCAGCGCAACGAAGCGAACGAAATGCATCCCGGCCGCGCCGTCCGCAATATCACCGGTCGGTTCTCGCAGGAACTCCTCGGACAGCGCTAGCGGGAGTTTCCCCGCTAGCGGGGTCTTGGCTCGTATTCGCCTTGTATCGCAAGGGTTTTCGGGTTGGCGCTGTATTACCTAAGGGGTGTTCAG
>Ga0209638_1001834_pt1 | contig 13271 bp, 13 predicted proteins | sample BarGraNGADG00211_FD_184490 | JGI IMG/M metagenome (GOLD analysis project Ga0209638, IMG submission 184490) | Arctic peat soil microbial communities from Barrow, Alaska - Barrow Graham LP Ref core NGADG0002-211 (SPAdes) (version 2) | ecosystem: Environmental > Terrestrial > Soil > Wetlands > Peat... | reverse complement strand
CCGTCGAGTCAATGTCACGCCGACTGAAGAAACCCAAACAATCGCCGGTTCAGCTCGCGGAGCTGATGACCCGTGGTCATCACCTGCCCCGCTTCGGCGCCGAGCTGCGCGACCTCCTGGCATAGTTGGAGAACACTGGCCCGTCCCTGGCGATCCTGTGATGATCTATCCAGGTGCCCGCAGACCAAAGCCTCGAAGGGCTTGTGGCACATTTGTGGCACACAAGAGTGAGAAACGCTGCTCAGCCGAGTCAAGCTGCGTCAACCAACCACGCACGAAATGGCCGATCGAGAGAGTTCCACGCGGGTTTCGATCGCTCTCATAATCCGTCGGTCGTCGGTTCAAGTCCGAGGCGGCCGTGCCAGAAGTACAGCAGCAAAGTACAGCAGCGGGGCCACTCTTCGGCGATACGCAGAGTGCCCCGGTGCTTCTCAGACGTGCTCAACGCCCGTTGGTGACAACCTCGCCAGTGGTTCGGGACAAAGAGGCCCGGACTCCAGAAAATGCGGCAAGGTTGAGTCCAGCAGAGTGGAGTACGACCTGCCGCGAGCGCTCCTTGCGCCACCGCAGCCGGGGTCAGCGCCGATCTCCATATGGATCGTCGACGGGTTCCTCGAACCACGCAACCCGGCTGGTTGTCATAGCCGGCCATGACCACATGGATACCTTCACGCACAACCCCACCCAGTACATGGCCGCACTGCTCTCCTTCATCGAAGGACAGCTGGGACCTCCCCCCGGGGCGGCCGCCGAGCGACAAGGGGACGTGTTCAGCCGGTCTTGACCAGTGCCTCTTCTGACAGCAAAGTCAGCGCAGCGGTGATGTCGTGGGCACGGCGCGTGTCGCGGCACCCCCGGACTCGATGACCTCAAGGCGCGTGAACGGAATACCGGATGAGTTTGACAGCCCGGTGAGGGTGATCCCCATGCTCTGACGCATGGTTTGGAGCGTGCCGGCGAACAACCAGTCGAGCTCGGTGGGAACAACAGTGATGACGATGGTGCTCACGATCGGCGTCCTCCCGTGCCGAAGGAATCGATGGCGGCTTGGGCCGGAGCTCACACCCTCGGCCGGCGCCCGACGTTCTGGTTCAGCTTGTCGAGCGGGCCCGGATGAGACGCTCGAGACGGTGCCTGGCCTCCAGCATCGGTGGCTGCACGCCTCGGTACCCGGCGACCTGCGTGCTCTCGTCGAGAACCGCGCGGACGATGTCTGACACGAGGTCGGCCGAGACCGTACCCTCCAGCTCAGAGGACAACGTTGCGGTCATGGCGATGGACAACGCCTTGCTGTCGTTCGTCATGGGGGGCATCGTGGCAATACTCGATACCGGGTCCCCGAGCGACGGCAGCAATCCGTCAGCCAAGGTAGTTGCAGGGGTCGTTGAAGGCATACGGGTCGGTACGCCGCGCCGGGACCCCTCGTGCCGAAAGGACCCGCCGGGGTACGCGTGGGTCTGGCTCGGGGGCGCCCTCGGCGGCTCGGTCCTGGGGGGAGGTCTCATCTGCACCCGGTCGTGGCGCGGTGGGGCGTCGGGTTGGGTGTGAACGGGTGGCGGCGGTGCGCTTGCCTACGCCAGTGGGGGACATGGACAACACCTCGGCTTATTCATAGGTAAGAACAGGAGAACTTCGACTGGTCGAACGACCTCAAGACGATGCTTAACGACCGCGACCGTGAGGACGCTGACGTGGTTGGCGAAGGCGGTTTGTCTTTGTGCAGCGGGCCGGCGCGACGTGAGAACCACGACGCTGAGAAAGATGCTGGTTCATCGTTCCTCCCGACCCGAGTGGTCCGCTGATCCCCGGTTTGGTGACCCAGCTCCCCTGACCGCTCCCAGATGGATTATATGACGGTTTGAACGCCGCGTCCCCTGTTTGGGGAAACCAGTTTTTGACCACCGCGCCCGACGACCAGCTTCGGGCCCTTCACGGGCCGGCAGCGACGCTTCGGACCGAGAGATCGCAGGAGCCGGTGGTGAACGGTATGCGCAGCGGCGCCGTCTGGTCGGGTGGATAAACCTCGACCTGGCGGGAAGGCCTCGGCGACCTGCCGCCGGGTGCGGGTGGCCGTGCCCACCCGAAGGGTGAGCTGAGCTCGCTGACCAGGGCGGCGTCGCTGCCGGCTGAGAAACGTGTTCGTCAGGACGCGACGAACATGGAGCTCGGGGGCGTCGGTCCTGATCGCATCCCAGTGCAGCCACGACTGCAGCATCGCGGTCTGGACCAGATCTTCGGCAGAGGCCCAGGGGACTGGTTGGGGCTCAACGAGGCTCTCGGCGGCGCTCTCGCAGTCCGTCCTTCTCAGGCCCATAGACCTCACCGTCAACGCGGGAGACGTAGTTGCCGCACGTGATGCAGCGCCAACCTGTCTCGTGTATCCGGTAGCTGTGACCGCTGGCAGCGCACGGTGTTGCGACGGTGCGCTTGTTCAGCTCGCTACGCGCCCTCTCACGCGCCTTGAGGACCGAGACGATCGTGCCGATACCGGCGGCGAGGACCACAACGGCCAAGGCCAACTCCACAATGAGTGAGGCATTCATGTAGGTCCCCTTCCCGTGCTGCCAACGGAGCTCATGCCCCCGGCGATCAACGGAGCCGAACGCCGCCACCCTGATCGTGCGTCACACTTCTGGATGCTACGCCAGCACGGTGCTGGCGTTGCGCAACTCGAGCCGCGACTCGCAGGTCAGCCCTTACGGTCCCGTTTCTCGGATCCGCACCCTCGCACCCTCGCGCGCTTGTGCGGCAGACTCCTCTTGCCCGAGCGCCGCTTCCATCACCCCCGGCGGCGGTGGAGAATCGCGCCATGGCCTATTTGAAGCCGCCGGCGATCGAGACCAAGATCTTCAACAGGCTGGCGATGCACAGCAGGCTGTGGGACGTCCACACCCTCGAGGTTGCCCGGCGCAACGCCGTTGACCCGCAACGGGTCCCCGTGGTTCCCGTGGAGCACGACGGCTCGCTCTTCGTCGTGTCCGCACGAGGTGAGTCCGACTGGGTGAAGAACGTGCGGGCGGCCGGCATCGTGCGGGTTGGGCAGAAGGGAAACTTCGAGACGTATGCCGCCACGGAGGTCCCGGCGGACGAGCGCGCAGGCATCGTCCGGGCATACCGCAAGAAGACCGGGCGTGAGGTGAACGGCTACTGGCGAAAGCTCCCGCTAGACGCTGACCACCCGACGTTCAAGCTGACCCCCGGCTAACCCCCGGGCTGACCCCGACAGGGCGTAACACGAGCTGGAGACATGCACGATCCGACTGAGGTAGACGGCCGAGACGCGCGCCCGCCGCGCTCTTCGGGGCTGACCCTTGTCGGGCTGCTTGTGGGCGCCGTCATGGTCACGATGGTGGTCGGTCAGCTCACCGACCCGGGACCTCCGCCTCACCCCCCTTCCTCGACCGTTGGCGGAACGGCATCCGACCTCGCCACAGCCCAAGAACCACCCAAGCCGATCGGCGTCGAGTCGATCAGGGAGTGCCCCGTGCACCTCGGCGGACTGGTCCTCGGCGACCACCTGCGGATCCCCGGCTCGGCACTCGAGCGCTGGGACTGCGACGCACTGAACGGACCCTGGTCGGTGGTGATCAGGGCCACGGGTGGCCACTTCGGTGTCCATAGTGCAGTCGTCACGTTCCCGGTCGACCTCGTGGGTTCCGGTGTGCCGTCGACCAGACCGGAGGGTGGCGTGTGGAACCCCGGCTCCCAGAAGCTCATCTGGCCGCTCGGCAGCTCCCACGCCCAGATCGTCGGAGACCTCGGTCAGGCGACTCTCGAGAATCTTGCTGCGCGAGTCACGACTGCGGGCAGAGAACCACACTTCTCGGCGCTGGCCGGGTTCGCGGCCGCAGCCGCAGCCGCCATTCCCTACCGCTCCCTTGTCATGCACGAGATGCGTTACAGCACAGACGATCTGGGAAAGGCAGGGAAGCGTGGTGGCGGTCTCATCTACACCGGTGTCACCTCGGGCGCATCATTCGAGACCTTGGCTTTTGAGTCCCACGCGAAACCGGCCGGGCTCGTTCGAGGCAAGCCGGCAGTCTTCTCCGACGTGCCCAGCGGTGACGGTGCCCTTGCATGGGAGTCGGCCCCCGGAGAGGTGACCTACATCGGCACAGAGGGCATGGACATCCCGGCGGGCATGGCCACCCCGGCCGACGCAATCAAGATTCTGCGCTCGCTGGCTGACAAGGGCCGGGTTCTCACCCCCGGGCAGTGGGAGACCAAGGATCGCGTCAGGGTGGCAGCGCCGTAAGGCTCGGGAGAGCCGTTCAGCTCTGCGTGCCCTTGGCCCAGAGGTTGATGCCGGCTTCGATCGCGTGCTGGTCGATGCGGGCCAGCTCCTCGTCGGTGAACGTGAGGTTGGACAGGGCGTCCAGGTTGGTGTCGAGCTGCTCGACGCTGGATGCGCCCAGCAGGGCTGACGTCACCCGCTTGTCGCGCAGCGCCCACGCGATCGCGAGCTGGGCGAGCTTCTGCCCACGCTCCCGGGCAATCCCGTTCAGCGCGCGCACGTGTGTGAGCTTGGACTCCTCAAGGTGATCCTGTTGCAGCGAACCATGCCGTGCGGCCCGCGAGTCGGCCGGGATGGCGCCGTCAAGGTAGCGGTCGGTCAAGAGTCCCTGGGCCAGCGGGGAGAACACGATGCAGCCCATCCCCTGTTGTTCGAGATGGTCGAGCAGGTCCTCCTCGATCCAGCGGTTGAACATCGAGTAGGACGGCTGGTGGATCAACAGGGGCGTCCCGAGCTCGCGCGCGATCGTCGCAGCCTCAGCTGTCGTCGGACCCGAGTAGGACGAGATCCCGATGTACAGCGCCTTTCCAGAACGCACGATCTGGTCGAGAGCCGTCATCGTCTCCTCAATGGGCGTCTCGGGGTCGGGGACGTGGTGGTAGAAGATGTCGACGTACTCGAGCTTCATCCGCGCAAGCGACTGGTCCAGCGACGAGATGAGGTACTTGCGCCCGCCGCCACCCTGGCCGTAAGGCCCCGGCCACATGTCGTATCCCGCCTTGCTGGAGATGACCAGTTCGTCACGGTGCGCCGCGAAGTCCTCGTGCAGGTAGCGCCCGAAGTTGCTCTCGGCCCGACCGTAGGGAGGGCCATAGTTGTTGGCCAGGTCGAAGTGCGTCACTCCGCGGTCGAACGCCCGGCGCAGGATCGCACGCTGGGTCGCCTCGGGTCGGTCCGTGCCGAAGTTCTGCCAGAGCCCGAGTGAGATCGCTGGCAGCTTCAGCCCGCTCGCGCCACACCGGCGGTACTCCATCGTGTCGTAGCGGTCACCTGATGCCTCGTATGCCGTCATGGGAGTCAGTCTGCCAACTGACGTCGACGTCGGGCTAGGTGGCCCTGGACAGCACCCGTGCCTGCGCCACGATCAGCTCAACGAACGCGGGGCTCACCCCCAACGGGCCCGCCACAGGCAGGTCCGGACAGGCTGCGACCACCGCATCGGTCAACCTTCCGGGTGCGACGAAGAGCGACGCGACGGCCGGACGCTGAACCCCCCTGTCGGACAAGGCTTCCAACGCCTGAGTCAGGGACGGAGCGGATGTGGACGCGAAGGCGGGCACGACCGGTATGCCGTGCGCCCGCCCGAGGTCGCGGGCGAGGCTCTCGATGTGGAGACGGGCAGTTCCGGAGCTCGACCCTGCCGACGCCAAGACCAAGGCGTCGACGTGCGGGTCGGCCCCGGCCTGGGCCAGGCGGTCGGTCAGCGCCTTGAGGAGCAGGTCGCGCTCGCGGCACCCCGCGGAGAGGAGCGGCGGCGCCACGCTGACGCCCATCCCCCTGGTGGCGAAGCTGGTTTGGACGGCGACCGGAACGTCGTGGGAGGCGTGGTAACCCGGAGTGAACAGCAACGGCACGAGGCGCACCGATCTGAACCCCTCGGCCGCCAGCTGCCGCAGCGCGACCACGGGAGTAGGCGCAGTGAACTCCAGGTGGGCCGCGCGCACCGTGTTACCAGTGCGTGCCGCGACGGCCAGGACCAGCTGTCCGACAACGTATTCGGCTCGTGGGTCTCGACTGCCGTGGCTGAGCAGCAGGACTGCAGACGCCTCAGATCGGGTCATGTCGATGCGCTCCCGATGTCTCGCCACTGGATATCCCAACTGCTAGATGTCCCACTGCTCGGCCTGGGCAGCCTCGCCGGCCAGAGGGTCTCCGACCATGCCAGCAGCCAGGGTCTGCCCGCTCTGCGCGTCGATGAGCAGAAACGCGCCGGTGCGACGGTGGCGGGCGTACGGCTCGGCCACGATCGGCTCGGCGGTGCGGATCCGCAGACGCCCGATGTCGTTGAGGCCCAGGTCCTGGGCCGGCACGATCTGCACGGCGTCGAGATCCAGGACCCCGTCGACCGCCCCGACGATCGCCCGGGTGGTGCGCGTGGTGTGCTTGAGCAGCATCCGGCTGTGCTTGCTCAACGGCACGTCCGAGAGCCAGCAGACGGTGGCGACCAGGTCCCGCGTCGGCTCGGGCGAGGTCAACGCCGCAGCGATGAGATCGCCGCGGGCAACGTCGATGTCGTCGGCGAGGCGCAGCGAGACCGAGCGCGGGGCGAAGGCTTCGAACAGCTCACCGTCGGCCGTGTCGATTCCGGCGATCGTGGTGCGGCGTCCGCCGGGCAGAACCACGACCTCGTCGCCCACCCGAACGACTCCGGAGGCGATCTGACCGGCATACCCACGGTATTCGCGGTGAGCCGGGTCCCGCGCGGCGTCCTGCGGTCGCAGGGTGAGCTGGACGGGAAAACGGAACTGCTCCTCGCGCGGATCGTCAACAGCGGGAAGGGTTTCGAGGATCTCGAGGAGGCTCGGCCCGGCATACCACTCGGTGCGCGGCGAGCGGTCCACGACGTTGTCGCCCTCAAGGGCCGACACGGGGATGGTGCGCAGGTCGGGCAGCCCGAGCTCGGCCGCCACCACTGCCAGGTCCCGCGCGACCTGCGTGTAGACGCCTTCGTCGAAGCCGACGAGGTCGATCTTGTTGACGGCGACGACCACGTGAGGGACGCGAAGCAGCGCGGCAACAGCCATGTGTCGACGGGTCTGCACGAGGACCCCCTTGCGCGCGTCCACGAGCAGGATCACCGCGTCCGCCGTCGAGGCTCCCGTGACCGTGTTCCGCGTGTACTGCACGTGTCCCGGGCAGTCCGCCAGGATGAACGAGCGGTCGGCGGTGGCGAAGTAGCGGTAGGCCACGTCGATGGTGATGCCCTGCTCGCGTTCGGCGCGAAGCCCGTCGGTCAGCAGCGCGAGGTCGGCGTGGGCCAGCCCGCGGTCGCGAGAGACGCGCTCAAGGGCGTCGAGCTGGTCGGCCAGCACCGACTTGGTGTCATGCAGCAGGCGCCCCACGAGCGTGGACTTCCCGTCATCGACCGAGCCCGCCGTCGCCAGGCGCAGGAGGGTGGGATGGGCATGGCCGGGCACCACGTCGAGTGTTGCCGTCCTGGGTGTCATCAGAAGTACCCCTCCTTCTTGCGGTCTTCCATCGCGGCTTCGGAGATCCGGTCGTCGGCACGGGTCGCACCTCGTTCGGTCAGGCGCGTCGCGGCGACCTCGATGACGACGTCCCCAACGGTCACGGCGTCGGACTCGACGGCGCCGGTGCAGGACATGTCGCCCACGGTCCGATACCGAACTTGTCTGGTGACAACGGTTTCGGTCGCTCGCGGCTGCGAGACCGGGCCGAACGCGAGCAACATGCCGTCGCGTTCGAAGACCTCGCGCTCGTGGGCGTAGTACAGCTCGGGCAGGTCGATGCTCTCCCGGGCGACGTAGCGCCAGACGTCGAGCTCGGTCCAGTTGGACAGTGGAAACACCCGGACGTGCTCACCGGGGCGATGCCTGCCGTTGTACAGGTTCCACAGCTCTGGACGCTGGTTGCGCGGGTCCCAGGCGCCGAACTCGTCGCGCAGGCTGAAGATGCGCTCCTTGGCGCGCGCCTTCTCCTCGTCGCGACGTCCTCCCCCGAAGACCGCGTCGAACCTGTGGTCCGCGATGGCGTCGAGCAACGGCTGGGTCTGCAACGGGTTACGGGTGCCGTCGGTGCGCTCGGCCAGGCGGCCGTCATCGATGTAGTCCTGCACCGTGGCGACCTCGAGGCGCACGCCCTTCTCGGCGACCGCGCGATCTCGATATGCCAGCACCTCGGGGAAGTTGTGACCGGTGTCGACGTGAAGCAGAGGAAAGGGAATGGGTGCTGGCCAGAAGGCCTTGGCCGCCAAGTGCAGCATGACCACGGAGTCCTTGCCGCCGGAGAACAGCAGGACGGGACGTTCGAACTCGGCGCCGACCTCACGGAAGATGTGGATCGACTCGGACTCCAGGGTGTCGAAGTGGTCCAGGGTCAGACGACCCTCGGCGCGCTCAACGGTCTCGACCGCCTCGGGCGTTGGGTTCCCGACCGTCTCGGCGATGGCGCTCATTGATGTATCCCGCATTCGGTCTTGTCGTTGCCGGACCAGCGTCCGGCCCGGGGGTCTTCGCCGAGGGCGACCTTGCGTGTGCAGGGGGCACAGCCGATCGACGGATAGCCCTGGGCGACCAAGGGGTTGCGCGGCAGGTCATGCGCGACCTGATAAGCCTCGACATCCTCGTCCGACCAGGCCACCAGGGGGTTGATCTTGACCAGGTCGTGCTTCTCGTCCCAGGAGACGATCGGCGCGTTGGCCCGGGTCGGGCCCTCGGCACGGCGCACACCGGTCACCCAGGCCGCCCGCCCCTCCAGCGCCCTGGCGAGGGGCTCGACCTTGCGCAGGAAGCAGCACAGGTTGGGGTCGCGGTCGTGCAGCCTTTCGCCGTACTCGGCGTCCTGCTCGGCCACGCTCTGGCGCGGAAGGGCCTCGACAACGGTGATGGCCAGGTCGCGGATGGCCACATCGCGAGTGTGCAGCGTCTCCGCGAAGTGGTAGCCGGTCTGCAGGAAGAGGACGTCGATGCCCGGAAGCAGCTGGGCGAAGAGATGCGGTAGCACAACGTCCTGCATAGAGGCGGCGACGATGACGTCCGCGCCGAACGCGCCAGCAGCCCAGGCGGCAATCTCCTCGGCGGGCTTTCCCTCCAGCCTGGCCGAGACCACCGCGAGCGCCGAGTCCCGTTCTGCCGCAGGCAGATCGCGCAGGCTCGTGACGTCGAGCGTGACGGAGGCGGTCGTCATACGAGGAGGTCCTCGTTGGCACGCAGGGCCCACGTCGCGAATCGCTCGCCCGGCTCACGGTGAGCCGCGAAGTTGCGGACCACCCGCTCCACGTAGACCGGCAGCTCCTCCGCCGTGGTCTTGAGGCCGCGGACCTTGCGGCCGAAGCCTGCCTCCAGACCCAGCGTCCCACCGAGGTGCACCTGGAAGCCGCCGACCTGGTTGCCGGCGCCGTCGGTGACCAGCTGACCCTTCAGCCCGATATCGGCGACCTGTATGCGGGCGCAGGAGTTGGGGCAGCCGTTGATGTTGAGGGTGACCGGGACGTCGATCTCCTTGATGATGTCCGCGAGCCGATCCTCGAGGTCGGTCACCGTCTTGGCCGCGAGGCCCTTGGTCTCGACGATCGCGAGCTTGCAGTACTCGATACCGGTGCACGCCATGGTGTTGCGGCGGAAGAGCGACGGGCGGGCTTCGAAACCGATGACCTTCAACGCCTCGACCAGCGGCTCCACCCGCGGCGCCTCGACGTCCAGGACCAGGAGCTTCTGATGCGGCGTGAGGCGGACCCGTTCGGAACCATGCGACTCCACGAGATCGGCCAGGGCGAGCAGCGTGGTGCCCGACACCCTGCCGACCATCGGGGCTGCCCCGATGTAGAACCTGCCGTCCTTCTGCTCGTGGACCCCGATGTGGTCGCCTCGCTCCGCCGAAGGCTCCGGTGGCGGGCCGTCTGGAAGGGCGTGAAGCAGATACTCCTGCTCCAGGACCTGCCGGAACTTCGGGGCGCCCCAGTCAGCGAGCAGGAACTTCATCCGGGCCTTGGACCGCAGCCGCCGGTACCCGTAGTCGCGGAAGAGCGAGATCACGCCGGCCCAGACGTCGGGCACCTCGGGCTCGGTGACGAACACGCCGAGGCGCTCGGCCAGCCGGGGGTTGGTGGAAAGACCGCCGCCGACCCACAGGTCGAAGCCCGGGCCCAGCTCGGGGTGCTCGACCCCGACGAACGAGATGTCGTTGATCTCGTGCACGACGTCGTTGGTGAGCAGGCCGCTCAGTGCTGTCTTGAACTTGCGGGGGAGGTTGGAGAACTCGGGGTTGCCGATGAACCGGCGTTTGATCTCCTCGATCGCCCAGGTCGGGTCGATCAGCTCATCCTTGGAGATTCCGGCGACCGGGGAGCCCAGGACGACACGGGGACAGTCCCCGCAGGCTTCCGTGGTCTGCAGCCCGACAGCCTCGAGCCGGGCCCAGATCTGGGGCGCGTCCTCGATCCGCACCCAGTGCAGCTGGATGTTCTGCCGGTCGGTGATGTCGGCGCTGTCGCGGGCGAGGTCGCGGGAGATCTCGCCGATGACCCGGAGCTGCCCGGTTGAGAGCGCCCCGCCGTCGATGCGCACCCGGAGCATGAAGTACTTGTCCTGCAGCTCGTGCGGCTCCAGCGTGGCGGTCCTGCCCCCATCGATGCCCTGCTTGCGCTGGGTATAGAGCCCCCACCAGCGCAGACGACCCTGCAGGTCTTCTTCCGGGATCGAGTCGAAGCCCTCCTTGGAGTAGATCTGTTCGACGCGTGCCCGCACGTTGAGCGCGTCGTCCTCGAGCTTGAACTTCTCGTTGGGGTTCAGGGGGTCGAGCTCACCGAGGGCCCACTGACCCTGGCCGCCCTTGGTCCCGGTCGCGCGATCGGCAGTAGCAGTCATAACGTAAAGTTTGTCATGCCCAAACACTTGGTAATGCGTCCGTGTCAGGATGCGGACTGGCATCTCCGCCCGCTCTCGCCACAGTTGCGCGAGGATGACCCTATGAAACGCTTCGACCCGGTCCTCATCAGCGGATGTTCATCGGGCATCGGGGCCGCCACCGCGGAGGCCCTCGCCCGCGGCGGCCACACGGTCTACGCGACGGCCCGGCAGGCCGACACACTGTCCGGTCTCGAGGCACTCGGCTGCCGTCCGCTGGCTCTGGACGTGACCTCCGAGGACTCGATGATCGCAGCCGTGCAGGCCGTCGAGGCGGAACATGGGCAGGTCGGAACCCTGATCAACAACGCCGGGTATGGCGAGTACGGACCGATCGAGGAGACGGACCTCGAGCGCGTGCGGACCATGTTCGAGACCAACGTCTTCGGGCTCGCGCGGCTCACGCAGCTGGTGCTGCCGGCAATGCGCCGGTCGCGGTCTGGGCGGATCGTCAACATCGGGTCGATGGGCGGACGGATCACCTTCCCCGTCGGCGGCTTCTACCACGCCACGAAGTACGCCGTGGAAGCCATCAGCGACGCCCTGCGGGTCGAGGTCAAGCCCTTCGGCATCGAGGTCATCCTCGTTGAGCCCGGCCTGGTCCGCACCAACTTCGAAGGCCGCGTGAGCGAGAGCCTTGAGGTGGGTACTCCCGGACAGGAAGGGGACACGGCATACGCGGACCTTCTGGCGGCCAACGACAAGAGGACGACCAGCGGCTATGCGAACGACTTCATGGCGACCGGCCCCGAGGAGGTCGCGGCGATCATCGTCAAGGCGGTCGACTCGTCGCGACCGCGCTCGCGCTACGTGGTCACCCCGGCGGCCAAGGTCATGATCAACCTGCGCCGTTTCGGCGGCGACCGGGTGTGGGACGCCGCCATGCGCAAGCAGTACGGCCTCTGACCGTGCCGCCCGGAGCTCGCGACGACCCCGCGCCCGTGGTGAGACCGATGACGCTCGGACCGTATGACGCGCTGCGCCGGATCGCGTACCTGCTGGAGCGTTCACGAGCCGGCACCTATCGCGTGAAGGCGTTCCGCGGTGCTGCCGAGACGGTGCTCGGGACCGACCCTTCCGAGCTGCGGTCGCGCGCCGCCGCCGGAACGCTCACCGACCTGCCAGGCATCGGACCGGCGACCGAAGCGGTCATCAGGGAGACCCTGGATGGTGAGGTCCCGGCATACCTGAAGTCGTTGGAGGACAGCGCAACCGAGCCCTTGGTGGCGGGCGGGCTGGAGGTGCGGGCGGCGCTTCGCGGCGATCTGCACTGTCACTCGGACTGGTCCGACGGCGGGTCCTCCATCCAGGAGATGGTGGTCACCGCGATGGAGCTGGGGCACGACTACCTGGTGCTGACAGACCATTCGCCGCGCCTGAAGATCGCGAACGGCCTTTCGCCAGAACGCCTTACCAAGCAGCTCGGCATCATCGACACCATCAACTCGGCGGTCCGTGACTTCCGTCTCCTCAAGGGCATCGAGGTCGACATCCTGGACGACGGCGCGTTGGACCAGAGCCCGAAGATGCTCTCCCAGCTCGAGCTCCGGGTGGCGTCGGTGCACTCCAAGCTGGCGATGTCGGCAGCACCGATGACCCGCAGGATGATCGCCGCCGCCCAGAACCCGCACACGAACGTCCTCGGGCACTGCACCGGGCGCCTCATCGAGGGGTCGCGCGGCACCCGTGGCCAGAGCGTCTTCGACGCGGCCGCGGTCTTCGAGGCCTGCGCCGCTCATGGCGTCGCGGTGGAGATCAACGCACGTCCTGAGCGCTGCGACCCGCCCGACGAGCTGGTCGCCCTCGCGCTGGATGCCGGATGCCTGTTCTCGATCGACAGCGACGCCCACGCCCCGGGGCAGCTGGAGCTCCAGATCTATGGATGCGCGCGCGCCGAGCGGCTCGGCGTACCGCTGGATCGGATCGTGAACACGTGGGAGCTTGGCCGCCTGCTGGCGTGGGCCAACCCGGCCTGAGACCCCGGTCACCTGCTTTGGCGATTCCCCGTCCTCTCCCCTATGCTTCCTTAGTCCTCGACGGATCCGAGCTGCTGCTCGCTGGCGGCGAGGGGTCCGGTTGAGCACAAATGATCCGGGTCCCCATCGTCTAGCGGCCCAGGACCCCGCCCTTTCACGGCGGTAGCACGGGTTCGAATCCCGTTGGGGATACGCAGTAAAGGCCTTACCCAAGGCCCCGTAGCGCAGTTGGTTAGCGCGCCGCCCTGTCACGGCGGAGGTCGCCGGTTCGAGCCCGGTCGGGGTCGCTCATTGTTGCTCGTTCCACCCAGCTTCACGCAAGGCCAGGTAGCTCAGTTGGTACGAGCGTCCGACTGAAAATCGGAAGGTCGGCGGTTCGACCCCGCCCCTGGCCACCACCGTAACCGCAGGTCAGAC
>Ga0209638_1001833_pt1 | contig 13272 bp, 13 predicted proteins | sample BarGraNGADG00211_FD_184490 | JGI IMG/M metagenome (GOLD analysis project Ga0209638, IMG submission 184490) | Arctic peat soil microbial communities from Barrow, Alaska - Barrow Graham LP Ref core NGADG0002-211 (SPAdes) (version 2) | ecosystem: Environmental > Terrestrial > Soil > Wetlands > Peat... | reverse complement strand
ACGGCCTTGACGCTTGCCGCGAGATGATCGTAGAGTCCAACCGCAACTCACTTCTCGCACCCCACTAGATCATCGCTCCCGCAGAACTGAACTCATACCCAGGGACGCATTGACAGGCGGGGGTGCTCGTTATAGGATATGCCTATGAGCATACTCGGCATAGACATAGGTGGCACACAGACGACAGTGGGCGTGGCGGACCGGAGCGGGAAGCTGCTGCTGCATAAGCGGATACTGACACCCAACGTGCTTGGCCCCATGATGAATATAGGAATGATCCTCCCTGCGGCCGATGAGGTGGTGCGGAAGCAGGGCGAGCGCGTTAAGGCGATCGGAATCGGCTGCGGGGGACCGCTGGACCGTAAGACGGGCACGCTGCACAAGGTCTCGAACCTGCCGGGCTGGGAGGGGATCTGCCTGACCGAGATATTTTCCGAGGAGTTCGGCGCGCCTGCGTATCTCGACAATGACGCGACCGCGGCAGCAATGGGCGAAGCAATGTCCGGCGCGGGCAAGGGAGTGGACAACTTCGTCTATTTCACCATCTCAACGGGTATTGGCGGCGGGATCATCATCGGCGGTAAGCCCTATCGCGGCTGCGGAGAGAACGCGGGCGAGTTCGGTCACATGAAGCTTTCCGACGAGGGACCCGTGTGCAACTGCGGAGACAGAGGCTGCCTTGAGGCTTACGCTTCGGGCACGGCTATTGCCCGCATCGCGATGGAGGGTCTGGACGCTCATCCTCAATCGAAGCTGGGCTCGGCCGAGGAGATAACCGCCGAGCTGGTTGCGTCAGCGGCTGCCGAGGGAGATGAGTACGCCTGCGAAGTGTGGTACGGCGCAATGCGCAACCTCGGTCTCGGCGTGGCGAACGTGGTGAATGCGCTGAACCCACGGCGTGTGATCCTTGGCGGAGGGGTGACCAAGGCTGGGGAGATGCTTCTTGAGCCTGTGAGGCAGGTTGTCGAGGAGCGCGCCATGCATGCGCTTGTGGCGGACGTTGAGATCGTTCTCGCGGCCAATGGGGATCTAACCGGCGTGATGGGAGCGATTGCGGTGGCGATGGATGCAATAGGTGCTGCGAATGTGATATAATCATAGTGTGATGGTTGGAAAGAAGCGTGTCTTGCCGGGAGGTAGCCATCCGAATAAAGGTCTTTTAGGCTCGACGTGTAACACCCTGGCCGGATATGCGTTCGCGGTCCTATCCGTCGCGATCCTCATCTTCATCCTTAAGGAACTGAACCCGGTTTTCCCAATGGGCCGGTTCCCCATCGTGCTTGCACTGCCCGTGGCCGTGGCTGCCTACCTGTTTGGACTTGGTCCGGGTCTGGTCGCCTACGTGATGGCGCTTACCGGGTTCCTCGTGTTTTTCGTCACCCCAGAGAACGCAATCTGGCCGCCCGAAGATGCCGTTGACGCTTGGGCCAGTATTGTTGCGTTTCTCATCGGCGGCAGCATTCTTCTCTACGGATCGCTGCGCGTCAGGAATGCCCGAGGCAAGGTCGAACTGCTTGTACAACGCCTGGACTCTCACATGCAGAACTCACCTCTGGCGGTCATCGAGTGGGATTCCGACTACCGGGTGATGAGATGGTCGGACGAGGCCCGGAGCGTGTTTGGATGGACGGCCGAGGAAGTGCTCGGTAAGCGCATCGACGAGATGCGCTGGGTCTACGAGGAAGACTGGGACAAGGTTGCCAAGCTGATGGCTGACATGAACGCCGGCGTCGGCACTCGTAACGTGAATCCCAACCGCAACTACACCAAAGATGGCTCTATCATCTGGTGCGAATGGTATAACTCGGTCCTGAAGGACGAGTCGGGCAATGTTACTTCGGTGCTGTCCCTGGTGCTCGATGTAACCGATCGCGAGCGGGCCAAAGAGGAATCGGGGACTGCTCGGGACGATGCGGAAAAGCGGGCGGCCGAGATCGAGTCGTTCTTCGCGAGCATGGGCCACGGAGCGGCGCTATTCGATACAACTGGCCAGGTGGTTCTTGCTAACGAAGCCGGAAGGGAGATACTAGGCTTCCCCGAGGGCGAGCCATTCGAGAAGTGGACCAAAGAGTACCGGCTCTTTACGCTCGATGGAGAAGCGGTGCCGATCGAGGAGTATACTTCGCGTCGCGCCCTGAGCGGTGAAAGGCTGTCGGATGCACGGTACATAGTCACGACGCCATTTAAGGAAGGCGTTATCAGCATAAGCGCCTCTCCGGTCGTGGACCTCGAAGGGGGCATCATCGGCGCTGTCGTGGTATTCCATGACGTGCGGGAGCAAGTTGAATTCGAGGAGCGCCGGGAGGAGCTATACCAGCGCGAGCATCACATTGCGGAGATGCTCCAGAGCGCTCTCATACCGTCCGAGATACCCTCGGCTTTGCTGGGATGCCGGATCGCCACCCGTTACCAGCCGGCCCTGCAGGAAGCCGAAGTGGGCGGCGATTTCTATGATGTGTTTGAACTTGGTGATGGCAAGGTGGGGGTCTTGATCGGGGATGTCGCGGGCAAGGGCCTGCTTGCGGCAATGCGAGTCTCCGCGGCGCGATATACAATTCGTAGCTACGCGCTGCATGATCCTACACCCGCCACGGTAGTGTGCCAGGCGAATCAGGCCCTGTCAATGGACGAAGCGCCGGGGTTCACCGGTTTCGTGACGGCATTCTTCGCGGTGATTGATGCGAAGAGCAGGACAGTGACCTATGCAAACGCAGGCCACGAACCTCCGGTGGTTCTGCGGTCGGATCGGCGTGTCGAAGAGCTTCCCGCCGGAGGGCGGGCATTTGGCATCTCGGTCGCGGGCTGCGACTACGATCAGGCTACGGCGACGCTTGGGGCTGGGGATACTCTCATCCTAGTTACCGACGGAGTGACCGAAGCAAGGACGGGGCGAGCCATTTGGGGCAAGCAAGGGATGAGCGAACACCTGTCCGTGGCTGAAGAGAGATCGCCCGATGCTATTGCCGATGGGCTGCTTCAAGCAGCGATTTCCTTCGCCGGCGGTGGATTGCACGACGACGCAGCGATTGTCGTGGTTCAATTCGACTAGCTCTGCTGTTTCGGATGCTCTTTCGCCGCCAGCCGCTTGATTGTACGCAGCAGCCGCGCCGCCACAGTCCTCGTCCAATCATCCTCCGAGTAGACCACCGCCTTACGTGCGTAGGGCAGCGCCCGCTCGGGCTGCTTCAGATTGTGAGCGTAGAATATCGCCGCAAGCTGGTTCAGTTCCTGGGACTTGGGGTTCGCGGCGAGGCCCTGACACAGATAGCTGATCGACTTCGGGGTATCGTGGTATCCATACATGAGTATGTATGCGCCTGTGGAGTAAGCTTCCTCGAATCGTGGATCAAGGGCTGTTATCATCTTCATCAACCCCAGCATGTCTTTGTTCTCGCACCAGCGGGGATTGTGTTCGATGAATTCATGGTGGTAGGCATCGGCCTTGATCCAGAGCAGATTCGCGAATACTGCCCGGAACTCCCCAGCCAGCTTGTAGACCGCCGAGGCGTGATCCTCAGGTTCGACCGGCTTCGACCGCATGGCGGAGTTCTCGGCGAAACTCATGCCCGCGAAGAGCAGTATGCCTAAGCACAGGGCGATCCGCAAGTTGCTCATCCCCGCGACCTCCGGGTTCTGATGACCTTGGCAAGCCACGAAGCCGCCAGGACAGCCAGCGCGAACCCTGCCATGATCGCTATCTGCGTCTGCATTTCCATTCGATAGGTCGGCACATACCAGTGATGGCCCAATTCCTCCGCCCCATCCGCATGGCAAGGCCCCGCGAGGGCGATCAAAGCGAGAGAGGCTGCTAGAGTTCGAACGATGCGCATCTCTAGACCTCTTTCCTCGCGAAGAACGACATTCCCAACACCAGCACGAACGCGATGTAGCAGACCCCGTAGAGGGCTACCTGGCCGAGATACGCCGCCGGGACCGCGTCGTGGTGCACGAGTGAGGTCTTGAGGTTGAAGCACTCCAGGTTGGGAAGCGCGTGGTAGATCATCGAATAGAGCGCCTTTGTCAGGCCGCCAGATGACCTCTCGATCAGCCCGCCAACGTAGCCGATCTTGATCGTCCCTCCCACGTAGGCAAGGAAAGTCAGGACCGTGGTTACGGCGGGTGTCGCGAAAGTGGAGACGGTGGTGGCGATGGCGGTGATGATGGCGACCTCGAGCAGCGTGAATAGCACCGCCAGGCCAACATACGTGTCGAAGCTGTGCTGGAACATGAAGATCAAAGCGGAGAATGCGACCGTCATCGCGGCCACGCCTATGCTCACGGTTATGAATGTCCCGATGAACTTCCCCATCACGTACTGCGCGCGGGTGAGGGGTCTGGCGATCAGCGGGTGGATTGTCCTCGACTCGACATCGTTCGGGATTCCACTTGAGCCAAGCGCTATCGCCATCGCCGCTCCCCCGAAGAGTATGCAGGTCATGCAGAGGTCCTTGAGGATTTTGATCTGCACGCCCTCGGTGAATATCGAAAGCAGCGTGGAACCGGCGATAATGGCCAGCATCAGCAGGCAGAGCACGTGGAATACCTGCTTCCGGCTGTTTTCCAAGAGCGACATCTTAGCTATTGTCCAGATTCCGGTCATCATTGCTTGCTCCAGTTGTGTTCAGTCTTGCGCGGAGAGATACCGCTAGCGCTGAGTAGGCCTGCGGGCCGTATCGAAGCGCGGTGCACGCTCGCTAGGCAGCTAACCTCAGGAATGCTTCTTCGAGCGACTCGCGCTCGGTCTGCACGCGCACGATTCTCGCATCGGACTTTTCCAGCGTTCGCATTACTTCGTATATGTTGTCCGGGCTGGCGACTACGGTTACTCCGCCCGCGCGTTCCTCGACGGTGACATCGATGAAGCGCAGCGAGTCCCTGGTCTGCTTGTCCAGTTCCTGGACCTGGATCGAGAGCCTCTGGTCGCCTCCGCGCACTTCATCCGGGGTTCCGTACGCAACCAGCGTGCCGCGTTTCAGGACGGCGACCGTATCGCAGGTGCTCTCCACCTCGCTCAGGAGGTGGGAGCTTAAGAACACTGTCTTGCCTTCTTTGCGGAGTTCAAGGATCAGGTCTCTGATGTGACGCCTGCCTATGGGATCAAGGCCGGAGGTGGGTTCATCTAGTATGAGCAGCTTCGGGTCGCCTACTATCGCCTGCGCGATGCCGACCCTCTGTGTCAGCCCCTTCGAGAGTTTCCCAATTGGGGTGTCGGCGTACTCCGCGATGCCCGTGCGCTCAAGCGCGTTCAGGGCTTTCTCGCGTACCATGCGACGCTCGACTCCCGCAAGCGTTGCGTGCATGGAGACAACTTCCATCGGTTTCAGAAACTTGTGGAAGTAGGGCTGCTCGGGCAGATAGCCGACGGCGCGTCTGGTCGAGGCTTCCGTCGTGGGTTTGCCGAACATCGTCGCGCTCCCTGAGGTCGGATGCACGAAATCCAGCAGCATTTTGATCGTAGTCGTCTTGCCTGCGCCGTTCGGTCCGAGGAAGCCAAAAACGACGCCTTCGGGCACTTCGATCGAGAGCCCGTCAAGCGCGATTCTCGTTCCTTTGCGCCTGCCGAGGGCGTAGACTTTGCTAAGGTTCTCAGTCTCTATCGGATGTGCCATTTCACCTGTCTTCGTTCGTGAGTGATTCCCAAAAGTATTATCGGCTGAGCATAGGTAGAATCCTGAGATCAAACTGTCCGTAAATCACTGTCGTTCGTTGTGTAACCGTGGGGGGTTATCCGCGTCTATCCATTCAGCAGCAATGCTGAACACCAGCATGCTTGCGGGAATGGAAGCGAGGTTCACTATGCACAGAAATCGGATAACAGTGCTGGCAGCACTAGTGTTAGGGGTTGTGTTCCTGTTTGGTCAGCCGGCGATCACCGCAGCCGCTAAGGGCAGAGCTGCCAAAGCGGCAAGAGTAAGCAACGCTTTGGGCTTGACCGCGGATCAGAAGACAAAGATCAAGGCGATCCGAGCCGACGCAAAGACGCAGGTCGCGGGCGTGAACGCGGACCAGGCGCTGACCGCGGATGCCAAGAAAGCCAAGATCAAGGCTATTCGCCAGGCCTCTATTGCGAAGGTCAAGCAGGTTCTCACGCCTGAGCAGCAGAGCAAGATAGGAAAAGGCGCCAGGGCGACGAAGGCGAATCGAGCGGGCAAGATCGGCAAGGCGCTTGGCCTGACCGCGGATCAGAAGGCGAAGATCAAAGCGATTCGCGCCGCAGCCAGGGCTCAGATTCTGCAAGTCCTTACCCCGGAGCAGCGAGCAAAGATGGAAGCCGCTCGTGGCCGGAAAAGCAAGAAAGTTTAGTCTGTACTCCCCCATCACTCTCCTGATCGCCCGGGGCTCCCCCAAGCCCCGGGCGCAAATGTTTGTGGCCATCCAGCACGGTGATCCTCTCCCGCGCGAGTTTAGCATGTGGCTCCGAGCGGAAAGTGTACCATGCAACATTTGTGTCCAAATGATGCATGGTACAACACGAGAGGAGAGGCTCATCATGTATAGAAGCAGGTTGATTCTGTTGGCGGTGCTGGTCGTCGGCGCCTCAATGCTTGTTGTCCAGGCGGTTTCCGCCTACGGCATGCACCGGGGAGCGGGGCCGGCTATGATGTCGATGGACAAGCTTACCAAGGCGCTGAACCTGACACCTGACCAGGTCATCAAGATTCAGGCCATCCACCAGAATGCGCGAGCCCAGAGGCAGGCGGTTGCGGCTGACAAATCGCTGGCCCCGGAGGCTAAGAAAGCCAAGCTGATGGAAATCTTCAAGGCAACGCATGAGCAGGTGATCGCGGTACTCACGCCCGAGCAGCAGGCGAAGTTCAAAGATCTTCGTGCCGCGCGGAAAGCCGAGATGTTCGGCAAGATGAGCGTGGCGCTAGGTCTGACTGCCGATCAGCAGGAGCAGATCAAGGCTATCAGGGACTCTGAGAAAGCCGATCTCGTGGCGGTTCGCGGCGATACAACCCTGACGCCGGATGCCAGAGCGGCAAAGGTCAGAGAGATTCGGGTGGCCGCCCGAGAGAAATTCCGCGGGGTGTTGACCCCCGAGCAGCTAGCTAAACTCGACGCGCTTCACAAGGGCCACAAGGCCGGCAGAGTCGGCGCGGGGCCGAAGCGCCAGCCTGCCTGTTCTTACTAGTGCAGGACGATTACCGCCTCTGATTCTGATCGCCCGGAGCATTCCTGCTCCGGGCGATTGCTATCCGGCCATTGACAGAGGGGAGGCAAGCCGCCTAACATGCTGGAAATCTTGGGCAGAGTTGTGGAGGGAAGTCCGTTATGGGTTACGCGCGCGTGGTTCTCTTGATTTCAGCAGTCCTCGTTGTGTTTGCTCAATCCGTCAAAGCCGTGGAGGTTGATGCGCGTACGTCGCAGCTCGACTCCGTTGCGTCTCTGACAAAGCCCGTGACACTGACGACGCGCGCGGCTTCTCTTAAGGAAATCCTCACCAAAGTGCAGGCGCTCACCGGCGCGAGAATGCGACCCTCGCGCGACATCGCCGAGGATAAGGCCACGATTCGGGTGAAGGATCGCCCTGCCCGCGAGGTCTTGCGAGAGCTCGCCCGGTGTTTCGACCTCTGCTGGTCTGAGAAGCAAGGCACAGATGGGTCTTACCTCTACCTCTGGATGGACAAACGCTCGCTCGATGACATGAGCAAACGGCAGCTCGATGATTATCTGGCGATAACCAAGCAGTTCGATGTTCAGATGCAGGCGACTGCCGCGCTTGTGGCGAGCGGAACCGAGTACACACTGAGCGACCAGAATACGAGCTCGATCACGATGGATGAGTATGACAGGCTGCGCTTACGGGAGGCTGCGACTGTTGATCCTCAGGAAGGGGCGGCCGTGATGCAGTATATGAAGTTTACGCAGGCGCAGCGAAAGGATCTCATCGCGGGCAAGCATGTGGTCGTGTCCGGGTCGGCGATCGCATCCGATGCGTTGGGGAAGTACTCTCAGGCGCAGTCGTTCGATTACTGGGTTGATGCATCTCTGGGCGGCTATCTGCTCAAGTGCATGATGCAGCCTGACGACAGCGAAGTGCTGCTTGCCACAGCCGTCTTCGATGACACGCGCTACGATAAGATCATAGATGCGGCGGACGAGGTTCTCGCAAAGGACAAGACGCTCGATAAGGATATCGCTACGCCTAAGGCCGAACCGGCTGCGACCTCTCCCGCGACACAAAAGAAGGCTTCCGGGGAGCCCGCGTCCATATCGCTTGGGCCCAAATCCAGCTCAGTACAGAACCCGGGCGAGGGATCGGCCGCGACACCGGCGACGATGAGCGATGGCCTCTTGGAGGTCGCAGAGACGCTTGATATGCCTCTCGTGGCGCAGTATCTCAGTGAGTACACCGGCATAGTGGCAAAGGGCGAAAAGACTGCAGCCGCAGCCAGCACCGCGAGGAAAACCGGGGATCGCATTGCGGAGCTCTCGAAGTTGCATAAGTTTGTGGTGGAGCAGGATGGTGGATTCCTGTTGGCCAAAAGCCTGCTCTGGCATCGGCTGCGGTCGAGGGAGGTCCCGGAGGCGACTATCAAGCTGTGGCAGCGTGAGATCACCGCGCTCACCGTGCCCACTCTCGATGTGGCTGTCCAGATGGGATCGCTGCCGTGGGGCCAGTTCAGAGGGGTGATCAGCAATGAGTGGTCCTGGTTTGGCTCCATGGACCTGACCCAACTTGCATCGTGTGAATACGGGCTGAAGCTAGATGCTTCCTTGAGCGACGGGCAGCGCAAGGCAGTCGAGGCAGGACAGGCGATATCTTGCAAGACGATTAGTGATGCTCAGCGCTATCTATTCATGCAGGCTTTCGAGCAGAGAGAACAGCCGACTTACGATCAGGCGAAAGACGCGAACTGGGTAGATGACGCTGTCTTTTCGGTTGAGGATCGGGTGGGTGATTACGATCTCTATGCTGTCGCCGGAATGCGGCAGTTGGGCAGTATCGATCTGCTTGCCGAGATGGAGAACGGGAAGAAAGCTGGGTTGCCCGATGCATCGGGCGGCGAGGACGCCCAACTCGACTATGTGATGGGCGGCGCGGTTAAGAAACTGCTGGCGGCACTGGCGGTGAAGTATCCTGACATACCGTCTGGCAAGATCACGATGTATATGACCCGTAACCTCAGCTTCAATTTCAGCATTGGCGAGAATGATCGTAATTCGAGCATGACGTATTCGGCAAGGCGGCGCTGATCTTGCCTTACGGCCCGCCGAAGTGATATAACATAAGTAGAACTCAAGCAATGCAGGCGTTCGAGCGTCGAAGCGTTCGGGCGCGTTTTTGTGCCTCGAAAGTGAGGTCGTATGCAGGCAACAGCTAACAAGAAAGTCCTTTCAGGTAACGAGGCCATCGCGCACGCGGCCTATGCGGCTGGAGTCGCGGTCGCAAGCGCGTATCCGGGCACTCCGAGCACAGAGATACTCGAAAACGTGGCCAAGTTCCCGGAGATATATTCCGAATGGGCGGTAAACGAGAAGGTTGCGATGGAGGTCGTGATCGGCGCTTCCCTTGCGGGCGCGAGGGCATTGACGGCTATGAAGCACGTCGGCCTGAATGTGGCCCTGGACCCGCTTATGACGTTCGCCTATATCGGCGCGAACGGTGGGCTGGTCGTGGTGGACGCGGACGACCCTGGGATGCACTCCTCCCAAAACGAGCAGGACAATCGCGCGCTCGCCAAGTTCGTCCGAATCCCGATGCTGGAGCCCTCCGATAGCCAGGAATGCTACGATATGCTGCGGATCGCTTACGACATCTCCGAGGAGTTCCGCATCCCTGTCATGCTGCGGACGACCACACGGATTTCGCACTCCTCGGGCATCGTCGACCTCGGCGTTTTGGAGCGCGAAGCGCGTAGCGAGAGAGTCTATGAGAAGGACGCCACCAAGACCGTGACTGTCCCGATGTTTGCCAGGCGGATGAGGGTTGCGCTGGAGGAGAAGCTTGGAAGACTCGCCGAGTACTCCGAGAGCACTCCGATGCAGCGAGTCGAGCGCGGCAGCTCCATCGGGATCATCACATCCGGTGTTTCGTACCAATACGCGCGCGAGGCATTCCCTGAAGCTTCGATCCTCAAGCTCGGCATGACATTCCCGATTCCGAAGGCTCTGATCCGCCAGTTCGCATCCTCCGTGGAGAAGCTCTATATAGTTGAGGAGGGTGATGCCTACCTTGAAGATCAGATTCTTGCGTTGGGGATCGAAATCGAGCACCCCAAGACCAGCCTGCGAATCGGTGAACTCAGCCCGGATAGGATCGAAAGGCTTGCGGCCGAGGTCAACGGAGATGCTCCGATGACCCCCAAGCAGGCTATCGGCGATCTTCCCGCCAGACCTCCCGTTCTCTGCCCCGGCTGCTCGCACAGGGGCGTGTTCTACGCGCTGAACCGGCTCAGGGCAATTGTCACGGGCGACATCGGCTGCTACAGCCTCGGAGCGTTCGCTCCGCTTTCCGCGATGGATACCATTGTCTGCATGGGCGCGAGCGTCGGCAATGCGCACGGGATGCAGAAAGCAGGGCAGGGTGGTCGGGTTGCGGCGGTGATCGGCGACAGCACGTTTTTCCACTCCGGCATCACGGGTCTGCTGAACGTTGTCTATAACCGCGGCGCCAGCACGATTATAGTGCTCGACAATCGCACTACGGCCATGACGGGCCACCAGGAGAACCCCGGCACCGGCAAGACGCTGATGGGGCAAGAGACCATCGAGACCCGAGTAGAGGACGTGGCCAAGGGCGTGGGCGTAAGCCGAGTGCGAGTGATCGATCCGTATAACCTCGAAGAGACCTACAATGTCATCAAGGAGGAACTCGACTCCCCCGAGCCTTCCGTGGTTGTCAGTAAACGTGCCTGTGTGCTGGGCGCAAAGTGCAAGGTTGTCCAACAATACTCCGTAAACCTCGACGCCTGCAAGGCGTGCGGCGCGTGTCTGAAACTCGGCTGCCCGGCGATTGAGGTGGTTGACGGCGACACCTCCGACCCCAAGAAGCGCAAGACCCGGATCAACCATGTTCTGTGCGTTGGCTGCGGCATGTGCGTTCAGGTGTGCAAGTTTGACGCGATAGGCGTTGCAACGTCATAACGTCATAAAGTCATAACGTTGGGAAGGAGAGCACAGCAATGAGCACGATTACGAGGTTTGAGGATATCGAAGCATGGCAGAGGGCCAGAGAGCTGACGAAGGCTATATATCAGCTTACCGCCCAGGGCGAGTGGGCAAGGGATTTCGGGTTGCGCGATCAGATTCGGAGGGCTGCAGTCTCCGCAATGTCCAACGTTGCAGAAGGTTTCGAGAGGCGCGGCAATGTCGAGTTCGGCAGGTTTCTTTCTATGGCGAAGGCCTCGGCCGGTGAGGTGCGCTCTCAGTTGTATGTGGCTCTCGATCTCGACTACGTATGCGAGCAGGAGTTCAAGTCGGCGTTCAAACTTGCGGAGCGCACATCGGCTTTGATAGGCGCATTCATGGTTTACCTGAGAAAGAAGAACGCAGCAACTGGAAAATCTTCTGCCTAGGGACCTTCCCCAACGTTCTAACGTTCCAACATTATGACCTTATGACGAAACAGGAAGAGGCTGGATCCATGAGCAAAACTCTAAACATAAGCTTGGTCGGCGTCGGCGGGCAGGGGACGCTGCTGGCGAGCGAGATACTATGCCAGGTCGCGCTGCTTTCGGGCAAGGACGTGAAGAAGAGCGAGGTCCACGGCATGGCGCAGCGCGGCGGGAGCGTCGTGAGCCAGGTGCGGATCGGCGATAAGGTCCACTCGCCGCTGATCGCGCTGGGCGAGACCGACATATTGATCGCCTTCGAGAAGCTGGAGGCGCTGCGGCACGCGCATTTCCTCGCTCCTGATGGCGTGGCGATGGTGAACGATCAGGAGATCAGGCCCGTGACGGTATCCAGCGGTCAGGCTGCGTGGCCCGAGGACCTCGACGGGATGCTCAGATCCGCTTTCCCCAAACTCGAACTGATCCCCGCGCTCAAAATGGCTCGCGAGCTCGGCAGCGTCCGCACGATGAACGTGGTCATGATCGGCGCGCTATCGAACTACACCGAGATCGAAGACGCTGTCTGGCAGGAATCGATCAAAGCCCTCGTAAAGCCCCAGTTTGTGAATCTCAATCTAATGGCGTTTGAAGCAGGCAAGAAGGCGTGCTGCAGCGTCAGCCTTTGACCTTCCAATCAACCCATGTAAAACTTCAGCCTGAAATGTTTGACAAATGCTCAACTTGCCATATAATAAAGTGCTTGGATGGAACAAGCTCATCCGGGCAAGCGTCAATGGGATGGACGTATAGGAATCGAGCCGAAACCTTTCGCGCCTGGCTAGGCGCTGCCGGTTTCGTCTCGACGGGAACGAAAATGTTCCCATTTTCTTGGGAAGGGAGGCGACTTTCGTGGCCAATGATGCTGATGAATTGTTCGATGCCCCCGTCGCCTGCGATCAGACAACTGAATACGACAACCGGATAGAGGACGAGATCGAAGTCGAGCCCGAAGAGGAAGAAGAGCGGGAGGAAAGCTCCCGCGGTGATTGGGCAGATATCGAGCATCAGTTCGCCCGGTATGAGCGCAACTACAGGGCTCGCAGGATACGGGAGTTGACGCTGGCTCCTGCCAGGAAGAATAGAGGAGCAAGACGCGCGGGCAGCACCGCAACTGGTGCCGCAGTCTGAGCGTATTATGCACATAGGGCCGGTCGGGCTACCGATCGGCCGCCTTCATACGTGGACTACTTCGTTCGATCTCTACGAAAGCATGCCTCAGCCACCTTGACGACGCCTGTCGCTCGGCTTATACTAACCACATACCTGAGGGAGGCGACCATGATCAAGCACGCGGCTGCCTTGTTGTGCATTCTGCTGATGGCATCTACGTCTTGCGGCGCACGGAATAGCTCCGACGTGAAGGATGATAGCGGCCTGGCATCTAAACTGACATTGGTATCATCAAACGGAGGACAAACAATGCCCAACTCAACTGTGAAAATCGACAAAGTCAAATACCCGAACTTCGGGGAGTGCTATAAGCTTTCGAACGGAACCGTGGATGTTCTGATCACGCTCGACCTTGGCCCGCGCGTTATCTTCTACGGGTTCACGGGCGGCGAGAACGCTCTTGCGGAACTTGGACCCGATTTGAAAGTCCCCACTCCGTATGGCGATTGGAAGCCGTGGGGCGGGCACAGGCTGTGGCACGCGCCTGAGGTGCTGCCTCGGAGCTACGTTCCTGACAACGGCCCCGTGGATTCAGAGATCATAG
>Ga0209638_1001832_pt1 | contig 13273 bp, 9 predicted proteins | sample BarGraNGADG00211_FD_184490 | JGI IMG/M metagenome (GOLD analysis project Ga0209638, IMG submission 184490) | Arctic peat soil microbial communities from Barrow, Alaska - Barrow Graham LP Ref core NGADG0002-211 (SPAdes) (version 2) | ecosystem: Environmental > Terrestrial > Soil > Wetlands > Peat... | reverse complement strand
TCGCGGGTGAGCCCGAGTACCTTGATGTGCTGAAAGATGAAACGCCGCGCGGCTGGATCGTGACCGGTTATCCGTGGGACCAGATTGACAGCCGCGAGCATGCCTCGTTTGCGGCGAGTTATTACAAGAAATTCCATGAAAATCCGAAGGTCGGCTCGGTGGTTGGCTATGCCACCATGCAAGCCATTTTTGCCGCCATCAAGAAAGCCAAAAGCACCGACAACGAAAAATTGGTGACAGCCATGCGTGGCCTCAAATTCAGTACGCCGTTTGGCCCAGCCGAATTCCGCGCCCTAGACCAACAGTCCACCATGGGCGCCTTTGTTGGCAAGCTTGATCAGCGTGCTGGCAAAGGCACCATGGTGCAATGGCATTATGCCGATGGCAAGTCCTACATGCCCAGCGATGCGTATGTAAGGGCGCGCCGACCCGCTGCGGCGATGAATTGAGCGCGCCAGGCGTCTGGCAAATGTTTCAGTTGCTGGGCGCTGCGCCAGTCGGCACATAGCCCTGCGCGGCGTCGGCACCACTGCCAAAAAAATGATTTTCCATTTGACGTGCCAGATACTGACGGGCCCGCGCATCAGCCAGGTTCAAACGATTCTCATTGACCAGCATGGTCTGGTGTTGTAGCCAGGCGGCCCAGGCTTCTTTGCTCACGCTCTGCCAGATGCGCTTGCCGAGTTCGCCTGGGTAGGGCGGAAAATCCAGACCTTCAGCTTCGCGGCCGAGTTTGATGCAATTCACAGTGCGTGCCATTTAAAACCTTTTCATATAGCTGTCAAAGGTGTGACTGTAGCAAGCTTTGAAAGGTCATTGCTCAGTGCGGTAAAATGTAAGTTATGGCAAAAGCTGACACAAAAACCAAAATGCTGGCCGACGGCCTGCGTTACAAATCCAAAGTATCGGGTTCCCCCTTTATGGCGGCAACCTCGTTTGGAGCCGCAACCATGTCTTGCTTTCTGTGTGGCAAGCATCGCGCTCGCTCGCAGATGGTAACGCGCAAAATACTTGGCAAGTCCCAGGCGGTGTGTTCACCGTCTTGCAAAGCGGCAGACGAAGCGTCTCGTTGAGCTTATGGGGCTTGCGGTTCTGACGCGCTGGCTGGATCATTTCCCGCGCCGTATCTTTGCTTTGATTGGTTTGGTTTGCGTTGCCATGCTGGCGTTCAGCCAGTATTTGCAGCATGTTAACGGTATCGAGCCCTGCCCCATGTGCATTGTTCAGCGTTACGTTTTTGTAGCGATAGCGCTGATCGCCGGTCTGGCAAGCGCCAGCAATAAAAGAAGTTTTCACCTGGGCGGCGCAATGCTGGTGTTGCTGAGCGCTGGTTTTGGTGCTTATGTGGCGGCGCGGCAAAGCTGGTTGCAGTGGTACCCGCCCGAAGTGCAAAGTTGCGGACGTGATTTTTACGGAATGATCGAAGCATTTCCGTTGCGGCGCGCCATCCCCATGATTTTCAAGGGCAGTGGTGACTGTAGCAAAGTCGATTGGACTTTTCTTGGTGGTTCCATTGCGAACTGGGCTTTTTTATGTTTTAGCGTTTTTGCCGTGCTGGCTCTGGCGCTGGCCATGCGGCAAGCCGGACGCCGACTCTCATAATTTTTTCACCAATACCTGGCTTTTGCGATCCCAGTTGTATTTGCGCTTGCGGGCTTCGGGTAGCCAGTCAGGATCAACCAATTCAAAGCCGCGTTTGAGGAACCAATGCGCGGTGCGGGTCGTCAGGACAAAAATACTTGCCAATCCAGCAACCTTGGCACGTTGTTCAATTCGCTTTAATACCCGCTCGCCGTCGCCTTCACCCTGGACTTGAGGTGACACGGTCAGCGCCGCCATTTCGGCCGTGCGGGCCTCTGGGTAGGGGTAAAGTGCAGCACAGGCAAAAATGACACCGTCGTGCTCAATCACACTGTAGAGACCCACATCGCGCTCGATTTCCGTGCGACTGCGTTTGGCCAGGGTGCCGTCTTTCTCAAACGGCTCAATCAGTTGCAAAATGCCGCCAACATCCTCCACCGTTGCCTCACGCAGGCTTTCCAGTTTTTCATCCACCACCATGGTGCCAATGCCGTCGTGCACATAAACTTCCAGCAGGATGGAACCATCGACTGCGAAGGGAATGATATGGCTGCGTTCGACGCCGCCTTTACAGGCCTTGACGCAGTGCTGCAGGTAAAACGCTGTGTCACTGGGCAGGTTGGCCGAGGGTAACTCGGCTAACAACTTTTCAGCCGTGGCCAGCGGCAGCTCGGTATCGATGGGGTTGTCGTCGCCCTCTGGCTGCTCTGGATGGATGCGAATACCGGCAATTTCTGTCACAAAAATCAGTTTGTCGGCTTGCAGCGCGATGGCAACTGAAGTAGCAACTTCTTCCATCGTCAAGTTAAAGGCCTCGCCAGTCGGTGAAAAGCCAAAGGGTGAAAGCAACACCATGGCACCAAAGTCGAGCGAGCGCAAAATGCCAGCGGTATCGACTTTGCGCACCAGTCCCGACGATTGAAAATCCACGCCATCGACAATGCCCACCGGCCGCGCCGTGAGAAAGTTGCCCGAGATCATGCGCACGGTGGCGCCAGCCATCGGCGTATTGGGCAGGCCCTGGCTGAAAGCCGCTTCAATTTCATAGCGCAATTGACCGGCCGCTTCTTGCGCACAGTCCAGCGAGATCTCGTCGGTGATGCGCATACCGTGCGAATAACGTGAGGTATGTCCCTTGGTCTTGAGTTGCTCGTCAACCTGCGGTCGAAAACCATGGACCAGCACGATTTTTACGCCCATGCTCTGGATCATCGCCAGGTCTTGTGCCAGGTGCTTTAGCTTGCCCGCTGCAATGGCTTCACCAGCGATCCCCACCACAAAAGTCTGGTTGCGAAATTTGTGAATATAGGGCGCCACCGATCGGAACCACGGGACGAAGGTGAAGTTGAAGACGGAGGACATGGTGGGCGCAGGCCTTGGTTAAATATTTGAAAAGTGTAGCAGCCAGACACTACCGGTTAAACTGCGCCGCGTGGCGCGGTTTGCGTAACCTTTATTTGCAATGATGCGGACTGTTCGTTTACTTGAACCCATTGAAAGCCAATTGAGCGCATCACCTTTGAAGATCGATTTTCCTGAAGCGCTGCCAGTCTCGGCCAAGCGCGAGGAGATCATGGCGGCAATGGCCATGCATCAGGTCATCATCGTCTGCGGTGAAACCGGCTCCGGCAAGACGACCCAGTTGCCCAAAATTGCTCTGGCCATGGGGCGCGGCAAATTGAACTACCCCTTGGTGAACCCTGATGGTTCCCGGGCAGCACCTGGCAAATTGATTGGTCACACTCAACCGCGTCGCATCGCGGCCAGCAGCGTGGCCAAGCGCATTGCCCAGGAGCTCAACACAACGCTCGGAGACGTAGTGGGTTTCAAGGTGCGGTTTCAGGATCGCATTTCCCGCGACACCTCGGTCAAGCTAATGACTGACGGCATTTTGCTGGCCGAGACCCAAACCGACCCGCTGCTCAAGGCCTATGACACGATCATCCTTGATGAAGCGCATGAACGCAGTCTGAACATTGATTTCTTGTTGGGCTATTTGCGCCAGATTCTGCCGCGCCGACCGGATCTGAAGGTGGTGGTCACCTCGGCCACCATCGACGCACAGCGTTTTGCCGAACACTTTGCCTTTAACAAAGTTCCGGCCCCCGTCATCATGGTGTCCGGGCGCATGTTCCCGGTGGAGCAGCGTTGGCGACCGTTCGAGGAGTCGCGCGATTACGATCTGAACTCGGCGATTGCCGATGGTGTGGATGAATTGTGGCGTGACATTCACAATACGGGCGACATTCTGGTTTTTTTGCCAGGTGAGCGTGAAATCCGCGAAGCTTGCGATCATCTGCGCGGTCACTTGAGCCACTTGCCGGTGTTTCGCAGTGCCGAGGTGTTACCCCTTTTTGCGCGTCTGAGCCAAGCTGAACAAGATCGGATATTTGACGGTCATAGCGGACGACGCATCATCCTTGCCACCAACGTGGCTGAGACCTCGCTCACAGTGCCAGGCATCAAATATGTTATTGATGCCGGTACGGCGCGTATGAAACGCTATAACTTTAGAAGCAAGGTGGAACAGTTGCTGGTGGAACCCATCAGCCAAAGCTCGGCCAACCAGCGTGCCGGGCGTTGCGGCCGTGTCGCCAATGGCATCTGCATCCGACTCTACGAGCAGAAAGACTTTGACGCTCGCCCCCGTTTTACCGACCCCGAGATATTGCGTTCATCGCTGGCCGGTGTGATCCTGCGCATGAAGTCGCTGCACTTTGGGGTGGTGGAAGACTTTCCCTTCATCGAACGCCCCTCGGGCCGTGCCATTGCTGACGGCTACCAACTGCTCAATGAACTGGGCGCGGTGGATGATGCCAACGAGCTCACCGTCATAGGCCAGGAGTTGTCCAAATTGCCGCTGGATCCACGTGTCGGCCGCATGATCCTGGAAGCGCGCAGTCGTGAGGCGCTGGACGAAGTGCTGGTGATTGCCAGTGCCTTGAGCGTGCAAGATGTGCGCGACCGCCCGATGCAAGCGCAACAGCAGGCCGACCAGGCGCATGTGAAGTTTGATGATGAAAAGAGCGAGTTCAGCGGGTATTTGAAATTGTGGAAGTGGCTGGGTGAGTCACATGGCAATCGTATCCAAGTGCCCGCTGACGCGGTCACACGAGAAAAAGGGGTCAGAGCACGATCTTCGGAGCAACCCGCTAACGCGGATCACTCCCGAAATCGTGATCTGACCCCAATTTCTCGTCCAATTTCCAGCAAACTCTCCAATCGTCAGTACGAGCAACTGTTGCGCCAAAACTTCGTCAATATTCGTCGCGTACGCGAGTGGCGTGACATCCATTCTCAATTGCACACCGTAGTGGCCGAGCACAAGTGGCGGCTCAACGCGACTCCAGCGAGCTACGAACAATTGCATTTGTCGATGCTGGCCGGACTGCTTGGCAACATCGGTTGCAAGTTGGAAAGCGACGGTGCCTCGGGCGAATACCTCGGTGCCCGTGGCATCAAGTTTTACCCGCATCCCGGCGCGCATCTGGTCAAAAAGCCAGGGCGCTGGATTGTGGCGGCCGAGTTGGTTGAGACTACACGTCTTTTTGGTCGCGGCATTGCAGCCATAGAGCCGCAATGGCTGGAACAGGTGGGGGGTCATCTTTTAAAGAAGCAACTACTCGACCCGCATTGGGAAAAAAAAGCTGCTGAGGTGGTTGCGCTGGAGCGTGCTACGCTTTATGGCGTTGTGATTTACAGTGGTCGGCGGGTCAACTATGGCCGCGTCGATTTGAGTGGAGCGCGCGAAATCTTTATTCGTGAAGCGTTGGTGGGTGGCCAGTGGGAGACCAAGCTCCCTTTTCTGGATGCCAATGACAAGCTTATCAGGCAGGTGGAAGACTTGGAACACAAGGCGCGACGCCAGGACGTGCTGATCGATGATGAGCTGATTTATGCCTTTTATGACAAGCAATTGCCCACTGACGTGTGCAGCGGTTACAGTTTTGAGCGTTGGTACCGTGAGGAAATAAAGCGCCAACCCAAACTCTTGCTGCTGACCCGTGAGGAGTTGATGCGTCACGAAGCGGCGGGCATTACCACCGAGTCTTTCCCTAAAACCATTCGCCTGGGCGGTGTGGACTGCGCTTGCACCTACCTGCACGAGCCGGGCGATGCCAGGGATGGTCTGACAGTGACCGTGCCGCTGTTTGTTCTCAACCAGGTGGGGGAAGATCGCTGCGAGTGGCTGGTGCCAGGCATGCTCAAGGACAAAATTCAGGCGCTGCTCAAAACCCTGCATCAACGCCCCCGCTCACGCTTGGTGCCGTTGCCCGAGACCGCTGCAAAAATGACGGAAAGGCTCAACGTTGCCGAGACTTTTGGGCACGGCTCGTTGCTCGATGCAGTACTCAAACTGGTACGCCAAAGCACCTCGCTCGACGTGGTGCGCGCCGATATCAAGGTTGAAATGCTCAGCCCGCACCTGTTCATGAACTTGCGGGTGGTCGATGAGCATGGTCGCCAACTCGGCAGTGGGCGCAACCTGGGTGCTTTGAAGGCTGAACTGGGCACGCAGGCGCGTGGTGCGTTTCGGGCGCTGGCCGGGCTCAAGCTGGCTCAGGGTGTAGCCAGCAGTGTCACCATTGACTCCAGTCACGTCATTGCGAGCGAGGCGCGGCAATCCAGGCAGTCTGGAAGCATGGATCGCCGCAGCCTGCGGCCTCGCGATGACGAGCACGAGCGCATAGAAGTTTTAGCAAAAAGTACCGCCGCGAATATGGGTACGGTGGCCACACAGCGCTACACCACCTGGAGTTTTGGCGAGCTGCCGGAGTTGCTCGAGATTGCCAAAGGCACTCAGACCTTGATTGGCTATCCGGCACTGGTGGATGTGGGTGATGCCGTTACGATTGAAGTGTTTGATGAGCCTGATGTGGCCGCCCAACGCCACCGCGCCGGCCTGCGCCGCGTGTTTGCCTTGCAGATCAAGGACGCGCTCAAGTACCTCGAAAAAAATATTCCCGATCTGCAAAAAATGGCTGTCACTTTCATGCAGGTTGGCAAGCCGGCCGAGGGCGCACGATCAGCCGGTGCAGCGACCACGGGCGGCACCATTGAGGAACTGCGCGAGCAAATCATCGCGCTCGCTTTGGATCGGGCTTTTTTGCTCGAACCCCTGCCCACCGACGAATTTGCTTTCAAGCGTCGCCTGGAAGAGGGCCGTGGGCGGCTCACCCTGATTGCCAATGAAGTGGCGCGCCTGGCGGCGAGCATCCTGGCCGAGTACGCCACGGCCGTGCGCAAGATCAAGGACACCCGAAATGCGCCCGAGGCGACCAGCGATGCCGCCCAGCAATTGGCCCGCCTGATGCCAAAACGTTTTTTGCTTCAGTCACCGTGGGTGGCGTTGCAGCACTTTGCCCGTTACCAAAAAGCGATTACGGCACGGCTTGATAAATACCGTGCCGACCCGGCCCGCGATGCTGAGCGCCTGCGTGAGCTGCGTCCGCTGGAACAGCGCTACTGGCATTTGGCGGCTGAGCGCAAAGGCGTAATCGATGCGCGCATGACAGAGTTCCGCTGGCTGCTCGAAGAGTTGCGCGTGAGCTTCTTCGCGCAAGAGCTGCGCACGCCGCAGCCGGTGAGTTTGAAGAGGCTGGAAAAGGCCTGGACACAACTCAACAACTGAGCGCTATAGTTTTGCCAACCGGTCCAGTGCAGCGTGCAGAGTTTCATCCTTCTTGGCAAAGCAAAACCGAACCACGTGCTGGTCAAAGCCATTGCCATAGAAAGCGGACAAGGGAATGGCTGCCACGCCAATTTCGGTGGTCAGCCATCGACAGAATTCGACCTCATTCAAATCACATACTGCGGAGGTGTCAACGCATTGAAAGTAAGTGCCTTCGCATGGAAGTAGCTTGAACTTGGTGGGTTTGAGGCCTGCGCGGAACAAATCACGCTTGCGCTGGTAGAAGGCGCTCAAGTCGAGGTACGGTTTCGGGTCCGCCATATAGGAGGCCAAACCGTATTGCACAGGGGTGTTGACAGTGAACACGTTGAATTGATGCACTTTGCGAAACTCGGTGCTCAGGCTGGCTGGTGCTGCCACGTAGCCCACCTTCCAGCCCGTCACATGGTAGGTCTTGCCAAAGCTGGAGACGATAAAGGCGCGGGCCGCCAAGCCCGGGAAACGCACTGCGCTTTGATGTTGCTGGCCATCGAACACCATGTGTTCATAGACTTCATCGCTGATCAGCAGCACATTGGTCGGGGCCAGAATTTCCTGCAGGCGCAGCATGTCCTCAGTCGTCCAAACCGTGCCACTCGGGTTGTGCGGCGAGTTGATCAGAATGGCGCGGGTCTTGGGCGTAATGGCCGCAGCTATTTTGTCGAAGTCGGGGCGGAAAGTGCCGGGTGTCAAGGGCACGCGCACCGGCACGCCGCCCGCCAGCTCGATGTTGGGTACGTAGCTGTCGTAGCAAGGCTCGAGCACGATCACTTCATCACCCGCATGGACGACTGCCAGAATGGCAGTGAGGATGGCTTGAGTGGCACCGGCAGTGACGGTAATTTCATTGGCAGCGCTGTATTGATGGCCATAAAGCGCCTTGATTTTGGCGGCAATGGCGTCCCTTAGTACCGGCACACCAGCCATCGGCGGGTACTGGTTCAGACCTTGGCGCATGGCCGCCGTGACGCTATCAATCAGCTTGGATTCACAGTTGAAATCCGGGAAGCCCTGGCCCAAGTTGACCGCGTTATGTTCTGCTGCCAGATTGGACATCACGGTAAAGATGGTGGTGCCAACGTGGGGTAATTTGGATTGAATGGATGGGGTATTCACTGCTGGGTTCATGGGCTCATCTAATCAGTTGAGGACAGAGCTTATTCACTTCGTGTAACTGCGGTCTGTCCCGCAAGGTCTCATAATTCATAATCATCGACATGGCCGGCCATTGCCATTTCCACTAAATGGCGGTTTAAGCGGTCACTCACCAGTTCGGAAAATTTATAAACAAAATTGCGCAGGTAGGCGCCGCGTTTAAAAGCGACGCGGCTCACATTCTGGCCAAACAAATGCCCGGCTGGGCGCACTACCAGATCGCTTTTGCTGCCCTCGGCCAACACATCGCGTACCGACATTTCGGCGGCGATGCCAACACCCAGGCCAAGCCGTACATAGGTCTTGATCACGTCTGAATCAATCGCTTCGAGCGCGATGCGCGGTGCCAGTTTGCGGGTGGCGAACGCTTGATCAATCTTGGTGCGCCCGGTGTAGGCCGGATGGTAGGTGATCAGTGGTTCCCGGGCGAGGTCTTCGAGCGTCAGATGTTCCTTCTGGCACAGGGGATGGGCTACCGGCAGCACCAGCACATGTTGCCACTCATAGCAGGGCAGGGTGACCAGTTCCTTATAACCTGCCAGTGATTCGGTGGCAATGCCGATTTCTGCTACTTCGTCGATCAGCATGCGCGCGACCTGGTCCGGTGAGCCCTGATGCAGGCTGACGTTGACCCTGGGGTAGGCCTGTCGCAGCTTGGCGACCGGTTCAGGCAGCACATAGCGGGCCTGGGTGTGGGTAGTGGCAATTGAGAGCGTACCACTGTCTTCGGCACTGAACTGCTCGCCAATGCGTTTGAGGTTGCCAATCTCGCGCATGATGAGTTCAATGCTATTGAGCACCAATTGACCCGGTTCGGTGATGCGCTTGAGGCGCTTGCCGTGACGCGCAAAGATCTCGATCCCGAGTTCTTCTTCGAGTTCAATGATAGCCTTGGAGACACCTGGCTGAGAGGTGTGCAATGCTTTGGCGGCTTCAGTCAGGTTAAGTTCCCGTCTGACGGCTTCCTGAACAAATCGGAATTGATGTAAATTCATATCAAATTTCAGCTAACAGCGAAATTCATTATGCCTCATGCATCTATTAAACAACCACGCCGGGTCTCACCGTCTGAATACCAGCCAGCCCAACGCGGTCAGCGAAAGCACTGAATAAATCAAACCTGGCAGTGCTGCGGTTAACCAGGGATACCAGTTCTGGAGGTTGCCAATGTACCCGAACACATTGTTCAACAGGAAAAAACTGATGCCGGCCATGACACCGCCAAACACATAGGAGGCAATGCTGCCCGAGCGGAAGTGCAGGTAAGCAAAGGGCAGTGCCAGCACCACCATCACCAGGCAACTCAAGGGGTAGAAAACTTTTTTCCAGAACTCGATCTCATAACGCTGCGCGCTTTGTGCGTTGGCATCGAGGTGCCCAATATATTCAAACAGGTCGAACGTGCTCATGCGCTCCGGCTTGAGCAGTGCGGCTGCGACCATCTCCGCGCTGATCTGGTTCGGCCAGCGAAGGCTGTCAATCTGACGACGATCAATTCTGGCGCTGTCAGCATCGTGCGCTGGAAATTCGGTGCGCTTCACCTGGTATAGATTCCACGCACTGCTTTCGCCAAAATTTGCGGTTTGCGCCTGTACCATGGACCTCAGAAAGCCTTGGTTATCAAATTCAAAAATACGCACTGCCCGCATACGTCCGTCCGAGTCCAGCGCGCCAATGTTGACCGAATACTGCGCGTAGGGCTGTTTTTCTTTCAGCCATGCACCCGTTTGACCCATCGTGATGTTTCCCTGGTAGCGCGCCTTGAGTAATTGTGCCGTGCGGTCTGCAACTGGAGCGACGTAATCGCCAATGATAAAAGTCAACAATACAAAACCCAGGCCCAGCGTCAGCAGTGTTTTCAGGGCCCGCCCCGGGCCCAAACCACTGGTTCTTAAAATTGTGTATTCGGAACTTTGGGCAAATCGTGCCATCACGAAAATGGTACCAATGAGAACGGTGATGGGCAACAACTCATAGAGATGACTGGGAATCAGCAGCGCTACAAAAGTCAGCGCATTGACGAGTCCGTATCGGCCAGCAGAATCGCGTCCGATGACCTGGATTTCTTCAGCAAAATCGAAAAAGAAAAACAGTGCGAGAAAGCCAAGACTGACAAACGCCACTGCGTAGAGAACTTCACCATAGATCAGGCGCCGGATGGTTTTCAAAGTGTCGTCTTCCGCCAAAGTGAGCCAATGTCACGACGCCGACCCAACAAGGTGCGCCAGTGCCAGTTGTTGTGCCCCTTGGCCAGCCAGAGGGCGCCCAGCATCAGGGCGCTGCCGTGCAAGGTCAACAAAAATCCACCAAAGGTGAATTTGCCGGAGGCAATCCAGTTCTGGCCCAGATTTAACAGGTTGTAATACAAGACAAAAGCAAAGAGTGAAAAAACCAGATTGGCACTGCGTCCGACGCGCGGATTCACACTTGAAACCGCAATGCCAATAACGACAAAATTGATTGCAGCCAAAATCAAGCCAATGCGCCACGACAATTCGGCCAGGTTGCCTGGCGTCAGGGCCTTTAGCAATTCCAGGGTCGCACGAGCATTGACTGGCATGTCGTTGTCGCCCATGAGAACACCCAACCCAACCTTGATGCCATATTCTTCAAACTCACTGAGTTTCAGGTCAGTGGTGCCTGTGATGCTCTCGAGTCGTTCCCCGTTGCTGAGCATCAAAAACCGATCCTTCCCGACGTTTTGAACACGTCCGCTTCGGGCCGAAGTGATGGTCTCTTTGCCGTTTTCGGTAGTGGCAATAAAAACGTTGGATCCGGAAACCTTGCCGTTGGCGTTTTTTTCCACAAAAAATACCCGTTTCCCGCCAGCAGATTCCTGAAACTGACCGGGTTCAACGCGCTCGATATCGCCGCGTTTCTCATATTGAGTTTTCAAGGTTTCAATTCTTTGGTTGGACCATGGCAGCACTATCAGTGCCAGTGCCATGACCACCAGCAATACCGGCCAAGCAAACCGAAACAGCGGGCCAAGCAAGGCTGCCGGGCCGCGGCCACTGATAAACCAGATCACCATCTCGCTGTCGCGGTACATGCGTGACAAACTGGCAATGATGGCTATGAACAGGCTCATGGTCAGGATGGTTGGCATGTAAGCCAGCACGGTATAGCCCATGATCAACATCACATCCGAAGGGTTGAAGTTGCCAAGTGAAGCCTGCCCAAGCGTGCGAATCAGCGTCATCGTCATCACCACCGTGGTCAGAACAATCAGGGTGGCACCAAAGCTGCGCGCCAGTTCCCTGCGAATGGAGGAATGAAATAACATGGATAATCAAAATTTCCTGGCAAACCGCAGTGACGTTGAGCGGGCTACCTCTATTTTCCGACGATTAAAAACCTGAATTATGAACTTTGAACTCAAAACCTTTGACCTCGCTGACGCCGCCCGTGAGAAGTGCGATGCCTTGATTGTGCTGGTAAATGATGACTTTAAACCTGGAAATGATGTTTTATCGACCTTGCTTGCGCAAACGCTGAAAGCGGGCGATCTTGAAACCAAGGCCGGAAAATCTCTGGTTTTGTACCACACCAGTGGCATTGCCGGTGCGCGCGTAGTTTTGGCTAGCATCGCGGCTGGATCGGCTAAAGATGTGCATAAAGCGGTCGTTTCCGCCGTGGCGGCGATCAAAGCCCCGAAGGTTAAAAAATTGACAATCTGTTTTGCCAGTTTGCCTGAAGAAGCTGCAGTTCGTGCCGCTGTCGTTGCCGTCGCCGAGGCCAGTTATGTTTATACAACGACCAAGTCAAAACCCGAGGGTCGTGTGATTCAGCAGGTGGTAGTAGGTTTGCCAAACGCTGCTAAATTCAAAACTGCCTTTGATCGAACACTGGCTGCTGTTTTGGGTATTGAGTACGCCAAGGAGTGGGCAAACCGGCCCGCCAATCATGCAACGCCGACGCTGCTGGCCGGGGCGGCCCGCTCGCTGGCCAAACTGGCCCATATCAAATGTGAAATATTGGGACCCAAGGAAGTAGCCAAGCTAGGTATGGGAGCTTTTATGGCGGTCGCTCAGGCCTCCGAAGAGCCCCTGCGATTCATCGTCTTGCACTACAACGGCGCCGCAAAGTCTCAAGCAGCAACGGTTTTGATTGGCAAGGGTCTTACCTTCGACAGCGGTGGTGTTTCCATTAAACCTGCCGCCGAGATGGATGAAATGAAATTTGACATGTCTGGCGCGGCCAGTGTGCTGGGTGTTTTCCGGGCCTTGGCCGAGTTGCAACCTGCCATCAATGTGGTTGGCCTGATCCCCTCTTGTGAAAACCTGCTCGATGGTCGCTCCATCAAGCCGGGTGACGTCGTTACCAGCATGAATGGGCAGACGATCGAAGTCCTCAACACCGATGCCGAAGGGCGCTTGATACTGTGTGACGCCCTGACCTATGCCGAACGTTTCAAACCACGTGCCGTAGTTGACATTGCCACGCTCACGGGCGCCTGCATGATTGCCCTGGGCGGCGTGCGTAGCGGTCTATTTTCAAGCAACGATCCGTTGGCGGCCTCTCTGTTCGCGGCGGGCGAGATTTCATCTGATCCATGCTGGCGTATGCCGCTGGACGACGATTACGCCGAAGGACTTAAAACCAGTTTTGCCGATGTTGCCAACGTGGCCGGGCGCATGGGCGGTGCTATCACAGCTGCCAAATTTTTGCAGCGTTTTGCCGATAAATATCCTTGGGCGCACCTTGATATTGCCGGTACCGCCTGGAAAAGCGGGCTTGCCAAAGGAGCGACCGGTCGGCCGGTGGCGCTGTTGCTGCAATATTTGCTGGCTGAGGAAAAGTAACAACAGTGACAATGCCGATGACATCCATCGCCTTCCATTTCAACGCCCCCGACCGGCTTGC
>Ga0209638_1001830_pt1 | contig 13277 bp, 13 predicted proteins | sample BarGraNGADG00211_FD_184490 | JGI IMG/M metagenome (GOLD analysis project Ga0209638, IMG submission 184490) | Arctic peat soil microbial communities from Barrow, Alaska - Barrow Graham LP Ref core NGADG0002-211 (SPAdes) (version 2) | ecosystem: Environmental > Terrestrial > Soil > Wetlands > Peat... | reverse complement strand
GCCCTCGCGGCCCGTTGGCCACCGCGACGCGACCGCGTCGGCGAGCTCATCCGCCGCGGCGAACCGGCCGCCGTCGGCGCCGATACCGAGGAAATCCGTGTCGCAGAACTTGCAGACGGCATCGGCGCGATCCTCCTCTCTCCCGGTCCATAGGTTGCATCCCGCGAATCGCAGGAACACCGCCGGGCGTCCCGTGTGAAAGCCCTCGCCCTGCAGCGTGTAGAAGATCTCCTTCGCCGCGTAGCTCACCGGACTCCCCTCACCACCGGACTCCCCTCACCACCGGACTCCCCTCACCCGTCGCTCCTCGCTGATATCGAATCGGATCCGGCACGCCCGCCTCCGAAAACCCCCTGAGACGGAGCTGGCACGCGTCGCAGCGTCCGCACGCGGTGCCGTCCGGAGCGGGGTCGTAGCAGCTCGTCGTCATCGAGTAGTCCACGCCGAGCGAGAGTCCGAGCGCGACGATCTCCCGCTTGCTCATGTCGATGAGCGGCGTGCGCACGGCGATGCGCGCGGCGCCCTCGACGCCCGCCTTCGTCGCGAGGTTCGCCATGGATTCGAACGCGCGAATGAACTCGGGCCTGCAGTCGGGATACCCGCTGTAGTCGAGCGCGTTCACGCCGATGAATATCTCGTTCGCGCCGAGCACCTCGGCCCATGCGAGCGCGAACGACAGGAAGATCGTGTTGCGCGCCGGCACATAGGTGACGGGAATTCCACGGCCGAGTTCGGCCGCGCTGCGGTCCTTTGGCACCGCGATGTCGCTCGTGAGCGCCGATCCGCCGAACAAGCGCAGGTCGATGTCCGCGACGACATGCCGTGCCACGCCGTATCGCGCAGCGACGGCCCGGGCGCGCTCGATCTCGAGTCCGTGTCGCTGGCCGTAACGGAAGGTGAGCGCGTTCACCGCGTACCCTTCCGTCGTGGCGAGGGCAAGCAGGGTAGTGGAGTCGAGTCCGCCGCTGAGGAGCAGGACGGCCGGCTTGCCGTCGGCGCGCAGGTTCATGTCTTCGTGCGCAGTCCCGACACGATTTCCTTCAGCCGGCTCGCGCCGGTGAGCAGTGACGCCGACGCCGAGCTCATCTCTTCGCAGGCGGCGCTCTGCTCCTCGGTGCTCGCGCTGACTTCCTGCGCCGCCGCCGCGTGTCCCTCGGCCGTGCGCGCGGCCTGCGAGATGCCGGCGCTCGCGCCGAGCACGGCGTTCACGTTCTCGTCGGCGGCGACCGTCACGTCGCCTGCCGCGACGAGCGTGTCCTTCGCGGCGGTGGTGATCTCGGAAAGCGCGGCGTCGATGTCGCGCGAGAGCTGCTGGATCTCACGGACGCTCGAGGATCCGGCCTGCATGGCCTGCGTCGTGCTGCCCACACGGGCGGTGACGACGGCGGTGAGCTGCACCACGTCGTCGGCCGCCGTTTGCGCCTGCTCGGCGAGCTTGCGCACCTCATCGGCGACGACGGCGAATCCGCGCCCCGCGGAACCCGCGCGCGCCGCCTCGATCGCCGCGTTGAGCGCGAGCAGGTTCGTCTGCTCGGCGATGCGGCTCACGATCGCGACGAACCGGTTGATGCGCTCGGCGACGCCCGTCAGTTCGCGCACCTCGCCGGCGGCGCGCTCCACGCTCGTGCGCACCTCGGCGAGCATGCCCAGCGAGCGATCGATCTCCGCGCGCTTCTCGCGCGCCGAGCGCTCGATTCCCTCGGCGAGATCCTTCACCTGGCTCGCGCCCGTGCGCACGCTGTCGGCGCTCGTGCGCATCACGTGGAACGAATCGTCGACGGTGCGCAGCGCCGACACCTGCAGTTCGGCGCCCTCGGTGACGTCCGACATCGCCGTGGCCGTCTGACCGGCCGCGTGCGAGATCTGCTCGGCCGCCGAGGCGAGCTGGTGCGCCGACGTCGAGACGTCTTCCGCCGTCGAGGTCGCGACGTCCACGAGCCTCGTGAGCGAATCGGCGGTGGAATTCATCGCGATCGCGAGCTCGCGAAACTCGCCGGGCATCTCCGTCTTGGTGCGCACGTCGAGTCTGCCGTTGCTCAAGGCGCGCGCGTGAGAAACGAGCGCCGCCAGCGGAATGGCGATCGAGCGCACCGTGCTCATCACGATGCCGATGCCGAGCAGGATCGCGCCGGCGATGAACGCGACGAGGAGCAGCGAGCGGCGGTCGGCTTCCGCGCGCAGGTCCTGCGAGGTGTGCTCCATCTGCCGCGCGCGCCGCTGGCCAAGCTGCTGCACGCTCGCGAGAAGTGCCGATTCGGACACGTGCGCCAGCGCCTCGGCCGCGGACGCCTCCTTGTCGCGCTTGAGATCCTTGAGCCGGTGCGCGACCGCGAGCTCGTTCTCGAGCCCGGAGAGCCGCACGTCGATGGCGGCGACGAGCGCGATGTCCTCGGCGGTCATCCCCGCGCTCTCGTTGAGCTCCTTCTGCGCGCGGTGCGCCGCCCAGCCGTATGAACGAAACGCGTTCTGGCTCGCGATGTCGGACGTCTCGAGGTAGCGGCCCCCTGCCGAGAGTTCCTGCGCGACGTTCGACGTGATGTCCGCGGTGAGCCGCGCCTCGCGTCGCGTGGCGGCGAGCGTCGATTCGATGCGCTGCGAGAGCGAGGTCAGCGACAACCGTCCCACGATTCCCGCGACCGCGAGCAGAACGATGACCGCGCCGAATCCCGCGAGCAGACGCGAGCGGATAGTGCCGAGCGAAAGCGAGTTCACGGGCGGTTCACTTCGGAGCGCCCTCGACGATGAGCGCGCCGTCCTTTCGAACGCGTGTCATCGTGATACTCTTGCCCGCCGGGTCACCGGTGGGAAGAAATCGAATCGGGCCGGTCACACCGGCGAAGGGCAGGGAGAGACCGGCCAGCCAGTCGCGGATCTTCTCGCGGTCGGGCCCCACGGCGCCCAGGGCCGCCGCGATGATCTTCGTCGCATCGTAGCCGAGCGCTGCGTTGCCGTCCGGCTCCGCCCCCTTGTACGCAGCCTTGTACGCTGAGACGAACTTCTGCGCCTCGGGGCGCGGATCGGTCGGAGCAAACGGCGCCCCGACGTACGCACCTTCGGAAACGTCCGGGTGCTCGGTGATCGGCGTCCATCCGTCGCCGCCCATGAAGTCGGCCTTGAGTCCCTGCCGCTTTGCCTCGGCGAGCAGCGGCAGGGCGGAGCCGGACGTGCCGGCGACGAAGACGATGTCGGGTTGCTTGAGCCGGAAATACGAGATGAAGACTTCGTGGTTCGCCGCGTCCGCGCGGATCGGATCGATGTCGATGATTTCGCCGCTGAAATTCCTGCGGAACGCGTCGGCGAGCCCGCGGCCGTAGTTGTCGTTCTCGTAGAGGATCGCGGCGCGCTTGTGTCCGGTGCGCACCGCGAACCTGGCCATGTCGGCGCCGTTGGCCGAGTCGCTCGAGATGACCCGGAAGGCCCACTTCGAAATGCCGGTGAGATCGGGAGAGCTCGCGGAGGTCGCGACGGCAGCGAGATGGCCGTCGTATACCTGCACCGCCGCGACCATTGCGCCCGAGGTGACGTGTCCGACGACGGCAGAGACCGTCCTGTCGTCGACGAACTTCTGCGCGATCTGCGCGGCGGTCGCGCCGTCTGCCCTGTCGTCCGCTTCCTTGACCTGGAGCTTGTGCCCGTTCACGCCGCCCGCGTCGTTGATCTCCTTCAGCGCGAGCTCGATCCCCAGTCGCGTGTTTCGTCCGTGACTCAACTGCCACGGCCCCGCCGCCGCGATCGTGTACGGCGCGCCGCCGCCGCCGCCGCCCGGCGAGCAGGCCGAGGCCAGAAGCAGTAGAATATGCGGGATTCGTGCGCGCGTCCGAGCCATGTTTGAATGTGCACAGCGGACGCACTTCGCGGAACCGATTGCGCCATGTTGGTCGACTTCCACTCGTCCCCAGGACCCACCAGGAGCCATGGACGAACGCGAACTGCACCTGATCCTGAACCACATTCCCGTGATTCTTTCCGCGGTGGCGTTTTTTTCGTCACTGCTCGCGATCGCGACAAAATCGCGCGCGGCGTGGCTCTACGCGGCCGCGTCACTCACCATTGCGGGGCTGTTCAGCTACCCGACATTCATCACCGGTCACGGCGCGCACGAGGCGATCGAGGATTTCTGGTACGTCAAGGCGGACTCGTGGCACGAGCATCAGGAGGCTGCGGGGTTTGCGAACATCGCGCTTCTCGTTGGCGGTGCCTTCGCCGCGTTCACGTGGTGGAAACTCACGCGCTCGAAGGACGCGGTGATCGCGAGGTGGATGCAGCTGGTGCTGATCCTCGCGAGCGCGTTGGGCGCATCAACGGTTGGGCGCGCGGCGTGGCTGGGAGGGAAGGTGATACGGGAGCAGGAGGCGCTGAAGGTGCCACCGAAGGGGTGGGTCGCTCCGCCGAAATCCGAGCACGAACACTAGATGTGAGATGGGAGTTCTGAGAGAAGTGGCGAGAGACGCGACCTGCTCAGAAGTGGCGAGAGCTCCCCACTGCCCACTCGCCACTCGGTTCTCCCCACTTCCCACTCACCCTTGCCACTTCCCCCTGGTCTCGCCACTCGCCACTGAACTCGCCACTGAACTCGCCACTGAACTCGCCACTCAAGTCTGGAGCGCCGCCGGTTGCTGCTGCGTGAGACAGTGCAGCGTGCCGAGCCCCCATACCAGATCGACCGAATGGATTCCGACGATCTCCCGCCCCGGGAATAGCGCGGCGAGAGTGTCCAGCGCGACCCGGTCGTTCGCATCATTGAACGTCGGCACGATCACCACTCCATTCGCGACGTAGAAATTCGCATAGCTCGCCGGCAGCCGCTGCCCTTCCATCATCACCGCGCGTGGATATGGAAGCGTTACCACGCGCAGCTCCTCACCCGTCGCCCCCCGCGCACCCTTGAGCCGCTTCAGATTGTCGAGCGATCGACGGTGATTTTCGTCGGCGGGGTCTTCTTCGTGTGCGAGCACCATCGTGCCGGGCGCGACGAAGCGCGCGATATCGTCCACGTGGCCGTGGGTGTCGTCTCCCACACAGCCTTCACCGAGCCAGATCGTCTTCGAGATGCCGAGCGCATCGGCGAACACGCGCTCGTACTCCGGGCGGCCGAGTCCGGGGTTTCGCACCTGCGCATCGGACAGCAGCCACTCCTCCGTCACGAGCATCGTGCCGAGCCCGTCGGTCTCGATGCCGCCGCCCTCGAGGATCACCCGGCCCTTTCCGTCAGGTCGTCGCGGCTCGCGCAGCACGAGTCCCGTGTGCCGCGACACCGCCGCGCCGACGTTCTCGTCGTGCGCGTAGTTGTCGTACTTCGCCCACGCGTTGAATCCCCAGCGCACCAGCTCCACCGCGCCCGCGCCGTTCAGCACCGCGGTCGGCGCGGAGTCGCGGAGCCACACACGATCGGTCGGGCAGAGATGCAGGCGATAGCGGGCCGAATCCACGCCGTGCGCATCGAGGCAGTGCTTGGCATTGTCGCGAACCGCCCCGGTATTACACAGGACTTCGACGCGCTCGTGCCGGTGCAGCGTGCGCACGATCTCCGCGTACACCCACGGAATCGGCTCGAACTTCCCCGGCCAGTCGGGCTCGTGGTGCGGCCACGCAATCCACGTCGCGTCGTGCCGTTCCCATTCGGCGGGCCAGCGCAATCCCGTCGCTGTCATCCCATCCAGCGGTTCAGGATCGGCCCGTACGCGTCGATCCGCCGGTCGCGCAGGAACGGCCAATTGCGCCGCGTCGACTCGATCAGCGAGAGATCGCACGATGCGACGATGATCGCCGGATCGGTGCCGGCCTCGGCGATCATCCGTCCGAACGGATCGCACACGAACGAGTGCCCGAAGAACTCGAGTCCCTGCGTGAGCGGCTCCGGCTCGAAGCCCGCGCGGTTCGTCGCGGCCACGAACACGCCGTTGGCGATCGCATGCGCGCGCTGCGCCGTGCGCCATGCCTCCAGTTGCGCGTCGCCCCATTCCGCCTTTTCTGCGGGATGCCAGCCGATCGCCGTCGGATAGAACAGGATCTCCGCGCCGAGCAGCGACGTGATGCGCGCTGCCTCCGGATACCACTGGTCCCAGCAGATGAGCACGCCGATGGTTCCATAGCGCGTCTTCCAGACCTTGAATCCGCTCGCCGACTGCGGCCCATCCGATTCCGCATCGCCGGGCGCGAAATAGTACTTCTCCTCGAACATCGGATCGTGCGGGATGTGCATCTTGCGGTAGACGCCGAGCAGGGAGCCGTCGGCGTCGATCACGGCGGCGGAGTTGCGGTAGATGCCCGGCCCCTGGCGCTCGTACATCGGCACGATCAACACGACCTGCAGTTCCGCAGCGAGCGCGCGCAGCACTTCGGTGGTGGCGCCGGGAATCGGCTCGGCGAAGTTGAAGTACTCCTGTTTGAGCGACTTGCAGAAGTACGGCGCGTTGAAGAGTTCCTTGAGGCAGATGATCTGCGCGCCGCGGCCGGCGGCATCGCGGATGCGCGCGATGGTCGCCGTGAGGGTCTGCGTCTGGTCGCCGGTGACGGCGTCCTGGATGAGCCCGATCGTGACGTGCGTTCTGGGAGTCATGACGCGCGAAATCTAGATGAAAAGTGAGGCCGGTGCGCTATGCACCGGCCTGACTTTGTCGTTCTTCGGTCCCTCCGTCTTCGGTCTTCTCTCCTCTACGGCTTCCCGGCGTTCCCCTTCATCGCGGCGGCGACCGTGTTCCCGAGCTCGGTGTACGAATCCCCCACGAGTTCCTTGAACTCGTCCATCACGTGCGCGATCCTCCCGTCAGGACCGACGACGAACAGGACGCGCCTGGCCGCGTTGAACAGCGGGTACTTCACGTCGTACAGCTTCACTACCTTTGCGTCGGGATCGCTCGCGAAGTACACCGGGAATCGCGAGTCGCGCGCCCAGTTGAATTGCACGGTGTCGTCATCGGTGCTGATGCCGATCACCGCGACGCCCTTGCCGTTGTTGAAGATCGTGGCGTACTGATCACGGTACGCCTCCATTTGAACCGTTCAGCCTTTTGTCCGCGCCTTTGGAAAGAAGGCGAGCACGACGGTCTGGCCGCGGAAATCGGCGAGGTGGATCGGCTTCGGGAGGAGGCCGTCCTTGGTGGAGCCCTTCAGCGTGAAGTCGGGAGCCATCTCACCGACTTTGGGGCTCTGCGCGCGTAGACGCCCGGCCGCCACCGCGACGAGCGCGGTGACGGCGAGTCCGACGGCGGCGGCGCGCGAAATCACTTTGCACCCGAGGCTTTCTTGACGGCGGTGCCGAGATCGGTGTAGGCGTCGTCGACCATCGGATTGAACGGCTTCGCGGTGTAGGCGATGTGTCCGTCCGGACCGACGACGTACAACAGGCGGTTCTCGATCGGTCGCCCCTCGACGTACGCGCCGTAGAGCTTGCCGGCATCACCCTTCATGTCGCTCGCGAACATCATCGGCAGATTCGCCTCTTTCGCCCACGCGGCCGTGGTCGTATCGGCGTCCATGCTGATCCCGATCACCGTGATGCCCTTGCCCCCGTTGAAGAGGGTGGCCCACTGGTCGCGATACGTGGTCATCTGCGCCGTGCAGCCCTTGGTGCGGGCCTTCGGAAAGAAGGCCACGACGACGGTCTGACCCTTCAGCTTGGACAGCGTGATGGGTGCCTTCATAACCCCATCGATGGTGGCGCCGGGGAGGGTGAAATCCGGCGCCATCTCGCCAACCTTCGGCCCGACTTCCGGCTGTGTCGCCGGCACTTGGGCATGGGCCATGGTGACGGACGTAACGAGCGCGGACGCGAGAACTGTCGCGTTTCGATGCAGCATGGAACTACCTCGGTTTGGTGGTGAACGACTCTACAGAAATTTGCGCGTCGCCGTCGTGCACACAACCTTAAATATACCTTTGAAACCCGACGGAGCGTCACAATGGCATCCGACATCGATCAAATACTCGAGAAGCTCGCGAAGGACGTCGAAGCTGCGGTGCACTCACTCTATCGCGGCGAGATGCGGCAGAACACGGCCGAGGCGTCCACCGGACACCTCGTGCAGGACGCTCGCACGAAGGTCGCGGAAGCCCTGGGCGCCGCCGCCGCGGCGGTTTCCGGCGAGCCCGTCCAGCGTCCGATGCCCGTCGCGATGTCACCGCGGCCCAGCGTCTCCGCGCCGGCGCTCGCCGGCGCACAGTTCGGCTGGACAAAGGAAGACTCGGACGCCGTGATGAAGTGCATCAACGCCTGGCTCCCGATAAGCGGCCCGCAGTCGACCGCCCCGGACACGCGGTGCATCGCGCCTGGGAAGATGCTGATTCCCACATGGGGCGAGCGCGAGCGGGCGCGAGAGGCGGTGAAGGCGATTACGCAGTAACGACTCCGGTCATCCGCCGTCTGCCGTCCGAGACGGAACGCTACTTCGCGAGGTTCCGCAGCACGTAGGGCAGGATCCCGCCGTGCTTGAAGTAGTTCAGCTCTTCGGGCGTGTCGATCCTGCTGCGCGCGGTGAACGATTTCACCGTGCCGTCCGCGCCAACGGCCTTCACGGTCAGCACCGCGCGCGGTGCCATCGCGTCGCTCAATCCGTCGATCGTGATCGTCTCGAATCCGGTGAGGCCGAGCGACGTTCGCGTGGCGTCGTCGGTGAACTCGAGCGGAAGCACGCCCATGCCCACGAGGTTCGAACGATGGATGCGCTCGAAGCTCTCCGCGATCACCGCGCGCACGCCGAGCAGCATCGTGCCCTTCGCCGCCCAGTCGCGCGACGAGCCCGTGCCGTATTCCTTGCCGGCGATGACCACGAGCGCCGTCCCGCTCTTGCGAAACGATTCGGATGCTTCGAAGAACGACGTCGGATCCGCGTTCGGTGCCGTGCGCGTCCACCACCCTTCCATGCCCGGCGTGAGCTCGTTCTTCAGCCGGATGTTCGAGAATGTGCCGCGCATCATGACTTCATGGTTGCCGCGGCGCGCGCCGTACGAGTTGAAATCCTTCCTGGTCACGCCCTGTGCGAGCAGCCACTGGCCCGCCGGGCTCTTCTCCGCGATCGATCCGGCCGGTGATATATGGTCCGTCGTGATCGAGTCGCCGAACATGCCGAGCACTCGCGCGTTCGTCACTGGCTGCACGCCCGGCGGCGTCATCGTCATCCCCTCGAAGTACGGCGGGTGCTTCACGTAGGTCGACTTGTCGTCCCAGGTGTAGCGATCACCCGTCGGTACTTCGATGGCGCGCCACTGGGCGTCGCCGCCGAAGACGTCGGCGTACTGCTTCACGAAGTACTCGCGCTTCACGCTCGAGAGCACGATGTCCTCGACTTCCTTCGGCGAGGGCCAGACGTCGCGCAGGAAGACGGGCTGCCCGTCTGTGCCTGTGCCCAGTGCCTCTTTCTCGAAATCGATGTCCATGCGGCCGGCCAGCGCGTAGGCCACCACCAGCGGTGGCGAGGCGAGGTAGTTGAAGCGCGTCTGCGGGTTCACGCGCCCCTCGAAGTTGCGATTGCCGCTGAGCACCGCGGCCACGGTCAGCTGGCCGTCATCAATCGCCTTGCTGATGACTTCGGGCAGCGGACCGGAGTTGCCGATGCACGTCGTGCAGCCGAAGCCGACGATCTGAAAGCCCAGCGCGTCGAGCGCGGGCTGCACGCCGGCCTTGTCGAAGTAGTTCTTGGCAACCTTGGAGCCGGGCGCCATCGACGTCTTCACCCACGGCTTGCTCTTCAGGCCGCGGGCCACGGCCTTCTGCGCCACGAGGCCGGCCATGAGCATGACGCTCGGGTTCGACGTGTTGGTGCAACTGGTGATGGCGGCGATGACGACCGCGCCGTGCGTGAGGTCGAAGGTCTCGCCGCGGTGCTTGCAGGTGACGCTGGCCTGGTGAACGGGACCTTCACCCTCCATCACCGCCACCGCCGCCGGCTTCATCGCGTCCTTGGCCGTGTCCTGCGTGGCGAGCTGCGCCTTGAGCGACGCCTGGTAGCTGGCCTTCACGCCGGTCAGGGGAATGCGATCCTGCGGACGCTTGGGGCCCGCGAGCGACGGCACTACCGTCGACAGGTCGAGTTCGAGCGTGTCGGTGTACACCGGATCGGGCATGCCCGCCTCGCGGAACAGCCCCTGCGCCTTGCAGTACGCTTCCACCAGCTTCACGTGGTGCTCGTCGCGCCCCGAAAGGCGCAGGTACTTAAGCGTCTCCTCGTCCACCGGGAAGAAGCCCATCGTCGCGCCGTATTCGGGCGCCATGTTGGCGATCGTCGCGCGATCGGCCAGCGCCAGTGCCGACAGGCCGTCGCCGAAGTACTCGACGAACTTGCCGACGACCTTCTTCTTGCGGAGCATCTCGGTGCACGTGAGCACGAGATCCGTCGCCGTCGCACCGGCGGGCAGCCTCCCATGGAGCTTGAAGCCGATCACCTCGGGAATGAGCATCGACACCGGCTGGCCGAGCATCGCCGCCTCGGCCTCGATGCCGCCGACGCCCCACCCGAGCACGCCGAGTCCATTGATCATCGTCGTGTGCGAGTCGGTGCCCACCAGCGAGTCGCAGTAGGCCTCGCCCGACCCCTGGTTCACGAAGACCACCTGGCCCAGGTACTCCAGGTTCACCTGGTGGCAGATGCCGGTGCCCGGAGGGACGGCGCGGAAGTTCTTGAGCGCGGTCTGGCCCCAGCGCAGGAACTGGTACCGCTCGTGGTTGCGCTCGTACTCCAGCTCCACGTTGATGTTGAACGCCGCGTCGGTGCCGTACTCGTCGACCTGCACCGAGTGGTCGATGACGAGATCCACCGGCTGCAGCGGGTTGATCTTGCGGGCGTCGCCGCCGAGTTCGGCCAGTGCGTCGCGCATGGCGGCGAGGTCCACGACGCACGGCACCCCGGTGAAGTCCTGCAGCAGGACGCGGCTGGTGCGGAAGGCGATCTCCTTGTCCACCGGCGCCTTCACATTCCACTTGGCCAGCGCCTCCACGTCGCCCTGCTTCACGAAGGCGCCGTCTTCGTTGCGCAGCAGGTTCTCCAGGAGAACCTTGAGCGAGAACGGGAGCGACCGGGCCGTGCTGCCGGGCAGGCCGGCCACGGCATCCAGCCGATAGTAGGTGTACGTCTTGCCGTCGACGCTGAGCGTCGAGCGGCTTCCGAAGCTGTTCGAGGTTGCCATGGCCGGATTGTTGGCTTGTCGCCCGCAGAGGGTATGTGGGCGGGGTGATGGCCGGAGCCACTGAACGCCGGGTGTCGACGCGGCGTCCAGGCTGCTTCATTATACGGGAAAGTCACGGCCGGGGCGAGGGGCCATTCGGGAACGCCCGGTCAGTCGCCGGCGATCTTGAACTCCATCGTCGGGTGCCGCCGGCCGTCGCGCTCGGTGGCCATCACCGAAATGGCCCGCGTCGGGCACTCGTTCACGAATGCACCATCGGCTTGCGACCACTCGAGCTCCCCGTCCTTCACGTTCGCCTTGCCGTCGGGGCCCATCTGCATCAGGTCGGGGGCCAGTGTGGCACAAATCCCGCACCCGATGCACTTCTCGCGGTCCACCGAGACCTCGACGTGCCGGCGAGGGTACACGCCGCCCGTCGAATAGAGTGTTTCCCCAACGTTATCCAGCGCCTCGCAGGCCGCCGCGTAGCCGGCGTCGATCATCGTGCGAGTGTGGGCGAAGCTGAACCAGCCGAACTGCCAGACCGGGGGCCGCACCAGCAGCATCGGCGGACCGCCCCACGAACTCAATTGCAGTTGCTGCAGCGACCGCATCATCACTTGCGCCGAGCGCATGTAGATGGACGCAAAGCCCTTGTCCTTGATGCGGCGCGATGCCGTCAGGCTGGAACTGCCGACATCCACGGCAATGACCGCGTCGACCTCGCGCGATGCCGCCTGGGCCGGCACGTTGTGCATCACGCCGCCGTCCACGCAGGTGCGCCCGCCCACCACGCGTGGCGGGAAGAAGCCGGGCAGCGCGCACGACGCGTACACGGCGTCGGCGACGCGCACGTCCATGAGTCCGGGCAGGCCCCACACCATGCCGGAGCCGCGCTCGAGGTCCACGGTGTTCACCAGCAGCGGCACCGCGAGGTCGCGAAAGGTGCCGTCAGGCACCATGCTGTCGACGATCGCCTGCAGGGGTTGCTCCAGGTAGAGGGCTGGCGACAGCATCCGCTTCACCAGCATGCCCATGTGGTTGACGCGGAAGAGGTCGGCCTTCCGCAGGCTCAGCGCATGCTTCTCCATCTCATCGACCGTCTGTCCGCGCACGTACGCGGCGGCGATGAGCGCCCCAATGCTCGTCCCGGCCAGCAGTACCGGGCGCACCCCGCGCTCCTCGAGGGCGCGCAGCACCCCGATGTGGGCCAAGCCCTTCAGTCCGCCGCCGCCGAGGACGAGCGCCACGCGCGGGGGAATGCCGGTTCGGATGGGGAAGGTCACTGCGGCCCGGGAGGTGGGAGTCTCCATCGACTATCGACTATCTACTGCAGGTATTGGTATAGTCCCCACAGGAACACCACCGCGCCGCCGACGCTGATCAGCACGCCGGCGTCGTGACCGATCACCAGCCCGGTCAGCATGCCCGCGCCGCCCACGATCATCAGCGTGCGATTCTGCCTGGTGTCGGCGCGGAACGGCGCCGGGTTCTTCAGTGGCAACGGCGCGTCCGACATGCGACGGACACCCACCGCCTGTTGCGCGAGCACCGGCGCACCCGAGATGGCGACGGCAGGAGCGGCCGGGACGCCCTGTGCGAGTACGGGAGACGAGAGGGAGATTGTCGCCAGCGCGACGGCAAGGGCCAGAACGGACGGCTTCATGGGCTGACTCCTTCGAACGGGATGCAGGGGTACACACTGGACGGTAGCTTTACCGACATTAATCCATCTTCGTTCCCACCGTTACCCCGTTGCCCCCATGAGCACTGGCCCGTCGACCTCGTCCGCCGCCAACTCCGAACGCGGACTCACCCGCGCCATCGGCGTCTGGGGACTTGCCGCCGCCATCTTCAATACGACGGTGGGTGGCGGCATCTTCCGTCTGCCGGGCTCCGTCGCGGAGCTCATCGGCCCGTCCGCACCGTTCGTCTACGTCATCTGCGCGGTGGCGATGGGTCTCATTGCGCTCTGCTTCGCCGAGGCGGGAAGCCGCGTCTCCATGACGGGCGGCCCGTACGCCTATGTCGAGCTCGTGTTCGGGCCCTACGCGGGCTTCATGAGTGGGGTGCTGCTGTGGCTTCTTGGCACCACGGCCGTGGCTTCGGTCTCGAGTGCCTATGCCGGTTTCATCGGCACGCTCGTGCCGGCGCTCGGCGCTCCGCTCTCGCGGGCG
>Ga0209638_1001829_pt1 | contig 13283 bp, 11 predicted proteins | sample BarGraNGADG00211_FD_184490 | JGI IMG/M metagenome (GOLD analysis project Ga0209638, IMG submission 184490) | Arctic peat soil microbial communities from Barrow, Alaska - Barrow Graham LP Ref core NGADG0002-211 (SPAdes) (version 2) | ecosystem: Environmental > Terrestrial > Soil > Wetlands > Peat... | reverse complement strand
GGATCCAGAGCCCTGTTGATGTCATCCAGGCAGAGCGCAAACCAGTTGATGCCGAGGCCGTGCACGGTGCGGATCTTGTCGATGGCGATTTCGTAGTCACGGTCGCTGGAGTAGACCAACTGCGGTTTGCTCCAGATTCCGGGGTTGAATGAGAGGCAGACATCAACGCCGAGCTTCTTGCCCTGTGCCGCAAGCTCGCGGAATTGGGTCTGCTCTTCTGCGGTATACTGAGACCGCCAATCCGATCCGCTGGCGGGGAATGACGAGTAGCACAGCATGAGGAAGTTCAGCTTGTGCTCCGCAAGCCAGGGCATGGCTTTGGAATACTTATCGATTCCTTGCCACCAGAGGCCCTTGATTCCCCGTATCTCGAAAGGTTTGGCGCCGGCACATGCGGCGCACAAGAGAGACAATGCTATTGTTGCGATGATGAGCTTTCTCATAGTCAACATTTTGGGTCAAGGCTGGCAGATTGTCAAGCGGCGAAGGGAATGGACAATCGCGAAATCTCGAAAGGGCGAAAAGGCGAAAGGGGATGGGATGAAGACCGCGTGAGGGCCCTCGCGGCATCGAGCACCCCGTTGTTTGGCCTCATCCGTGAGGCCAAACAACAGAACGAGTGCTATTCTTACTTCTTTCTTCTGAACCATACGGCCGCGGAAGTGAGCATCATCCCAAGAGCCATGATGCCGCTGGGTTCAGGAACGGCGTTCACGGTCTGTGCGGCGCTAATCGTCACCGCACCATTCCTTGCAAGCGCCCGTCCGTCTAGAGTGCCGCCATTAAGCGATATACTCGTAAGCGCCATAATATTGCCCGCGAAGTCGTTGTCCGTGCCGATCGTGGCGGAGGAGCCGACCTGCCAGAACACGTTGCTTGACGTCGCGCCGTTCTTTAGCTTCACCTTGGAATGGGGTGCTGTGGTCAGTTCGGTGCCGATCTGGAAGATCCACTGCGCGTCGGAATTGTTTTGGCCGTCCAGCGTCAGATCGCCGGTCAATTGTGCTTGTGTCGAGAAGAAGTAGACCCCCGGACCAAGAACCCCGAAATTGTAAGCGCCCAGATCCTGACCTGTGAGGACGGTGGGAGACAAGGCACCTGCCGCTTGGTTGTACGCGTCGATCAAGTCATTCTGGGCTAGGAGCGTCGCGGCGTCGGTGGCGAGGTATAATGTGCCATCAACCATATCGGGCGTGAATCCCGTCACTGCGGATCCGGGGGCGACACCAACATGCCCCTTTATCTTGGACGATCCGATGTTAGTGACGGTGGTGCCAGCCAGCAATCCGAAGTGGGCTGCAGTTCCCATGTTGACAGGAGTGGCATACGAATTGACTGCCAGCAGCGTGAGTACGGCGATGAACGCTAGTACATGTTTCATGTGCTTTCTTCCTTGACCGGGTCATCCATTTGGACATGGCCAACCCGTTTGTTGCTAATCCCTCAGCTTGCTGTGCTCCGTTCCCCCTCTTCACAAGATACCGTTGGTCCAGCGTGACCTGAAGCACCGAGACACTGTCGGACGGTACTAGGTGCACAAATCGTGCCAAAGCTGCCGGTTGTCGGAGAATTCGACCACTTGAGGTAATTGCAGAACAGCAGAACGAAGGGGATGTTTCGGTCGTGTCTGAGGTGCCATGTACGCTGTACGAACAGGGAGTGCCCGGTGATTCGATAAAACGCGGATCAGTTCTAAAGGAATCAAGCCGAACTGGAGTCTGGCAGGCGCTCGCGGCATTGAGCACTCCGTTGTTTGGTCTCATCCGTGAGGCCAAACAACAGAAGGAATGCTCTTCTTACTTCTTTCTTCTGAACCATACGGCGACGGGGGGAATAGACATCATCGCAAGAGCCATGCTGCCCCATTCGGGAACCGCAACTGGGCCGCATCGGCCGGCGTTCACGGTCTCCGCCGTGCTGATCCTCACCGCACCATTCCTTGCAAGCGCTCGTCCGTTCAGAATGCCACCTTTAAGGTCTATATCCGTAAGCGCCATAATATTGCCCGCGAAGACGGTGTTCGTGCCGAGGGTGGCGGAGGATCCGACCTGCCAGAACACGTCGCATGGCGTCGCGTTGATAACGGACACGCTGGAATCGGTGGCGGTCGTCAGAGTGCTGGCGATCTGGAAGATCCACTCGTCGTTGGCATCTCCGTTGCCCTTCAGCGTCAGATTGCCGGTCAGTAGCGCTGATGACGAGAAGAAGTAGACCCCCGGACCAAGAGGGTTCGCTGCATCGTAAGAGCCCAGATCGATGTTGGTGCCCGTGCGTGCCAAGAGGGGGTTTGCCGCTGCATCGTAAGCGGTGGTCAAGTCCGTCTTGGCTAGGAGTGTCACGGCGTTGGCGTCGAGGTATAAGTTACCGTAGACTGTCCCGGGCGAGGGGAACCCCGTCACGGCCGGCGTCGAGCCGTTACTGCCCACATCACCGTTTATCACGGACGATCCGATGTTGGTGACACCGCTGCCGCCCAGCAATCCGAAGTTGGCCGCAGTTCCCAGGTGGACAGTACCGGCGTACGCAGTGACCGCCAGCAGAGTGAGAACCAATGAGAGAATAATGTGAAGTCTCAGATTCATCCTTTTTCCTCCTTTCTTACGTTGTCAAGCGTCTATTTGCTGACATGTATAAGCACAGTGTATCCTGTGAACGGTTGCTTGTCAAGCGCCAATCGCAACTCAATCGCAAACCAGTCGCAGAGTCGGAGAGTAGCCGCTCACGGGCGGTGGGTACCGCTGCTTCTAGCGTCGGGTTTCCGTCTCGGATTTGAACAGGACAGAGACTGGCCACCATAGGAGTCTCGAAAGTCTGAGCTGCTACGAGTAGCGGGCAAGGCAATCCGGCAGGAGTAAAGAAGGGTAAGTGCTGCGGCGCGGCGCATTCAAGGAATAGGATCGATCGCTAGATGCGTATCTGGAGGTAGGAAATGGCCAACGTCAAAGGCACCAAGACCGAGAAGAACATAATGGCAGCGTTTGCGGGCGAGTCACAGGCCCGCAATCGTTACACTTACTTTGCCAGCCAGGCGAAGAAGGACGGATTGGAGCAGATAGCCGCTGCTTTTGAGGAGACCGCAAACCAGGAGAAAGAGCACGCCAAGCGGCTGTTCAACTTCCTTGAAGGCGGAGAAGTTGAGATCACCGGCAGTTTCCCCGCTGGTGTGATAGCAACGACTCTGGAGAACCTGAAGGGTTCCGCCGCGGGAGAGAACCACGAGCATACCTCGATGTATCCTGAGTTCGCCGTGATTGCGCGTGAGGAAGGGCTTACCGGCATCGCGGTTGTGTTTGAGAGCATAGCCAAGGCGGAGAAGCAGCACGAGGCGCGATACCTCGCGTTCGCGAAGAACGTTGAGACCGATAGAGTCTTCAAGCGCGATACGGAAGTAACGTGGCGGTGCAGGAACTGTGGATATGTTTACACGGGCAAAGCCGCGCTGAATTGCTGCCCGGCGTGCGCGCACCCGCAGGCACACTTCGAGATTCTGGGCGAGAACTGGTAGTGCCATTTACTATTTTCAATTTGCGATTTACGATTTTGGGGACACGCACGACGTAGTTCGTGCTGTGGGAGCATCGTTCGCGCCTGTCGTGAATGGTGCGGAGTAGCTAGTGCAAGCAACAGAGATCAAGAAGGACATTTACTGGGTCGGCGCGGTCGATTGGGCCGTGCGCGACTTCCACGGATATTCGACTCCGTTGGGCAGCACTTACAACGCGTATCTGCTGGTGGATGAGAAGGTCGTGTTGTTCGATACGGTGAGGAAAGGCTTCGCGCCTGATCTGCTCAAACACATTTCGCAGGTGATCGAGCCCAGCAAGATCGACTATATCGTCGTCAACCACGTCGAAATGGACCACACTGGCTCGCTGCCGGAGATCGTCGAACTGGTCAAGCCGGAGAAGATCATCTGCTCCAGCCAAGGCAAGAAGGCACTGCTGGCGCACTTCCATCGGGAGGATTGGCCGTACGAGGTGGTGGGCGGCGATCCTTCGACAAGCTCAGGATGCAGCACGGGATCGAAAACGATCAAGTTCCTGGAAACGCGGATGCTGCACTGGCCGGACAGCATGTTCTCCTACATCAAGGAGGATGGGCTGCTGATCTCGCAGGATGGTTTCGGGCAGCATTGGGCGACCAGTGAGCGCTTTGATGATGAAGTCGATCCCGCGGAGTTGATGCATCAGTCAGCCAAGTACTATGCCAACATCCTACTGCCGTATTCGGTACTGGTCCAAAAGCTGCTGGCTCAGGTTCAGGAGATGGGGCTTAAGATCGATATGATTGCTCCTGACCACGGGCTTATCTGGAGGGCCGACCCCGGCAAGATCATCTCGGCCTGGGATCAGTGGAGCAGGCAGGTCACGCAAGAGAAGGTGGTCATTGTATATGACACCATGTGGCACTCGACGGAGCGGATGGCGGCGGCGATAGCTGAAGGCATTGCTGAGTCGGGTGTCAGCGTCAAAGTGATGGACCTTGCCGGGACTCATCGCAGCGACGTAATCACGGAGTTGCTGGACGCGAGGGCAGTCGTGCTGGGCTCGGCGACGCTCAATAATGGAATGCTGCCGCGGATGGCCGATCTGCTCTGCTATATGAAGGGTCTGAGGCCGGTCGGAAAGATAGGCGCAGCTTTTGGTTCGTATGGCTGGGGCGGGGAAGCGCCGAGGCTCTTGAACGCGGCCCTGGAAGAGCTGAAGTTCGAGATCGCTGATGAGCCGCTTCGGGTGAACTACGTACCGACGGAAGAGGACCTGGCCAAGTGCGCTGAATTGGGCAGGAAGATTGCATCCCTGGTTAAGGCTGGTGTGTGATGGCTCGGTTCAGGCTAGCCACGTTCAACGCGAACTCCATTCGGACGCGGCTGGAGATCACGCTCAACTGGCTGCGCGAGCACGAGCCCGACGCGCTGTGCATTCAGGAAACAAGGGTCGTCGATTCTGATTTCCCTGTGGATGCGTTCGCCGAAATTGGCTACAAGTGCGCGTTCGTGGGGCAGAAGTCGTTCAACGGAGTGGCGATCATATCTCGCGAGGAACCGGAGGAAGTGACGGTCGGGATGGGTTTCGAGGGCCTCAATGAGGAAGCCAGGCTGATTCGTGCTTGCATCGGTGGCGTAAATGTCGTGAACGGGTACTTTCCCCAGGGGACCGCGACGGACTCACCCCGGTTTGCCTATAAGCTTAGTTGGATTGCCGCGCTCAAGGACTACTTCACTCGGGATTTTGCTCCCGATGACCCGATTGCCCTGGTCGGCGACTTCAACGTCGCGCCCGAGCCGATTGACGTATATGACTCCGACGCACTGCTTGGTTCGGTCTGCTTCCATCCTAAGGAGCACGCGGCGTTGGAATACGTGCGCCAGTGGGGTTTCAGTGATGTGTTCCGAAAGCATCACGCCGGCGAGCCTAGGCTCTACTCGTTTTTTGACTATCGCGTGCCGTATGCTCTCAAGCGCAAGATCGGGTGGCGGATCGACCACATCTGGGCGACGGAGCCGCTGGCGTGCAAATCTGTCGATTGCTGGATCGATACGGCACCAAGGCTCCTGGAAAAGCCATCCGATCACACCTTTGTTGTGGCCGATTTTGACCTTACCTAACGTTTTGGCACGATAATGGCAGTGTTCTAATGGGGCAGTAGGTAGGCAGAAGGAGTTGCTATGCCTAGACTGTCACCTCGCCTGATGAGCTTCATTGTTGTCCTCGTCTGCGTGATCGCTCTTGTGCCTTCACTCGCTAACGCGGCAACCCTCGCTCCGTTCCAAATCCTCACACGCACTCGGAACCCCATAGTTTGGCAGGGCTTCGGAACGTGCCTCATGATGACGGAGGATATGCCCAATGGGCGGATCTGTTATTACTACGATTACAAGACTCGGGCAAGAATGGACGTCAAGGCCGCGATGGCGGGGAACTGGGTTCCGTTGGGGTCTGCGATCAAGTGGCTCATGTATGTGGGGTCGTATCAGGCGCGCGACCGCCTGATGGCGCATGACGTGGATCATAATATCTACTCGATTGCGAAGTTCAGCCCCCAGAATCAAGTCGGTTGCGGTTTCGCCGGAACGGACTGCTTCTTCGGGGAATATCGTGCCAAACGTGTGGCTGATCACTATCCCGTGGACCTATACAAGATTCACCTCTATGGCGGAGGCGGATGGGAGCCGGTGTGCATCAGCGATTCGGAGAAGAGCCAGTTTGCTCACGATGGGAACCTGCTCGTTTACGCTGCGCACTATAGCTTTTTGGACAATCGGATAATGGGACTCTACTTTGCGGGAGGACCTGAATTCACGATCATCAGGAGAGCCGCGAAGTATCCCACCGTGTGCGGGTCGTTAGTCGCCTGGGTCGAAAAGAACGGCCTTGGCTTCAACATTGTGGCGATGGACATCAGCACGGGCGAGGTTCGTACTGTCGGCTATACGAAGGCCAATCCTCCGTGCGCTCAGGCAGGCCGAGGCGCCATCTTCTGGGAGGATGCTCGGAATGTAAGTACTGGGTTGGACATTTACGGCTACGATTGGGCGACCGGCAAGGAGTTCTGCGTCACCAAGATGGCTGGAGCCCAAGTGCGGTTGCGTGTGTGCGATGATCTCGTCACTTACGTCAGCGGGCCGAAGAACTATGAGATTTTGTGGGGAGCGAAGATCGTGGATTAGATATGATCACGGGGGCCGGCACGGAGACCGGCCCCTACGTTCGTTTCTAGCTGCCTACTTGTTGCCTTCGCCGAGGCCGCTGGATGTGAGATACTCGTAGCTCTTGCGCACGGCTTCCATCATGTCGGTCTCGCATGCGTCAAGCTCCACGATCAGCCATTTCAGGACGTTCGGGTCAGCCGCGCCGACGATTGCCGGCATGTCCAGCTTGCCCGAACCAACCGCTGTGTGGACGTGCTTGCCCTCTTCGAGCATTCCGTCCTTGATGTGCAGAAGCGGCAGTCGAGACTTGTTCTTCGATACGACCGCGACCGGATCGGCATGGCCAAACGCGCACCAGTAGACATCGAGCTCACTGAACATATCGGGAGCCTCAGCCAGAAGGATGTCGTAGATATACTTGCCGTCGATGGTGTCGAACTCCCACCAGTGGTTGTGCATCCCGAACGTCATTCCGTGCGGCTTCACAAGCTCGGTGGCCTTGTTGAACTTCGCGGCGGCCTCTTTCACGGCATCGACTGTCTTGAACGCATCAGGCCCGAAGCCGCTGATGATGCGGGTGTTGCCCAGCACGGCCTCGGTCTCGACGATAGCTCCGACCGACTCAGGAGTCGGCAGGCCGGCGTGGCTGCTCGATGCTTTCATGCCGAGGTCGGAGACCAGCTTCGCGATCTCCTTAGGGTCGTGCCCGTGCAGGCCGGCGTACTCGATGCCTTTGTAGCCGATATCGGCGATCTTGCGCAGGGTGCCCGGGAAATCCTGCGCGGCTGCTTCACGAACCGTGTATAGTTGGATTGATATGGGTTTCAACTGCATGCTCCTCTGAATGAAGATACTAAATCGCTGCTTCTTCGCCAGCGTGGATTAACCTTCAATTATCTCGTCAAATCGCGTGGCTAATGTCTTCCGACCGTTCATTCAGGTAGGTGCTAAACCAGTTGCGCGCGCGGGTTGCGACTTGCTCCAATGCGCCGGGTTCCTCAAATAGATGAGTCGCGCCGGGAATGATTACGATTTCCTTTGGGCCTGCGAGGGCCTCGTATGCCTGCTGATTGAGCGGAATGACCGGGTAGTCGTCGCCGCCGACGATCAGCAGAGTAGGGGCCTCTACGGCGCTCAGATACTGCACTGCCAGGTCCGGGCGACCGCCTCTGGAGACGATGGCCTTCACGATCTGCCCGATTTCAGCTGCGGCTTGCAGCGCGGCAGCGGCTCCGGTGCTGGCTCCGAAGTAGCCGATATTGAGCTTAGCCGTATCCGGGTTAGCGCGCAGCCAGTCGGTAGCGGACTTGAGCCGCTCGGCGAGTAGGTTGATGTCGAAGACTTTCCTGCGGTCATCGGACTCGCTCGTGTCGAGCAGATCGACCAGCAGAGTCCCGAGCCCGCCGTCCCTGAGCACCTTCGCTACGAACTGATTGCGAGGACTGAATCGTCCACTGCCGCTCCCGTGGGCGAACAACACAACGCCCTGGGCGTCTTCCGGCACCGCGAGCATTCCCTCGATGCGGGTTTCCCCTGACTCTATCCGAACAGTGCTTTCCGTCTGTTGCTTCATTTTGCCGCGCTCCCTGTGAGATGCGATATTGTCCGGGTATAGCATACCCATTTTTCGGCAGCAGGACAGAGGAGGAATTGCGAGGAGTTTGGCACGGGCGGCGAGGTATCGCGCCGCCCGTGGCGATAGTCTCAGGGAGTCTTCTTCGGCTTCACGGGAGCCTTGGGAGCAGGCTTGGTGGGTTTCGTCGTCACGGGCTTAGGCAGTGGCTTCGCGGGCGGCTTTGTCGTTAGGACTTCCGGTTGAGCCGTCTTTGCCTGCTGTGCGACATTAGCCAGCGTGGAGCACGGGAGAACGGAGAGATACATTCTCTCCCCGCCGCTCGCGGCCTTGGACGTGTTCAAGCGCACTACGAGAATCCCTACACACTTGCTGTCGAGCGTGAACACGGGGATGCCAAGCTCTTGGTGCATGGTGCCGTTGATGATGTAGAACGTGCGCGGCTTCGTGACTATCGACTCAACGCGGTCGAGTCGTGCAGAGGACGCGTGGTTAGCCAATTGGCCGAGCCTGGAAAGAATCACGACCTGGTCGAGAAGCTGCGGGCTGCTCGATTTCGTGAGGTCGAGGTAAGGAAGTGGCTGAGCCGGTTTGGTCTTCGGTCGGATGAACGCGAGGTCGAGATCACGGTCGCGCAGGACTACATCAGCGGGGATGTCTGTCCCGTCAGCCGTCTTGATCCTGACGTCCTTGATGTCGTAGGTTACGTCCCCAGAATCGCTTGGGTCAAAATACGAATCAGGCGAAACCTGGGTGAGCGATGCGACCGCAAGCCCGTCAGGGTCTATGACAGTAGCCGTTGTGCTGTGCTTGGTCTCTCTCTTGTCGGTCTGCCCTTCGTAGCTCGACTTGATGTCGATGACAAGGTCCACTGTGACAATGGCGTCTTTGTAGGTGTCGGCGATCTTCCGTGCCTCAACCTCCACCTGGGCGCGGCACGCGGTACCGGGCAGCAACATCGCGACAAGCGCGGCGAGAATCAATGTGGTCTTCATAGTCCCTTGTTCCCTTTCAGATTTGGGCTACGGTCCGGCGTCTGGCCAGCTTGGTTGGAGTTCGAGGAAGACCGTATGCACTCCGTTCTGCACCTTGAATACAACGTTCTTCGATTTGTTCTTGGCTATCTCCGCCATGGCCGCCTTGAGACTAGCCATGCCCGTGATCGGTTTGCCATCGACTGCGGATATGACGTCTCCGGCATTAAGGTCCGCGATAGCCGCCCAGCTTCCTTCAGAGACCGACTCAACGTAAGCGCCGATCTGCTTATCACCAACGGCCCCGTTTGCCTTGTCGGAGAAAGTTATATCGCGGGCTGTGAACTCGAAGTTACTGTCCTCATATCTTGGATAGTCGCGTGACGGCTTGGGAGAGGTTTCAAGCTTAACCGAGATGTCCATCGGCTTGCCGTCCCGGACAACCCTTAGTTTCGCGGTCGCGCCTACGTCATACTGGCGGATCATGCTGGGCAGCACTTCATCGTCCTCAACCTGCTCCGCGGGTATGTCCTCGCCGTCGAGCTTGATGATCAGGTCGCCGACCTTCAGTCCTGCCTTCGCTACGGTGCTGAGAGGATACACTCGTGTGACGCGGACTCCGGTCTTGCCGGCAACGCCCAGGGCTTCGGCGAGATCGTGGGTGAGGACCTGTGTGTCCACCGGCAGCCACGCCTTGCTGATCTCGGCGCCGGGGTTTGTCACGCCGTTCGCGCCGATCTTAACCACGGTTGCCAGGTGCTTCTTGTCCCGGTCAAAGCTTACCAGAACAGAAACTTTATCCGTATGGCCGTCGGTCAACTTCTTCGTGATCGCGCGGAGGGCGGCGAGGTCCTTCACTGGCTCATTGCCGATACGCGTGACGATGTCTCCTTCGTTCAGGGATGGCTTAGCGGAGCCGGCGGGGCCGCTCGGCAGAACGCCCGTGATGACCACGCCGTCTTGGGAGTCGAGTTCCATCTCTTTCTGCATCTGGAAAGTGATGTTCGACGCGCAGATGCCCCAACTCTTGACTTCGCGTTCCTTGTCGCTGGCATTCTGGCGCTCGACAGGAGTGACCTCAAGAGTGGTCTGCTGACCGTCTCGCAGGAGCACAGCTTTGACGCCTCTGCCGATCGGAAGGTCCGCGACGTATTGGTTGAAAATCGGGACCTCTTCTTTGAAGCGTGCATTTGTCTCGTGCCCATCGATGCTGAGCAGAATGTCACCCGACTTGAACCCAGCCTTGGCCGCCGGGGAGCCGTCAAGAACACCGCTCACGAGTATGCCCTTGTCCATTTTGTATGAGCGCAGTAGGGGCTGGATGTCAACGCCCAACCAACTCCTCATGACCTTGCCGTTGCGAATCAACTGATCCGACACTTCCTTGGCGAGGTTGCCGGGTATCGCGCCGGAAAGCCCGACGTTGATCTCGTTGATGCCGACCACCAGCCCGTTACGGTCCACGAGCGGACCGCCCGAATTCCCTGGCGCGATGAACGCGTCGTGGCCGATCCAGCGGACAATCGAGCCGACATCCTCGCCTTCGAGCTTCATATCGTCGGAATTGAACGGGCCAGGCATTACCATTTCCGTATTGCTGATGATTCCGTTAGTGACAGATTGCGATAGAGCATACGGGCATCCCATCGCATAGACACGATCGCCCACCTCCACCTTCGAGGAATCCCCGAAAGATGCGACAGGAAATGGCTTGCCGTCAGGTGAGATGAGTTTTATGACCGCTATATCAGCGAGTGGATCTGTTCCGATAAGCTTTGCTTCCACCTCTCGCTTGTCGGCGAGAGTGCACATCAGCCGCTCCGCGTTGCCGGCGACGTGGTGGTTGGTCACGGCATAGCCTTCGGGCGAGATGATTATCCCGCTGCCGGAGGACTCCATCTTCACCTCGCGTCCCTGGCTGTATTCAGCGCTGACGACATGTATGAGGATCAACGCGGGCCGTACGGCCTGGACCGCCGCAGCCATCTCGGTCTTGATCTCATCGGCCGCGCTGACGGGGGTTGCCAGCAGCAGTACGAAGCAAGCAAATATGGGCGTCAAGCGAAAAGCGCACATTCGAAGCATTGGGTCTCCTTGCACGCGATAGTTCATCGCTGAGGATAAGCGTATCAATTGATTTCGCCGGATATCCGGCATTATCCTTCCGGGAGTCGTCGTGGTCACATGCATTGAGGGGGAGACTCCCAAACGAGCCTCCCCCTCGATGTCACTTGGTAGCGGAGGTCAGGATCGAACTGACGACGCCCCGGGTATGAGCCGGGTCCTCTAACCAGCTGAGGTACTCCGCCATAGCGAAATATATTGTACCAGGGACGGGGCGTGTTCGTCAACAGTTCACGAACCGGCAAACGTCTATTCGGGTCTGCAGGAATGATCCACACCGTTAGCGCTGAGTAGGCCGGGATTGGCAGGCCGTATCGAAGCGCGGTTGGTCCTCCACCGCACTTCGACTCTCGCATCCTTTGGATGCTGTCGTCCGAGGGATACGACCCTCGTTCCTCGGGTCTACTCAGTGCTAGCGGGGTTTGGTTCATGCAAGACTGAACTCTCACGATCCTGCGGCGTGCGCTGCCTGCATTTCTTCGGAGGCGTGCTCGCGGTTGAAACTGTCGAAAACGGGCAGGTAATCGCGCCAGACTTCATTTCTTGCGCCGTTAATGAACTTGGTCAGGCTGATAAACGGAACGTACTTGGGACGTCTGGGCATGGATTTCAGGGAGAAGCCTACCTGGGAGAGCGTCTTGTCGCTTTTCCTGGTGTTGCACTTCTTGCAGCAGCAGACCAGATTATCCCAGGCAGTCGGACCTCCGAACCTACGAGGCACAACGTGATCCACGGTCAGGTCGCTGCCGTGGTGACCGCAGTACTGGCACGTGTAGTTATCCCGCGCGAAGACACTGCGCCGAGAGAGTTTCAACTGCGGCATTGGGCGCTTGATGTGGTTTCTCAGCCGCACGACCGAGGGCGTTCTCACATACGAGCACGCGGAGTGCAGTATGAATGAAGCCTCGTGCAGCACATCCACCTTGCCAAGGAACACAAGGTTGATCGCCCGCCTCATGTTGCAGATGTTCAGCGGTTCGTAGTCGCTGTTCAGTACCAATACTTCGTGGGTCATCTGTTCTCTCACTGCCTCGCATTATTCACGTGGAGCGTGGATAATGCTGCCCGGACCCGGATTATGCGTTCCGCGCATAATCCGGGGTAACAAAAAAGCCCGCCGTGACACACTCGTGCCTGGCGGGCTTACGCTGCAACTCTCAGGTAGTGGAATTGAGACGCGTCCAGAGACTCCTCCAGAAGTCGTTGGCAATATGCCCGAGACTCCTGGTAGACGATCACTCTGGCTGGATGGTCATTGTCGCTCATACAAACGCCTTCCGTCCGGTGGCGCTACTGCGCCAGCCTTGTGAGTGGCGCAGTAGCGCCACCGGATACGTCTTGCCTTCTCTACAACCCTATTGTACTGTCGGTATGGCCCCCGTGTCAACTGATTTGACAGAGGCCAGTGTGACTGCTAAACTGGACTCAAGCGTCCGGGAGCAACTTGGCCGCTTTGTCGCATATATGGACACGCAGAATAGGGTCACACTGCTCTCATACGCGAAGGTGAATCTGACGCTGGAGGTCTCGCGCCTCAGGCCGGATGGGTTCCACGACATCGACAGCATAGCGCAGATCATCGGCCTGACAGACGAGCTTGTTGTCGAGCGTGCGGATGAGGGCGTTATCGAGGTCGCTACAGTGCATGGCGATGCCCCGTCGGGCAAGGACAACACCGTCCATAAAGCCTGCGAAGTCTTTTTCGCTGCGACTGGAATCCGAGGTGGAGCCCGGTGTGTTCTCGCCAAGAGCATCCCTGCCCAAGCGGGACTGGGGGGAGGCAGCGGCAACGCTGCTGCTGGAATCGCGGGGCTGAGCAGACTCTACGCGTGCGATCTGAGCGTGAATGGAATGGCAGCTATGGCAGCGAGAGTCGGCTCGGATGCGGCACTGTTCGTCCATGGCGGTACCATTCGGATGCGCGGACGTGGAGAGCAAGTGGAGCCGCTGCCTGATGCGC
>Ga0209638_1001828_pt1 | contig 13283 bp, 13 predicted proteins | sample BarGraNGADG00211_FD_184490 | JGI IMG/M metagenome (GOLD analysis project Ga0209638, IMG submission 184490) | Arctic peat soil microbial communities from Barrow, Alaska - Barrow Graham LP Ref core NGADG0002-211 (SPAdes) (version 2) | ecosystem: Environmental > Terrestrial > Soil > Wetlands > Peat... | reverse complement strand
TTCGGTTCCCCGGTCTTCCAACGTCGCCCGGGGAGTGTCTCCGCAAGCTCGAGGTCGATGCGGACGGGCTCAGCTGCAACGCCGCGAAGAAGCACCACCAGTGATCCAATGCACGCGCCGGCGTTAAGCGCTCAGATGCCCGGTCCGGTTGACCATCGTCAGCCGGGACGGTCCTGGTGATTCACAACGACGGCCATCTGCGGATCAGAACAGTCCTGCTGGCGGTTCCCTGATTCAGACGGACGGTCTCGAAGGTGCGGTCCTTCGCGGCGATGTGACGCATGTCGTCCACCCGCGCGGATCGCGGCTACTTCGGTAGTTAGGCCGGGCTGCGTCTATGCATGGTTATGCACGCCGGCAATCGGTCGAGGGTCTCGCGCGTGACACGGCCTGCCGCGTGGTTACGTCGATCCCGGACCCTGATCGTGCGTGGCTTGAAGACATTGGCTTCCCTCGAGGCTTGGGGTGCGACGCGCATATGCACACTGTCACCGGGTCAGGGCGCGGAGGGATATCGCCGATATGAACCTGTGGCCTTCAATGGCCACGGATCGTTACATGACGCACACCACCAAATCAAGTCAACGACGGACCGCGAGCCCGCTTGCGCCTCCATTGCCGGGCCACCCCCACCCACGGCGGCATCACCGGCGTCCCGGCCGCGGGGGTGGCGACCACCGGTGCCGCGGACGTCCTGCCGGCGCCGAACTGGCTCACCGTCACCGACCCCGCCGTCGCGGTCGCCTGGCTGAACACCGTGCAGGGCCGGGTCCACCGCGTCTGGGCCCGCTACGCGCCGATCCCGGGCTGCTGGCCCTGGCACCCGTCCGTGTTCGCCGAGCTGCTGGTCACCCACCTGCAGTGGGACCTGGCCGTCACCGACGGCGCCGGCACCAGCCGACCACGACGGTGACCAACATCGATTCTGAAGAGCCACGTATGGCAAGCGGTGGGACGGCCCGCTCGTCACTAAGCGTCATTGCGCGAAGACGCCGAAGACCCCGACAACCGCGAACACAGCGACGACGTACACCACGCTGCTCACCCAGTACGAGCCACGGGTAACCACAATCTTGACGCCGTAACCGATCGCGGCGAGGCCGAACAACACCAGTGACAGCGTCGGCATCCCCGATTGCGTGCTCACGGCTAGGCTGGCGATGCCCGAGATGATGTAGCAGGCGGCGTTGAGTATGCGGGACAACGGGACGCCCGCGATCGGCGCGGCATCCCCGACGTATCGTGCACCGCCCACCCGCTTAGTTTCCGAATACGGACGCGCCACGGTTTGAGCCTCGTTCATGATTCCGCCGCGTGTCGACCGGGAAGACTCGAGGTGAGAGCGGGTCCGGCTCGGCGATGATGTCGATTGCGGCAGCGGGTAGCCCAGGTCGCTTTCGGCAATGCGGGCGACCTGTTCCTCCAGTGCATCGATCCTCAACGTCAGCTGCCGGTTCGGAAGGGATGTGGCTGCCTGCTCGCGCTTGGCTTGATGGAGCTCATTCTGCGCCTGGCCGCCGTTGATCTTGGTTGTCCACTTTGTTCCGTCATGCCAGCGCTGCACGCCCTCGGGGTCACCGTCCCGGTCATACCACCCCTTCGACGTCGGCGGAGCAGTCATCGGTTTGTCGTGCGCCGTCGTGTCCGACCGCCTGAGCGCTACGCCGGTACGTTGGCCTGCGGAAGGAACCATCGCCGCGAGCGCAACAGCGGTCCGGAACTGCTGAGCATCGGCCGCGCTCGCGAACTCTAAGTCGACCTTCTTTAGCGAGAATCTGACCGACGCATGCGTCTCGTCCGGGAAGGTGACCCTCGAGAACGCATCCAGTTCTGTATTTAGGTAGGTCTGGTTATCGCCCACGATCGCGATCCCGTCCCGAAGCAGCACCAGCGCCTGACGTGGCCGGGACTGCACCGTCACGGACCACCGTGAAACGACTTCGCTTTGCAGCTGCGTCAGGCTGGTCACGATTTGCGGGCTCCATGCTTCGGGTCCCTGATCAACCGGGGTGCTCGAGTCTGTCATGTGGTCATTCCCTTCAGTTGGTCGCAACTACGCATGTTCTTGGGGCATATGACCAAGCAACTGAGACCTACCGCGTTTGTACATGCAAGACCGGTGTACTGGCCGATACGTACTCGGGTGCACGCGTTTCGGGGCGGTAACGTCCAAGAGCCGGTGGCGCGGGCGTCTGCCCCACCCGAGCCACCACGCGTCACTGAAGGCCTGAAATGTTCACGATGCGTTGGTCCCTGTTGCTGCAGGCGTTCCCGCTGTAGATGTTGCATTACGAGACGATCTGCATCGCGACGACTGCGATGACCTGCGCCACCGGGAGCACCCCCTGTGCCCGCGCCCCTCATCGGCCCTCGCCCTGTGCGCGGTGTAACAGAGCCACGGTACGGCTCCGCTCGTCGTTGCCCATGAGTCGTTCACCAGATCCAGACGACAATGCGTCCACCCCGGAAGATGTACGTCGAGTAGGCGGCACCGAGCAGCGCAAGCAGCAGCATGCCCATCTGCCCAGTGCTGAAGGCGATCACCACCCCTAGAATGGCGATGATCGCGTAGTAGACCCACGCGACCGACCGGCGACGACCCGAAGCAGCTGCACCCATGACTGTCTCCCGTTCTTGTTCCAGCCAACGATTTGGACGGCTGCCTCACTTCATCAGGTGGCCCCGCTGAGCGGCACCCGGTGAATCCCGGGGTGCATCAGATAGAAGGGCGCGGCCGGTCGGCCCTCCTGCCTGTTCCGTGGTGCACCCACCCCGTGCAGTAGTCGCCGGTGCCGTTCGGCGGCGCAAGCATCGCTACGCCAACCTCCGCTGCGGCGCCCAGGGTGGGCGCGCCCAGTCATCCGGTGCAGTTCGCGCGCGTGTAGGCATCCACCCGCCGGATTGGTCCGCTGTTGACCAGCGCGTTGACCAGAGCCGAGCCCAGCGCACCCACCGGGTCCTTGACCGACTGCTCCGCGTTGTCGAGCTGTTTGGCCGAGGTGTCGCGCACCGACTCGACATCGGGACGGATCTCGTCGGGTGCCACCTGGGCGAGGTCGTCCCACATCCTCTGGATGTCGCCTAGTGCGGAGACGGTCTCGGCAAGGCCCCCCACCACGCCCGCGGCGTCGCCTTTCTCCACCTGCTTCTGGGCGCCGGCCATGGCCTGGAGGTACCTGTCCTTGTGCTTCTGCATCGTGTCGCAGTAGGCCTTGGCCGATCTCTCGGTCCCGCATCCGCTGAGCGTTGCAGGGAGCAGGACAAGGGCAAGGGCAAAGGCGATGATCGTCGGGGTCCGTCTGTGGTTCAAGTGGAGCATCTCCTTGGCGTGGTGGGGCAACGGGCCTACTGGTGGGTGGGTGAGCTCGAGATTCGACGCAGGACGAGCCAGGACCACGCGCCGGCCAGTGCCGTCAGTGCCAGCGCCGACAGGATCCAGGTGGGTGCATCGTGGGCCCACAGGGCGTCGTCTGCCGCGGAGGGGACCAGGGCCTGCACGTTCGCCGTGGAAGCCCCCATCGCGTATCCCCATCTCGAGGGCGCCAGCAACGAGAGCTGAGCCAGGACGGCGCGCCCGGTGATCGGGATCAGCCCCCCGCACATGACCAGCTGCATCATCACCGACACCACCAGCAGTGGCATGACCTGCTCGGAGGTGGACGCGAAGGATGAGATGAGCAGGCCGAGCACCGCCGACACGAAGGTCGTGACAGCGACGGCGAGCAGCAGCTCGATCTCGCCGGACCCGAGCATCACGAAGCCGTCCGGACCGGGTTTGCGCGCCAGCACGAAGAACGTCAGGAGGGTGGCCTGGACGAAGGCGAGTCCGGCGAAGACCGCAAGCTTGGCGAGAAGGTAGGCGACCGGCGAGAGACCGACGGCCCGCTCTCGCTGGTAGATCGGCCGCTCGTTGACTAGCTCGCGAGCGCTCAGCGAGGTGCCCATGAACGCGGCGCCCACCATGAGGATCACCAGGAGCTGCATCGGCTCGCTCGTGGGCGGGCTGGCGGCCGGACCGAAACCTGCCGACCCGGGCACCGCCATCGCTAGCACTGACAGGATGACCGGCATCACCAGCACGGAGATCGCATACGAGCGGTCGGCCAGCACCACCCGCAGGTGGCGTCGCGCCAAGGTCCAGACCTGAGACTTGAGGCTCTGCTGGCGTGGCAGGGTGCTGTGCTCGTCCGCTCTGCCACGTGGCACCGGATGGAGGGAGCCGCCGCCCTGTTGGTGCAGCTCGCTCTCGGCATACCTCTGGACGCTGCCGGCCGGGTCGTCGGTCACCGCGGTGAACACATCTGCGTAGTCGGTGGAACCGAAGAACGGCAACATCGCCTCCGGTGGCCCGAAGTAGGCCACCCTGCCCCCAGGGGCCAGCAACATGACCCGGTCGGCCAGACCCAGGTTCGCGACGCTGTGCGTGATGACCACCACGGTTCGCCCGCCATCGGCCAGGGTCCGCAGGGTCTGCATGACGGCCTTGTCCAGCCCCGGGTCCAGCCCGGAGGTGGGCTCGTCCAGGAACAGCAGCGAGGGCTGGGTGAGCAGCTCGAGAGCAACCGAGGTTCGTTTGCGCTGGCCGCCGGAGAGTCTGGAGATCCGGGTGTCCGCGTGGCTGGTCAGGCCCAGCTCGTCGATGACCTCCTCGACCCGTCGCTCGCGCAGGTGCGGGTCCAGGTCGTCGGGGAACCTCAGCTCGGCTGCGAACCGCAGCGCCTGCCGGACGGTCAGCTGGTAGTGGACCACGTCATCCTGGGGCACGACCCCGATACGGTTCCGCAGGTCGGCGTAGTTCGCATACAGGTCGCGCCCGGCATAGAGCACCTGCCCGCTGGTGGCGGGCCCTGCCCCCGTGAGGGCGCCCAGCAGGGTTGACTTGCCTGCCCCGGACGGGCCGATGACGGCGAGCAGGCTCGAGCCCTCCAAGGCAAACGACACGCCCTCCAGCAGCCGCTTGCCATCGGCCAGCGTCCGGGTCAGATCGGTGGCGACGAAGTCGACGTCGCCGGTGTCGACCTGCTGGACCATCCGCCGGCCCTCGACGGTGAAGCTGCTGTGACCGATGGTGAGCAGGTCGCTCGGCCCGAGGAATGCAGTGGTCACCTGGGCGCCGTTGACGAACGTCCCGTTCCGGCTGCCCAGATCCCGTATCTCGAAGCCGTCGCCGACGGCCACCGCCCTGGCGTGGACTCGCGACGCGAGCAGGTCATCCAGGATGATCCCGTTCTCCAGGCCCCGGCCGATCGTCAGGACCGCGCCGGCCTGCTGGACGGCAGCCGGCGCCAGGGGCTCAGGAGCCAGCAGCCGGAAACGCACCTCCGGGCCGTCGTCGGGGTTCGCCAGACGGACCGAGGTCGCGTCGGTCACCGTGATCAGCGAGCGTCGCTGACCCCCGCTGTACATCCCGTTCACGCTGTCAAGGTCGCGCAGGTTCCACTCGTCCTCATGGGCCACACTTGCGTGCCGGCGCGAGATCCGGCTGTCGACCAGAACCATCTGACAGGTGTCGTCGCGCCCGAAGACGGCTTGTTCACCGGGACGCAGCACCCATCGCCTCCGGCCGACCCGGACCTCGAGCGAGTCGTTGAGCATCCGCGTGTCAGGGGGTCAGGGTTGGGATGGGGACCTCACCGGGCACGCCGAGCAGCCGCAGGTCCCCGAACACCAGAGTCGCCCAGTCGCCGCTCCAGTCGTTGGGGCAGTTGGTGCCCCTCCACTTCACGTCCAGTCGCAGCACGTCGGTGACGTCGACGTCCAAGGGCACGGTTTTGCCGAAAGCAACGTTCTCCGCAAAGACTTTGCGGCCGTCGGCGAAGATCTCGACGAGACCCACAGCGGTGCTGAGCTTCGAGTTGTCCGCCTGACCTAGCGTGGCCAGCAGTCGCTGGTAGTGCTTTCCAAGGTCGTAGGAGTTGGCCGTGGGGGTGTTCGACGAGCAGATGGTGGAGGACATGGCGTGCGGCAGGTTCTTCCCGGTGACATCCATCGGCCCGCTCTCCAGCTGCCCGGTGATGGCAGTCATCTCATCCATGTATGTCGTGACAGGCTGCCGGGCCACCGTGACCTCGACCGTGTCGCCGAGCGGCTCGCCCTTCTTCGGCTTCTGGGCCAGCACCACCCCGTCCACCGACGCTTCGTCCAGCTTGTCCACGGAGGTGACGGTCGTCCCGGCAGGCAGAGCCGCGGTGACGTCGGACAGCGAGAGACCCACCAGCTCCGGCATGAGGCCGGCTGCGGCCTCCGTCGTCGTCGGCGCAGAGGTGGTCGACGTTGCTCCGGACGACTCGGTGCTGCCCGGAGTCATCGACGCGGGCGCAGGGGTGGTCGCGGCCATCGCACCGGAACCACTCTGGGCAGAACCTCCCAGGATCTTGGCCGCGGCAAAGCCGCCACCGGCAACGAGCAGAACGCCGACCAGAGCCCCCACCAGGACGACGCGGCGCCGACCGGAGCCGGCCTTCTTCGAGGCCAGGGGAGGTGCCCCGACCTCCCGCCCGCCCGGGATCGACCCGGCAGCCGACTCGGTCGGGAGCCGCGGTGTGACTGTGGTCAGCTGGGTGTGCACGGATGGCTCAGGTTCCGGAGGCTCGCTGAGCGCGGGCGCAGCCGGCACCCCGAGAAGCTCCGGCACCAACGTGTCCAGGAGAGTGGCGACCTGTCCGGCGGACTGCGGGCGGGCTGCTGCGTGCTTGCCCAGCAGCCACGCGATCAGCTCCCACAGGGAGTCAGGGACCCCCGGCGGGCGGCCGGGCAGGCGTTCTGCATGGTTGCGCAGCACCGCGAGAGTCGACCCACCTGCGAAAGGCGTAACGCCGCAGACCAGCTCATACAACATGACCCCCAGCGCGTACAGGTCGGTGGCAGCAGTCGGCTCCTGTCCGTCGATGAGCTCCGGGGCGATGTACTGGGGAGTTCCCACCAGCATGGTGCTCCGCCCGCTGCTGCCCTCCTGCTGGACGAACTTGGCGATGCCGAAGTCGGTCAGGCGTGGCCGGCCGGGCTCGAAGGCGCCGTCAAGCAGGACGTTCTCCGGCTTGACGTCGCGGTGGATGACCCCTGCGGCGTGCACCGCGGCCAGGCCGGCGGCGATGCCGGCGCCGAGCTCGGCCACCCGGGCCGGCGGGAGCGTGCTCTTGCTTGACAGCAGGGTGCGCAGGTCTCCGCCGTCCACCAGGTCCATCACGATGGCGAGGGTGTCGCCCTCCACGACCAGGTCGCGCATCCTCACCACGTTGGGGTGCTCGATGCTGGTGAGGATGGAGCGTTCCTGGATGAACCGCTGAACCAGCTTCGGGTCCTCGGTCAGCTCAGGCCGCAGCAGCTTGAACGCGAGCCGGTGGCCCTCCCGGTCTCGCCCGCTCCACACCTGCCCCATGGCGCCGCGCCCGATGATCTCCTCGAGCACGTACGAGCTGCCCAACAGGCGTTCCGTGGTCACGTCAGTCTCCCCTTGTTCGTCGGGCTAGAAGCCGAATGTCATCTCAAGGTCCATCAGCTTCACGTCCGGATGCACCCCGCAGTAGCTGACCAACTGCTCCCGATACGAGGGGGCGGCGATCTTCTCCATCGGACCCGCCGTCTCGCGGCCTGGAGAGGCCAGGATGCCGGCAAGGTCCACTTGGGTGGCTGTGTCCTTGGTCAGATAGTCCCCGCACGAGATCGCGAGCGGGCCCGAGGCGCACCCGGACATCGTCAGAGTCAGGACGACCCCTGACAGGACAGCCCAACACGTGTATTTCCCCCGATGCATCGCAGATCGTTCCCCTCAGACGGATGCGGTGTTAAGTGATCCCTACTGAACCACTCCATAGCTCCCCGAGCATCCCGGGAAAACTCGGGGTGCCGTGCTGGTTCTTCGCTGGCTGGGGCCGACGGCTCAAGGGGGTGCGTTCGCCGGCACCTCAGTCCCCGGGTTATCCCGGGATGTACGGCTTGCCCCGGACTGGTTCAGTACCAAGAGCAGACCGGACACTCGGCCTCTCTTGAAGGGAAGAGTCTGCGATGGATACTTTCTTGGGGATCCTCCTGCTTGCGGCAGTGGTCGTGGTCATCATCTTTGTTCAGAAGATCATTGGGACGACGGTATCGGCGGTGAGCAAGAACGTCCTGTACCGGTCCGAGTACAGGGAAGGTCAGGAACTGGTGTCAGAAACGCTCAACTTCGAGACCTCAGCGCCGATGGACCAGATCATGGCCGCGCTCACCTCAACGGTGACAGTCGCCGAGATGCGCGCCGTCAAGGCGGTGGTCTACGAATCCTCCAGGAGCGATAACCGGGTCACCTACGCTTTCGGATCGTCCCTCTCGCCCAAGAACTTCGAGGCAGAGGTTGCGTTGACCGAGCACACCGTAACGACCGAAGGGCACTACACGATCCTTAGCTGGAAGGAGACCGTCGGTCTGGTTGCGGCCCAAGAAGCCATGAAGAAGCTACGCAGGCAGGCACGGGGAGCCTTCACGCTGGCCGATTCCCAGGTGCGAATCCAGACTACTTCGTCCAATGAAGAGTAGAAGAATATTCATCCTTTGAAAGGAAACCGGATTCAAATGAAAAATACACGGAATACACTCCTTGCTATCGGTTTCGTCCTCTTTCTTCTTGGCATGGTAAAGGCCACCATCATCGGTTACTACCCCAGTGAGGAGCCTTTGGTGTTCGGCATGCTGATCAGCAGTGTCGTCTGCCTGTATATCGGAAGCAAGATCAAGCCCGCGGCGAAGCGGTAATCGCGGCAGGCCGCAGGAGTGCGGGAATCGTGTCAAGAGGGTTCGACGGTGCGGGCGGCGGCCGCGGAGATGAGGTGCTCGGCGTCGCCCGGGAGTCGCCACCTGGCCGTTCCGGAGTGGCGCTCAGTGTCGGCGGCGCCGCCGACAGCACTCAGCCGCTCCAGGGTCGCGCGGTCCTCGGCGCCCATCTCAACGGGCAGCCGCAGTCGCTGCCAGGCCACCGTACCCACGAGCCAGTGTGCTACCTGCTCGTTGGCCACGCCGCGTCCCCATAGCTCGATCACGGTGCTGCCGCAGGCCGTGGCGACGGTCAGGTCAAGGTAGGTGTCAACCGCACCGATCAGGGCCTTTTGTCTGCGTAGCTCGATGGCCTGGATCCATTCGTGCCGGAGGTGGCCGATGGCCACTTTGCCCGCGCTGCGGGTCGCTGCCTTCCGCTTGCTGATCGCGTTGGCGGTCGTGGCGATCGCCAGTCCTGCCACGCCGAAACCGGCCCATCCGCCACCCTTGTCGAAATCGGCCGTCAGGAACGCGGTTCGACGGTCGGTCACCACCAGCAGGGTGGAGTCTGGCAAGGTCCACTGACTGGGCCTCAGCGACCGGACCCGGCACCTTCCGGCCCACTGCTGGGTCTCCCCCGGCTCAAGAGTGGGCCGCTGACCGTCCTCGGATGCAGCGGACCAGTAGGGCACGCCAGGGTCGCCAACCTCTCGAACCGTGAGGATTTGCCCGGGTAGTGTCATCGTGTCCCCTTCAGGAGTGTCCCGGTGGACGATCGGTCCATGAGGTCGCCGGGCCCGACACCAAGCAGTCGCTCAAGGTCGGCCGCTGAGTGGTCGCGAAGGTATTCGGCGAAGCGTCGGTTGACCTCGGACATGTATTCCTCGGCCGTCTTGGGCGCGATATAGAGTCGGGCGGCGATGGACTTGAACGACTCACCGCGTGCCCTGCCGCGCAAGACATCGAACTGCCTCGGCGACAGCCTGGCCATGCTCCCTCTCCGCTGGACGACCTCAGCCAGGCCGGATAGAGCCGTGGTGACCACGATCTGCCCATCCGCAACCTCGCGGACAGCCTGAACGATCGCCGGCAGCGGCTCCGACTTGTGCACCACCCCGTGGGCGCCGGCCGCCAGACAGCCGGCCAGAACCTCGCGGCGACATTCGTTGGTGTAGATCAACACCTGGTAGCCGGCCTGAACGACCGCTGCGACGCCAGAGATGCCCTGCAGGATGTCCCTCGGGGACGACACCAGGGCCGCCGGAATCGACAGGTCCAGCAACACCACATCCACCACCGGACGGGCCTCCAGTAGCGCCTCCACCCGGGGGAAGGTAGCCACCACGTCGAGCCCGGTCAGCAACCGGGCCACGCCCTCTCGGATCAGGGTGTCGTCGTCAACGCTCGCCACAGTCACCCGGCCTTGCGGCGCCGGGGTGCTTACGGGGTCCTCGCCGTCACGCGCCTGGGGGGTCACCCGATTATCGTGGACGCGTTCTCGGCAGAGCGCTCCCCGTGCTTTCCCGGGGTGGTGTGCGATCCCTCGACGAAGGCCTCGAGACCGGGATGGGTCAGCGTCACCATGGTGCCCTCCCCGGGGGCCGAGCGGACGCACACCTGAACCCCGATCTGCGCCAGGGCCGCTGCCACCTGCCGCTCCAGGCCGTAGCCTCGTGGTGTGGTTTCGGGGGTGAAGCCCAGACCGTCGTCGCGAACGAGCACTTCCCACCAGCCGGTGACCGGGTCCGCGTCGGCGTGGACTACGCAGCTGGCCTGGCCCGCGTGACGGCGCACGTTGTGCAGCAAAGTACTCACAGCACCGTGCACCACCTCGGCGACCTTGTGCGTCACGTCCAGCTCCTCCGCCAGGTCGACGGTGCAGGTCAGAGGTAGGTCGGAGAACTCCACCGCCGCAGAGCGGACAGCGTTGCCCAGGGTCCCGACCCCGAGGCTGTCGTCACCGATACCGCTCATGAACGCGGCGATTCGGGTGGCGCCTACGGCGGCCTGCTGGCGAAGGGCTGCCTGGAGCCGGGCATCAGTCACATCCCGGCTGAGCAGGCTCAACACCGTAACCTGATCGTGCAGCAGCCCGCGGTGGCGTTCAGTCTCGGCTTCCACAGCCAGGATGGTCGCCTGTTGGCGAGCTCCGTCGGCGTCACTTCCCAGCCGGCGCAGGTAGCCGGCCATCGCCCTGCCGAGTCCTGCGAATGCGACATAGGCCAGGGCGTTCGTGCCCACGGTCGACAGCTGCTCATGGCTGCCCGACAGGGGCAGCGTCACCACCAGGTAGCAGACCATCAGTGCTCCGGCCCCGAGCACGGTCTCCCAGCGGTGTTGCAGGCCAACCCCCGCCGCGAGGGCGCTGCTGAGGGTGATGGCATACCCCCAGGCGTTCCACGAGACGATGTCATCCGAGCTGCTGATCAGCGTCTGGCCCAGCAGCAACACGCAGCCCAGCGCGACGTCCGCCCAGATCAGGCGCGGCAGCCGGATGGACGACCGACGCAGGGCGACAAGGGCGAGTCCGAGAGTCTCAAACAGGAATGCAGCCACCATCAGGGCGTCCAGAACCGGATTCGGTGACTCGGTCAGGCCGGTGGGTAGCGAAGCAGCCAGCTGGACGATGTTCACGGCTCGCAGACCAAGGAAGGCGGCCACCAGCGCCATCTCCGCCCCCGCCGAAGTGGTGGCCAGCCGGCGGTTCGGCGACAGCGCATCCCATACACCAGCCGCAGTGTGGGCCCTCTCGGCAAACAGGCGGGTCATAGCCGGTTTCGCCGGCAACGAACCGGCAACGCCCCTTGGCACATCGGATACCCCCCCGGTCTCCTTGTCCTGCTCAACCCCGCGCGCGAGCATTTCGACAAGCGGAGCATACGGCCAGCAAGCCCCAAGCGCATGGCGAACCCGGGGATTCCCCGGGTTCCCCAGGGTGATTCGTACCCGGCAGGCTTGGCCCGTGTCAGCGGCATCACGCGTGACACACCGACCGGAGGTCTGCGAATGAGCGCACACATCAGCGCACGAGGTCGATGGTCGCTGCTGGCCATTGTCGTGGCAGTCATCGGGATCGGGGCTGGCGTAATGGCACTGCGCCCGCAGCTGGCAGATGCGGTGCTGCCAGACAGCCACCGCACCGCCCACGGCGTGACGCTGCCCGAACCTGCCAAAGACACGGCCATGACCGCGTACCTCAAAGGCAAGGGCGCGCCCCTGCTCGCCTACAGCCGCGCCGTGCCGACCTCGCTCGCGGGATCAGAACAGGACCGCTGCGCCGCCCTCACCAGGAAGCTGACCAAGGCTGGCGCTCCGCCACGGCTTGCCGACTCGGGCGCAGCAGCCCCCACCCCCTCGATCCGTGACGCCGCGGCAACCAGCCTGGACCGGGTCGCCCTGTATCTCGGCCAGTGCCAGCGCGGTCAGGTCGACGCGCAGGTCCGGCACGACGCGGAGTTCGCCAGCATCGTCCTGAGCCGGATGCTCAGCCAGGGAGCAACCGCATGACAACTCGCTCAGTCAGTTCCAAGCCGCGATTCGGTGGCTCCAACACCGCTTTGGGTGGCTCCAGGACGCGATGGGGCAGCTTCCATGCGCGGCGGGCAGCGGCCGTTGCTCTCACCGGAGCAGTGCTGTTGACGGCAGCCCCGCTGGCGATCTCCAGCGCGTCGGCGCCCATGGACCGTTCGGCGACACCGGCGGCCGCGCCCTCCAAGACCATCACCTGGCTGTCGACTGGCGACTCATACTCATCCGGTGAGGGCATCGACCTCACCGGGACCGGCACCGACTACTGCGCCCAGAGCTCGAAGGCATACGGCCCCCAGGCACGCAAGATCCTGCAGAGCCAACGCGGCTGGAAGGTGGGGGCGTCGGCGTTCAGCGCCTGCACGGGGCTGATGACCGGCCACTTCTACAACGCGCAGACTCCTGGTAAGGGCAGCCTCTTGAAGTGGTCGGAGGAGCAGACCTCCCCGGGACAGCGCTTTGACGTCGTGACCTTCAGCTTCGGCGGGAACGACATCGGCTTTGGCACCATCCTGACGGACTGTGTCATGGGTCGACTCCTGACAGCCACCTGGGACCAGGCGGGGCAAGCGTCCCAGCGCACCGCTTGCAAGGCCACCGCGAAGACGATCAACAACGACATCGGGGGGCTCATCGCCGGATTACCGCCCGCGCCGAAGGCTCCTCCCTACGGGCCCGGCAGAACACAGCTCACGATGGAAGGCTTCTACCGGCAGGTTGCCGAGCATCAGGTCGCCCCGGGCGGGGTCCTGGTCGTGGTGGGATACCCGCGGCTGTTCGCTCCGTCGGCGACTTGGCCGGCCTGGCGCGGGGGCTTCTGCGGCCTGGTCGGCGCGCGAGACGCAGACCTCCTCGGCGACGCCGCCATCTCGCTGGAGAACGCGCTCAGGGGCGCTGTCGACACGGCCAGATCGAGCCTTACCGACGGGCGGCGGATCGAGTACGTCTCACGGCTGGAGTTGTTCGACGCCTCACCCTCACACTCCCTGTGCGGCGGTCAGCTGTCCTGGCTGAACGGCTTGTCA
>Ga0209638_1001827_pt1 | contig 13292 bp, 13 predicted proteins | sample BarGraNGADG00211_FD_184490 | JGI IMG/M metagenome (GOLD analysis project Ga0209638, IMG submission 184490) | Arctic peat soil microbial communities from Barrow, Alaska - Barrow Graham LP Ref core NGADG0002-211 (SPAdes) (version 2) | ecosystem: Environmental > Terrestrial > Soil > Wetlands > Peat... | reverse complement strand
GCCGGAAATTATGGCCGCAATCTCGCAGGTGGAAGAAAAGCTGGGTGATAAAGGGCGCGTGCTCGTGCGCTACTCCGGCACCCAGAGCATGTGCCGCGTTATGGTGGAGGGCCCCACCAAAGAAGAAACCCAGACCTACTGCCGCCAAATTGCGGATGTAGTGGAAATAATGCTCTCTACTTGATTTTACTGGAGCCGATGACCAGAATCGAACTGGTGACCTACTGATTACGAAACCTTTAAACCTACCTTAAAAACCCGTATCTTATTGAAATTCCTCAAAAGTTAAAAAAGCGTAGTGGGCTTAATTGAGCCTGTGGAGCGTAGTTTTTTATCTTTTCACTAATAAAAGTCCCTTATACGGAGGAAGCTATGAACTACAAAGAAACTTTAAAAAGCGTTGATACCGAAAAAGCATTAGCCTTGATCGGCATCGAGTTTGAGTCACAAGGAGCTTATGCGAAATTCGCTTGCCCTCAACCTGATTGCGACGGCAAAGCCGCTATCAAAGAATACGGCGACCGGAAGAATCTTTACTATTGTCCGAAGTGCAAGTCAAGCGGCCATATCATTTCCCTGGTTATGAAAATAAAAGGAATTGAATGGGCTGCTGCCAATGATCTTTTATCAAAAGCTCATAACAATACGGCCAAGCGGATCATCGAAGAACTCAATATTCAGTATGAATTGTTTTACAACGATTTCATCAAGTCAAAGGGCATTAAAGAAGATATGTGCAAATTGCTTGAGATTGGAGTTCCCAAAGGCAAGACTATGTTGGCCGGAAGCGTCGCTTTTGCCGTCAGAGATGCCAACGGAATGAAAGTCGCCTATTACGGTATAAAAATGAAAGACGGCAAACCCGTATTTCACAATAGTTTCAATCCTGAGTTGTATCTTTACAACTTCTGCAATCTCGACTTTAGCGAGCCGGTGTATTTTTCAACTGATATTTTCCGGTGCGTCTATAACATTGAGAATGGAAGGCAATGTGTCTGCAATTTCGGGCTGCCTTATCTTTCCGATGCACAGCTTGAACTTTTACATCTTGTCGATCACATTATTTTCCTCACAGAAGAACCACTCGTAAAACCGCTGGCAATTCAAATGGCAGAAAACAAAATGAATTACTTCCGGTTTGAATAAACAAAAACGGGCTGTCCTATCGTGGATCAGCCCGTTTATCTTTTCTTATACTTATCCACTCTGCTGACTTTGCTCAAAAATCTATTCCGCTTTATAATATAGTTGCTACCCAATCAAAATATTATCCGATTTTTTTATACACATCCTTGCCTTAAAGGGGCAGTCTGCCAATGATGTGTATCCTCGGATAAGCTGATTTGGGTAGCCAGACTGTCCTTTTAAGTTGTCTAAAAACAAAATTATGAAAGGAATAATTTATATAAGAGTATCAAGCGAAGAACAAGTCAAAGGCACATCCTTGGAAAATCAGGATGAGCTTTGCCGTGCTTATTGCAAAAACAAGGGCATTGAGGTTCTCGGTATTTATCGCGAAGAAGGAGCCTCGGCCAAAACAGCCCAGCGCGCCGAATTTTTACGAGCCATTGAATTCTGCCGGAAGAACAAAGGCAAGGTTGATGCTTTTGTAGTTTATAAAGTTGACCGTTTCGCTCGAAACACCGAAGATCATTTTTATGTCCGTAAAACACTCCTTGATTTTGGAGTAACTCTTCACTCCGTAACAGAACCTATCGGCAACAATCCAGCCGAGAAATTTATTGAAACAGTTTTAGCCGGAAGCGCTGAATTTGACAATGCCGTCAGAGCTCAAAGATGCGTGAGTGGAATGATAGCCAAGATCAATCAGGGCATAACTCCTTTCAGACCGCCTATCGGCTATGAATGCCAGCATGCAAGAAAAAGAGGCGAAAAGAAACTCGTAGCCGATAAACCCGATGCACAAATCTTCCCTATCATTCAAAAGGCCTTAAAAGAATTTTCCAAAGGAATATATACGCAAGTAGATATGATCCAGCTTTTAGATAAGCTGGGATTAAGCAAAATCAGAGATACAAAGACAAGTCCGCAGTTAGTCAGCAAAATTTTCGTTAAGTATCTGAAATATTATGCTGGCATCCTTGTGAATCCCTGGACTAATGAAGAAGTTCAAGGCATACACGAGCCGATGATAACCAAAGAAGAATATTTTAAAATACATTTTATCTTATCAGGAAAATCAAACAGAGTTAAAAGAATCAGGAAAAATCCTAATTTCCTATTAAGGCAAACTGTTAAATGCGGATGTTGCGGACAGCCATTAACTGGAAGCTGCTCAAGTGGTAGAAACGAGAAATATTATTACTACCACTGTTTTAATAAAGAATGTTTGATGTATGGCAAGTCTATAAGCAAACAAAAACTGGAAGATGATTTTGTCGAATATCTGAAAGAGATTACGCCGAAAAAAGATTTCTTGGATGTATTCAAGGCGGTTGTTTTGAGTTTGTGGAACAGACAAGATTTAGACTTAAAAACAGAAGCCCAAAACTATGAAAAGCAATTGGCGGTATTAGATGGAAAGCGGAAAAGAATTTTTGAAATGCGGGAAGAAGGATCTTACACGCCAGAAGAATTTAAAGAGCGAAAAGAAGAAATTGAAAATCAGATTATGGCAATAAAAATATCCTTGGATGAAACAAGGATTGATCAGTTTGATATTGAAGGCGTATTATCTTACGCAAACGCTTTTATTGCCGATCTTGGCAGACAATGGCTTGATTTAGCCACTTCTCATTTGCGGTTCCAAAAAATGGTATTTCCGAAAGGAATTTCTTATAAAAGAAATGAAGGATTTGGAACCGCCAAATTGGGGCTTATTTACGAACTTAACAGGACTTGTGGGACTGAAAAATCCCTTCTGGTGGACTTTGCGTTCACCCATTGGAACCAGATCGTGGCGGAACTACGAGAATGGGAGAAAATAAAGCAGGGTTTTAGCCTTGCTTTAAAGGAAATTACCTAATCTCGATTTCCGTTTTATTATATACTGACAGAACCAAATGAGCAAGCAGCACGGAGCCGATGTAAAAATTACTAGCACATTATGCGTATTGTTTTATGAAATAAAATCTGTCACTTTTTTACTTATTAGCTAGAACCGCTTGCTTCTTTTTAATTTTCTCATGTTCATATTTTTGTCTATACAAAAGAAGCATTTCACCTCTTGCATCACTTTTTTCGAAGCCACCCAAGAATTTCCCCTTTTCTCCATCGCCATAAATTACAGATTTATTATAACGATCGTCGTTATGAATCCATATATCCAAATTACATATTTCCCCAACATTAAATCCTTTTCCCTCAAGATGTTTAATGACTTGCAATGGGGATTCATTAAAAAGAAGTTTTTCTACTGCAATTTTTTGGGAACCATTTCGAGCAGCTAATTCCTGTAATTCCAGTGTTGTCTGATGGTCTGCGCTCAACTGCCTAACTCTCCACACAATATAACCCAAAACTACTCTATTTTCATCTTCTACGACATATGAAGGAAAAACTGATGAGTTGTTTATAAAACATTCAATCCAATAAATGGCAAATTTTACATCGTAGCGATTTTTGGTATACGCCTCTATTAGCACGTCTAGTATTGTCTGAGTGTCTTCTATTTTAGATGGTCTGATAAGCATCATTAAAAATCCTCCTTCCATGTGAGATTGGGTGACGAATATCATTCTGTATCGATGCGATAAGAAAGCTCATTAGTCTCTGACTTGGTACTGCAATTAATTAAAATATATTATATTTCTCAAATAAATGAAATATAATTTTTGTTTTTTTAATTTCCAGAGAAGCAAATTCAAGTTTCCGGTATTTAGTGTTTTATTCTGATTTTACCATAGGGTATATTCTTTTCTTTATATGAATATTATGCATTATGTGCAATTACATATTACGTCTTTTTTGGGTTACAGGAACGATAAAAACTTTTCGGTTTCACTAGTCAAATTGGCAGATTACCCTTTGGGAAAAACTCTTTAAGCACTACCTTTATTGGTACAGCTTCTTTTCCAAACCACTTTCGAGATTCAGCAGAAATAGATTTAGTAAGATCCGTAATAAGCAATTTTGTTGTTCCTTTTTTGCTTAATTGTTCATCAATCTCAAAATGCCGTTTCAGATATGATTCTAATTTATGAGAAATGATTTCATCTTGCGAGATTACTTTTACTCCGGATGCTTTTCGGATTTTTCGCTTTAAGATTGGATAATGAGTACATCCGAGAATAATAGCATCTACTTTTTTTTGCAATAATGGCCTTAGATATTCCTCAATAATGGGCTTTGACCATTTTATTCCATCATTTTCAATAAGAGGAACGAGCAAGGGAGCCGCTTGTTGATAAACCTTTATATTAGGATTTGCCTTTTTTATTTCTCGGATATATGCACCCGAATTCACGGCTCCTTGGGTTGCTAGAATTCCAATTCTCTTTATGTTTTTATCTTTTAAAGCTTCCTCAATAGTGGGAATTATGATTCCAAGAACTCTCCGTTTGGGGTAATGGCAAGGAAGATATTCTTGCTGAATTTTTCTCAATGCTTCTGCTGAGGCAGTGTTACACGCTACGATGATCAATCCGCAATTTTGTTTGAATAAATAATCAACCGCCTCCTCCAGAAACTTATAAATGGCCTCGGGGGATCGATTCCCGTAAGGAACTCGTTGCGTATCACCAAGATATATATAATCATATTTTGGCAATGCTTTTACAAGCGCTTTTAGAATAATTAACCCACCTAACCCAGAATCAAAGACGCCAATATTCATAAATTTAATTCCTATTTTTTAATTCAATCAACTAGAGCCTGATAAATAAAGAAAAGCTGTAATTCGAATCTTTAATAATATTTTAGAAAATTTTTCATAGCTTTATATCGCTACCTTTACAATATTATTATGTTAATAATCTATCATAAAACATCAAGAAATAAAACAAACCTTATGTTTTTACAATATTTCAAAAATGATCAAGTGGTATAAAAAATATAGACGGTTCCAAAACGCTCAAGAGGCATGAAAAAATTAAGGCTTATTTAAGCCATAAAATGACTGGTGAACCGCGCGCTCACTGGTTGGAACCAGATCATGGCAGAATTGAGAGAATGGGAGAAAATAAAGCAGGGTTTTAGCCTTGCTTTATAGAGTATTTTCAAAATTACAATTGCCATTTTATTATATACTGCGAAAATCAAACGAGCAAGAGGTCCGCTGATAATGGAATTGAAACGATGACGGGATTTAAAGTAATCAATGAAGTTGCTTAGTGGTTAGTTGTTTGGCGTGCTTGGTTTAGCCACGAGTGTCTTCTGTTTAATAAATTAGCAATTTGGCCGACTAATATAAAAAAAGGATCAATCAGTGCCTTTTCAAAAGACACATTGGGTCTGGACATTTCTTCAATTCACCAAATGCATAGAATTTTTGAGCCATGCATCCTGATAGACAGACTTCAAGCTTTGCGCACATGACACATTCAGGAGCAAAATCTGCCATCAAATATTCCCTGACAACATTCAGGTAAGAGGATTTTTCCCAACATTCAGCAAGAGAATGTGTAGCTAAACTCGAATAATCTGAAGATGCACCGATATCAGATGGTAAAATATGCTTGAATGCATCGCATGGAAATATTCTGAGATCAGGCCCAACTGTTAGGCGATCGATTCCAGAGCAGCATTGAGGCTTTTCTCGGAGCATTAGAAAATTATAAGGAGATCCCAAGCGAATATCGTGACCATGATCTCGCAGATCTTTTATTGTCTTACGAAGTTCAATATTTTGGTCGTGGCTTAGTTCCTCGTTTGTTTTTGCACCACGTCCTTGGGGTACTAGACGCAGGACACTGATTCGCTTAATACCCATGTTCCGTCCTTTATTTGCTATCTCTGGCAGTTCATTGCAATTATAAGCTAAAGGTACAAAATGAAATTCTGTCGTCAAACCTATGTTAGCGCAGTAAATCGCTGTTGCAATCGTCTTATTGAAGCTTCCAGGGATGTTCGTTATTTTTTCGTGATGTGTTGCATCAGCGCCGAAAATGCTGAACATCACCCGAGACAAGCCATCTTGATATAACTCTTCCAATTTTTTTTCTGCCTTCGGGACGTTAGCCGATGTATAAATATATACCTCCGCACCCGATTGCGCAGCTTTGGCTATAGCTTCGTTAATATGTGCCCACAGCAACGGTTCACCTCCGGAGAATGCTATTGTCCTTGTGCCCAGAATAGATGCTTCATCAAGAAGTTTTTTGCATGATGTCCAATCCATACTGCGTCCGGAAATTTCATCTGCCACACTCGAACAGTGCACACAATGCAACATGCAGTCATGTGTGACTTCGATCTTAATCTCCTTCAGTTTAAAAGGCGGCTTGTGCCATTCCATATTTTACTCCGATGTTCTCATTTGTTACTAAGGGTTTTTCTTCCGGCATCGTTTATTTTCCATTTTGGAGGAAAAAAATATTCTATTACTTCCTGATTAGGCTTGAATTTCTGCTTAATCTTGCTGCGTCCAGTCAATCCCTTTATCTCTGGATGGGCAATCCTGGCATATTTATCAACCTCACAAAATAAGTTCTGGCAGTCAATCAGTTGAAGCGGTCGGCCCCAGAGGTTTTTGAAATTCAGGCCTAAACGCAAAAATTCTTCATTTTGGCGATCAGCCATCAGCTTGATCAAATCAACTTCAGTGAGCCCACCAAAATCTGAAAAACATTTCCGAATTCCGTCTTTAGCACCAGGTCCCGGTATGACAAAAGACATCTCACTAAAATTTGTCAATGTGCTGTAATTAATATCAGTCGTATACTGATATGCCAAGAAATCGCCGATCATTGGATATTGATGTAGCATGTCGAAAACTTCCTGCATTGATTTTGCGTTACAAACTTTCGCTGGAAGGTTTTCCGTCATCATTTTCTCGATAAGCTGCAAGTGATTTCGATGTTTAACTTGATGGCCAAAAGAGTGCGCCCCAGATGGCATGATGTATGAAGCTGAATAAATAGTCCTTTTGACTTTTTGAGCTTCAGTCAGAATCTTATCGTATACTTTGAAGTTATATTCCTGCCATAAAATGCTCCCTAAATTGCTAAGTAGAAGTTGCCAAGTCTCTATCTTATTGAACGTCTTGAACAGAATAATTCTAAAAAATATTTCATCTGGTTCTTGGGGCCCATCATAAATAACATGTCGGATCAGAAACTGGCTGACTCTGTCCGACGCACGGTATGCATTTGTAAATTTGTAATTTTGAAGGATGTGATCCGCAGTCCATGGCATATCCTCTTTTGAAAGGCGCTTGAAGAATATAGATTGCCTTTCAGTCGCGAAGTTCCAATAAGTATCGAATACTTCTGTTGGGTGTGTCGGTGACCAATGACTGATGATCGACTTCACCGCCTTGTGAAGCTTGGGCTTGGAGAATGAAAAAACTTCTTGTCTATGCTCCAAAGATTTTGCACTCAAATTGACAGTCAGTATATCTTTTATATGCGATAAAATGCCATTGACAACTTTTTTAACGGATTTTGAGTTTTCGATAACTTCTATTGGATGTCGGCCTGTCTCGGCTAGAATCAAAGACTTGTAAAAATCAGATAATAGAAACCATTGTTGAGTTGTGAGCTCAACTTTGAATGGTTTATCGCGCATTATAAAGAACAGAATAGTTGGTTTGATATCACCCCATACAAGTCTCTCAAGATCAACCATAGCATCAAGGTTTTTCTTTGCAATGCCTGACGTCAAACCATAGGCAACTGTTGACCACCAATAACGGTCTAATATCACTGTTTTACCCTTAGTAAGGGCTGGTAAGATTCTACTTTCTATACAGTCGATGTGTGCAGCAATATGCAATGTCTGCAAACTTGTTGGTGAGATTTGATCTATCCCGAATGATACTGCGCGATGATGCAGAGAATATATGAGATTACCGAGGGTCTTGGGCTCGTGCCCAGGAAAACTTAGAAGCAAAACATCAACATTATTTTTCTGTAATTCATCTGCTAAGTTTTTTGCAAGAGTGCTTTTGCCGACACCATCCACCCCTTCGAAAACAATTAATTGTCCTGTAGCACTTTTCGAAATATTATGTTTAGTTGCCATCATGCAATGCCTTCTTTAATTTATCCAAAAGTGGACGACATTTCTGTTTTCCATAGCTTAAAGAAAGGTTAGTCGCAATGCAGGTCACACCCTTCAAATTCAAGCCCATTTCACCAGCCATAAATTTCCCCAAACGATATAATCCAAGGTAGTTCCCATAGGCTTTTTCAAGTAGATATTGATTTGCATAAAATGCAACTAAGGTCATACCTCCCGAACCTTTTGTGCCGTGGGTATGAAAAACTATTTGCTGTAGGCATGGAAATCCCATGTAAGGAGTTTCTCGGTGATCTTGAGTTGGATCGAAGAGGCCTGCTTGCAAGGCACTATGTCTATAAATCTTGTGTTCCCATGCGTCAATTATCTTTTTGAGTTGATTTATTTCCTGGGCGCCGAAGGCGGTGAGGCGTCTAAAATAAGTGCCGCGCGCATTAGCCTTGCATCTTCTAATAAGTGGCCAAGCATTGGAGTATTCGGTAAACAGCTTGTCATTGCGGCCCCCGCAGCGTTTCCATATAGATTCAGGGAATATTGTTCCGGCAACCGTTTCGATATTGCTTTGGTTTGCTGACACAATACCGAAGTCTACTAATTGGAGGTCTAGTGCTTTACGTATTTTAGGTGTTTCAAGTTTCCAAAGACTATCTTCTTCTTTAACATCAAAGGAAACTATTCCCGGCGCAACGATATGACCGGAATCACACATGCATTTAATGAATGCACGTGCCCAGGCCTCTGAAAGATTATTGCCATGGATGGGGTTGACCTTCATCATAATTAATCCTCCTCGGGATCGTCAAGGAATCGATGCTGTGCAAGCCCTTCATATTGTTTCGGGGCGATTCGTATATTAATTGACCAACCGCTACCTTCATGAAAAGCTCTGGCGTAGCCTCTTGAGATAGCCTTAAAAATAGGCTGACTTCGGCTTACTTCGTATTCCGACAGTCGAGAATTATCTTCCAATATGCTACCGGTCTGTAAAACTAAGATGTCGCCAACCTCCATATCAACAGGGCGACCTCGCCAGAATTCATCCGCAATGAAAACTTCTGACTGTGCTTCGCCTCCGAATATGGCTTTTAGATCTTTCGGCTTAACACGCTTCAGATAATCTCGTTGTTGCTGATTTATTTGCATCAATGTCAATGCCAAATGATCAATCAAGGTCGTATATCCAACACCAAAGAAGGATGCCATACTAAAAATTTGCATTGGCTCAATCTTTTTTACATCAAATCCCCTGACTTTCAGCGCATATCGGATGCTAGATTGTGACATCATAAGGCATGCGGCAAACATATCCGCAAGGAATTCGTCGGGGGCTTTGGCCATATTTCTTTCTTCAGATATCAATTCTTCAACTTGTGTTCCATGCCGGAATTCATGATGGCCTAGCTCATGAGCACAAGTGTATGCCCGGCGGCCGGCTGGCCTTTGAGAGCCGACAACTATGACAGGACCGGGCACGGGGGAATAAATACCTTCCAAGGAAGGAAGAGGCATATATCGAACCTCGCAACCTCTCTGTTGAGCAATCCCTATTGGATCGATTGCTTCGCATTGGTTGATGCCACACGTCATCCTCAGGCGCTCGGCATGTGAAGCAGCAGCCAACACAAGTCGTCTTCGGGTATGGTGATCCATTACATTTTTCCTCCCCCTTTCAAGGACGTTAAGAGGTCAATGACCTTCTTGATATCTTCTTCCTTTAGGCCTGCAACATTGCGTGCGGCTAAATATAATTGATCTCGTATTGGATCAGCTCGATTTTCGTCTTTACCCGCAATCCAATCCAAATCGACTGAGTAAAGTTCCGCAAACTGAATCAATTCATCGGCAGCAACTCGCCGTCGTCCGGCTTCGATTTCAGAAATAGATGGACGCGGCAATTCCAGTTTGGAAGCGACTTGTGACTGTGACAACCCTGCACGCTTCCGGGCGATGCTCAATCTTGAACCAATGAGCTTTCTATTTTCATTTACATTGTTTTGCATAAACACATATTCCTCATCTATTTCTTATTAAGTAATTCTAAAATCCGGTCAACTATCTCACCAACGGTGAGAGCACTTCCGCTTGAGTCGATGAACAAGGAGGGAACCTGCATTGGATCATCAGATGGGACACCTAATGATTCAAAGCAACGTGCTGTGACACATACACTTGTCAAACTATCGAAGTCTTTTAAATCGCCAATAGGTTTTGTGCTTTCCAGAACGGTAACTGCCTCCTCTTGAATCGCATATTGTGCAGCTTTTAGTTCCTTTATAACCATCCTCAAAACATCTTCTCTTTTCATTTTCATATTTACCCCCCTCATTTAAAATCAATGTAAGAATATCTTACACACTGTAAGATGATTTGTCAAGGGGAAATAAAATCTGATAAATAGAATTTTCTTTACATCGGCACTGAATAGCTGCGATGACATTCAGTATATTCTTGAACTGCGGGGAGATGAAAAGGTATTCGGGAAAAACCGGTACACGATTGATTCAGAAAAGACACGAAGTCGATTCCTTGTTCTTTTCGTTGGGCGCTAGACGTAACACAGGTCGCTCTATACGCTTATTTCAGTAACAAAAACTGGGGCAGCATTCGATTATCTCCGGAGTGCTTGCGAAGCATTAATTGAGGAAATGCTTTTGGCTTAATGCATAGAGAAAAAAGGTTCAGAAAATAGTTATATGACCCGAAAGGACTATGGATATATTTATACCCAATAGACTCTCCCGTCTTTAATCCAAAAATGACTGTGACAATCTTTTATCTGCCAGACTGAAGGATATAGCGTTGGCCTACCGGATAAATTTTTATGCACTCTCCAACTTTGGTTATGTATTTTTTGCAAAGACAAAGATATCACATGACGGCATCCACAAGGACATCGAAATAATGCCCACAGGGGTTTATTCCGATAGATAACTATTATAAAATCTCTTTCGCCTACTTCATCATTTTTCGGTGTTTTATTTACTACAGTTACTGATTTAAAGCAAATGTTCGGTTTTTTATATTCCCGCCGTGATTCACGTCCGAATAACTTCCGATAAATTTTATTAAAAAAATTATTCATTGAGTATTTTACCTAATCGAGGAATTCCTAAACGATACTTACCTTCGGATTTTACCGTCAATAATTGTTTGCGACAGTAAATGCATTCCTGATCATCAACAGGTTCGTTGCTATAGATATTCATGTGAATAAAATCAATCCAGATATTATCCTGTCGTAATTCGACTGATAGATCTCTGTATGGTCTAAGCAAGTTCATAAAAGTGGCAATTGCGTTATCTGCTGTAGCGCTGGTAAAAGGGCCAACCCCAGGAGCCTGTTCGCCTCCACCGATTAAATAATAATCCCTCTTGAGTATAATGGGATCAAGTTTGGCTAATTCAGGATTATCTTTTATTGCTTGCTCATATATTAATTTCTGCTCAGTAACTACTCGTTGGCATCGGAGACATGCTCCAAATTCCGGCAAAATGCAACTCATGCGACCACGATGATCTCTGAGGTACGGATAACCATCTTTATCGGTATCCACGAAACCAGTTAACCCGACATCAATATACACTTGGGAATAATAATATATGCATTGATTCATCAAGTCCCGTCCGACGACATCATCTGTACAACCAAAAACTACATCAGCACTTGAAATAGCATCGACGGCTTCGCCGGATTGATCTAAATATTTGTCTATGGCTGAAACATGAATATCCAACCCAAGGCCATCTATGTATTCCGCTAATATCTTTGCTTTGTTTTTTCCTGCATCTTTAACACGGTATCCACGCACGCGATTCATGTTTGTTTTATCTAGAGTGTCGCCGTCGATCAAAATCAATTCTCCAACGCCTGCTCTTGCTATCAATGTCGCAACCGATGAACCAGTTCCACCAACCCCAACCACGGCCACACGTAATGAGCGGAGCATTGCGTTGAATGGTTTTCCAAATGCGGCCTCTTGCCTTTTTAATATCTCTGTTGATTCATTTGGAACATCTATATCGTGGAGCTTTATTCTGTCACTTACAACGCAAATATGGCGTACTGGTATAATTTCTTCCGGTTTTATGCCTTGGCGAATTCTACCATGCCACATGCCATCCTTCAAAATCATAGCAACTAAGAATGATTTTTCTCCGTTACATCCTGAAAGACCTTTCAGAATATTACATTCATTAATGTCATCGAGAGATGAAAAATCAGAACTAACGCTAACGGAGTGATTGTGGACGAAACCAAGCTCAAGATTATCTGCCTCGCAACGATTATAAATTTCAGGGAACATGCGCATGTTAATTCGCAAGTGCGTGACAGAACTTTCAAGAATCCATTCTTCTGACATTTTGATGATTTCTACTGCCGAAAATCGATCCGACTTAGACTGCTCTTTGACAGTTCTTGCTAAACGTCGAAACAATATAATGGCACCACGTTCATGACCTTCAGGATGTCCATTTAACCATACCTGAAGCTCTCGATCATGGGAACCTAACAATGTTATACGATGACTTATCATTTGTTTGCGTCCGGCCTTTTTAATGCCCATTCAATGCGATCAAGTACCTTCTGAATATTATCAATTTTTGCTTTCCAACTATCAGCTGACCAATGGCGTGACCATCGACAATATTCTTTGTCTCTAAAGTGTTTAGAATCACCTCCACCGAAAACAGCAGCGGCAGGTATTGCTTTCCCGTCTGCACGAGTCAATGCAGGATGAACCCAAAACATATCCCCACCACTGGTATTGTAGTTGGGGGGAATAATATAAAGAATTTCTACTTGGTCAATCGATGTCCCATTATGAACATACATGGCCGGAGGTAGAGGAAAATTCTTTATTACTAGAAATCGTTGGGATTCATCTTCTTCGAATTCCAAACCAGATTCTTGCAGGATTTTATAATCCTCATCAAAAAGCAGTCCCATATATCAACCCGCAGTTGAACTACCTTCTTGAGTATAGAATTTCTCAATGCCGTGCATATCAAGATCAACTGATTCATCCTTTTCAATTAGTTTTCCAGTTTTTCCGGTTACCTTCAAATAAAGATCCATGTTGTCAGGTATACCAGCCCCAACACTTCTAACTTGCGCACCAGTAATGAATTGGCTGTCCCAATCATACACAGTG
>Ga0209638_1001826_pt1 | contig 13300 bp, 14 predicted proteins | sample BarGraNGADG00211_FD_184490 | JGI IMG/M metagenome (GOLD analysis project Ga0209638, IMG submission 184490) | Arctic peat soil microbial communities from Barrow, Alaska - Barrow Graham LP Ref core NGADG0002-211 (SPAdes) (version 2) | ecosystem: Environmental > Terrestrial > Soil > Wetlands > Peat... | reverse complement strand
CGGGCTCGCGTTCACCCTTGGCGCGATGGGCTCACGCCAGCACAATTTCTACAACGACGCTTACAAGCGCGCCGGCTACACCGAGACCGCCCTCGAGGTTCAGCGCCTCTGGCTGGACGGCAAGCGCGAGGAAGCCGCCGCGAACGTCCCGGACGAGATGGTGACCCTGACGAACCTGCTCGGCACCGACGAAATGGTCCGTGGTCGCATCCGGGCGCACAAGGTGGCGGGCGTGAACACCATGCGAGTCCAGCCCGAGGGCAAGACCATGGCGGAGCGCGTGGCGAACCTGGGCCACTTCATGGAGCTCGTGAAAGAGGTCGGATAGTCGCGGGGAGGGGTACCAATCGACCGCCAGCGGAGTAGAATCCGTTCGCGATTGGCATTCGCAGGCAATTCGACGGAGAAAGGAGAAGCCTGCCTTGGCAGACTCCACAACTGCGACCCCTGAAGTTCGTCCCCTGGTCAAACACCTGACGCTTGGGCCCACCCGCGACAAGGACTTTCTCAACGGCAGCCGTTGCAGCAACTGCGGCGAACTCTACGTCGGTCCGCGCCTCTTTTGCGCAAAGTGCTCGGCGGCCGGTTCGTTTGAGACGGTTCGCCTGGGCAGCACCGGCCAGGTGTACGTCTGGACGATCGTCTACCAGGCCACGCCGTACGTGAAGGCGCCCTACATCGCCGCTGTCATCGACCTCGACGGCGGCGGGTCGGTGAACGCGAACATCGTTGGCGTCGAGCCACGGCCGGACGCGATGAAGTTCGGCATGAGGGTGAAGATGTCCACGGAGAAGGTCTCCGAGGACGACGACGGCAATTCCTACATCGCCTACCAGTTCCAGCCCGCCTGAGGGCCGGCGCACACAGCTGCGGATTCGAAAGGAAACACCATGCGAGAAGTAGCAATCATCGGTGCATCCATGATCAAGTTCGGCCGTTTCGCTGACCGCGACCTCGCCCAGCTCGGCGCGCAGGCGGCAACGGAGGCGCTGCAGGATGCCGGCGTTGAGATGAAGGCCATCGAAGCCCTCTACAGTGGCAACTTCTACTCCACCTCTGGATCCGGCCAGCGGGTCCTCCAGCAAATCGGCCAGACAGGCATCCCGGTGGTAAACACGGCAAACGCCTGTGCGTCGGGCTCGACCGCCTTCCGCGAGGCCTTCTTCGCGATCGGAAGCGGCGCCTACGACATGGTCATGGCGGTCGGCTCGGAGCAGATGGGAAAGCAGGGTCTGCTCGGCTCACGCGGCGACCAGGCCACGAGCCTTGAGGGCCGCGTCGGCTCCTACATGATGCCGGCGGTCTTCGGCATGGCCGGGATGGAGCACGCGCGCCAGTACGGGACACAGGCTGAGCACTTCGCAATGGTCGCCGTGAAGAATCACTACCACAGCACCCAGAACCCGCTGGCCCAGTATCAGAAAGAAGCCTCGCTCGACGAGGTGATGAAGGGACGGATGATTTCCTATCCCAACACCCTGCTCATGTGCTGCCCTACGGGCGACGGCGCCGCGGCCGCGATCCTCTGTTCCATGGACGTGGCCCGCAAATACACCACGCATCCCATCAAGGTCGCCGCAAGCGTTATGACCAGTGACCCCTACACTGAGCGAGACCTCACCCTTCCCGACGTGAACACCCTCACTCGCAACGCCGCGAAGATCGCCTACGAGCAGGCGGGCATCGGGCCCGAGGACCTGAGCCAAGTCGAGCTGCACGACTGCTTCGCCACCGCCGAGCTGCTCCACTACGAGAACCTCGGCCTCTGCAACGACGGGGAGGCGGGCAAACACATCGCAAGTGGCGCCCCCTGGATCGGGAACAGGATCCCGACGAAGTACCAGGAAGACGTCGCACCCTTCCAGGACAAGAGCTACGTCCCGAAGACGAAGGCGGTCGTGAACGCCTCCGGCGGGCTGCTCTCCAAGGGGCATCCGCTGGGCGCCACGGGCGTGGCGAACATCGCCGAGATTGTCTTCCACCTGCGCGGACAGGCAGGCGGCCGGCAGGTTGAGAATTCGAAGGTCGGTCTCGCACATGTGATCGGCCTCGGTTCCGCCTGCACGATCCACGTGCTCCAGAAATAGTCAGCGCCTGTCGCAGAACGAACGAAGGCCCTCCGTTTGGAGAGCCTTCGTTCTCTGTCTATCGCCAGGGAACAGGAGGAGGGAAGACCTGTCCTACTGAGCGAAAACAGTGGACCCGACCGGAGCGGAAACGCAGATGAACTGGCCGTTCGACAGCGAGGTCGCCGTGGCCAGCGCGGGCGCCGCACTCATCCAGCTCATGTAGCTACCATCCGTGGCCCCGATGTTTACGCTCGCAACGGCAGGGTTGAAGAGGGATGGGAAGCCTGCAACCGCCGTGGCCTGGCCATCGTAGAGGAAGCAGAACTCGCCCGTAGAGGTGAGTGGCATCGTCCGCTGAGTCGCCCCGGGCAATGAAACGGGGTTAGCGATCGCATTACCGATCTGGAGGTTCGCAGTAGCCGCAGGCGCGAGGCCCGTCGCCGATGTGGCCGTAAGGGTAACCGTCTCGGTCATCGCTGGCGCGGTGTAGACGAACGGCATTGGGATCGGGTGCAAGAACGGCCCCGAGGCCGCTGGCGAGGAGCGAGGCCGCCGCCGACAATGATCGCGGAAGTGATGGCGGGGAACGGCTACCGGATAGTGTCCTCCGAGCATTTCGAAATCGCGCGGTTTGGCATCGCCTACGAGAAGGTAACGTTCGAGATGGTAGTCCTCGGAAAGTAAGCAACCCCGGCGAAAACTCGGCTGGTCGCTACGTCCCGGCCTGCCAGCTCGCCAGGTAACGCTGCTGCTCTTCCGTGAGCGTGTCGATCGTCACGCCCATCGCGTTCAGCTTGAGGCGGGCAATCTCCTGGTCGATCTCGTCCGGGAGTTCATAGACCTGCTTGCCAAGCTTCGCGTGGTTGATGGCGATCCACTCGGCGCCGAGCGCCTGGTTCGCGAACGACATGTCCATCACCGCGGCCGGGTGGCCTTCGGCGGCGGCCAGGTTGATCAGGCGTCCCTCACCGAGGAGGAAGAGGCGGCGGCCGTCCTGAAGGCGAAATTCTTCGACGAACTCGCGGACGTGGCGGTCGCCTTCGCTCAGGGCGCGCAGGGCCACCAGGTTGATCTCGGAGTCGAAGTGGCCGCTGTTGGCCATGATCGCGCCGTCCTTCATGACGGAGAGGTGGGCGTGGTCGATGACGTTCAGGTCGCCGGTGAGGGTGACGAAGAAGTCGCCGATGCGGGCCGCTTCGGCCATCGGCATGACGCGGAAGCCGTCCATGACCGCTTCGAGCGCTTTGACCGGGTCGACCTCGGTGACGATGACCTGGGCGCCCATGCCACGGGCGCGGTTGGCGACGCCACGGCCGCACCAGCCGTACCCGGCGACAACGAAGTTCTTTCCCGCAAGGAGAACGTTGGTCGCGCGGATGATGCCGTCGATGGTCGACTGGCCCGTGCCGTAGCGATTGTCGAAGAGGTGCTTCGTGTCCGATTCGTTGATCGCGACGATCGGGTACTCGAGGGCGCCGTCGGCGGCCATCGCCTTGAGGCGAACGACACCGGTGGTGGTCTCCTCGGTGCCACCGACGATCCCGGGCAGGAGGTCGCGGCGGTCCTTGTGCAGGGTCGCGACCACGTCGGCGCCGTCGTCCATGGTCAGCTGGGGAGCGTGCTCCAGCGCCTGGTGGATGTGCTTGTAGTAGGTCTCGTTGTTCTCGCCGCAGATGGCGAAGACCGGGATCCCGTATTCGCTGACGAGGGCGGCGGCTACGTCGTCCTGGGTCGAAAGCGGGTTGCTGGCGCAGAGGCGCAGGTCAGCGCCGCCGTCACGGAGGGTGATGGCGAGGTTCGCGGTCTCGGTCGTGACGTGGAGGCAGGCAGCCATGCGGATGCCCTGGAGGGGCTTCTCCCGCAGGAACCGGTCGCGGATGAGGCGAAGAACCGGCATTTCGCGGGCAGCCCATTCAATCCGGCGGATACCTTCCGGGGCGAGCGAGATGTTGGCGATATCGTTGGGCACGGTCATGTGGGCAGCCTTTCGGGGCGTCTGGCCAGGCGAATTGAAATGAGTCCGCTCGTTCTCCCGGTCAGCGACCGTGGAGCGTCACGAAGGCACCATCATACTTGCGCCCGCGCATAGCGGCGCGCAGACGGCGGAAGGCGACGCTGACGCCGAAGTTGTCGCGACGCGTGGCGTTGGCTTCGACGATCTGGCAGCTCTCGCGGTAGCCAAGGCGACGGTAGGCGGCTACCGCCGGGGTGTTGTCGGGGTCGACCGTCAGGACGACGTTGTCGCAGCGTTCTAGGAGCTTCGCCGTCACGGCGCTGGTGGTGGCGGTCGCGAGGCCCTGCCCGCGATAGCCGGGGTGCGTGAACACGTTGCCGACGACGGCGACCCGCTCATGGTCGGAAACGACGTGGGTGCCTGCGACGGCGATCAGCCTGCCCGCCACCAGTACGCCGCAGTACACGCCGCCCTCGATGTGCTCGGGCGCGTAGTAGCTGGCGCCACCCTCGGCGGCGTAGAGCTGGTTCAGCTTGCGGGTGTCGACCCCGGTGATGGGGGTGACGGTCGCCGAGCCGGCAGGCGTGAACGTCGCGGGGGTGACTCCCATCCGAACCATGGGTTTCGTATTGGCGAGCCGGTAGACGGCCTTCAACTCCTCGACGTGCTGGGGCTGGCAGGTGAGATAGGTCTGCGGCGGGCCGGGCTGCAGCGAGAGGATGGCTGCAACCGCGCCCGGGTCACCGAGGATAAACGTCGCGTCCCCGAGACCGCCCTGGCTGTGCAGAACGAGACCGGTACCGGTGTCGCCGTGAGCGCGGAACCAGTGGGTTCGCTCGAAAAGGCCCGGTTCGAGTTGCCCGAGGGCGTAGGCCGTGTATTCGACGCCCGGGCGGAGGATGCCCCTGATCTCGTCGACGTCGCGAAGCTCATGCACCAGGTAATCGGCGCGGGAATGGGCTATTGCCTCCCAGCGAGCTTCCCGACCGGCCATCTACTCACGCACCTCGAAGTGGGTCAGCATCCGGAACTCGCGATAGCGGGCTTCGACCTCTTCGCGGCGCAGTGTGAGGAGTCGCGAGGGCCCGAAGCCTTCGACCGCGAACGAGGCTGTCGTCGAGCCGTAGATGATCGCCTGGCGGATTTCGGCCGGGGTTATCTCGGCGACCGTATCCAGGTAGCCCATGAAGCCGCCTGCGAAAGCGTCGCCGGCGCCCGTCGGGTCGATAACGTTTTCGAGGGGGTAGCCCGGGGCGATGAAGTAGTCGTCCTTGCTCGCGAACGCGGCGCCGTATTCGCCGAGCTTCACGATGACGCCTTTCGGGCCGCTATCGGCGAGGAAGCGGGCGGCGCGGGCGATGCTCGGCATACCGGCGATTTCGCGGGCTTCACTCTCGTTGACCGTGACGAAGTCGGCGTGGCGCATCGTTTCACGAAGGTCGTCCAGTGCTTCGTCGATGAAGAGCTTGATGGTGTCGACCATCGTGGCTCTTGGGGAGACAAGCGACTGGATGAGATTGCGCTGGTCGACCGGATGGCCCGCGGCGATGCAGGCGGTCGTGCAACTTGCGGCCATCTCGGCCGTCAGGGTCGGCTTCCACTCAACACTGATGCCCATCTCCGGGTACCAGGTGTCGCGGTTATTCATGTCGTAGTGGTAGCGGGCGCCCCAGCGGCTGGTCTTGCTGCCGGCGACGGTGACCAGTCCGCTGATGTCGATGCCGGGCCGGACCAGCTTTGCGCGCAGTTCGTCAGGGAAGTCCTCGCCGACGGCCGCGACCAGCCGGACGGGCGTGAAGAGCGAGCCGGCGAGGGCCGCGCAGGTCGCGGAGCCGCCGAGGGAGTTGGTCACGGCACCGAAGGGGGTTTCGATGTCGTCGATCGCGACCCAGCCGGTCACAAGCATGGTCATGGTGTCAGTTCCAGTCGTCGTTTCAGGATTGGGGCGAGTCGCGTGCGCGTGGCGGCGTCGATGGCGGCCAGGGGTGTCACGAGGGCGGCATTAAGAGCGGTGCCGCAGGAGCAGTTGTCCGCGGGCAGATTGCGCACCAGCTGACGGATGGCGTTCTGGCTCACCACTACGTTGTGCCGGAGGACATCGAGGACTGTCGTGGCATCCACCGGCTCTTCGCCGATGTGCCAGGCATCGTAGTCGGTTACGGAGGCGAGGATGGCGTAACAGAGCTCGGCCTCACGGGCCAGCTTCGCCTCCGGGAGAGCGGTCATGCCGACGATGCTTGCTCCCCAGGCGCGATAGAGTTCGCTCTCGGCACGCGTTCCGAAGGCGGGTCCTTCGATCACGACGTAGCTTCCATCCGGGTGGACCTCGGCGCCGGCCGCCCGGCCCGCGGCCATCGCGCTGGAGCGCAGCGCCGGGCAAAAGGGCTCCGCGAGGCTGGCGTGGGCTACCACGCCCTCGCCGAAGAAGGTTGCGGGGCGCGCCCCGCGCGTCCGGTCCATGATCTGGTCAGGGGTGACCATCTGGCCGGGGGCGTAGTCCTGGCGAAGGCTCCCGACCGCTGACACGCCGACGACGCGGCGAACGCCGAGCGACTTGAACGCCCAGAAGTTCGCGCGCTGGGGGATCTCCGAGGGGAGGAGCGAATGGTTGCGGCCGTGACGAGCCAGGAACGCTACCCGGACACCATCGAGCGTCCCGACGCGGATCGCGTCGCTGGTGGCGCCGAAGGGCGTGTCGATGACAAGTTCGTCGCTTATCAGCAGGCCGGGTATCTCGTAGAAACCGGACCCGCCGAGCACCGCTAATTCGATAGGTTCATCCACACTACCAGTGTAAAGGCCGGGGGGTGCTAAAGCTCGCCGAGCATTGTCCTGATGGCCGACCAGTAGGGCGGGCGGAGCAATCCACGCTCAGTGACGATTGCGGCGATCAGTTCGGCCGGGGTCACATCGAACGCCGGGTTATAGGCCGGCGTACCGGGGGGGCTCCAGCGCTGTTCCCCGAATCCGCCGACTTCGCTGTCCGTGCGGAACTCGATGGGGATGCCCGCGCCGTCGTTGCAGGCAGGGTCGAAGGTACTCGTCGGGGCGGCGATGACGAACGGGACGGCGTGCCGGGCAGCGACGGCCGCGAGTCCGTAGGTGCCCACCTTGTTAGCGGTGTCCCCGTTGAGGGCGACCCGGTCGGCACCCGTGATGACCGTCTGCACACGGCCCGAAGCGAGGAGGGAGGCCGCGGCAGTGTCGGGCAGCAGCGTTGCTGGAATCCCGAGTCGTTGCAGTTCCCAGATGGTGAGGCGCGCACCCTGAAGGAGCGGGCGCGTCTCGGTCGCGTAGACGTGTTCGATCTCGCCCTGCTCCCAGGCGGTGCGAATCACGCCGAGGGCCGTGCCAATCCCGCCCGTCGCGAGGGCGCCGGTATTGCAGTGGGTGAGGACGGATATGGGGTGGTCGAAGAGCGCCTGCCCGAAGGTCGCCATCGCGAGATCCTCTTCGCGGCGGCGTTCCGCGTAGGCTCCCGCGAATCGCCAGAGGCGCTCCTGGCGTTCATCCGCGGTTGCGGCGATAGCTTCGCTCATGGCGGCTCGTACCGCCGTGCCGAGGTCAACGGCGGTTGGCCGCGTGGCAATGAGCTCCGCCGCGGACGCTGCTAGCGTCGCCCCGTCGCTTCCTCGTGACATGGCCGCGATGGCCATGCCGGCGGCCCCCACCAGGCCCAGGAGCGGCGCGCCTCGCACACGGAGAGTACGAATGGCTTCGCAGACCCCGGCAACGTCATTGAGAGAGAGGTACCGTTCCTCGCCCGGGAGCAACGTCTGGTCGAGGACCTCGATCCCCTTGCCCGGGAGGATAACCAGGGGGATGACTTCGGCCACCGCTAGAAGTGCATGACGCTGTTGATGGCGTAGCCACCGAGGGTCGCACGTCCTCCGAGCGCATCCAGCTCGATGAGGACGCCGAACCCGGCAACGACCGCACCGACGAGTTCCACCAGCTTGGCGGTAGCGCGAGCCGTACCCCCTGTCGCGAGGAGATCATCGACGATGTAGGCGCGGGCCCCGGTCTGGAGCGCATCGCTGTGAATGTCGAGCTGGTCCTCACCGTATTCGAGCGAGTATTCGACGGTCATGCGGGCGGCGGGCAGCTTCCCGGGTTTGCGGACGAGGACGAACGGCAGTCCCATTCGGTTCGCGAGTGGGGCGCCGAAGATGAAGCCACGGGACTCGATGCCCACGATCGCCTGGGGTCGGCGCGTAGCAGCGGCTTCCTCCATGTCCTTGATGGCAGCGTCAAAGGCTATCGCATCGGCGAGCAGAGGGGTGATGTCGCGGAAGACGACACCGGGGCGGGGGAAGTCGGTAACCGTCCGGATATACGGCGTGAGATCCATCGCCGTATTCTAGCGGGCCGGTGAGTCAGGCGGCCGGGATGAAGTTGAGTTGATCCCACTGTTTGCCGAGCGACAGCCAACGGCCAACGGCTAATGGCCATTGGCCACCCTCAGGCTTCTAGGCCGAGTCCGCGGAGGAATGCCTCGTTGTTCGGCTCCCGCCCGAGGAAGCCGCGCACCAGTTCGTCGCCGTCGACCGTGCCGCCACGCTCCAGGACTGCCCTGCGGTACTGGCTCCCGGTGGCCGGGTCGAGGGGACCGGCTGCCTCAAAGCGGGTGTACATGTCGTCGCCGAAGACGTGCGACCAGAGGTAGCCGTAGTAGCCCGCGTCGTAGCCAAACAGGTGCCCGAAGCCCGACTGGAAGTGCGTCCCGGGCGTGAACGGGAAGCCGGTGATGTGGTGCAGCTCTTCGGCGACCTTCGTGGTGTCGCCGCCGAAGCCCGGGGAGTGGTAGGTGAAATCGAGAAACGCGAAGTAGAGCTGGCGGAGGTTGATGATCCCGGAATCGAGGTTCTTCGCGGCGATGAGCGAGTCGAGGAGTGCCTTCGGAAGGGGCTTGCCGGTGATGTGGTGACGAGAGAACCCGGCCACTACCTCCGGCTCCCAGCACCAGTGTTCGAGCATCTGCGAGGGGGCCTCGACGAAGTCGCGCTCGGTGGCGGTCCCGCTGAAACGGGCGCGATGTGCCCGCGTGAGCGTCTGGTGGAGGATGTGCCCGAACTCGTGGAAGAGCGTCGTGACTTCACTGTGGCGCAGCAATGAAGGCTGCGTTGCGGAAGGCTTCGTGAAGTTGGCGACAATCGCGCTGATGGGCTTCAGGTACGACCCGTCGGCGAATTGCCGGCCCTGCCGCAGGGTGAACGCAGCTGCGTGACCGTACTTGTTGGGCCGGGGAAAGAGGTCCATGTAGAACCGGGCGAATGGTTCCGCGCCATCGGTGTCGTAAACGTCAAAGGCCTTCACATCGGGATGCCAGGTTGCCGCGTCAGGGCGAGCGACATACCGCACCCCGAGCAACCGTTGGGTCACCGAGAAGAGGCCGTCGAGGCAGGCATCCAGGGGGAAGTACTGCGCGACCTCGAATTCGTCGATCGCGTAGTGGGTCCTCATCAGCTGGTTGTGATAGAAGCGCCAGTCCCAGATATGAATCTGGGAGGAGCCGGAGGTCGACTGCTTGGCGGCGCGCATCCCTTCGAAGTCGATGGTCGCTTTGCGGTTCACCTTGATGAAGAGGTCGGCGAGGAAGGCATCGACCGTCTCGCGGCGCTTCGCCATCCGGGTCTCGGTCCGGTAGGCGGCCCATGAGTCGTAGCCGAGGAGGAGCGCAGCCTCGTTTCGCAGGCGGATGGCTTCTTCGAGGCGGGCGACGTTCTCGTCGCCGCCCTTCTGCTGCTCCTTCGTGAAGAGCTCGCGGCGCAGAGTCTCGGACTCGGCGTTCGACATGAAGGGGTAGAACTCGGGGTAATCGAGCGAAACGCGATAGCGGGTCACGCCGCCTTCTTCTGATGTCGTCAGTCCGTCGATGAAGGCGTCCGGCAGCCCGGCCAGGTCTTCGCGGCGGACCAGAATGCCTTCGTCCCAGTCATCGAGGGCCTTGCGGAACTCGACGTCGAGCACGACGAGCCGATCGAAGATTTCGCGGACGCAGGCGCGCTGCGCCGGGGGCAGTTCGAATCCGTTGCGGCGGTAGTCGCGGAGTTCGTATTCGAGGAGCCGGGCGTCCTCATCCGTAAGAGCCGTAGCTTCTGGTGTCGCGGCGAAAGCGCGGACGGCAGCGTAGAGGTCCTCGCGAAACGAGAGGCCGACCATGTACTTGTCCAGCTCTTCGTCCCAATTGCGGGCGATCTCGCGCAAAGGGTCGTCGGGGGTGACGTTCGCGAGGAAGGCATAGGTCCCCGACGCCAGTCCGACGGCCGAGACTGCTTCTTCGACGGCCAGCAATGTATTGGCGAACGTTCGCTGCCCGTCCGGGATCGCCACGATTGCGGCGATGGCCGCGTCGCAGCCGGTGATGGCCGACTCGCAGGCGGCAGCCAGCAACTCCGGGGTGAGCGAAGCGTAGTCGACGAGCGTCAGGTCTTCGTTCATGCGGGTGGTGACTGGCCCGGGCCGCCGTCGACAAGGATGGAGTCGACGACCCATTCGAGCGGGAGAGACACCTTGACCGACATCTCGGTTGGGCCGATTTCGAGAACGCTGCTCGTCCCGGGTACTCCGAATGCCCCGAGGGCGCGGTCGATGATCGCGGTGAGCTGGGAAGGTGGCATCTGCGGCAGGAAGCCGAGGAGACTCAGCCGCGTCACCTCAGCGATTGTCGGAGATTCGGCCGGTGGCAGGCCCGCGGCTGCTGCAACGGCGACCGGTGCCTCGACTGCCGGCGCGGGCGCTGGTGCAGCCTGCGGCGCCACGGGCGGATTCGTAGCCCAGTCGCGCAGGCGCACGATGCCGTGTTCGTAAGCGAAGCGCGTGCCATCGGGATCACGGCGGACCTCCTCGGTGATGGCGCGATAGAGCGAACGCTGCGGGGTGGCGCCACGGCTCCCGTTGAGCCACCCCTTCGCAATCACGCGTCGCGTGATCTCCTCGTAATGAAGCGGTTCGGCCGCTTCCTCGAGGATCAGCGCGGCGAGGTCAGACTGGTGCAGTTCCACCTTCTTTGCCGCCATCTTCGCCGCCTACCGGGTCAGCCAGCCGAATTGCTGCGGCTTCCGGCTGCTGCGGGCCGAGATCATGATGTTGACGATGCTCGGCTTGTCGGTCGCCATCGCCTCTTCGAGCGCCGGGCGCAGCTCCTCGGGGCGGGTGACGAAGAAGCCCTTCCCGCCATAAATCTCCGCCATCTTCTCGTAGTGGGCGCTGGGCGTGTACGCGGACGGCGGGATGCGCTCAGGGTCGAGCGTGTCGGGCCCGCCACCGATGCCGTTGTTGTTGACGATGATGAAGGTGATGTTGAGGCCGTAGCGGGCCGCCGTTTCGACTTCCATGCCGCTGAATCCGAAGGCAGAGTCGCCTTCGATGCAGACGACCTTCTTGCCGGGATTGACGGCCGCGGCCGCAATCGCCTGGCCGAGGCCGACGCCCATCGTGCCGAAGGTTGCGGCGTCGAGGCGGTGGCGGGGGAGGAAGTTCGGCATCATCGTCCGGCCGATGTCCATCGTGCTGGCGCCTTCGTTCTGGATGATGGCGTCGCGCGGCAGGAGGTCACGGATGTCTTTGAAGACGCGGTAGTAGCTCATCGGCACCGAGTCGTCGTTGATCATCACGTCCGTGGTCTTGCGGTTCTCTTCGATCTTGGCGTTGATGCTGGTCCACCAGGTCGTTTCGGCCGGGTACTGCCAGGGGTTCGCCTTGAGCGCCGCGTTCAGCTGGCCGACGACCGCCTTCGCATCACCAACGAGCGCGACCTCGGTCGGAACGTTCGTGCCGATTTCGCCGGGCGCGATATCGAGCTGGATGATGCGGACCTTGTCGTTGAAGCGCGGAGGCAGTCCGAAATGGAGCATCCAGTTCAGACGTGCGCCCATCAGGAAGATGACGTCGGCGTTCTGGAGAACGTGGGAGCGGGCGGGCGCAACTGAAAGCGGGCTGTCGTCGGGCACGAGTCCCTTGCCCATGGGGGTGGCGAGGTAGGGAAGCTGGGTGGCCTCGATGAACTGGCGCACCTCGTCTTCGGCCTGCGAGTAGGCCGCACCCTTCCCGCCGATAACCAGCGGGCGTTCGGCGGACCTGAGGGCCGCGAGCGCTTCTCCGATAGCGCTCTGGGGAGCGAGCGTTCGGGCCGGGTCCGGGCAACGGGGCGGGAAGTGCAGTCCCTCCTCCTCGACCTGACCGCTAATCATGTCCCCGGGGAATTCGAGATAGACGGCTCCGGGCCGGCCAGAGATCGACGTGCGGACGGCCTGCTCAACGAAGTAGGGGATGCGGGCCATCGTGTCCGGGCGGGCGCAGTACTTGGCGAAGGGACGGGCCGCCTCGATCTGGGGCGCTTCCTGGAAGGCCCCCTGGCCGTTCTGGTAGGAGTCGTTCGCTCCGCCGATGAGGATCATCGGCCAGCAGTTCGCCCAGGCGTTGGCCATCCCGGGAATCCCGTGGAGCATTCCCGGCCCGGACACGCCGAGACAGGCGCCCGGCCGGCCGGTCAGGTAGCCGATGGCGGCGGCGGCGTAGCCGGCGGCCTGTTCGTTGCGGAATCCGAAGAACTTGATCCCTTCACGCTGTGCTGCCGCGGCGATTGGGATAACGGGGATTCCGACAATCCCGAACATGTAATCGACACCCTGCTGCTTCAGGGACTTCGCGATGATCTGGGCGCCTGTGATGTTGGCCATCAGCTGCTACTCCATCAGGTTGCTGTGGGTCGAGATGATACGCGGCGGCGGGAGAAGTCGCGACGCGAAATCGCGAATGCCGTGGCGAGGGAGCGAACCTCTGGCCCCGAGCGCGATACTGGGACCATGTCTGCCGCGTCGGTTCCGCCAGATGGCCTGAGGGACGCCTTCGAGGGCGCGGTTTACGAAGTTGCGCTCCAGGACGGTCCGAAGGAGTTCCGGACGGGGCCCCACGGGGTCGCCACAGCGCCGTTCGTGATCATCTCAGGCTGGAATCCGGGCGGGGCTGAACTCTGTCTCGACGAGAACGTCGCGCGCGATGCTGGCCTCAAGGCAGCGATAAGGGCGCGTGGATGGCGCTGGCTGGCAGCCGAAAACCGGGCTTCGGACGAAACACACGTCGAGCCGGGGTATGCGATTTTCGAGGTTCCGGTCGGGGAGGTTGCGGCAATGGCGGCGCAGTTCGGGCAGCTTGCGGTCTTCGCCTGGGACGGCCGAATCGGACGGATCGTTTGGCTCGATTCGTACGGCGTCGAGCCGAGTCGCTAGAATCACGCCACGAACTAGGAGGATTGCGTCATGCCGACGAAAGCACG
>Ga0209638_1001824_pt1 | contig 13307 bp, 14 predicted proteins | sample BarGraNGADG00211_FD_184490 | JGI IMG/M metagenome (GOLD analysis project Ga0209638, IMG submission 184490) | Arctic peat soil microbial communities from Barrow, Alaska - Barrow Graham LP Ref core NGADG0002-211 (SPAdes) (version 2) | ecosystem: Environmental > Terrestrial > Soil > Wetlands > Peat... | reverse complement strand
CCGCCGGCGGACGGCATCCAACTGTACTTCATGAACGGCCACTTGATCAGCCGGCCCGAAAAACTGCCCAAGGGATTGCACGTAGGCGGGTTTGCAGATGAACCCGCGGCTATCCAGCGGCACCTGGGCAAGTACGCAAGCTTCGACCATGCGGCGTTTGTCGCGCTGAATACCGCGTTTCTGCGAGATGGCGCGCTGGTACGTGTGGACCGCGGCGCTGCGATCGAAGAGCCGGTGGAGATTATCCACGGCGTCACGGCGTTTCGCGAGCCGGTGGCGGCGCATCCGCGGACGCTGATCCTGGTTGGCGCAGGCGCGCAGTGTACCATCGTGGAACGCTATATAGGCGTGGGATTGGTTCCGTATTTTACGAACGCGGTGACTGAGATTGTGGCTGGCGATGGCGCAGTGGTGGATCATTACAAAGTTCAGAAGGAAGCCCCGGCCGCGTATCATGTCGCGACCATGCAGGCCAGCCTGGGCCGGAGCGCGAACTTCTCCAGCACTTCGATTTCACTCGGCGGCGCGCTGGTGCGCAACGACGTGAACGCCGTCCTTTCCGAAGGCACGGAAGCCACGCTCAACGGGCTCTACCTGGTCAACGGGTCGCAGCACGTCGATAATCATACGGTGATCGACCACGCCAAGCCGCACGGAACCAGCCACGAGTTGTACAAGGGCATCCTGGACGGCAAGGCCAGCGCGGTATTCAACGGACGGATACTGGTCCGCAAGGACGCGCAGAAGACGGATTCCAAGCAGACCAACAAGAACCTGGTGCTTTCCGACGAAGCGGTGATCGACACCAAACCCGAATTGCAGATCTTCGCCGACGACGTGCGCTGCACGCACGGCGCGACCATCGGCCAGTTGGACGCGGAATCGCTGTTCTACCTGCAATCGCGCGGCATCGGCAAGGAAGACGCGCGCAACCTTCTGACGTACGCCTTTGCGCAGGACATCGTCGATCGCATCAAGGTCAAGTCGTTGCGAGATTCGCTGGAGCGGAGCCTGTTCGATAAATTCCATGAGCGCCCTCGTTAGTACGGTAGAAGCCGGTTTCGACGTGGAGAAGGTCCGGGAGGATTTCCCGGTCCTGAAACAGAAGGTCCACGGAAAGCCGCTGGTGTATTTGGACAACGCCGCCACCTCGCAGAAGCCGCTGGCGGTGATCGAGGCGATTCGCCGATTCTACGAGGTGGATTGCGCCAACATCCACCGCGGGGTCCACGAGCTGAGCCAGCGTTCCACGGCGGCTTACGAACAGACGCGCGCCAAAGTCAAACAATTCCTGAACGCGCGCACCAAGAACGAGCTGATCTTCGTTCGGGGGGCCACCGAGGGCATCAACCTGGTGGCGCAAAGCTGGGGCCGTAAATGCATCAAGACCGGCGACGAAATCGTGATCAGCGCCATGGAGCACCACTCCAACATCGTGCCGTGGCAGATGCTGTGCGAGGAAAAGGGCGCGAAGCTGCGGGTGATCCCCATCAACGACCGCGGGGAGCTTCTCATGGAAGAGTACCAGAAGCTGCTGGGCCCGCGCACCCGCATGGTGGCGGTGACCCATGTTTCGAACGCGCTCGGGACCATCAATCCGGTGCGCGAGATCGTCGAACTGGCGCACAAAGCGGGGGCCGTGGCGCTGATCGACGGCGCACAGGCCGTGCCGCACATGAAAGTGGACGTGCAGGCGCTGGACGCGGATTTCTACGCCTTTTCGGGGCACAAGCTGTTCGGGCCGACCGGGACCGGCGTGCTCTACGGCAAGGCCAAGCTGCTGAACGCCATGCCTCCCTACCAGGGCGGCGGCGACATGATCCGGACGGTTACGTTCGAGAAGACCACGTACAACGACCTGCCGTATAAATTCGAAGCCGGGACGCCGAATATCGCGGGCGGCATCGGTTTGGGAGCGGCGATCGATTACGTGAACCGCATTGGCCTGGATCAGATCGCCGCATACGAGCACGAGCTGCTGGTCTACGGGACCGAGGCGCTTTCGGACATCCCCGGGCTGCGGCTGATCGGCACGGCGCACAAGAAAGCGGCGGTGCTTTCGTTCGTGATGGAAGGCGTTCACCCGCACGATATCGGCACGGTGCTCGACCGCATGGGAATCGCGGTGCGCACGGGGCACCACTGCGCGCAGCCGGTGATGGACCGGTTCGGCGTGCCGGCGACGACGCGCGCGTCGCTGGCGTTCTACAACACGACGGCGGAGATCGACGCCCTGGCGGCCGGTCTACGGAAGGTGAAGGAGATGTTTGCCTGATGGTCGACGATCTTTACCAGGAAATCATCCTGGACCACAGCAAGCGCCCGCGGAACTGCCATCCGATGGAAGGCGCCAACCGCAAGGCCGAGGGCTACAATCCTCTCTGCGGCGACAAGCTGCAACTGTATCTGAAAGTGGAAGACGGAATCGTGCGGGACGCCAGTTTCATGGGCTCGGGGTGCGCCATTTCGACCGCATCGGCTTCCCTGATGACCGAAAGCCTGAAGGGCAAGACGAAGGAAGAAGCCATCAAGCTGCTCGACAAGTTCCACGAACTGCTGACCACCGATACCCCCGCCGCCAAGGACTTGGGCAAACTGGTGGTGTTCTGCGGCGTGCGGGATTATCCCGCGCGCGTGAAGTGCGCCACGCTGGCGTGGCACACGCTGAGATCCGCGCTGAACGGCGTGGACGCGCCGGTTACCACGGAGTGAGTTTGAAAGACCGAATTATCGCCGCGCTGAAGAGGGTCTACGACCCGGAGATGCCGGTCAACATCTACGACCTGGGCTTGATCTACGGGCTGGATGTGGATGGCACGGGGCGGGTTTCGGTCCGGATGACCCTGACCGCTCCGAACTGCCCGGTGGCGGGCTCGCTGCCGGCCTCGGTGGAGAAGGCGATTCGCACCGTGCCGGGCGTGACGGAGGTCAAGCTCGAATTGGTTTTCGATCCGCCGTGGTCCAAGGACCTGATGTCCAAAGCCGCCATGCTGGCGTTGGGGCTGGACGACATCTTTCCCATTGCGAGGCTGCGCTAATGAAGCTCGGCGCCAACGAGGAATACGGCGTGCGCTGCCTGGTGCGGCTGGGATACGCGGGCTACACCGGCGGGTCCCTGACGATTCCGGAGATCGGCGAGGCGGAGGGCGTGTCGCCGGCGTATGCCGCCAAGATCCTGCGGGCGCTGCGCAAGGGCGGGTTCGTGAAGGCGGCGCGCGGCAAGGAAGGCGGCTACACGCTGGCGCGGCCGGCCGCGGAGATCGTGATCGGCGACGTCATGGACGCGCTCGGCGGGCGGTTATTCGAAAGCGACTTCTGCGACAGCCATGCCGGCCAGGCGGAAATCTGCACGCGTTCGGTGGACTGCTCGGTGCGTTCGCTGTGGCGGGCGTTACAGGTTGCCGTGGACGGCGTGCTCGGCAAAGCGACGCTGCGCGACCTGCTGCAAAACGAAGAAGAGATGAACTCCTGGGTACGGACGATCCCGGGTCCGAACGGTCTGCGGCTGCTGCAGTAAGTGGGGCGGGCGCGGTCTGGTTCGCGCGCCGCAAACCTTCTCGGGCGTAGGGTCGGCCATGGCCGACCCTTACAGCGGGCGTGGGGAAAGCATGGGGCGTAGGGGTCGGGCATGCCCGACCCACCCGAACAGGACTACTACGCCCGGCTTTCGGCGGTTGACGCGGAGTCAGAGGCAAGGGTAGGGTAAAGTAGGAGGCTCCGCATGACCATCGAACTCTCACCTGAACTTGAGCGCATCATTCAGGAGGCGGTCGTCTCCGGCCAATACCCGTGTGCGGCGGATGTGCTTGCCGAGGCCATGTCAGTGTGGCAGAAGCAGCAAGAACACGGAACCCTCGCCGCCAGGGAACAGCGCCGGGATGCAATTGACCGGCTCAGGACTTTCGGGAAGACGCACGGCCTCTCGCTCGGTGGAATGACCATCCGCGAACTGCGCGACGAGGCGCGTCCGTGAATGGGATTGTCGTCGATGCCTCGGTTACGCTCTCCTGGTGCTTCCCTGACGAGCAAACGCCCTTATCGCTGCAAGTGCTCGACCGGCTGAAGGCCGGTGAGCAAGCATTGGCGCCCGCTTTCTGGTCGCTCGAAGTCCTCAATTCGTTGTTGATCGGCGAGAAGAAGGGACGAATCTCTCGTCACGGGCGCCTGAACTGATGCGAGGAAGGAGAGGCAAGGATTCAACTCCGCGGTTTGTCGTTTGCATCGATAATTCCGACTACGCGGCGTCCCTGGAATTGCATAAGATCTACCCTGTTATTCCCGACCCGGATGCCGCCCAGGATGGCGATCTTCGAATCGTCGGCGAGAGTGGTGAGGACTATTTGTACTCCGCCGGCCGCTTCGTGGAGATTGATGTGCCCAAGGCGCTGGAGCGGACCATGCTGAAGAAAGCTTCCTGATCCACGACGTCGGGCGGGCCTTTCGAGCAGGCAGTCTGGCCCCTTCGGTTATTGGCCTGTTTGCCCGGCGCGCAACCTCCGCAAGGCGTCCTCACAGGCAGCGCACAATGGCGGGAGGTCGATTTGCACGATGTCCCAAAGCCGATCTTCCCGGATGGCGTCGTACTCGTGACGCAAGCGGTTTCCGAGCGCTCTTATCTCCCGCCAGGGCTGACCCGGAACAAGCGACGAGGCCAGATCGCCCAGTTTGGCCGCGGCTTCGGCGATCCGTTCGAGGCAACGCTCAACCGCATCGTAGGTTTTCTGGTCCTTCTCGAACGCTGTCACGTCCATCCCGGCGACGTAGCGTCGAATCGCGTGCGCGTTTTCGACGATGTCTTCCAGACGGCGGGCTGGTTTGTCAGAAGGCAAGGGCGCGGTCCCGGTCGATCTCTGTTTGAAAACGTTTCTTGCGCACCGGCTCTTCGACGACATCCACCTGGCAGCCCAGAATGCCGGACAGACGCCCTTCGAGGTGGCTCAGGCGGCTGAAATAATCGAGACCTCGCGCCGAGAAATTCTCGCTGACGCGTACCGCCACATCGACGTCGTGCGCGGAATCCTCCCCGCGTGCGACCGAGCCGAATAGGGATGCGCTCAACACGCCAGCCGTGCGGAGTTCCTCCTCATGCGCCTTCAAGGCAGCTATGACGCGGTCGCGTTCCATGGAACCAATTTTGCACAAACTCCTACCCGCAGGCAACCGCCTGTCGTGGCACATTACGCAAGGCTTCATTACCGTGGTCTTCGTCGACCCGGCCAACCGCAGTCTGCGAGTGTTCCCGTTGCGGGCACGTGCTCCTGCGCCGCTCTTGTCAAGCGCGGCGCGTGGCTGGCAGCCGGGCGCCGTGGCGAATATGGATCACGGAAACGGCGCGATCTTTGGCTATCACTCGAAAGAGGACGCGGTAAATGTGCGGTTTGCGCCCGTATAGAAGCTGACGGATAACGTGCCCACGGCGGCTTTCAGGAGCGGTGGCGCAGCGGCCGGGAGATTCACGGAGGGTTTCAATGGCCTGCTCGATTCCGTTGAACCACCGCGCCGCCGCCGCCGATTCCCCGGCATGAACGGAGAGGAATAGGAGCCTCAAGTCGCGGGCGGCACGTTCCGTCAGTTCAACGCGGTATGTCATATTCTCTGCGGAGATCGTCGAAGACTTCGCGCGATGGGCGCGTCCGGCCCTGCGAGATGTCCTCCAGGCCCTGTCGAATACCCTCGTGGGCATCCGCTTGGGCCGCGATGTCTAGAAGCCGTTGATACGATACGGCATCCTGAACGACCAGTTCCGCTTTGCCATTGATGGTAAGAACCATGGGGCGGCGGGTGGCCTTCAGCCGCTTTACAGCATCGGCCGATTGCCGGCGAAAATACGTCAACGGCTGGATGTCCTGAGCGATATTCATAGTCTATGTATAGCACCTTTAAAGGTGCTCTCCGATATCCTCTTCGGGTAGCCCGGCTGAAGGGCAAACCGGGTACAGGCACGAAGTTTCGCAAGGGCGGCGAAATTCGAGCCGGTCCCCGCTTTGCAGCGTGTGCTTTTTCCAGGCGGTAATTCCATACGCAAAAACCGAGTCTTTCCACGCGCTTTCGGGTTCTTACGAGAGTGCGGGGACCGATTAGCGATCTCGAGGCCGAAAACGCCGTATCGGCAAGGGCCGCGGCGGTTCCGTTCGAGAGCGGCGCCGGGCTGGCCCCGCGCGGCAGAATCGACGAGTTGGTCCTCGGCCAGTTGAAGCGGCTGGGCATCCAAGCCGCCAACTTGTGCTCCGACGAGGTGTTTGTCCGTCGGGCTTACCTGGACGTCATCGGCACGCTGCCCACGTTGGAGGAGGCGTCGCGGTTCCTGGAGGACCACGACCCCGGCAAGCGCCGCGCTTTGATCGACCGTCTGCTTGGGCGCGGCGAATTCGCGGACTACTGGGCCATGAAGTGGAGCGACCTGCTGCGGGTGAAGTCCGAATTCCCGATCAACTTGTGGCCCAATGCGGTGCAGGCGTATTACCGCTGGATCCGCACGTCCATCCGGGACAACGCGCCGTATGACCGGTTCGTGCGGCAGATGCTGGTTTCGAGCGGCAGCAATTTCCGCGTGCCCGAGGTCAACTTTTACCGCGCGGTGCAGAGCAAGGAACCGGCGGCCATCGCGCAGGCCGTCGCGCTGACCTTCATGGGCGCGCGGGTGGCGAACTGGCCGAAGGCGCGCCTCGATGGCATGGCGGCCTTCTTCTCGCGGATCGGGTACAAGACCACGGGGGAGTGGAAAGAAGAGATCGTCACCTTCGATCCCACCAAGGGCACGCCGCAGTCGGCCGCTTTTCCCGATGGCAAGCCGGTTCGGCTGGCCCCGGACCAGGACCCACGCGAAGTGTTCGCGGCCTGGCTGCTGGCCCCGGAAAACCCGTGGTTCGCGCGCAACATCGTGAACCGCGTGTGGTACTGGCTGCTGGGGCGCGGCATTATTCAGGAACCGGACGATATCCGGCCGGATAACCCGCCCGCCAACCCGGAGCTGCTGGCTTTTCTGGAGCGGGAGCTGGCGGCGTCCCACTACGACCTCAAGCACATCTACCGGCTGATTCTGACCTCGCAGATCTATCAGCTCTCCTCCATCCCTGGGACCGGCAGTCCGGAAAGCGCGGCCAATTTCGCGTACTATCCGCTGCGGCGCCTCGATGCGGAGGTGTTAATCGACGCGGTGTGCCAGGTCACCGGGACGACGGAGGAGTATTCCAGCGCCATCCCGGAGCCGTTCACCTATCTTCCGGAGGGCCAGCGCTCAATTGCGATACCGGACGGCAGCATCGGCAGCGCCTTCCTGGAAATGTTCGGCCGCCCGCCGCGCGATACGGGGCTGGAATCGGAGCGCGACAATACCCCCACGGCCGAGCAGCGGCTGCACCTGCTGAATTCGAGCCATATCCAGCTCAAGATTCAGCAGAGCGCCAAGCTCAGGCCGCTGGCGCAGGCGCAGCCCGGCGGCAAGCCGCGAGACCCGATCGACCGGATCTACCTGACGATCCTCTCGCGTTACCCGACGGACGATGAGTTGAAGACCGTGGCGGCGTATTTTCAGTCTGTCCAGGGCAACAAATGGCCGGCGATGGTGGACCTGACATGGGCTTTGATCAACAGCGCGGAGTTTCTTTATCGGCACTAAGGGTGACGCGGACCACTAAGCTGGAAGCGGAGAGAGCAAGATGATTGACGGGTACACGAGTCAAATCTCCAGGCGTGAGGCGTTGCGGCGCGCCCTCTTCGGCGCCGGCGGGCTGCTGTTTGCCGGCGGTCTCCCACTCAGGGCGGCCACGCAGCCGGCCAAAGCCAAGGCGGTCATCCAGATCTGGATGTGGGGCGGGCCGGCGCACCTGGACACCTTCGACCCGAAACCCGCCGCCGGTTACGACTACTGCGGGCCGTTCGACAAGCCGATCTCTACCAACGTGGACGGCGTGCAGATCAACGAGCTGATGCCGCTGCTCGCGCGACAGGCGGACAAGTACTCCATCATCCGCAGCATGACGCATGGGGTTTTCGCTCACGAGACCGCGTCCTACATGGTTCAGACCGGGAGGAAGCCCGGCGAACGGCTGCTCTATCCGTGCGCCGGGTCGGTAGTCTCCCTGCTCAGGGGTTACGGCGCCGGATACAGCGGCTTGATTCCTCCCTACATCGTGCTGACACAGCCGCAGGGGCGGTTTTCCGAGAACGGGTTTCTGGGCGAGAGCTACCGGCCCTTCGCCACCGGGGGCGACCCGGCGCAGGCCCGCTTCGCCGTGGAAGGCATCGTCGCACAAGGCGTTTCGGACCAACGGCAAAAGGACCGGCGCGAGTTGCTCCACAACCTGAACACGCTGGAGAAGGCCCTGCAAGGCGATGCCCGGTTGAAGGCTCTCGGCGAGGCCGAAAAACAGGCGTATGAACTGATCCTGGGGGATGCGGGCAAGGTGTTCGATCTTTCGCAGGAAAAGGACGAAATGAGAGACCGCTATGGCCGCAACACGTTCGGGCAGTCCTGCCTCGCGGCGCGGCGGTTAGTGGAGCACGGCGTCCCTTACGTCACCATCAACTATGAAGGTTGGGACACGCACCGGCAAAACTTTCAGGTGATGCGCCAGAAACTGCCGCAAATGGACAAAGGCATGGCGACCCTGTTCCAGGATTTGTCGGAGCGCGGCCTGCTGGAGAGCACCGTCGTCTGGTGGGGCGGCGAATTCGGCCGGACGCCCAAAGTCCAGTGGGAAGCGCCCTGGAATGGCGGGCGCAATCATTGGGGCGACGTGTTCTGCGCCGTGGTGGCGGGGGGCGGGTTCCAAGGCGGACATGTAGTGGGGGCGTCGGACGCGAAAGGGGAACAGGTGAGGGACCGGCCGGTGTATCCGTGCGACCTGATCGCCAGCGTCTACGATCTGCTGGGCATCGACCCCAACGGCAAGTTGCCCAACCCCGCGGGCCTGGATGTCCGAGTCTCGCCCACTGCCACGGATGGGATCAAGATGGCCGGACGCCTGAAGGAGATCATGTAGCCGTGAAGCAATTCCCGTTGCTGGCGGCGTTTGTGGCGCTTGTTCCGGCGGCGCAGGCGCAGCAGAATGCCCCGCACCTCGCTTATGTCCTTCCCGCCGGCGGCCAGCAAGGCGCGACGATCCAGGTCAAGCTCGGGGGGCAGTTTCTGCCCAACGTGACCAAGGTATACGTCTCCGGCGGCGGCGTCGAGGCCACGGTGGCCGATTACGCCAGGCCCGTGAATCCCATGCAGGCCACGCAGTTGAGAGACCGGATGCAGGAGCTGCAGAAGCTGCCGATGGACGCCGCGGTCCGGAAGGAAATGCTCGACATCCGGGTGAAGCTCCTCACGTTCAACAGCGCCCGGCTCACCAGCCCCGTGCTCGCCGAAGCCGTCACGCTGCAGGTTGCCATCGCGGGCGGCGCGGAGCCTGGCAAGCGCGAGCTGAGGGTGGCGACGCCGCAAGGCCTCTCGAATCCGCTGGTTTTCTGCGTGGGCCAACTGCCGGAATTCACCGAGACGGAGTCGATCGACGTGGCTCTTCCGGGCCCCAATCAGCCGGTGAATCAAGTGCAAATCAGCCGGCCCGCCACGGACATGAGGATTACGCTGCCGGCCACGGTGAACGGCCGGATCAAACCCGGTCTGCCCCGGCTCCAGGCCCAGGCACGCGCGGGCCAGCAGTTCACGCCGGGCGAGGCGGACCGGTACCGGTTCCAGGCGCGCGCGGGTCAGCAGTTGGTAATCGCCGCCAGCGCGCGGGAGCTGATGCCGTACCTGGCCGACGCGGTTCCCGGATGGTTTCAGGCCGTCCTGACGCTTACCGATTCCAGCGGGAATGAGGTGGCCTACGACGACGACTACCGGTTCCATCCCGATCCCGTCATTCACTACGCGATCCCCAAGGACGGCGAATACACGGTCGAGATCAAAGATGCCCTTTACCGGGGCCGCGAGGACTTCGTGTATCGCATCACGCTCGGCGAACTGCCGTTTGTGACCGGCATCTTTCCGCTGGGCGGCGAGGCCGGCGCAAAGACCGCGGTCGAGCTGACGGGCTGGAACCTCCCGGCGAACAAAACGGCGATGGACGCCAAGGACAAAGGGCCGGGAATCTACCCGCTGGCCGTGCGTCAACAGGGACGGATCTCCAATTCAGAGCCTTTCATGGTGGACACGCTGCCCGAGGCTTTCGAAAAGGAACCGAACAACTCCGCGGCAAGCGCGCAGCCGGTCAAGCTTCCGATCATCATGAACGGGCGCGTCGGGCGGCCCGGCGATTGGGACGTGTTCCGTTTCGAAGGCCGCGCCGGCCAGGCGATCGTCGCGGAAGTTTATGCGCGCAGGCTCGATTCGCCGCTCGATTCCGTGCTCCGGTTGACCGACGCCAAGGGCAGGCAACTGGCGTTCAACGACGACTATGAAGACAAGGGGGCGGGATTGGAGACGCACCACGCGGATTCCAAAATCATGGCCACCTTGCCGGCGGCCGGAACCTACTATCTATACCTGGGAGACGCACAGCAGAAGGGCGGCCCGGAGTACGCCTACCGTTTGCGCATCGGCCCGCCGCGTCCCGATTTCGCGCTGCGGGTGACGCCGTCGGCCATCAACGCGGGGGCCAACATGACGGTTCCCATCACGGTCCACGCCTTGCGCCAGGATGGGTTTTCCGGCGGCATCGCGTTGGCGTTGAAGGACGCCCCGCGAGGATTCACCTTGACCGGCGGCGCGCTGCCGGCTGGCCAGGACGAGGTGAGGCTCACGCTGACCGTGCCGACGCAGCCTCTGGACGATCCTATCAGCCTGAACCTGGAAGGCCGCGCGACCATCCAGGGACGCGACGTGACCCGGCTGGCGGCTCCCGCCGAGGACATGATGCAAGCCTTCGCGTACCGGCACTTGGTTCCTGCAACGGACCTGAAAGTGGAAATCAGGAGAGCCGTCGCCCTGAGAGGCCCCGTCAGAGTCAGCGGCGAGCAGCCACTCCAGATTCCGGCCGGCGGCGAGGTCCGGTTTCAAGTTCAGGTTCCCATTCCGCCCAATAGCGTCCTCGAGAAGGTCGTGTACGAGTTGAGCGAGCCGCCGGAGGGAATCGATCTCCGGGACACGTCCCCCGTTCCGAACGGCGCCGAGATCGTGCTGCACTGCGATGCCGCAAAGGCCAAACCGGGCCTGAAAGGGAATCTGATCGTGACCGTCTCGGCCGAAAGGAAGCCCCCGGCTGGCGCCGCAAGCGCGCCGGCGAACCGGCAGCGCGTACAATTGGGCACGCTGCCGGCCATGCCGTTCGAGATTGTGAAGCGCTGACTGGTGGGCGCCCGACAGAAGAGTGGAGACTGGAGAATGTCCCCAATCATAGCTCGTAAGGGCTCGTCACGAAATAACCTTAGGCGTAGTAAATCGATGCTCCCGTAGTCACGCGCAAGAAACTACTCCAGCGCCGAAAACCCCGTTAAGAAACAATAGGTTACAGGGAAAAACTACTCCGCCCCAGAGGTGCACATCCGACCCAAGAGCCCGCCGCATGCGAATCCCCCTATCCCCGGCCCCTGAATTCACATGTAACCTAAACACTCTCGAGGCATCCTTAAAATAGAGGGTAACTTTTTGGGGGAAAGGTGCTATTATCAGACGGAAGTCGAACCCCGAATGCAGCCGATCCCTTCGACAGTTGGGGCCGAACCAGCAAGTCGAAATGTTTTCAGGTAAATACCCCGTTTCCCACGACATTGATGTAATGGATCGCATGTCCGTTGGGGAGGTGAGTGTCAGTGGAACAATTCGAAGATCATTTCTTAGCCGACAATCCTGAAACCCTGGGCTTGAACTTCGAGGACGAAGCCAAGTTATTCGATCCCGAGGCTGCGCACGAGGCGGACTTCCTGCACGCGCCACCGGTGGAGGAGTCGATTTATACGGACGACCCGGTCCGCGTATACCTGCGCGAGATGGGGGCCGTACCGCTGCTCACCCGCGAGGGCGAAGTCGATTTGGCGCGCCGCATGGAGCGCGGTAAGTTACGGATGCAAAAGGCGATTAGCCGCTCGGCCGTGGTGCAGCACGTGGTCGTGGAGTTGACCGAGCAGTTGAAAAAGGGGGCCGTCGTGCTGGAGAGCGTGGCGGATTTGGGGGACGTGGAGGAGGGCACTCCGGCCGACGTCAAAGTGCGGGCCGACGCAGTCAAGCAGTTCAGCGACGTGGTGGTACTGCACAAGAAGCTCCAGCAGTTGGAAGACCGGGTTACGGCTACTCCGGCGGCCAACAAAAAGCCGCGGAAGCGGTTCGTCGCGAAGTTGAGCCGGGCCAAGGTGGAGACTTCCATGGCGATCCGGCGGGTTCCGTTCAGGATCAACAAATGGAAGGAGTTCACGCGCGAAATCGAGCGTGCCGTGGACGAAATCAACCACCTCGACGGCGAGATCAAGAAGCTGGAAGCGCGTGGCAACGCCGCCTTGCAACCCCGCCTGCGGGAACTCAAGCGGGACTTGAAGAAGCGCGAATCGGCGGCCAGCGCTACTCTGCCCGAGTTGCGCCACACCCTGACCGTGATCCGCCACGGCGAAGCCGAAGCCGAGCGGGCCAAGAAAGACCTGGTGGAGGCCAACCTCCGCCTAGTGGTGTCGGTTGCCAAGAAATACGTCAACCGCGGGCTTCACCTGCTTGACCTCATCCAGGAGGGCAACATCGGCCTGATGCGCGCCGCCGACAAGTTCGAATACCGCCGCGGCTACAAGTTCTCCACTTATGCCACTTGGTGGATCCGCCAGGCCATCACCCGCGCCATCGCCGATCAGTCCCGCACCATTCGTATTCCCGTTCATATGAACGAGAGCATGAATAAGTTCCTCCGCGCGACTCGTGAGTTGGAAAAGGAGATGGGCCGTACTCCTACAAATGACGAAATTGGCCGCCGGATGGAGATCCCCGTCGAGAAGGTCCAAAAGCTGAAGACCATCTCCAGAGATCCGGTGTCGCTCGAAACCCCGGTCGGCCGCGACGGCGAATCGGCGCTCGGCGACCTGATCGAGGACCGCTGGGTGGGATCGCCGGTGGATGCCGTCATCGAATCCAACGTTCGCGACGAAACCGCCGGCATCTTGAAGACGCTCTCCCCCAAGGAAGAGAAAGTCATCCGCATGCGGTTCGGCATTGGCTGCGAGCGGGAGCACACGCTGGAGGAGATCGGACAGGAGTTCGACGTCACCCGCGAGCGCATTCGCCAGATCGAAGCCAAAGCGTTGCGCCAGTTGCGCGCCCCGGAGCGGGCTCGCCGCCTGCGCGCGCTGATGGCCGCCCGGTAAGTGGGGCGGACCTCCCGGTCTGCCTTCTTGCCTCTAGT
>Ga0209638_1001822_pt1 | contig 13309 bp, 11 predicted proteins | sample BarGraNGADG00211_FD_184490 | JGI IMG/M metagenome (GOLD analysis project Ga0209638, IMG submission 184490) | Arctic peat soil microbial communities from Barrow, Alaska - Barrow Graham LP Ref core NGADG0002-211 (SPAdes) (version 2) | ecosystem: Environmental > Terrestrial > Soil > Wetlands > Peat... | reverse complement strand
ACCTTTTTTCGGATCATTTCAGGCAAAAGCATTAGCTGGTAGTCATGTATCCATATAAAATCACCAGGCCTGATTGATTTTACTATTTCATCACAAAATTTTGAGTTGGCTTCCTTATAAGCTTGAAAATAATCAGTGCTAAAGACGCTATATGATGGGAAGTAATGAAATAAAGGCCAAATCAGATCATTACAAAAACCTCCATAGAACAAATCGTTTAAATGTTTTGGAATATTTACAGGTGCAATGTCAAAATATTCATTATCAAATTGTTTTGACGAGTAATTATCGGGTAAATTATCTGCTATACCAGCCCAGACTATTTTACTGTTGAATACCGAGTTGCTATTTTTTTTAAAATTTTCAGACAAAGAAAGGATAGCAGAAACAAGACCACCGGAATTTTGAACAGCTTTGTAACCTTTTTTTGTTTTAGTGAATTTAAAGGGCAAACGATATGCAGCAATTACAAGTCTTTTAAAATGGGTTTCATTGATCATAATTTTACAAAATTTATACTTTGAACTAACTGTAATATAAAAGTAATTCCCATATTTTACAAATAAAGCTTTATATTTATAATTCCCAATTTTTTAAATGAAGGAAATGATGAGTCAATACATTAGTAATGAAACAGTCAGGTTAATAGTTGCAATAGGTTCATTTATTTTATTATTAGTTATTGTTTTTTTCATTTACAGATATTTTTTTCATTTTTTAAAAAAAAAAGTATCCCGAACACCAGGGAGGCAGGATGTTTTTATTCTGGACCTTTTTAAGATACCTGCTTTGTGGTTATTTTATTGGGTTCTTTTAAAAATCTTTACTCATACATTTCTCAGTAACCTGCCCTTCTTCCCTCTATTATTGCATATTGATGCATTATTACTCATTTTCTCAATTGCATGGATTTCTATTCAGTTTGTAAAGGCGGGGGCATATTATTTACAAGGCAAGCTTGACATTGGAACTTCAGATAACCTGAATGCAAGAAGTCGTCTTACTCAAATTAAAGTATTTCAGAGTATAGTCAATTCATTAATTGTCATTATAGCACTTTCTATAGGTTTATTGACTTTTGAACAGGTAAAAACCATTGGGATTAGCTTACTGACATCTGCCGGAATTATTGGTATAATTGTTGGATTCGCTGCACAAAAAAGTATAGGCATGATACTTGCCGGTATACAACTGGCCATTACTCAACCTATCAGGCTTGATGATGTGGTTATTGTTGAAGGAGAATGGGGCAGGATTGAAGAAATAACATTAACATTTGTGGTTGTTAAAATATGGGATGAAAGACGTTTGGTCCTACCTGTGACATGGTTTCTCGAAAAACCATTCCAAAACTGGACCCGGACAGGTTCAGAGATTACCGGGACAATTTTTTTATATGTTGATTTCAGTTTCCCTGTTGACAGCATCCGAATAGCGTTACCTGAAATGCTGAAAGGTAATCCGGATTGGGATGGACGGTTATGGAATGTACAGGTTACAAAAACAACTGAAAAGTTTAAAGAAGTTCGTGTATTGCTTAGTAGTTTTGATGCCACTAAAAATTGGGATTTAAGAGCTGCAATAAGAGAGAACCTTATTGATTTTATTAATGTCAATTACCCTGATACATTTGCTAAAATAAGGATAAAAACACTATAATTGAAGTCTTTGGAAGTAACGATAACAAGGCAAGGAATAGCTAACATTTTGTTAACCATTGCCACTTATAGGATAAAGAATCCCAGAGCATTCATATTAATTCAAAGTTTGTTTATCGGAGTTATATCAGGATTAATAGCGGTATTACTTAAAAATATTGTTCATTATACAGGCGGTGAATTATACAAGAATTCTTCACCGACACACCCTCAGTTCTTATATCTTGCTCTACCAGGAATTGGGATATTGTTGACAGTTTTATACCTGAAATACTTCGTTAAAGACAATATATCACATGGAATAAGTAAGGTATTGCAGGCTATTTCTAAAAATCATAGCCGTATTAAATTTCACAACACCTACTCATCTGTAATTTCGAGTATCCTTACTGTTGGTTTTGGTGGTTCAGTAGGTTTGGAAGCACCAATAGTTTATACAGGTTCAGCGGTAGGATCAAATTTGGCCGGATTTTTCAGGCAAGACTATAAAACTACAACCTTATTGCTTGCGTGCGGAGCAGCGGGTGCAATTGCAGGTATATTTAAAGCTCCTATAGCCGCCACTATTTTTGCACTTGAAGTTTTAATGATAGATCTTAGCATGTGGTCAATTATTCCTCTACTTATGTCCTCGGTTAGTGGAGCATTGGTTTCGTACTTTCTCATGGGGGATAATGTTATGTTCAACTTCACTTTGTATGATTCATTTGAGAAAAAGAACATAGCCTACTACCTAATTTTAGGTATAACCTGTGGTTTGATATCAGTAGCTTTTATGAGGCAATTGTCATATTTTGAAAAAAGAATAGCATTGATCAAACACTTTTGGCAAAAGATTGCTTTAGGCGCAATTGTACTAGGTACTTTAATTTTTCTGATGCCTCCCTTGTTTGGTGAAGGATATCTGACACTACAACTTTTACAAGGGACAAATCCTGAGCAAATAAACCAGTTAATTCAATTTGAATTTTTAAAGACGAATATTAATACGGTTCTCATTTTTCTTGCAGCTGTTATCTTTTTTAAGGGATTGGCAGTAGCGGCAACAACAGGAAGCGGTGGTATTGGCGGAGTATTTGCACCGGCTCTTTTTATGGGTGGAGTCACCGGTTTTATTGTTGCTGAGTTATTAAACAAATTACCATTCGTAAATGTATCGGTAAGAAACTTCTCCTTAGCAGGAATGGCCGGTATAATGGCAGGTATAATGCATGCTCCATTGACTGCAATATTCCTGGTTGCAGAGATCACCGGTGGATTTAGCCTTTTAATACCGCTTATTGTTACGGCATCTTCTTGCTATTTAACAGCAAAGTATTTTGAAAAGGATTCAATTTACACTAAAGAATTAATCAGTAAAGGAGAAGCACTAACCCATCATAAAGATCGAAATATCCTTACCCTTTTAAAAATTGAAAAAGTTATAGAAACTGATTGCACGAGTCTTAAGACTACGGATAGTCTGAGACGTATTGTTGAACTTTTCAGAAAATACGACAGGAATTTATTTCCTGTTTTGGGCAAAGAGAACGAATTGCTTGGGATGCTCATGCTCAATGATATTCGTGATAAAATGTTTGATCAGGAATTGCTTGATACAACTTTTGTAATTGATTATTACATTCAGGCTCCAGCCGTAATAGATTACCACGATACTTTCGAGCGGATAATGAAAGTATTTGATGAAACCCAGGCATGGAACCTGCCAGTACTTAAGGATGGAAAGTTTGCAGGGGTGATTTCAAAATCAAAGCTTTACAGCGAATATCGTAAACTAATGGTCCAATTATCGGACGAATAATTGAAAATATCTCTTATGGCTTGATAAATTTTGAAATGAACCTCTTCTGAGAAAAAAGTGTTGCTGTATTAATTAGAGCTAAGTGTGAATATGCTTGTGGAAAATTCCCCAAAAGCCTTTTTGTCGAGAAATCAATCCCTTCGCTAAAAAGACCTACGTGGTTTCCGCAAGCTAAAAGGTCTTCAAAAATAGTTTTTGCTTCTTCTTTAAATCCAATTCTAAACAGAGCCTGAATTAACCAGAATGTGCTAATTGTAAAAGACGATGTTGGTTTACCAAAATCATCGGTGTTAATATACCTGTGCATTAATCCATTATTAAAAAGAGCATCTTTTACTGCTAATACAGTCTTTTTATACTTAAAATCATTTGCATCAATAAAACCATATTCTGCCATGAGTAACAATGAAGCATCGACATGTGAATTACAATAAGTCTGGGTAAATGTCTGCAAATCTTCTTTCCAACCATTCTTTAATACGTCTTCTTTAATATCATTTGCTATGTCTCGCCATGTTTCAGCATAGTAGGTTTTATTGAGCAAGCTGGCTATTTTCGTTGCCCTGTCCATTGCCACCCAACTCATTACTTTTGAGGAAACAAAGTGTTTTTCGTCGTTTCGTATTTCCCAAATACCTTTATCGGGTTTTTCCCAGTGAGTAGAAACGGTACGTATAATATTGCGTACGATTTCCCACATATCTTCAATTTCGTCCAATGTACCCGTAAAAAACTCGTAATATTGGTAAATAACATCCAGAAGGTATCCAAATACATCATTTTGCCTCTGATAATACGCAGCATTACCAATTCTTACGGGCTTTGAATTTTCATAACCTGCAAGATGGGCCAGATGGGTTTCAATAAGTTCCCGTTCACCTCTGATGCCATAAATTATTTGGAATGAATCATGTTTTGATTTAAGAATACCCTTGATATAAGTCAAAAAGTGCTGAGCAGAATTGTAATGCCCCATTTTTAGCAAGGTATCAATGGACATGGATGCATCCCTCAACCAACAAAAACGGTAATCCCAGTTACGTACTTCACCTATAGTTTCGGGGATACTTGTAGTTAATGCCGCCAATACAGCGCCCGTAGGTTGATAAGACATAATTTTTAATACCAGTAAGCTGCGGATTATTTCCTCGGTATATTTTTCATATTTTTTAGAACGGTTCGTCCAGTTAAGCCAATATACTTTTGTGCGCTGGTACTCAAGATAAACCCTGTTAATATCAATATCAATTAATTTTTGATTGTAGGTTAATAAAAGAAACTGGTGCTTAGTAAGCTCTATTTCTTTTGGTTCCAGAATATCATTGAGGTTTAAGCTGGAATACAGATTTATACAATCCGTGGGCGTCACTCTAGAGTAAGTTCGTATATGATCGTCTATTATTACATGTGAAACCTCATCCCTTGCATAATTAAGCATAGGGCAATAGTGGACCGTAAAGGTTGGAGATCCTGAAATAAGTCTGATATAGCGATAAATTTCAGCTGGGATAAAATACTCATTATCGCTTGTTTTGTACCTGGGCATAAAATCAATTACCTCAAAAGCACCCTGAACAGATTTATATTCTGTGCATAATATATTTGTTCTGTATAAATACTTTTGTGTAATGATGTAATTATCATCAACAACAAAACTGAAGAAACCTCCTTTTTCTTTATCAAGAAGTTTTGCGAAAATCGAAGGGGAATCGAAATCTGGAAGGCAACACCAATCGATACTACCTTTATTTGATACCAGGGCAGCACTTCTGCAGTTGCCAATTACGCCATAATTCAGGTTGGTCATCAGTAATATCCCGTTTTTATTGATTATATCCTCTTTTTATTGTAAAATAGTCAGAATATATTGAACGCCATTACAAATATAGTAATGAATCTTATTTGTGTAACGAGATCTTCTATACCAAAAGGAAAATTAAATCTATTTGATACTTATAGGGCTAAAGCAAAAATCGGAATGATTCACCCCATGAAATAGCAAAGCTTTTATTTCACAGGGTGAACTTAACGTATAATATTTGCCTCTGTATTCAGTTGAAAATAGTTGCTGCCATGGGATTGATTTGTCCAGATGGGGGAAAAAAATTTCGTAATGTATTGGTATCTAGGATTATATAAAAATGGAAAGGAGGGTGGCAAATTAGGTTTTTAAAAAACCAAACAGTAAATTTGCTAAAACAACGGCATCAAAAAAGAAGTTTTTAGAGGTGTCCTTATTTCTAAAGTTATGTAACACTTATTAAAAAATAAAAATGTTAATTTCGTAAACAAAATTGTTAATAACACCTGATTTTTACAAACTGATTAGTGACTATAATGGAAATGATGTCAAAAAGAACTCGTCCGCTTAGTATTACTGGGTTGACGACAGGTAAATGCTAAATAAAAAACTTTGGATTTTTTCAGATTATGAATAAAAATGACAGTAGTGAAATTGATATTAACCTAAAAGATTTTCCGGATAACCTGACCTCTCTTATTAAAGAATCTTTGGATTCTAAAAACTCTGTAAAAAAACTTGATGCAAGAAGTAAGCTTGTAAGAATGGGTAAAACCATTATCCCCAAACTGCATAGACTATTAAATTCGGAAAATGCTTTGCTTCGTATGGAGGCTGCTAAGATTGTTGAGCTTATTGCCGACAGAAGGTCGATTCCATTTTTGATTAATCTGCTTGATGATAAAGAATTTGAAATCAGATGGATTGCAGCCGAAGGTCTTATTAAAATTGGCAGGCGAGCTATTTTACCATTACTGAAGTCGATTCGCGACGGAAAAAGCACCTTTATTCTTAACAAAGGAGCACATCACGTTTTGCTGAGTCTGCTCAATGAAAACGAGAAGAATAAATTAACAGCATTACTGCTTAGTCTCGACGATGCGCAGGAGCTGGGCGAAACTGCTCCTGTAGAGGCTTCAGTGGCAATAAAAACCATATTTAAGCGAAAAAACACTATCTAACAAAACCGCCGTTGTTTTGTTGCATACATAAGGCCGGTTATAAATTTTAAAAAATCTTAAATAAATTATTCATAGTTCTTATAACATGAAATACATAAGTTCAACACATTAAAAATAAAATCATCAATTTATGAAAACAATTATTGTTCCCCTTGATCTCTCAGATGAGTCATTAAATGGTTTAAATCTGGCAATGATGATGGCTACTAAAACCGGAGCCAATATTCTATTGGTTCATGTTATTGGTAAGTATACCGGTGACTATTATGAACAAAACGAAAAGGAAAATCAACTTGCACAAACAAAATTTGAAGAAATACTTCGCAAGTATAAAGAGAAAGGCAATTTAAATTTTACTTTAAGTTATATAATTAAAGAAGGTAAGATATTCAAGGAAATAGCAGATCTGGCAGATAAGCATGAAGACGCATTGACAGTGCTTTCAACTCATGGTACTTCTGGCTTTGAAGAATTGTTCATAGGAGGCAATGCGTACAAAATAACCTCTCATTCCAGAAATCCGGTGATCACTGTCAGAAAAAGCAAAATACCTTCAAATATTGATAACATAGTATTACCCCTTGATATCACTTTTCAGACAAGAGAAAAAGTTCCATATACTGTTGAGTTGGCTAAAGCTTTTGGTTCTAAAATTCATCTGGTTACGATAAGACTCTCAAATATAAAAAGTATTGAGAAAAAACTTCATCAGTATGCTGAACAAGTGGCTGAATACCTTGACCTTCATAAAATTACATATGAGATCAAACATCTTCACGGCAGCAACCTGACAGATTTGACACTTGATTATTCACGATCAATTAGTGCTGATCTGATTTCAATAATGACGGAGCAGGAGAAGAGTGCTTCCAATTTGCTGTTAGGAAACTTCGCTCACCAGATGATAAACAAAGCTTATATTCCTGTATTATCATTTCCTAATTATCATTTACGTATAACTGCAGAGGATATCTGGTCCTTAGGTGCATTTAATCCCTGATTCCCTACTCCGGAACAGGGTGGAAAGGTGAATGAGAAAAATTAACAATTTATTAATCAAATAATCAGAAAATTATGAAATCACAAAGGATGTTAACATCAATTAAAAAAGTACTTTTTTTTACTGCATTTGTTGCTGTTCTTGTAGCTTGTGATACTCAACAGGGAATGATGCATGGTGGTGGAAGCTCGATGAACATGGGAAACTGGAATTGGATACAGATCCTGATTGGAATAATCTTAGGTTTCCTGCTTGGTTATTTATTCGCTAGGAGAAGGAAGTGATCCTGCGAATATATGAATTACTCGCAACAGGTATCTGTGATTAATAACGGATACCAAAAAATCATTTTAAATATAAACTATGTAAGTATAAGTAAATGAAAACAGATAAGGTAAGTAAAGTATTGATAGCACTGGATTATAATCCAACTGCCCAAAAAGTAGCAGAAGTGGGATTTTCAGTGGCAAAATCCATGAATGCTGAAGTAATATTGTTGCATGTGATAACTGACCCGGTGTTTTATTCCACATCAGGATATTCACCGATAATGGGTTTTAACGGTTATATGGATATGGGTCCGATGCAATTGGAAAGTGTTGATGGACTGAAAAAGGCATCCCTTCAATATCTTGATAAATCAAAGCAACACCTTGGTGATAAAACAATTCAAACAATTGTCAAAGAAGGTGATTTTGCCGATTCTATTCTGGCGACCGCAAAAGAACTGAAAGCAGATATTATTGTAATTGGATCTCATAGCCGGAAATGGCTTGAAAATATAGTAATGGGGAGTGTTACGGAAAAAGTCCTGCATCATACTTCAATACCTCTATTAATTGTTCCGACAAAAAAGCAGGATTAATTCCCTTAAGACTTTGTCTGTCGGAACATCAGAAAATGACAGCAGCTCTTCCTGACTCGCCCGGGCATATTAACTTTCTTCTAATGAAATCAGTAAAAAATGGAGAAACCGAATTCAAAAAAAGGATATGAAATAGGTATGGTGGGTCTTGGTGTAATGGGACGCAATCTGCTATTAAATATGGCCGACCATGGTTTTTCAGTGGCGGGTTATGACAATGACCCGGCCAAAGTCGAAGCCCTGCGAAAGGAAGCTGAAAAAAGAGATATTCATTGCACAGGTAGCCTTCAGGAGTTTATCTCAAGCCTTCGACAACCCCGTGCAATAATCCTACTTGTTCCGGCAGGAGCGCCGGTAGATTCCGTCATAAACGAAATGTTGGTTCATCTTCAGAAGGACGATCTTATCATTGATTCAGGCAACTCGTATTTTAAAGACACTAATCTGCGTACCATAAGGTTAAAAGAAAAAGGAATACTTTTTATGGGAATGGGGATATCCGGGGGAGAGGAAGGAGCCAGACACGGCGCCAGTATTATGCCCGGGGGACTAAAAAAAGCTTATGAAAGGGTAAAACCAATTCTTGAGGCTGTTGCCGCCAGAGTGAATGGCGAACCTTGCGTTACATATTTAGGACCTTTATCGGCAGGCCATTTTGTGAAGATGGTGCATAATGGCATTGAATATGGTTTAATGCAGCTGATCTCCGAGACATATGCATTGATGAAGCTTGTACTTGGTTATTCTGAAGATGAACTGAAAACTATTTACAGTGAATGGAATAAAGGGGAACTGAATGGCTTTCTCATGGAAATAACCAGTAATATATTTGGAAAGGTAGATGAGAAAACAGGCAAGCGACTGATCGATGAAATTCTTGATGTAGCCAGGCAAAAGGGTACCGGTATGTGGACTTCGCAAAGCGCTATGGAACTGCAAGTGCCTGTTCCAACTATCGATATGGCAGTTGCAATGCGTGACTTATCGGTATTTGAAAAACAGCGCCAAATGGCTGGTAAAATTTTCCAACACCAGGAAATAAATTTCACCGGCGATCGTAAAAAGTTCCTTAGACAATTGCGTAAAGCTTTTTATGTGTCAGTGATAACTACATATGCACAAGGTTTTGCTCTCCTGGTAGCAGCGTCAGATAAATACGGATATCACCTCGATCTGGAAGCATTAGCGCGGATATGGCGGGGTGGTTGCATCATTCGTGCTGCCATACTGGAAGACGTTCAGGCAGCTTTTCATGCTAAACACGATCTGTTGAACTTGTTACTGGACCACAACCTCTCAGAAAAGATTAAGGAGAATCTGGAAGATCTGCGAAAGATCGTATGTCAGGCAAGTACTCTGGGTATTCCCATACCTGGTATTATGGCTTCTCTTGGCTATCTCGATGCTTATCGCAGTTCCTGGTTACCGGCTAATCTTATTCAGGCTCAACGCGACTATTTTGGTGCTCATACGTATGAACGAGTTGATGAAAAAGGAACATATCACACTGAATGGCTGAAAGGATCAAAATGAAAACAAATGTACAGCTTCAACCAACGGTATTTGCCATTTTTGGAGGGTCAGGAGATCTGACCTGGAGAAAACTGGTTCCATCTCTTTTTGACCTGTATCAGGATTTGAGTATGCCACCATATTTTTCCATAGTTGCATTGGATCGTATAGAACTCAACGATAATGATTTACGTCAACGTTTCCGGGACGGAATTGAAAAATTTTCACGAAAGGGTAAGGTCAACGATGAGATTTGGTTAAAATTTTCCAAACATATTTATTACAAAAAAGGAGATTTTACAAAACCAGAAATTTATTCCGCATTAAAAGAGAAATGCGCTTTTCTGGAAACAGAGTGGAAAACCAAAGCTCAGCTTATCTTTTACATGGCGACCCCACCGGTTATGTTTGGTGAAATTCCGAGTCATCTTAAGGAAGAAGGAATGGCAGACGATCTGGAACTGGCACGGATTGTGGTTGAAAAACCAATTGGGTACGACCTGGCATCTGCATTAAAGTTAAATCAGATTCTTACCGATAGTTTTTCCGAATCTCAGATATTCAGGATTGATCATTATCTGGGTAAAGAAACCGTGCAAAATATTCTTGCATTCCGTTTTGCCAACCCTCTTTTTGAACCCATTTGGAATAGAAGATATGTCGATTACGTAACCATTACGGTTGCTGAAAATTTGGGTGTAGAGCATCGTGGAGAGTATTACGAAAGGGCAGGAGCATTAAGGGATATGGTACAAAATCACCTGATGCAATTACTATGTCTTGTAGCTATGGAACCAATGGTTTCTTTTAACGCTGATGAAATACGCAACAAAAAAGTGGATGTTCTTCATGCAGTTCGGCCAATTCCGAAAGATAAGGTACATCAGACCGTTGTTCGTGGACAGTATGGCAAGGGTTCAATTGCTGGCAAAAAAGTATGCGGATATCGTAAAGAAACTGGAGTTTCGCCTGATTCTCTGTCTGAGACATTTGTTGCACTCAAGTTGTTCGTTGATAACTGGCGGTGGCAGGATGTACCTTTTTATCTTCGGACCGGGAAACGTCTTCCACGACAAACTTCGGAAGTTACAATACAATTCCGGGCAGTTCCGCATAAGTCGTTTCCACCGGAAGCGACGCTCTATTGGCAATCATCCAGTCTCATTATGTCTATTCAGCCCGATGAAGGTATTGTACTACGTTTTCAGGCAAAGCAACCGGGAACGAAGTTATTGTTAAAACCAGTGACTATGCGGTTCAATTATCAGGAAAGCTTTTCATTACCTATACCCGATGCTTACGAAACATTACTCTGGGATGTGATGAACAACGATGCCACTCTCTTTATGCGTGCTGATCAGGTTGAAGCAGCCTGGAAAATATTAATGCCAATCTTTGACGAGTGGTCTGGAAAACCCCCACTCGATTTCCCGAATTATGCAGCGGGTACCTGGGGGCCGGAAGAAGCTAATGTGTTATTCAATCCTGGACATCATTGGCCATTGCCAACTGAATTAACTGAAAAAAATGGAGGAAAATGAAAAAAATAATCCCGGTTACCACATTGTTTTTAGATATAGGTGGAGTAATGTTGAGTAACGGGTGGGGACACGAGTCAAGAAGACTTGCTGCTGAAGCGTTTAATTTGAATTTAAGCGAAATGGAAGAACGGCACCATCTCACTTTCGTCACTTATGAAGAAGGAAAACTCACTCTGAAAGAATATCTCAACAGGGTGGTTTTTTATCAGAAACGTACATTCACACACGATCAATTTCAGCAATTTATGTTTGCTCAATCCACTCCTTACACTGAAATGATTGAGTTTATGCGAAAGGTGAAAGAACTGAACCATCTAAAGATAGCCGTGGTCAACAACGAAGCCCGTGAGTTGAATGAACACAGGATTAAGAAATTTCAGTTGAATAAGTTCGTGGACTTTTACATTTCTTCGTGTTTTATTCATTTTCGAAAGCCCGATGCCGATATTTTCCGAATAGCGCTCGACATTGCACAAATACCAGCTGAACATGTTGCATATATTGAAAATACACAGATGTTCGTTGATGTTGCCAGAGATTTAGGGATCAGAAGTATCCTGCATAAAGATTATCTGTCAACATCCGCAGAATTATCGCTTATGGGATTAAAAGTGGAATAAATTAAAGAGAAATTGTTCATGAATACTGATCAGGCTTACATATTATCTATAAATAGTGGCTCGTCTTCTATCAAATTTGCACTTTTTCGTAATGATAAAACTCTGATACGTGATCTTTCTGGAAAAATAGATCGGATTGGCCTGCAAGATTCAAAATTGACTTTCATTGACGGGAATACTAATCAAAAAGAGATCATTAAGCTTAAATCTTCTGAGAACCTATCGGCTCCTAATTTTCTGATCGACAAGCTGGAAAAGAAGGTTGATTTTTCTTCGATCATCGGTATCGGACACCGCGTTGTTTTTGGCATGAAACACACCGAGCCAGAACTTATAACCCGGGAATTGTTAAATGAACTGCATCGTATCATTCCTTATGATTCAGATCATCTGCCTGCTGAGATTGACTTGATTGAAACTTTGCTGAAGCGTCATCCTGAAATACATCAGGTAGCTTGCTTTGATACAGCATTTCACAGCTCAATGTCTCGTATGGCTAAATTGCTTCCTATTCCCCGCCGTTTCGACTCGCTGGGGATACGACGATATGGTTTCCATGGATTGTCTTATGCGTATTTGATGGAGGAACTCGCTCGTCTTGCAGGCACCAAAGCTGCTAATGGCCGGGTTATATTTGCTCATCTGGGTAATGGAGCAAGTTTAGCTGCAGTCCACAAAGGTAAGAGCGTTGATACAAGTATGGGATTCACACCTGCCGGAGGAATGATGATGGGCACCCGGCCTGGTGATTTGGATCCGGGTGTTGCATGGTACATGATGAAGTCAGAGGATCTAACATCTAAACAGTTCAATAATCTGATCAATCATGAATCAGGTCTCATCGGAATTTCTGAAACCACTTCCGATATGCACGATTTACTTGCAAAAGAATCCGATGATATTCGGGCAGCGGAAGCCATAGCATTATTTTGCTACCAGGCAAAGAAGTGGATAGGAGCTTACACTGCTGTACTTGGTGGACTGGATATGCTGGTTTTTGCAGGTGGTATTGGAGAAAACTGCCCTATTATTCGCTCCAGGATTTGCGAAGGATTAGAATTTCTTGGAATAGAGATTGATGATGAAAGCAATATGGCAAACGCACCTGTAATTTCTATTGATAAAGGGCAGGTTATAATCCGCGTCATTCACACCGACGAGGAATTGATGATTGCTAAAACAGTTAACATGATTTTAAATCATAAAATCAAAATGAGACATGAGAATGAATACAAAAAGAGTATCTGAAAAGAAAAAAGATAAGTTAGTAAAAAAGGGATTTGAAGTGGCCATTGTTACGGATCCGAAAAAGATAGATATAAAGGATAAC
>Ga0209638_1001813_pt1 | contig 13346 bp, 16 predicted proteins | sample BarGraNGADG00211_FD_184490 | JGI IMG/M metagenome (GOLD analysis project Ga0209638, IMG submission 184490) | Arctic peat soil microbial communities from Barrow, Alaska - Barrow Graham LP Ref core NGADG0002-211 (SPAdes) (version 2) | ecosystem: Environmental > Terrestrial > Soil > Wetlands > Peat... | reverse complement strand
AGCCGCTCCCTATGACGGTCCGTGAGGCAACGTCGGTCCTCGGTCACCGCCTTGACGAGATCGACGCGGACCAACCAGCGCTCGCCTGGGAACCCCTCCTCCGCGCCCTCCAGGTCCTCGAGCGCGAAATCGCCGGTGGGGGCGGGAGCTGATCCGCACGATCCCGGCATCGTGTTGAGGGGTCATCCTGCTGCGGCGGGCTCGGCGGGTTCCGAGGCCGGTTCATTGCTCCCAGGGGTCAACCTAGGGGTCAGAAGGGCCGGAATCAATCCGCCCCGGCGGTAACCGGGGCGGATTCAGGCGCAGTCGCTGGAGCCGACACTCGGATTTGAACCGAGGACCTGCTGTTTACGAAACAGCTGCTCTACCGCTGAGCTATGTCGGCGCGGGGCCAGTCTACCAGCCCCGCCCGCGCTCGGCAGTCGCCAGCTCGGCAGTCGCCAGGTTCTCCAGTCGTCCGTGAAGTTTCGGCCGTCTTCACGCAGGGCGGCCGCGACGCCGAGAACGGCTCCTCGGGGCGTAGGCGACGCCCGCTCGCCTCTCCCGGCCGCTCGAGCCCTCGCGCCTCGCCGTCAGCGCGGCAGGTGGCGCCTGGCCGGTGCTCCGGCAAAGGCGCGGGTCGAGGCGCGCAGCTGGCGCTCCGTGAGCTCGCCACGTTTCTCGACCTCGATCCGGCGCAGGCGGCCGTGGCTGCGATCATCGGCCCGCACCTGATCGGCGAAGTGCTCGACGACCTCGCCGTCTCCGATCAGCAGGAGTTCGTCGTCCACCGGCAGCACCCCGGCGACCGCGGCGAAGAACGTCCGCATGTGCTCGTCGCGATGGCCCTCGCCCGCCGGATGGTCCTCGGTGGGGGGTCGTCCGGTCGAACGGTGTCGGCCGGGCACGCTCGAGTCGATGCGGTGGCGGACGGTGAGCTCGGGGCTCCAGCGCAGCACCGTGGCCGAGCTTGCGGAGATCCAGACGCCGGTCGCGCCGATGGTCATCGCGGTCGCTCCTTTCGATGGGCGGTTGTCATGATGCCGGGCGGTCCTTGGGAGAGCTGCCGCCTCCCCAGTGCCACCATCGCGGACGAGCGTTGAAGGCGGCGCCCACCACCAGCAGCCATGCGATGCCGGCCAGGAGACCGCCGACGACGTCGGTGAGGTAGTGGTAGCCGAGGTAGATGCGGCTCACGCCGACCGCCAGCGCGAGCACGATCGCGCCGATCAGCGCCGCCACGCCGATCTTTCGCCCGAACACCGACCAGACGATCAGGGCAAGCGCGACATAGAAGATGATCGCGTTCATCGTGTGGCCGCTCGGGAAGCTGTAGTCGGGCAGCGCCTGGGCCCAAGGGAGCTTCGGTCGTGGGCGCTCGAACCAGAGTTTCATGACGCCCTGGAGCAGGAGGCTGCCGCCGCTCGCGACCCCGACGAAGAGGACGCCGCCGTAGCGCCGTTTCCAGGTCAGCCAGGCAACGACGACGGCGAGGATCGGCCCGATCACCGGGACCGTCCCGACGGCCGTCAGCGTGTTCATGGTTGCGTCCAGGCCGGGTGAGGCGATGCCGTGGAGGAAGGGGGTCGCCCACGTGTCGAGCGCGAAGACTTCCTGTGTTCGGACGCCCTCGGCCACGACGCCCAGAACGCCCAGGCTCGCGATCAAGCCGGCGAAGCCCACGACCACCGTGATCGTCGCGAGGGCGGCCGGAGGGACCTCCGGCGCGGACACGGCGGGGCCGACGGCATCGACCCGGGCCAGCGGCCCGCCTTCGGTGGCCGGGCCGGCTTCGCTCTTCGGGCCGGCGGCGCTCACGGGCGCGCCGTCACCCGGTTGACGGCGAGGGCTGGCGCGACACGCTCGATCCGTGATTCGCCGGCTTGCCCTCCCGGGGGTGAGCGGCGGTTTGGTCCGCCCAGGCACCCGGCCTCGTCAACCATGCGTACAGGCTCAGGGCGCCGATGCCGCCCAGCGCTCCCCCGAGGACGTCGCTTGGGTAGTGCGCATTGAGGGCCATGCGGGCGAGCCCCACGAAGATGACCCAGACGATCACGACCACGGTGAAGGCAACCCTCCCGGCCAGCGGCCGGGAGCTCCGCCAGCCCCTGATCGTGATGATGCCCAGGATGGTCAACGCCTCGAGCACATGACCGGACGGATAGCTGTACACGACGCCGGGGACCCCGGGGTCGGTGCCGGATGGGCGAGGCCGAGCGACGAGCTCCTTGATCCCTTCGCTGCCCAGCGTGACCGCGGCGAGCATGATGAGCACGAGGAAGGCCTCCCGGCGCCGATGGGTGGCGACGAGCCAGACCACCATCCCGAGGCCGATCACGACCAGCGGGATGTTCGCCGACTCGGACAGGCCGCGCCAGACATCGGGCAGGCCATCGAGCGTGCGTGCGAACGCGAGGATCGGCGGATCGAACGGCATGGCGATCCTGCCCGCCACGGCAAGGGTCAGCAGGACGAAGGCGACGAGACTGAGGAGCGCGATCGCGAGCGTGCGGGCGTTCGCGCCTCGATCGCTCGACCGATCCACGGCGCCGGCGCCGCCGGATCCGGGCGCCACGGGCCCGGTCATCGTCGTGACCCGGCGACTGGAGCGGCCAGCGGGTCGGCCCTGACGCCAGATTGCCGACGACCGTCCGAGCGAACGGTCCCGCGGGCCGAGCCCGCGGCGGCATCAACGACATCCGGGCCGGGGACCGGTCCGGGAGCAACAGGCCCGTGACGACGGCCGGCAAGCAGGTCACGCTCGACCTGCAACCGGAGACGGAACAGGATGTCCCATTCGTCGGTCGGGACCGCCAGGGCCATCAGCCGGTCATCGATCGCCGCGAAGCGGGCGCTGGCATCCGCAGCGAGTCTGCCGCCGGTCGCGCCGCCGGTGATGCCCAGGCGCGCGAGCTCGTCCTCGATCTCCTGGCCCTCGGCGCTCATCGTCAGGTGGGCGGAGCTCCACGTCAGCCGGCTCAGGATGGCCGCACGTGCCCGCGTCCGTTCGGCAGCCGCGCCGGAGATCGCGACATCGGACGGGTAGACCCCGACATTGAGGTCCGGTGCGCTCAGGGTGATCAGCCGGTCCGGCCGGAGCTGGCGGACGTTGCTGCCGGCAACGCGGGTGAGAAGCTGGGCGGGCAGGGTCAGGACCCAGGGTGCATCCTCGGCCGTCGCCGCGAATCCCACCTCGACCAGGGCATCGCGGAGGTCGGCCACCAGTCGGTCGTAGCCGCCGGGCTTGACCACGATCGGGACGTGGACGTCGGCCCAACCGTGCCGCTTGCTGCGGACCTTCCGCGCGATCCCGACGCCGGCCAGAAAGACCAGGAGGCCGCCGACCAGGGGCGCGAGGAGGTAGCCCCGGGCGATCTCCACGAGGATCGCGGCGCCATGGGGGCGCTCGCCCTGGCTCGGGACGAGGGCGCCCGCGAGGCCGACCCCCAGCGGCACCAGGATCACGCCGAGAAGCAGGACCACCGCGAGCCAGGCCTGGTCGACGAACGGCGGGTGGGGCGTGGCCGCGAGCAACGTGGAGCTGACGATGGGCAGGACGAGCGCGAGCAGGAGCACGAGCCAGAGGAACGAGCCCGCCATCATCAGCACGAGGAAGACCTGGTGCGATCGTGGCACGCGTCCGAACAGCAGGCTGCTGGCCCAGCCCAGCGCGCTCGTCAGGAGGTCGCCGGCAAATCGGCCCGCAAACCCGAAGACGGACACGAGGATGGTCATGCTCGAGCCTCGAGCGGCCCATGTCTCGTCATCCATGACCTCCTACCGTCCCACGCCGAGCGGCGCCATGCGCGGGCCGAGAAGCCAGTCTGGTCTGGCGACGGCGCGGCGTCATGACGGCCTGTCATGTCGGGCGGGCGACGGCCCGTATCCTGTCGGCATGAAACCGAAGAGCGAGATTCGGCAATGACCCGAGCATTCCTCATCGCGCGCCAGCGCAAGGGCGGCAAGGTGCGGACGGTCGTGGGCGAGGTCCGACATGCGCTCCAGGCCGCCAGCTGGAAGGTCGACTGGGTGATCGTCACGCGGAAGCGTGACCTCACCAGGAAGACGGCCCGCGCCGTCAAGGAGGGCTGCGACGTCGTCGTGATCGTCGGCGGCGACGGCGCGGTCCTCCAGATCGCGCCGTCGCTCGCCAGGACGAAGGTCGCCCTCGGGATCATCCCGACCGGGACCGGCAACCAGCTCGCCGGCAACCTCCACATCCCGCCCGATGCCGGCGACGCGGCCCGCATGATCGTGAGCGGGAGACGTCGGCAGATCGACCTTGGGCGGGTCTCCATCGACGGCGCGAAGTACGACTTCTCGGTGGCGTGCGGGATCGGGTTCGACGCCGACGTCATGAACAAGACCGGCCCCGGCCAGAAGCGTCGGTTGGGACGGTTCGCCTACCTTGCGAACGTCGTCTCCCAGGCCGGCGAGATCTCCAACGTCCCCCACGAGATCACGCTCGACGGCGTTCGCACGAAGACCGATGCCGCGCAGGTCTTCATCGCGAACTTCGGCTGGATGCTGGCCGGGATGGAGCCGGTGCGCCCGATCGCTCCGGACGACGGGCTGCTCGACGTGATCGTCGTGCGGGCTTCCGGGCGCCTGCGCGGCGTCCTGGGCGGCTGGGAGGCGCTGCGACAGAAGGATCTCGGCGAGAGCCGGGAGGGCCACGTCCTCCGGGCCCAGGCCCGAAAGGTTCGCATCGCCACGAAGCCCCGAAGGCTCGTGGAGGTCGATGGCTCCGTGGTCGGGCGGACGCCGATCGTCGTCTCGGTCATGCCCTCGGCATTGACCGTGATCGTGCCGGCGGACTGACCGCCGCTCGGGACGAACGAGTCGGACCATGACTGACGCAGCGCCGACGGAGGCGGGAAGGCCGACTCGTCCCGAGCGCGGGCTGCGCTTCTCGAGCGACCAGGAGCCCGGCATCCGACGGCATCGCGCCGGCCGGGGGTTCCACTACCTGGCAGCCGACGGCCGCCCCATCCACGATCCGAAGACGCTCGCCCGGATCCGCGCCCTCGCGGTCCCGCCCGCCTGGGAGGAGGTATGGATCTGCCCTGACGACCTCGGCCACGTGCAGGCCGTTGGACGCGACGCTCGAGGACGCAAGCAGTACCGGTACCACGCGCAATGGCGGGCTGACCACGATTCGTCGAAGTACGCCCGCCTGGCCACCTTCGGTCGGGCGTTGCCCGCCATCCGGCGCCGCGTCGCGCGCGACATCAGTCAACCCGGCTTGCCGAAGGAGAAGGTGCTGGCGACCGTCGTCGAGCTGCTCGAGGTCACGAACCTGCGGATCGGGAACGACGAGTACGCGCGGACCAACCGATCGTTCGGCCTGACGACACTGCGCAACCGGCACGCCACGATCGCCGGCACGAGCCTGCGGTTCCGGTTCCGGGGCAAGGGGGGTCGCATTCACGAAGTTGGGGTCCGAGACCGGCGCCTTGCGCGGATCGTGACCGCGTGCCAGGACCTGCCGGGCCAGGAGCTGTTCCAGTACCTCGACGAGCAGGGCGAGCCCCTGCCGATCGGGTCGACCGACGTCAACGAGTACCTGCGGATCGCCGCGCGAGGGGAGATCAGCGCGAAGGACTTCCGGACGTGGGCTGGGACGCTGCTCGCCTTCCGGGCCCTCCGTTCGTCCGTCGAGCCACCGGGCCCTGCGGCGCGTCGATCGGTTGGCCGTGCGACGGAGCTCGTCGCGGAAGCGCTCGGGAACACGCCGGCCGTGAGCCGGCAGAGCTACATCGCACCGGTCGTGATCGACGCTTATGTCGCCGGGGAGCTGCGCCGAGGTCGCACGCCAAGCGGCGTACGTCGACCCGGGCGCGCGCCCGACAGGCATGAGGAGCTGGCGCTGATCCACCTGATCGAGGCGGCGTCTCGATCGAGGAGATGAGGCATCAGGCGCGCATGCGCCCGGACGAGCAGCTCCCGCCCCGCGACGCCGCCGCGAGGTGGCGGGCAGCCCCCCGCGGCACGTGACGATGGCTCAAATGCGAATTAGATGACCTTGAGCAACCAGAGGATCACGAGCACGATGATGATCACGCCGACGATCCCGATGCCGCCATTTCGGTTCATGGTGTTCTCCTTCTCAACTGCCTGGGCTGGCCGGTCCGGGCGTGCGGGCACACAGCTCGCACGCGCCGGCGGACTACATCGGGCGTTCGGGCGTCACGTTCGGATTTCCCTGTGGGCCCTCGGGCTGCCGGCCCGCCCGGCGGACGTCGTCCCCCAGGTTCCCGAGCTTCTCGCCTGCCTCGTCCCCGGCGTTCCCGACCTGATCCTTGACGTCGGTGCCGTCGATGCCGCGCGCGGTCTTCTTGAGATCGGTCTTGACCGTGCGATACGTTCGCTTGACCTGGTCCATCAAACCAGCTCCTTCCAGTTCGTCGCGGAGGTTATGGGCGCTGCACTTCGTGGGTGACGACCGTGGTCGTGTCCTTCGCCTTCTGGTCGACTGCGCCGCCCGTGGCGCCGGCGGCCGCGCCGATCGCGCCGCCGACGACGGCTCCGACGGGCCCGCCGACGATTCCGCCGGCGACCGCGCCTGCAGCACCGCCCAGAAAGGCGCCACCGGCCTCTTCGTCGCCATGGGGAACGCCCGGCTCGTCGTCCTTGCGGAGCGTCTCGCGTCGCTCGGCTCCGTCGGTGGTGACGGTCTCGGTCTCGATGATGCGCTCGGTCATGGCTGGATCTCCTGGCGTGGGTGCGAGCCGGTAACGCCGACCGACAACCCCAGTCTGCTGTCGCAGGCCCGCCGCGTCATGACGAGCCTTCATCTCGGCGACGCTGCGCAGCCCGGGATCTCGAGCCGGCCGATGGCGGTCGGCGGCACGCTGCGCTCCGCGGGCGCGTCCGGCGAAGTGGCGCTGCCGGGGCCGCGGCGATCCCCTGGGCTACTCCGTTGCCTTCTTGTGGTCAGCCGCCTCGCGCTCGAGGACTGCAAGGCGGGTGTAGTAATCCGGGAATTCCGTCAGGTGGGCCAGCGCGATCTTGCCGGTCACGATCCGATCGTCCCCGCTCACGTCGGTCGCCGGATCGCGCGGGCCATGCTCGAGCTCGACGCCGAGCCCCATCCGGAACTGCTCGAGATCGCACCCCAGCGCTTTGAAGTCGATGCCGAGCTCCGTCGCGATGGCGCGCGCCTGATCCTTGGTGAAATACCGCTTGGCGGCAAGGTCAGCGGTTCCCATTGCCATCTCCTTCGGGTGAGACTGTCGGTCGAGAGGGAGTGGTGCGGCCGGGAGTCGACGGATGGGTTACATACGCCGCGACCGCCCCGGGTCCCCAAGGCATGGAACGTGGCGCCATCATGTCGTCACGACCCTGCCGCGTCATGAAGGTCCGTCATCTGCCAGTCATCACGGCGATAGATCGCTGGCCGCCGCTGATCGACCACCTCCGGGCGCTACCCGAAGATCGAGGTCACGATGAGGCCAATGGCGGCGACGCTCATGACGATCGTGGTTACCCAGCCAACGACGTTGAGCAGCCGGCCGTTGGTCCGCTCGCCCATCGCCGCGCGGCTGTTCGAGACGAGCATCACGAGGACGAGCAGCGGTGCCGCGACCAGGCCGTTGAGCACCGCGCACAGGACGAGGGCGGTGATCGGGTTGATCCCGAGGAAGTTGATGGCCATCCCGATGAGCGTGGCCGCGATGATGACCAGGTAGAACTGCGGCGCCCGGGTGATCTTGTGATCGAGCCCCGATCGCCAGCCGAACGCCTCGGTCACGCCGTACGCCGCCGAGCCGGTCAGGACCGGCACCGCCAGCACGCCGGAGCCGATCAGCCCGATGGCGAACAGGAACACGGACGCGTCACCGGCCAGCGGACGCAGGGCCTGGGCCGCGTCGGTGGCCGATGCGACATCCGTCTTGCCCGCCACGAACAGGGTGGCGCCGGTGGCCAGGATGATGAAGTAGGCAACGATCTCCGAGAAGACCATCCCCGCGATCGTGTCCCACAGGGCGTACTTCAGCTCGAAGCGCGACGCCCCCTGGCGCTGCCGGAGGTGGCGCCGCCCCATGCTGATCTGCTCCTCCACTTCCTGGCTGGCCTGCCAGAAGAAGAGGTACGGCGAGATGGTCGTGCCGAGGAGGGCGACGAGGATGCCGATGTAGGCCGGATCCAGCCTGATCGTCGGGATCAGGGATCCAACCAGGACCTTCACGATCTCGGGCTTCGCGAAGAGGGCTGCGCCGATGTACGCGAGCAGGGCCAGGGCGAGCCACTTGAAGACCTTCTCGATCAGGCGATACCCGCCGAAGACCTGCAGCCCGATGATCCCCAGGCTGACCGGCACGATGAAGACGATCGCGGGGATCGGTACCAGCAGGTTGATCGCCGCCGCTATCGCACCGATGTCCGCCCCCGCGTTCAACGTGTTCGCGATGACGAGGGCGATGACGGCCGGATAGAGAACGCGTGGGTAGTGCTCGCGCAGGACGCCCGCCAGGCCCTTTCCGGTCACCAGGCCGATCTTGGCGCACATGTACTGGACGGCCGTCTGCATCGGCAGCATCGCGAGCGTCGTCCAGAGCGTGGTGAAGCCGTACTGGGCGCCGGCCTGCGCGTATGTCCCGATGCCCGAGGGATCGTCGTCTGACGCGCCGGTGATGAGGCCGGGCCCAAGCGCCTTGCCGAGCCGCTTCAGCGAGTTTTTCTCAGCCCGCAGCTCGGCCGCCTTGGGGTCCACGGGCCGGCCGGGATCCACCCGCGGCCCGTCGGGCCCGGTCGGCACGCCGGATTCGGTTGCCGGATTCGTGTCGGTCACGCCGTCACCCCCTCCGCTCGCCCTGCAGCTGCTCCCGCCACGCCACCAGCTGACGATAGAGGGCGGGCGCCCCGACCGGCGGATCGTCGGCCAGCTGGAGCGACGCGGGGCACAGGATGAACGGCTCGGTCTGCCGCCCACCCAGGCCACCGTGCGAGCCGACGAGCTCCTCGAAGCCGGTGACCTCGCTGGTGACGGCGTCCACCGAACCGAGAAGGATCAGATCGCCGGCAGTCTTGAAGCCCGCAAGGCGACGCAGCGCCTCGCCGGCCCTGGGCCCGTACTCGGCCAGCAGGTCGCTCCCGTCGGGCGGCGTCGCGTCCAGGTCATGCCGGCCGTCCGTGCCGAGCACGAGCGTGTGGCCTTCCGCCGACCTGCCGATCACGGCTCCGATCCCCGGATGGCGCGCGAGGGCCCCGATCAGGCCCGGGTGGCGCCGCTCGATCGCGTCGCTCGTCATCCGGCCGGGGTCGCCCGTGAAATAGATATGGGCCAGGTTCCCGGACGAGGCCACCACGACATCAGGAGGCGGGGCGGCGTCCTCGCTCGCGGCCTTGCCCCCCGTGCGTCGCAGCGCGCTCGGCATGTGGCGCGCCACCAGCGGGCCGATGCCGGAGCCCCGGCCGAACTCGGCCGCAATTCGTCGGCCGAAGCCGGCGGACTCGACCGAGTCGGTCGTGCCGACAACAACCATCTCGCGCGGCAGCTGCTCGGCGATGACCGCCTCGAGCGACTGGCCGTAGCGTTGCTGGAACGGGGCGCCCAGGCACTGGCCATGGTCGGAGAGCACCACCATCCGGTAGGGCCGGCCGGTGAACCGCGCCGCTTTGAGGAGCGATCCGATGGCGCGATCGATGCCCTCGAGCGCGTCGATCGCCTCCGGGCGTTCCGGACCGCAGTGGTGCGAGATCGCGTCGTACCCCGTGTAGTCCACGTAGATCGCGGGTGCGCCGCCGTACATCTCCTCGATGACGAGGGCGGTGGAGACGGTGCGCAGCGCGATGTTGGTGGCCGCGCGTTCGATGGCGAAGTGAAGGTCGCGGTGCATCCGTGGTTCGACCGCCCAGCCGCGCTGGCGCTCGGCCTGGTAGAGCTCCTTGACGACCTCGCCGGCCATCAGGACCAGCAGCCGGATGTAGTTGACGGTGGTCACGAAGAAGCCTCGCAGGCGTCGCGCGTCGTCGGAGGGCGCCTTCCTGTCGATCGTCGCCATCGTCAGGTAGCTCCGCGGAGCATCGCCCGTCACGAGGTTGCCGATGCCCGCCCCATCGTTGGCGAGCAGGCCCCGGCCATCGCTGATGCGGTCGACGATCTCGGCCGCGTCCTCCGGATGGTTGGCCACCAGCAGCTTCCCGGTCGCCTTCTCGTACCAGCGGAAGCCGGCGATCCCGTCGTTGTTGCCGTGCAGGATGCCGCCCTGGCTGGCGGGTGTCGTGGGCGGCAGCATGGCGATCCACGGGTGGAGCGTCGCCTCGCCGCTGCGCACCATCCGGCCGAGGACCGGAACCCGCCCGGCGCGGATCGCCTCGCGCAGCACGGGCAGGCTCAGCCCGTCGATCTGGACCACCAGGAGTCCCGCCTGCGCCTCCTTCGGGTGTCGGAACTCCCGCGCCACGAGGCGCCTGACGAGCACACTGTAGTAGGAGTCGTCGTCGCTCACCGCCACGAGCTCCGCGAAGAGGCTGTTGAGCACGGTCAGGAAGATGGCCCCCCAGACGGCCGCCGCGGTGTCGCCGACGTGGATCCCCGGCAGCAGGCGTCCGAGGGCGATGATCGCCGCGAACTGGGCGACCACGCCCAGGAGCTGGGCGATGAAGATCGGCCAGCCGACCAGCAACCCGTGCAGCACCACCGCAAGCGTGCTGTCGAGGGCCAGGAGGATCAGGCCGGCCAGCAGCAAGGGCGCGAGCCCGTCGACCTGCAGGCCCGGAACGACGCCAGCCGTGATCGCGAGCGCCAGGCAGGCACCCAGGAAGGAGAGGATCGCGCGGCGCAGGATCGCCAGGCGCGTCGGCCTCCACTCCCACATCAGGCGCGTCTGGAGCCGGTAGAAGGCGATCCAGCCGTGAGCGGTCGGCGCGGCGTCTCTGCCGGGCTCGGGCGTCACCGGCCGGCGCCCGCGTTGAGTGCCATCGACTGGCCCGGCTGCAGGATGCGAACGTCGACGCGGACAGCGCGCGCCGCGACGGCATCGTGGAACGCCTCACCCGGCCCCTCGAACCGGCGTCGCGCGAGGCGGCGGAGCCCGACGGGGAACAGGGTGCCCCAGTGGATCGGGACCGCGATACCGGGCTGGATTCGTGCCGCCGCTTCGGCCGCCCGCACCGGGTCGAGGTGGCCGCGTCCCAGCGTCGGGCCCCAGCCGCCAACGGGCAGCAGCGCCACGTCCACCCGCTCCGCCAGGTCGCTCATGGCCGGGAACAGGTCGGTGTCGCCGGCGAAGTAGACGCGGGTCGAGCCGGTGACGAGCACGCCGAGCGCACCCTCGGCGGTGGTGAAGAGCGAGCGCCGACGACCGTGCTCGGCGTGGACCGCTTCGAGCGTGAGATCGCCGAGTCGGATCCGGTCGCCGACCCGCATCTCGTGGACGGGGCCGCGCGCGACTGCGCCCACGACCCGCCCGAGGCCGACGGGCACGAAGAGCGTCGGCCGGCCGGGAAGCGCCCGCAGGGATGCGAGATCAAGGTGGTCGAGGTGGCCGTGGCTGATAAAGACGGCCGAAAGCCCCTCGATCTCACCGGGGAGCACCGCCGGCACGTGCCGGCGGATCGCCCAGGCGACGAGGTGCCCGAGCAACGGATCGGTCAGCAGGCGGACGCCATCGAGGTCGATGAGGACGGTCGAGTGACCCAGGAACGTCAGCCGGTTGGCCACGTCGCCTCCCGATGGGCGCGGTGAGCAGCCGCGACGTCCGTGCTCGCCTCGAGCTCAGCCGACGCTCGCCCACTGGGCGCTGAGCACCGCAGGGAGGAGGACGAGGATGAGCAGCAGCGCGATCGTGATGAGGACCACGTTCCGCAGCGTCGTCAATGCGACGCGCCGGAGCCCGGGCCGCGTCAGCCCGGACCACCATTCACCGATCGACCCCGCCGCAACCGACGGAGCGCCCGGTCGTGACACCAGGGGGTGATCCTGGACCTCGGTGCGACTCGTCGCGGCCGAGCCGCCGACGGATGTCCGCCGGTTCGTCATCCCGCGCGGTGAGACGCGGCGCTCGATGTCTGCGGGCGGGACGGGCTGGATCAGGACTTCAGTGGTCATGTCAGGCCCCCGGCGGGGTCACGCCGATGACCAGCGTGACGACCAGGAGGATTACCAGGATGCCGAGGAGCAGGCCGACCGCCTCGAGGCTGTCTCGCCGGTCCTCCTGCCGGCCGGTCTCGATCGTGGCAACGACGGCCGGTTCTCGCCCGGGGAGGGTGGCTTCGACGGTCATCTCCTGGTTCCCCTGTCAGCCCACGGCTCGATGGGGTCGCTTCAGCGGGGTGACGTCGGCCTGGCCCACCGGAACGGCCGGGCGCGCAAGCGCGGCCGCCCCCATTGCCAGGGCCGGGGCGACCCCGGCTGCGATGATCACGCGCGGCGCGCCGGCGAGGAACAGCCCGGCGCCGAGGCCGACCGAGCCTGCCGCCAGCCAGCGAAGGGTGGAATCCGGCAGAGTCTGCAGCGCGCTCGTCGCGCCGTTCGCGCCGACCCGCGTCGCCCGGACCGTCCCGGGCAGGCGATCGAGGAGCACGCCGGCGCCGGCGCGGGCCGCCGAGGCAGCGCCGGCGATGTGGCGCCTGGCGCCCGCACCACGATCCGGACGGGGTGGAACCGGCGTCCGGGCGCGATCCGCGCGGCGCCCGGACCCTTTCTTCTTCATCGCGCGCTCCTGGCCTGGTCCCGGCTCAGCGGCGGAGGAGGCCACGCGAACCGGTCGCGAGGTGCACGACGAAGATGACCAGGATCGCCCCGAGGGTCGCGATCACGACGCTCTCGATGTTGATGCCGCTGACATCGCCCTTGTGGAAGATGGACTCGGCCAGGAAGCCGCCCACCAGGGCGCCGACGATCCCGAGGACGACCATCATGAGCAGGCCTTCGCGCGCCCGCATGACCTGGCTGGCCAGGAAGCCGGCGATCGCGCCGACGACGATCCAGGCGATGAAGCTCACTGCATGTGTTCCTTCCGGTTGCGCGGCCATCTCGGCCGACGCAGTTCGCGGACAGGGCCCCGCCCGACTGGGAACCGCCGTGCGGTCAGGTTGTGGGGTGCGTGGTTGGTCAGGCCGGCTCGCGCCGGAAGATGCCCACGGCCCAGAGCACGATCAGCTCGAGGATCGTCCAGCCGACGAAGGCGACGACGGCCGCGACATCGAGCGTCGATCCGCCCGCGGTCAGGGCATTCGAGTTGAGGATCCCCTCGAACGGGGCGACGAAGATCTTGCTGATGTCCAGGATTCCCGAGACCAGCGCGTTGCCGGTGCGGGCATCGAGGAGGAGCAGGACGATCCGCAGCCCGATGACGATCTGGATGAGCCCGAACACGAGGACGATGATCCGGCGCGCCATCTCGGAGTTACCGGGGCCC
>Ga0209638_1001811_pt1 | contig 13358 bp, 8 predicted proteins | sample BarGraNGADG00211_FD_184490 | JGI IMG/M metagenome (GOLD analysis project Ga0209638, IMG submission 184490) | Arctic peat soil microbial communities from Barrow, Alaska - Barrow Graham LP Ref core NGADG0002-211 (SPAdes) (version 2) | ecosystem: Environmental > Terrestrial > Soil > Wetlands > Peat... | reverse complement strand
GCTGGCCTGTGGATCGTCGCGCCGATGGCCGTGGCATATGGTGAGCTCCAGCGGTGGCTCGGACGGGCCAGCGCGCTTGTTATCGGGGTGCTTGGCCATGTCGGCGCGACTCTGTTCGTTGCGACGATGGAGATCTCCTCCCCGGCCAACGGGCGGGTCGGGTTCAGCGTCGCGGTCAGTCCCGACGTCGGTGTCAGCTACGGGCTTGCCGCTGTGGCCGGGGTCCTGGTCCTCCGGGTGGCCGATACCTGGCGGAGACGGTACGTCATCGCCAGCCTGGTCGTCGTCGTCGGTCAGCTCCTCATCCTGCGGAACTTCACCGGGCTCGGTCACCTCACTGCCTGGCTGATCGGCCTCGCCGTCGCCATCCCCCTCAGTCGTGCTACCCGCCCTCAGCAGCAGGTCGAACCTGGGACGGTTCCACAAGGAGACGCTCACTGAGCTCTTGCCCGCGCACCGGGTCGCCAACCTGAGATTGGGTCTGCCTGTCCTGATCCCACCACTGGAGGACCCGAAGGGCCCGTAGTGTTGTCCAACGGCTGGGCCCGGCCGGGTTCCATGCGGATCCAGGTCTTACCGCGGTGAGCGGCGTACGCCGGCCATCTCCCATCGACACGGCGTGCACGACGGATGACGTCTACGGCATCGCCCAACCGCGGATCTGTGGCCGCGCCCGCCGCTCGAAAGTGGTCGAGTCCGCGGAGCACGTCGAAATGCCACTGGGGTGGGAACGGGAAGGCGGTGAACGCCGCGTTCACCACCTCACCGGTGCGATGCGAGCGGTACAGCCTGTGATCGAGGAAGAACGTGCGGCCACTGTCCATGCTGCCCGACACCCGGATCCTGCCGCCAGACTTCTGGTACTGCAGCAGCGCATCCAGAGCCGAGATGGAGGTGTTGAACGAGCCATGTCGTGATCCCGAGCGGATCGACTCGCAGTTCCACCCCCCGTCGGCTAGTTGCTGGTCACACAGCCATTGGACTGCGGGATCGAGCCGATCGTCGTCGAGACCGAATGACGACGCCACCAAGATGAGCATGGCTGTGATGCATGTCTCCGCCTGGCGAATGCTCTTGGCGAGGGTGAGGCCACCGTTGAAGAACCGGGCTCCGTCCCATACCTGCCGGCAACCGGCGATTGCCCGAGGCTCACCTCGTGGCAGACCCAGCCAGTGCAGCAGGAGCAGAGTGTACGTCGTGGAGGTCCACTTCGGGCTGTAGAGACCATCGGCCCACCGTCCGTCGGCGGACTGAGCGGCGAGCAGCCGCGCCCCCCAGCCTTGAACGACAACGCGAGCTCGTTCGGCGTCGATCTCGTCTTGGGCAGCACCCACGAGATCAGCAAGCACCTGCCACCTGATCGATGGGTCGCCCTGCAGGAGCCACGTCAGGACGGCCCCGTCCTTCCCGTCGGACCGGGACTTCGATGCACCGCGGTCCGCAAGGCTCATGGCGTCATCGTCGCAAGGAGCCGCAGGTCTATCAACAGAGGAGGGCACAGCTGAGAGTGTGGGCATCATCGCGGGCGACGTGACGGGGCTGCAAAATCAGCGCTGATGCCCCTTGCGTCAGGGCCAGCCGTCGCACACCCACCTGGGCCAGCCCAAGATCTTGGAGGGCAGACACCTGACCTGGCCCAGACGCCACGACGAGGCCGTGGACTCGGCACGGACACGCCGCGGTTGCGCCCCGCACGTGCCACCGCCGGCTCAAAGATTCGCGAACAGGTCAGAGCGCGTCACAGCTGAGGCTGAGCGACCAGCCAGTGTCCCTTGGGCCGGCACGAGGTCTAACGTCCAGAACGAGGGTCCCGCCCGGTTCGACCAGTGACAGGGGAGATCATGGATCACAAGTCTGGACGGTTCCATTTCGATGGTGGGGCAGCCAGCTACCTGGGCACCGGGATCCTCGCTGACCTCATCACCATCTGCACGTTCGGGATCGGCTTTCCGTTCGCACTGGTGCTGTTCGAGCGCTGGCGTGCCAAGCACACCTACGTTGACGGCCAGCGGCTGATGTTCACCGGCACAGGCCTGGGTCTGTCCGGTATGTTGATCAAGTGGTTGTTGCTCGTCATTGTCACGTTCGGCCTCTGCTGTTTCTGGGTCGTGCCGCGCATCCAGGCCTGGAAGGTCCAGCACACCGATTTCGACCCCACCTGGCAACCCAGGACCCTCAGCTGAATCCACGGGTCCACGGCCCAGCCATCCACGGTGCCCATCACAGCCTGCGCTGAAGTCTTCGCCTAGGCACCTCGAGCCGGCAGCTAAGCCGGCCCCAACCGGAAACTCGCGCATCGAGCCGCAGGTCATTCCAAGTAGCCACGCAGGACAGCAGAGCTGTCCGTGACGCCCACCAGAGTCGGTGCCAAAGTCGATCCCGGCCTGGGATGGTCCGGCGGGTCATCGCACCTCCACCTTCTCGGTGACCGCCCGTCAAGGAGCTCGACTGATAGATCGGCAACCTGGGGCCTCGGCATCCGCCCAGCCGCGGACATGCGCTCGGGCAACCACCGAGCATCCGAGCACAAGGGCGCAATGATCAGGGCCGGACCCCCCGTGGCGGCTTCCTCGTGGTGGACGTGAAGGGACTCGAACCCCTGACCTCTCGCGTGTGAGGCGAGCGCTCTAACCAGCTGAGCTACACGTCCGAACTGTGGTGCCTCGCGTACGGGCAGCGGACAGGAAGAATAGCCGCTCCCCTGGTTCCACCGCCAATCGGGCCGGCCCGGTGAGCACTGTCGGCCCACCCGCGTGCTCAGGCCTCAGTGCCGCAGGCCGGGTACCTTCTTGAGCCACTCCTGGACAAGGTCAGGGAAGTAGACCGGGACTCCGCTGATCAGCAGCAGCAACCAGAAGACTGCCGCAACTGTCGCGATGGTGATCAGGAGCACGAGCCCCCTCATCCACCAGGGCTGGCGGATGAGCCACCGTGTCCAGGCCTCGAGCGTGCCTCTGGCCAGTCGCAGCAGCCGCTGGGCCAGTTCGAACTCGGAGGCCCAGACCGCCAGGCCAATGAACACCACCAGCCAGCCGGGGCCTGGGAACGGCACCATGATCAGACCCACCGCGACGATCACCAGTCCGATGACGGCGACGACGAGGCGGTAGATCAGGCGGGAGGGCCGGTTCGAGCGGATCCTGCGGCGCCACCACCAGTCTTCGCCGGCGGCGTCCAGGGTGACTTTGCGGTCTTCACCGTCCCCGGGAGGCCCCCTTTTCATGGGTCGAGATGCTCGATGCAGTGGCGGGCGAAGATCTCGGCAGCACGAGCGGTCAGCGGACCCGGCGCTGTGATCGGCCGGTCGTCGACCGCGTGGACGGCCAGCACGTCCTTGGTCGAGGATGTGATGAACACCTCATCTGCCCGATCCAGGATGGGCATCGGCAGCGGCTGAGCCCGAACGGTGAGGCCCTCCTGCCGGCACCATTCGATGACCAGGTCGCGGGTCACTCCTGCCAACGGCCCGGATGCCAGGTCTGGGGTGAGGATCTCCCCGTCGACAATCACGAAGACGTTGGACCCGGTGCACTCGCACAGGTTGCCGGCCGTGTTTGCGAACACCGCCTCCACTCCCCCGCGCCTTTTGGCAAAGGCCAAGGCCACAACGTTCTCGGCGTACGACGTGGTCTTCAGGCCGGTCGTGGCGCCGCGTTCGTTCCGGGTCCACGGGACGACGACCAGCTTGGCCGTGTCAGGATTCGGCGCCTGCGGGGCTGCGGTGACAATGTAGGTCAGCGGTGACTCGCCGCGGTCGGATCCGAGTGGACCCGCGCCGGCCGTGACCGAGTAACGCAGTCGCCCGTAGACAATCGGCTCCCCTGCCAGTACGGACGTGATCCCGGCCGCGATGATGCCATGGTCTGCCGGGGGCAGACCGAGTCCGGCCATCGAACGGTCCAGCCGCTTCGCGTGCCGCGTCAGCGCGAACGGCACTCCGTCCAGGACCTTGCAGGTCTCGAAAACACCGTCGCCGACGGTCAGACCGTGGTCTAGCGCGGCGACCGAAGGAGCCGCGGGGTCTACCCGTTCACCGTTGACCCACACCCTCACCGCGCCGGCCCGCTTGCTCACGTACCCATGGTCCATACCCAGCTCGCTCACTGTCTCGCTCCCTTCAGACTCCCAGCCTTGCAGATGCCCGCTCGATCAGGCGAGCCTGAAAGGACCATGCCATGACCGGTCAGGCAACCGGGTCAGCCCCTCAGGGCAGCCAGGGCTTGCCGGCCAGCGGGGTGACCACCAGCGCGTGGGAGACCCAGGGGGCCTGCAGCACCAGACCGATGAGGGACACGACCACCACCAGGGTCGCCCGTTTGTGCGGGATCGTACCCGGCTGCGGGCTTCCGACCAGCAGTAGTGCCAACGGGAATGCGAGCAACAGGTATCGAAACATCCCGGTGTGCACACCCGCGACGAACAACAAGAAGATGGGGTAGATCGCGAACCAGGTCCGGACCTCGACGCCCCACGTCCGGGTCAGCGGGCTGAGCGCCAGCACCACGAGCAGGACGACCAGCAGACCAAGTCCGACCACCCCGATCCAGCCGATGTGCTCGTAGGCGTTGGTGAACCAGCCGAACCTGCCGACCGCCACGGCGTCGGAGACGTTCCCGCGACTGGCTCCGGTGACTTTGACCCCGCTGGTCAGCGCGGACGTGATCGTGGACCACAACGTGACCGAGGTGGCGGACACGACCGCCAGGACTGCCATCCAGACGGCCTCGGTCCGTCGGATCGGATCCTGACCTCGGTTGCGGAAGCGCAGGACGGCGTGGACGATCACGACGACGGCCAGCGGCGGGGTCACCAGCCGGGTCAGTGACAGCAGGACCACGACTGGCACGGCCCATGCATAGTGGCGCCGTGCGACCAGCAGCAGGACTGTGCACACAAGCAGCAACGAGATGCTCTCGGAGTACGCCGCCTGGAACAGCGGCGCCGCCACCGAGCAGCAGGTGAACAGGACTGCGGCGGTGGCCACGAACCAGCCGGCCGTACGCTCGATCAGAGCGAACATCACGACCATGGCCGCGGCGCCTGCCGCGAGGCTCACCACTGTGACGCACACGGCGAAGCTCAGACCGGTCATGGCCATCATCGCGCCCACGACGGTGGGGAACAGCGGCGAGAAGGCGTAAGCCCACAGAGCGTCCTTGGCACCGGGGGCCCCGGGCGCAGGCAGGTGGTACCCGAGCGTGGCGATGCGCTCGTACCACTGACCGTCCCAGTTGGTAATCAGGCCCAGATAGCCGGGCGAGGCTGGGTGCGCCGTGAACTGGTAGATGCCCGGGTGATGGGGTGAGGGAAGGGCTACCTGCTGACGAGCTGCCCAGGTGATGACCACGAAGTCATAGAGCCGGGTCAGGGTGAAGATAGCCACCGGCAGCCAGATCGACAGCGGCACCCTGGCCCGTCCCATGCGCAGCGTCGCCGGCGCAGGGCTCTGCGCTGGTCCCGCTGTCGCCGCCATCGCACTCCCCGTGACCGTCATCTGGTGAACTCACTGCACGTCTCGCGACACTGCGTCCGCTGTGCAGGATGCTATCTGGGTTGGTCAGTCCGTTACGGTGATCCGGGCGCAGGAGCCACCGGCGGCGTCCGGCCCGACCGTGACCAGGGCTTCGCCAGGATCGATCCGCCGGGTCATCGTGCGGTCGTAGTAGGCGAGCTGCTCCGGGGTGATCGTGAAGGTTGCCGTGCCGACCGCACCCGCATCGAGCACGAGGCTGACCCAGTCCGCGAGCTCGACCAGCGGCCGCGTCACATCGGCAACGATGTCGCGCAGGTACAGCTGCACGACCTCGCGCCCTGGGCGTTCTCCCGAGTTGGTGACATCGATGCTTACCTGGATGGAGCCGCCATGCAGCGCCATCTCGGTGGCCGACAGCCGCAGTGGCCCATAGCTGAACGTCGTGTAGGTCAGACCGGATCCGAACGGCAGACGCGGCACCACTAAGGCATCGAGGTAGCGACCCGCCGCCGGATCGCGCGCCGCATCGATGGGCCGGCCGGTGGGGCGAGCCAGCGAGCTTGACGGGAGGTGGCCGACGCTGCGCGGAAACGTCATCGGCAGGCGCCCACCGGGTGAACGCTCACCGAAGAGGGTCTCCATCAGCGCCGGCCCTGCCTCGAGGCCCGGGTGCCAGGCGACGAGCACAGCGTCGGCGAAGTCCAGCACCTCGCCCAGGTCCAGAGGCCTGCCAGTGAACACGACCACGACCAGCGGTTTGCCCAGGGCGGCTATCGCGTGCAGGACCTCGAGCTGACCGGCGGGCAGCCCGAGGTCGGCCACAGAGTGGGCCTCCCCCGATCGCGACGGGTGCTCGCCGACGAGGGCGACGGTGATGTCGGCCTGGCGGGCCAGGTGCATCGTCTGGTCGCTGAAGCGCCCGTCGTCGATGACGGCTTCGCCGCGCAGAAGTGTCTGGATGGCCGAGGCAGGGCTGGCGACCTCCTCGCCTCGGCCGTCCAGGGTCCAGGTGCCCAGAAGAGCCTCTCCCTCCTGGGCGAACGGCCCGGTCAGCAGGACGCGGCCCGTATCCGGAGCCAGCGGCAGGGTGCCCTTGTTGGTGAGCAGCACGAATGACGCGGCGGCCGCCTCCCGAGCCAGGAGCCGGGACTGCGGCCAGGGCTGCGGTGCTGAGGTGGTCGCCGCCACGTAGGGATGCTCGAAAAGGCCATGTCTTATCTTGAGGCGGATCACACGCCGTGCGGCGTCATCGACCACGGCTAGCGGCACCTGGCCGGATTCGACCAGCTCAGCCAGGTGTGCCGCGTACGCGCCGGAGACCATGTCGATGTCCACCCCGGCTGCGATCGCCTGGGCAGCGGCATCCCTCAGATCGGTGGCAACGCCCTGGGCGACCAGCTGGCCGACACCGTCCCAGTCCGCAACGACGACACCATCGAAGCCCCACTCGCCCTTGAGCACATCCCGCAGCAGTCGACGATGGGCATGCATGGGAACGCCATCGACGTCTGTGAAAGCGGCCATGACGGTGGCACAACCCGCCCGAACGGCATCCAGGAACGGCCGCAGATGAACGTTGCGCAGGGTGTTCTCACCGACCTGCACGGTCTCGTAGTCCCGGCCACCCCCGACCAGCCCGTAGCCGACGAAATGCTTTGCGCAGGCCGCCACTGTGCCCGGGCCGCCCAGGACTTCGCCCTGGAAACCGCGCACCATCGCTGCCCCAAGCCGGCCGGCCAGGACCGGAGCCTCGCCGAGCGATTCGGCCACCCGGCCCCATCGGGGTTCCTCGGAGATATCCAGCATCGGGGCGAACGTCCAGGTGACCCCCTCTGCGCTCGCCTCGGTTGCGGCGAGCCGGGCCGCACGGCGTACGAGGTCCTCATCCCATGTGGCGGCAAGCCCGAGTGGGATCGGGAAGACGGTCCGATGGCCGTGGATGACGTCCCGTCCGAAAAGCAGCGGGATTCCCAGACGTGACTCCTGGACGGCTATCCGCTGTGCCGCGTTGACCGCGGAGGCACGAACGCCCTCGTCGCGTTCGTTTCCCGCTGTGGCCCCGCTGGCCATCAGACTCGAACCGATCCCACCGCTGGCGATGAGCTCCCGGTCCGAGCCGGGATCCAGATTGTGGATCTGGTGGGTCTGCCCGACCTTTTCGGCCAAGGTCATCTCGGCCAGCAGGGCTTGGACGCGTTCCTCCTGCGGGAGCTCTAGCCGCAACCATGGCCGCGCCATGTTGCCACGCTGGCTCGCCTCCTCGGGACCGGTCGCCACCTCAGAGCACCTGGATCTGAAGGTGGTTGCCGCCGGTGGGTTTCATGGCCGCTCGTACCCGTGCCATGTCGACGGCGACGCCGGCCGGACGGTAGGGGTTCGACAGAGGCGTCATCGCAAGTGTGACGCCGTTCAGCGTCACCGCCACGGGTCCGACCCCGCGAGGGCCAACCCGGAAGGTCAGGTCCAGGGGTGCGCCCTCACAAGGGACTGTCGCGCAGAGCCCGTCCAGGTCGGGAGCCAGCACCGGGTCGATCTCCAGGAGATCGCCGCGCCGGCGTATGCCGAGCAGGCACTCGACGACCAGTCTCAGGAAGAGCCCCGGGCCTGAGGAGTAGACCCGCCAGCCACCTTCCAGCGGTACGGCGCCCGCCATGGCCTCGCCGTAACGTGCGGCAGCCTCGTATCGGTCTGCGAACGCAGCGTCGGAGGAGGAGTAGAAGCACGTCGACTGTCGAGGCGCCGCGTTGGGCACGCGTTCGGTCACCCCGATGGGGTTGGCCAGGGTCAGGGCTCGGAGCAGCTGCACGGCGTCGCCATGGCGGGCCAGGGCTTCGGCATAGCGCAGGTGGGCATGGGTGTACATGATCCCGATCTCGCGACCGAAGAAGGTGCTGGCCTCGGCACGCTTGAAGACCTCCATCGGGCCACCGTGATAGCGGGCAGGGCGGTCAAAGAGGCGAGCCCCGTCGGGGCCGATCAGATGTTCGCCCAGAACCTCGAGGTGCTCCCTTGCCTCACTGCAGGAGAGCAGGTCGCCGGAGATCGCGTGGATGATCTGCAGGAGGCCGTAGCTTAGACCAGTGCGCTGGTCGCAGGGGTGGACGAGGTGTTCGATGGACCCGTCATCGCCGAACAGGCCGTAACCGGCGAGCAAGCCGTCCGGCATGAGCAGGGCATGGATAGCCTCTGCGGTCTCGGCCGCGATTCGCTCGGATCGCTCTGCGCAGTCGATGGCGTCGGCGCCGTCCTGGCCGTCCAGGGCAGGGCTGACGGTTCGCAGCGACCCAGCCAGCGTGCGCAGCGCATGCACCTGAAGGGTCGCCGTCCACGTGGAGGTCAGGCGCGCGGCCAGGAGCGGGTCTGCTGGTTGCAGCGAGTCGTTCCAGTCCCCGTGCCCATAGGCAGGCAGCGGGCTGCCAGGCACTGTGCTGGCAGCGATGATGGTCAGTGCCCGCCGGACATGCTCCAGCAGCGGTTCCCCCGAGGTTGCCACGAGGTCGTCGATGAACGAGATCTGTTCGGTGAACAGGCTGGCATCGCCGGTTACGGCCAGATACTCCCCGAGTGCCAGAACAGGCCAGAAGACGACATCGCCGTGGGCCTGTGTCTGGCCGCCACGGAACTCCCGTGGGTAGAACTCGAAGGCCTGGGGCCAGTCGCCGCGCGCGTTCTGGGCCCCCAGGACCCGCACGATCAGGTCGCGCAACGGCGCGGTCTGTCCCAGGGCGATGAGCAGGCCCACGGGGCCCTGACAGACATCCCGGGTCCCCCACGCTCCGCCGGTGGACTGCTCCAGTCCGCGCGGTGACAGATAGTGCACGAGGGCGTCGTGCGCGAACCACGGCAGCACCGTGTTGAGCTGCGAAACCTCCGTGTCCAGCGGTGAGCCGGCCGGCAGTCTGAGCTGCACGGCGCCGCGTATCCCGTCCCAGAACGGGAGCGGGTCTGTGCCGGCGACGTCCCGCTCGACCAGGTCCTGCCTGGCCAGGTCAGCGGCCGGGACCAGGTCGGCGGTCAGTGACATGTGTACCGCCATGGTGGGCGCGGTGCGCATGGTGACCCATGGCAGATGGCGGGTGCGCCCGTCCAGGAAAAGGGCTTCGTCGCGGCCGACCCGGTCGATCGATCCACGCTCCCAGGAGAAGCGGAAGGACCCCGCCGGGAATCGGGTCAAGGCCTGGGAGCCCTCCACGGGTCGCACCGTGACCCCGCCGTCGTCCTGCTTGAGGGCAGGCGGCTCGGGGTCCTGGCCGTCATCCCCATCCAGGGCCACGTTCGCGCAGATCAGGAGGCGCACCGGCGGTCCCTGCACCACACGGATCGCCAGGCTCAGCTCATGGGACTGGGCAGGTGCCGCGGACACGACCTCGAGCAGCCCGCCCTCGTGTGAGTACCACCAACGGCAGGAGTCAAGGCTGACGGCCCACGCGCTGGGCTCGTCGAGCAGGGTCCATCCGTGCGAGGCTTCAGGGGGCTGGACGAAGACTCGCACACCCTGGGCCTGGCGCAGTCCAAGGTAGCTGCGACGGGTGGACAGCATCCGGTTCCGACTGACGTGGCCCTGTGTCACCTGCGAGTGGAACGTCCCGGCCATCCAGGATGTGGTCGTCAAGCTGCCCTCGTCGGGTACCAAGGCCGTTCCGGTCCGCATGACGTGGCCGTGTGGGCGCAGGACGGCAGCCTGCTTGGCGCTGGTGACAACGTGACTGCCGTCGCCGGTGAAATAGCTGAGCAGCGTGGGGCCATCCCACTCGGCATGCTCGCGGGCACCCCCGGTGAGCCGCAGCAGCTGCCCGTTCGTCAGCGGCCTGCATCGCAGTACCGGGGCTGAGGAGAACAGCGACGATGGCGCGACGTGGGGGGCTCCACCGGCTGGTCGGCTGGCCGGAAGGTAGCCAGTGGTCAGGGGGTAGTTCGCCGGCCGGTCAGGGGTCGGCGGCTGGGCCTCCGGCTGGCTCAGGACCTGATCCACGACGACCGAGTCATCGGCTGACGTGGCGGCTGGATGGTCGGGCTGGTAGGCGCCGAAGAACCCCGTGGTGAACGTCTCGCCGCCGGCCAGATCCACCGGTCGAACCTGTAGGAGGGCCATGGTGTGCTCATGCTGAAGGCGGGTGTTGGGCAGGTCCCTGGCGGACAAGGCCGGCGGCTGGGCTCCGGCGCGGTGTGCGCGCCCCACCAGCTGAAGGGCGTCGGTGCCCCAGCCGAGGCCGCCGCTCAGCGCGCCGATGACCGCCCAGGGGGCCGTCGGGCCGGGCATGTTCTGGCGCACTGCGAGGACTATGCCCGCAGATGAGGTGTCCACCGGCGTGAGGTCGAGATACTGGCTGACGTAGTACTCACATGCTCGCAGGGCGTCATAGGGCGCCAACCCAAGATCCTGGGCATAGACCAGGTCGATCTCGGTCGGGGCCGAGCGCAGACTCTTCACCGAGACATGCCAGTACCAGGCGGTCACCGCGTCGGCAAGTGCGAAGGTGACGGTGTACTGCAGGTCACACCAGGTGCCAGTGATGACGGGCCCGGTACTGCTCCAGCTCACCGTGCTGTCACTGCCCGGCCCGGCCAGGGCCACAGCGTCGGTGCCATCTTCGCGTCGAATCCGCAGATACAGGTTGGCCGGACCAGCTTCGAGCTCGTCGGCCGGGTACATCAGCAGGCTACGGTCGTCGACCTCCAGCCGGTGCAGAACGCCGCTGGTGGTGAACTGCGCCTGCATCCCGGACCGGCTGCTGACGCAGCGGGCCGCCGACGGTTCGGTCTGGGCCCTCACGGTTCCCACGTGCTCAGTGCTCAGGAGATCACCCCTGCGCCGAACTGCTCGATCCCGATGAGTGGCTTGATCTTGGCCTGGACCTCACCCTTGATGAAGTTGCGCCGGATCAGGTTGTCGCAGAACACGTTCCCGATCGCGCCGAGCACCATGGCCTGGTCCAGAGACAGGTAGCGCTTGGCGATAACTCCCGACTTGACCGCGACCGCGTCGTAGAAGCCGCCCTCGCCGTACGCCTTGAGCTTGCGCTCGATCTTGGCCAGGTTGTCGTAGGCCTGCTGTGGTTCGTACTGCATGGCCAGGAAGGCCGCGTGGGGCGTGACCACTCCGTCACCCCAGGTGGGCTTGGGGAACTTCCCCACCCGGCAGGTGCCGAAGCCGGGGTCGAAGACTGTGTTCTCCAGGTCCGAGGGGTAGCCGCCGGGGCTCATACCGATCGCCTCGACACCCCAGGCGCTGTAGTCGGGTTTGCCGCCGGGACGGCTGGCCGGTGAGAAGCCCCAGTAGCCGTACTTGGCGTCCTCGAGCCCGAACTCGCGGTGGGCGCGAACTGTCAGCGCGTGGTTGACCCCCCATGACCGCGGCGCCCAGCTGGCCTCGGGGACGAACAGGTCGGGCATCAGGGCCTCGAACATGTCGCCGCCCCAACTCGGGACGATGTGCATGCCACGGTAGGTGTAGGCGCCCTCATAGACATCTATCCCGTAGTAGGTGTGGTGGCCTCCATCGACAGGGAACGGCTGCTCCTTCAGCCAGTCCCAGTCGCAGGAGGACGGGAACACTCGCTGGGTGGCGAAGTAGTGAGCCGGCGGGACCTGGCCGTGGGCGATGCCGATGTAGCTGGCGATCCGGGGCTCGGTGACATGGATGTCATAATGATTAAGCGTGTAGTACACGTCGGGCCCGTTGTGCAAGTAGTTGCCCACGGTGTAGCCCACGGCGGGCACGGCGTCGTAGAAGCCGCCGTGCAGCAGCCCGGCCGCGATTCCAGGACGGGCGTCCTTGTCGTAGTACATCCCGAAGTTCATCTTGCTCAGCAGCGCGTTGGCCAGATGAGCCACAGCTGGCTCGGCGTTGCGCACGACCATCAGCGCAGCGGCGAACCAGCCGTTGTCCACGCTGGACAGGAAGGGGTAGATGGTGCTGCCGTCGGAGGGCCATACCGTGATCACGTCCCCGGTGGCCTCGTCGTACCAGTTGTAGAACATCCCGCTGGGAAGGTGGTGCCTCAGCCCCGACATGGTCGTAAGGGTCTGGGTTAGCCGCCTGCGGCACTCCCGGGCACTGATGATGCCCAGCTCACGGGCGACGACAGTGCTCCACATGTAGCCACCGATGTTGGTCGGCGAGGTGTAGCCGCTACGCGTGGGCGACGCCAACGGCCCGCTGATGTTGTCGGCGGGCAGCCCGGTGCCGGGAGCCACCATGGCGGCCACTGAGGCCCAGGTGTCATGGGCCCAACGCAAGATGGTGGCGTGGTCGATGCCGGCGTGTGCCCCCGGGGCAGACACGGTCGGTGCAGCAGGAGCGACCCCGGCGGCGTGCGCGCTGCTGGCCCGCGCTGTGGTCAGGCTCACCGCGGCGACGGCGGCTGTCCCCGCCAGGAGCTGGCGACGGGTGGCGACGAACGGGCTGCGGGTGACGGCGTTGTCAGTCATGCGATTTCCTTGCTGAGCCATGGTGTGGTTGGTGTGGGTGCACGTGATGCCGCTGGTGGGGATCCTTTCGATGAACCGGCGTTGGGAGCTGCTTGAGGCGGTCGGGGTGCGGCCCACCCAGCTGTCCGCCGGGCCGTGGATTCGGTCGGTCCTTGGGAACTGCCGTCGACCGGCCTCGGCGGACGCCGCATCACCGCGCGGGCGGGGACTCCTGCGCCGCGTAAGGAGTGGCTACGGCGTCGAGCAGCTTGATCGTGTAGTCGTCCTCGGGGTGCTGCAGGACGTGCTTGGTCTGGCCTCGCTCGACGACTCGTCCGTGGTTGAGTACCAGGATCTCGTCGGTCACCACGCGGGCGCCGAGCAGGTCGTGGGTGATGTACAGCAGGCTGAGCCCGCGTTCCTCACGCAGCTTGGCCAGCAGTCGCAGGATGCCGGCGCGCATCGACACGTCAAG
>Ga0209638_1001808_pt1 | contig 13372 bp, 13 predicted proteins | sample BarGraNGADG00211_FD_184490 | JGI IMG/M metagenome (GOLD analysis project Ga0209638, IMG submission 184490) | Arctic peat soil microbial communities from Barrow, Alaska - Barrow Graham LP Ref core NGADG0002-211 (SPAdes) (version 2) | ecosystem: Environmental > Terrestrial > Soil > Wetlands > Peat... | reverse complement strand
CAGCATGATCGACGACCTCACGCAGCTTTACAATTCCAGGCATTTTTACATTCAGCTTAAAAGAGAAACAGAGCGGTCGAACCGCTATGGACAGCCTTTGACCCTTCTACTGCTGGATCTCGACAATTTCAAGATATTCAACGACGCTTACGGCCATGTCGAGGGGGACCAGGTGTTGTCGCGGCTCGGCCATGTGGTGAAACGATGCCTGCGCGAGACCGATTCCGCCTATCGTTACGGAGGCGAGGAATTTACGATCCTGCTGCCGATGACCACAAGCGGGGAGGGGGTCGTAACGGCGGAAAGAATCCGGACGGAATTCCGGAAAGAGATCTTTTCCCCGGCGTCGGGTCAAGCGGTCCATATGACGGTGAGCATCGGTCTTGCGCAGTACAAGACGAAGGAAGAGATGAAGGCGTTTGTTCACCGGGTAGACCAGTGGATGTACCAGGGGAAAAAGAACGGAAAAGACAGGGTTTGTCGTGAATCATAGCCTGCCCGTTCGCGTCGCCTTTTGGCGGCGGAAAAGGCTTCGCGTTTTCATAATCCCCCTTGAGAGGCTTTTCCGGGATCAGGCTGCTGGGGCGGGAGCGCCGGAATCGCTCACCGAGACCCGCTCCATCCGGTCGCCCTGACGGATCTCATCGACGATCTCCCGGCCTTTGATGACCTTTCCGAAAACGGTGTGTTTCCCGTTCAAGTGCGGCTGCGGAGCGTGGGTGATGAAAAACTGGCTGCCGTTCGTGTCCGGCCCGGCATTCGCCATCGAGATCACCTTGCTGTCGTGTTTCAGCGGATTCCCCTCGCATTCATCCGCGAACTTGTATCCGGGGCCGCCGCGGCCCGTTCCGGTCGGATCGCCCCCCTGGATCATGAAGTCGCCAATCACGCGATGGAACGCGACGCCGTCATAGAAACCCTCCCGCGCCAGAAAGACGAAATTGTTGACGGTTTTGGGAGCATGTTGAGGATAGAGCTCCAGTTCGATGGTTCCCCTGCTGGTTGCGATGGTGACAAGATAGATCTTCTCCGGATCGATCTGCATTGCAGGCGGTCGATCCCACTGTTTCCCGGCCATCTGATGCCTCCTTTGTTTTGGCGGATGAAAGTGTGACGACACCAAAGACGTCACGTTCGATTCCTTCATACCTTGATTTTCCTCGTACGACAACTGCTTTTCGAAACGCAAGCGATCGCGGTCTCGACAAGGGCGTTCTCTTGGCCCTTGCGCCTCCCCGTTTAGATCATGAAAAAGATCCCCATTCATACATATTGGAATGATTTAGGTTTTGTGAATGATCAGCGTCCGCGCCGGCAAAATATGTGGACCCCGTTGCGACGCTTATTGTCAGCGCCGCAATCACCGTTCCTTCCGTCAGACTGCTCAGGAAAGCGTTTATGAAACTTCTGGACGCCTCCATTGAGGAAAGCGGACAGATGGATATAATCAAGGTGCTGGTCAGACACTTCCACACGTATTGCAATTTTGGACACATAAAAACACGGACGGCGGGCAGAAAGCATTTTGTTGACATCAACGTGATCATGCCAGACCATATTTCCGTTAAAAAAGCCCATCTGATTGCCAATACATTGAAACACGATATCGCATCACACATGTCCGAAAGTGAAGTGGTCGTGCATATAGAGCCCTGCGCCCGGGACTGCTCCTTTGTAAAAAAGAACCAGAAATGCCCCTACGCCGATTAAAGCAAGGAGTTCGGTCTATTGATAAGAAGTTGCTTTTGCCGGAAGAGGATGGGAAAAGAGTTTCGTATAAAGTGAGGATTACGGATTGAACTTGATGGAGATCTCAACGTAGTATATTCTTGATACTGAAGACGAAATTCCGGTAATGAGAACAACTGAACGCGGTTGTTTATTGTATATGGAAGAACGGCGCATGTTGACTAAGAATATCGTTGCCGTTGACCGCCTGATGTCACCGGAGCAGCGTAACCATTTCGTCGGCAAACTCGACAGTTGGAAGAAGAATTTGATGGACAGTTTGAAGGAAGTCAAACGATGAGCAGGGTATTTTGTCATTACCGCTGGTTCCTCGACCATTCGTGGCGAGGAGCTCAATTGCTCTTTTGGCCGGGTTGCAACCCCCTGTTGAAATAACCTTCAATATTTTTACCGATCCTGTCTGCAATCGCCTGATATCCGGCGGCATTGGGATGGAGGGCGTCGAGAGCGATGTACTTTGATACATTCAATTTGAAAAGATCGTACGTAGGAATGAAAATCGCTCGTTCCTCTTGTTCGATGATCTTTTGGGTGCCTTCATTCCAAGCAAGCAAGAGCCTGATATCATCGGAGGAGATCTCTGTCGTAGGCGGATTATAGAGTCCGATGAAGATGATGAGGGCAGCGCCGTTGGTTCTTCGAATGGTTTTGAGGATCGACGTTAAGCCGGTCACATAGCTCTCGAAGGTTTTCTGGAACGTATCATCTCTTGCCATGTCCTTAAGGCGGCGGATTCGGCGCAGGTCGTTTCCACCAATGGAAATAATCAGGAGATCGGCAGCAGCGAGTGCCGGCTTCAGCTTTTCACCGTGCACGAGTTCCAACAGGCCGTTCGTTTGCAAACCGTCGATGCCGATGGTATTCGCCATGACCTCTTTCGGAGTCTGGTTTTTCAGGTAATCGCGGAGATAAAACGAAAATCCTTTGCCGGTCTCGTCACCGGTTCCTCCCGCGATGGAATCTCCCATAATGAGGAGGCTTACGGAATTGCTCTTTTTGGGTAACGATACCCCCGGGTTTTCACCAGTGTCATTTCGGACAATCGGGACAGCCCCCGTCCGTGAGGGTTGCCCGGTAATGGTCAATGCCTGATAGAAGCCGGCCGATAGGGTGATGATGCCGATGAGCGATAGGAGGAGTATCGAAAACCAAATTATTTTCTTCAGCACTGTCGTCCTTCACAAGGGCGGTATCCCGTGTCTTTTCATGAGTTTCTACACAAGGATATCCTGCCGGGTAAAATAGAAAAAACTTATGACCAACGCGCAAACGGCCCATACCCCCAGTACGGTGACGGAGAATGCCATGCTCATCCCTTCGATGGGTTGAAAGTGACCGGACATGTAATCTGTCAACCGGAGATGGACCATGTACATATACCGGGTCAATTTCCAGTCCGAAAGAAAATAGGACAAGAAACTTCCTGCGATGAGCGTGGACATCATAATCCCGATGGAGGCGGCAGTGGTTTTGACGATAACGGAGATCATAAACGATATGCTGCCCACGATGAGAGATACGTAAAAGGCGAGTGAATATACCATTAGTGCATAGTGCCATTGGGGAACATTTATGACCTCTGAGGTGTCCAACTGTCCGGCGAGAACTTTGAAGCCAGTCGCGGTAGGGACCATCCATCCTCCAAAACCGAAAAATATCCCCGCAATGGCAATGGAAATCATCAGGGCAAAAAAAAGGACCAACATTTCCATCATTATTAAACAGAGATACTTGCTCAAGAGAATCTTCCACCGGGGAACGCTTCTCGCCACAAGCAGTTTGATGGTTCCGCTCGATGACTCACCGGACACAAGATCCGCCGATAGGATGAGGATCAACAGAGGCAGAAAGAGGAATATGGCTTGTTCCATAAATCTGGTGGTAAACTTTGCCAATGAACTATCCAAAGGATTTATGTCATTATCTATATTGTATTGTAACTGTTCGATTCTGACCCTCAGGGATGATTTGTGATTTTCGTCCATGTAATGACTATCCAACCTGTTTTTCATGTCAATGAGCTGTTGCTCGGCCAGTTTTTTCCAATCCGTCGTTTCAGTCGCACCGATTCTCTTGATGAGTTGCTCCTTTGTTCGCACGATGATACGATTCTGCCCATAGGCAAAGAGGGAAATCATCACAACGAGAATGCCAATGACCATAAGCAGTCTCTTTTTAAAAATCATCTTGAAGACTTCATTTTGAACGAGTTTATACAATTTCGTCACCCTTTGTCAGATCCAGGAACAATTCTTCCAGGGAATGCTTCGTTAAACAGCAAAACGTCAGCGCGATCCCACCTCTTATTAACCCTTTGTTGATCTCGTCCAGGGGACGATCGGCTATTGCTGCTTGAATGGTTTTTGGGTTTCGTTGAAACGCCTCAATATTCCATTCCGTCTTAAGATAATGCATCGCCTTTGCGGGGTCATCGACTTCCCATTCGATGATGTTGTCCGTGGTCATATCGGTTACGGAGCAGATTTTGATAATGACACCCTGTTTGATGATTGCAACCTTGTCGCACATCTGTTGCGCTTCATGAAGCAGGTGGCTTGAAAGGAAAATTGCCATTCCTTCTTCATACGCGAGTTTTTTCATGAGCTGCCTGAACTCGCTTATGCCTGCCGGGTCAAGACCGCTCGTGGGTTCATCCAGGATCAAGAGCTTCGGTTTGGCCAGTATTGCCTGGGCGATGCCGAGCCGCTGCTTCATCCCTAAGGAATAGATGCCGACTTTATCATCAATCCGGTGCTTTAAGCCGACGAGATCAACCACCTCGGATATTCTTTGCATGGTTATTCGCGCATCCATATTCGCATATTGAAGTAAATTTTCCATGCCGGTCAAATATTTGTACATTTCGGGATTTTCAATGATGCAGCCGACATTTGACATGGCGGCAATGAAGTCGTCGGCAAGAGAATAACCGCAGATGTGTATGCTTCCGCGTGTCGGTTTTACCAAACCTACGATCATTCGTATCGTCGTTGTTTTTCCGGCGCCATTGGGGCCCAAAAAACCGAATATCTCTCTGGGGGCAAGGTTCAGGCTCAGATCTTTTACGATTTCTTTTCCTTTGATCGACTTGCTTACATTCATCAGGTGAAGTATGGGTTGATGCATCGGGAACCCCTTCGGGACTTGGGTGATTTTCGTCGGAGGTTTCTATCATGTTTTGGAAATGAGCGCCAGCATTCATTCCGGGAGTAATCAGAGCTCCGATAAATGTGATCGTCATTCATTGACATGACAAACCTCCGTGAAAAGGTGGTATCATGAGCAGTGCCAGCTTGTTCTAAAAAAGGAAGGCCGGTGCGGATCCGCATGCCGGGCGGTGTAGGAGCTGGGGGGAAAAACCCCCGGCTACCCGATTAGGCCGACGGCCTTCTAAGCAGGATCAATTAGAGAGAGGACGGACTTCCTTAATTTATGCTCAAGCAATTCTCATTCCCAAAAGGGTTAGGGCTTATAACCGGATGAGATCCTCATGCACCTCTTCATGCGGATTGATGTGAATCATGACGTCTCCCACGTTGGGAAACCGCTCGAAGATGAGCCGCTTGACCTTGGAGTTAATGCTGTGGGACTCTTTGACCGTCATTTCGGGATCCATGTCCAGCTTCAGGTCCACGATCAGGTACTGCCCGGATCGCCGACTTCGGATCTGGTGGACATGCTCGACGCCGGGCACTCCCGCCGCGATGGCGGTGACGGCGGTGATCAGCTCTTTGGGGGGTTGACCGTCCATCAGGTCGTTGGCCGCGTTGCGGAAAGTCTCCCAGCCGATGTGGCCGATGAAGAAGGCGGTAAGAGCCGCCGCCAGGGGGTCCATCAGCACCACGCCGAAATATGCGCCGCCGACGCCGATCAGCGTTGCGACGGAGGTGAGGGCATCCTTGCGGTGATCCTTGGCGATCGCCTCCACAGCCGGGCTCTCCAGCTTTTTTGAGACACGTCGGGTGTAGCGGAAGAGCGTCTCCTTGATGACGATGGTGGCCAGGGTGGCAAGGACGGCGATCAGTTGCGGTTTCGCATAGTCCCTTTCCATGATGGTCATGGTCGCATTGTAGAGGATGCCGCCGCCGGTGGCGAAGATGATCAGCGAGACCAGGATGGCGGCGATGCTCTCCGCCTTGCCGTGCCCATAGGGATGATCGTGGTCAAAGGGCTTGCGCCCGATCTTGAGAGCGATAATGCTGGCGAGGATCGCCACAAAGTCGGCGGCGCTCTCCATCCCGTCGGCAAAGACCGCCTCGGAATGGCCGAAATGGCCGGCCAGCAGCTTCATGACCATCAGGACCGCGTTGATCCAGAAGCCGGCGGCGATCACCCTGTCGGCTATGCCGAACCGTTCGTATCTATTCATCGATCTTGGGTTGGTCCGAAAATCCGGACCGCTTTCCGGCGGTTGGGTCGGCACCTTGCTCCTCCTTGCTATTTTTCCGGGTGTTATCCCTGACGACTCCACAAAAAGTTCCCCAAACCATCATACCGGCGAAAGCCGGTATACAGAACTACTTAACAACACTGGATTCCGGGTTAAGGCCGGAATGACAACATAGACCAGATGCGGAGAAATTTAGCGGTCTCTATACAGGATTTCGACGAAATTGGCCAGCATCTTTATCATCCGCGATATCCCGACAGCTGAAACGATCCGAAACAGGTTGACGATGCCGACCGTCAGAACCTTGCGTGGGCTTATCCGTGTCGTCCGCAAAACAGATGGAAAACAAATGGAGGCTTGAAAGTGACGGGGATCTGTGATAGCTTTCCCCGCCATTTAGAAAGAGAGTCCATCTTGAGGAGTGCTGTTCCATGGATTACAAGGATACGTTGAATCTGCCGAAGACCGAGTTTCCGATGAAGGCCAACCTGGCGAAGCGGGAGCCGGAGATGCTCGCCTGCTGGGACGGGATGCGCATCTACGAAAGGATCCGCGAGGACGCGAAAGGGCGGAAACCCTACATCCTCCACGACGGTCCCCCCTATGCCAACGGGAATATCCACCTGGGCACCGCGCTCAACAAGATCATCAAGGACATCCTCATCAAGGCGAAGAACATGTCGGGCCGCGACAGCGTCTACGTACCCGGCTGGGATTGTCACGGTCTGCCCATCGAGCACCAGGTGGACAAGGAACTGGGCGAAAAGAAGGCGGCGATGTCCCAGGCGGACAAGCGCCGTTTCTGCCGGGTTTACGCCGACCGGTACGTGGGGATCCAGCGGGAGCAGTTCAAGCGTCTCGGGGTTTTCGGGGAGTGGGACAAGCCCTACCTCACGATGACCTACGACTACGAGGCGACGACGGTCGCGGAACTCGGGAAGCTCTACCTGAACGGGAGCGTCTACAAGGGGAAGAAGCCCGTCTACTGGTGCGCCTCGTGCAAGACCGCGTTGGCGGAAGCGGAGGTCGAATACAACGACCACACGACGCCTTCGATCTATGTCAAATTTGCTTGCGTTTCCGATTTTTCCGAACGCATCCCGAAGCTCGCCGGCGAGAAAGTCTCCGTCGTCATCTGGACGACGACCCCCTGGACGATCCCCGCAAATCTGGCCATCGCCCTCCATCAGGATTTTCTCTATGCGGCGGTGAAGGTGAAGGGCGAGGTCCTCATCGTCGCAAAGGACCTTGTGGATCCCTGCATGGACGCCTTTGGCTTCCGGAATGAACCCTATGAGATCCTCGATGAGTTTGCCGGATCCGTCGTGGAGGGGCAGAAGTGTCGCCATCCGCTGATCGACCGGGAGAGTCTGCTGATCCTCGCCCCCTTCGTCACCCTCGACGCCGGGACCGGCTGTGTCCATATCGCTCCGGGTCACGGCCAGGAGGACTACGAGATCGGGATGAAGTATGGCCTGGAAAATTACGCCCCCGTGGACGACGATGGAAAGTTCACACGCGATGTCAAGGACTTCGCGGGGCAGTTCGTCTTTGACGCCAACGGCGCGGTGATCACCAGGCTCAGAGAGGAAGGCGCCCTCCTCGGGCAGATGGAGATCCGGCACACCTATCCCCACTGCTGGCGCTGCAAGCAGCCGATCATCTTCCGCTCGACGGAACAGTGGTTCATCTCCATGGAGAAAAACGACCTCCGGAAGAAGACGCTTCAAGCGATCGACGCCGTCACCTGGATTCCCGCCTGGGGACGCGACCGGATCTACGGCATGATCGAGAACCGACCCGACTGGTGCATTTCGCGCCAGCGCCTCTGGGGCGTCCCGATCACGATGTTCTATTGCAAGGCGTGCGGGGCTGAGGTGATGACGCAGGCGATTCTCGATTATGTGGTCGATCTCGTCCGGGAACACGGCGCCGACGTCTGGTTTGAGCGCGAATCGGCAGATTTGATGCCGGCGGGAACCCGCTGCCCGGCATGCGGCGAGGCGGGGTTCAAGAAGGAGACGAACATCCTCGACGTCTGGTTTGATTCCGGTGTGAGCCATGCCGCCGTCCTGGAACACCGGCCGGACCTCAGCTCCCCGGCCGACATGTACCTCGAGGGAAACGACCAGCACCGGGGCTGGTTTCACTCCTCGCTACTCGAATCGGTGGGGACGAGGGGGCGGGCGCCCTACCGGAATGTCCTGACCCACGGCTTTGTCGTGGACGGCGAGGGGAAGAAGATGTCCAAATCCGTCGGGAACGTGATCGATTCGCAAACGATCATTGACCAGTATGGGGCCGAGATCCTTCGGCTCTGGGTCGCCGCCGAGGACTATACCGAGGACATCCGGATCTCCGAGGAGATCCTCAAGCGTCTCGTCGAGGCCTACCGGCGGATCCGGAACACGAGCCGGTTCATCTTAGGGAACCTCTACGACTTTAATCCGGAAACGGACGCCGTCCCCCACGGGGAGATGGCGGAGATGGACCGCTGGATCCTCCACCGACTCCAGGAGGTGATCCGCCGCGTGCGCGAGGCCTACGAGCAGTACCAGTTCCACGTGGTTTACTATACCCTCTACAACTTCTGCACGGTGGATCTCTCCGCGCTCTACCTCGATGTCCTCAAGGACCGTCTCTACACGTCGAAGGCGGCATCCCAAGCCCGCCGGTCGGCGCAGACCGCGATGAAGGAGATTCTGGAGGCGATGGTCCGGCTCCTCGCTCCGATTCTCACGTTCACGGCGGAGGAGGTGTGGCTGGCACTGCCTTCCTCTCCCGGAAAGGCCGAAAGCGTTCACCTGGAGCAGTTCCCGGAGGTGGACGGATCGCTTTTGCAGCCGGAGCTGGCCGAGACATGGAAGACGCTCATTGCCGTCAAGGGGGAGGTGGCGAAGGCGATTGAGACGGCCCGCCAGAACAAAGTTCTGGGTCATTCCCTCGATGCCGCCGTGACTATCACCGCGCCGGAAAAGCTCCTGACGTTGCTTTCGAAGCACAGGGAAGATCTCCGGTCGCTCCTCATTGTTTCCGATGTTTGTGTCGTTGCGGGGCAGGAAAGCGCGGGGGCGTACCGGAGCGCCGAGATCCCCGGTCTCGCGGTCGACGTGAGCCGGGCGAAGGGGGAGAAGTGCGGCCGCTGCTGGAACTACAGCGGGACGGTGGGTGAAAACCCCGAACACCCGACGCTCTGCGCGAGATGTCAGGGAAACCTGTAACGGGTCATCCGGCGGACCGCCCGATAACGGGCGGCGTGCAGCAAGGATTGGCGAGGCGGACTTTGCAAAAAAGGAATATCCTCTTTTTGGCGATCACCGTTCTGGTGGTTCTCCTGGATCAGGCGACGAAGGCATGGATCATCTCGACGATGCGGATTTACGACTCCTTTGCGGTGATCGAGGGGTTTTTCAGCATCACGCACGTTCGGAATCCCGGCGCCGCGTTCGGTTTCCTGGCCGGCGCCCCGCCGCTGTTCCGCTATCTCTTTTTCCTTGCCGTAACGGTGGCGGCGATTGTGCTGATTCTGCACTACCTCCGCGTCAGCCGGATCGAGGAGCCCTCTCTGGTCTCGGCGCTGGCGCTCATTTTGGCCGGGGCTGCGGGGAATCTCATCGACCGCATCCGTTTCGGCGAAGTGGTCGATTTTCTCGACGTCTATATCGGCAGCCACCACTGGCCCGCCTTCAACGTGGCCGATTCCGCGATCACCGTTGGCGCAGGGGTCCTGATGGCGGTCCTCCTTCGGAGACGGAAGGAACGGACGGAAGTGAACTGAAACGGGAAACATCCCGGCATGGGGACAGATTTGAAATCTGTCCCCATGGACTTTTCGGGTGGACGTCATGGATATCCTTTTCTTCCGTATCCGAAGATCGGTCTCGCGTCGCTTGACGCCGCCCAGGATCTTTATCCTCAGTTTTGCGCTGGTGATCCTCGTCGGGGCGATCCTGCTCCGGACCTCTTTTTCGGCGAGCAGGGGTCATCTGACGTTAGTGGACGCCCTGTTCACCGCCGCCTCCGCGGTCTGCGTGACGGGTCTTGCCGTCATCGATATCGGGAAGGACCTCTCCTTCGCCGGCCAGATCGTGACCCTGATCCTCTTCCAGATCGGGGGGCTGGGGATCATCACCTTCTCCGTTATTGTCTTCGGCCTGATGGGGCGCGGGATCTCCTTCAAGGGACGGGAGATCATGCAAAGCACGTTCCTCCACACGCCGCGGCGCGACTTCATCGTGATCATCAAGGGGGTTCTGCTGCTCACCTTCCTCATCGAGGGGTTGGGGACCATCCTTCTGTTTGTACGTTTCGAACAGGATTTCCCGCCGGCCACCGCCTTCTTCCATGCGCTATACAACGCCGTTTCGGCCTTCAACAACTGCGGCTACTCCCTCTTTTCGGACAACCTGATGTCTTACCGGGGGGACTGGACCATCAACCTGACCGTTATGGGGCTCATCGTCCTCGGCGGGATCGGCTTCATCGTCCAGCATGAGGTCATCGCCCGCTTCCGGGGACTGCAGAAGAGACTCTCGCTCCACACGAAGCTCGTTCTGCTGACCACCAGCGTCCTAATCCTCGTGGGGGCGGTTCTCTTCTATCTGTTCGAGGCGGATCACGTCCTGAAGGGGGTTTCCGGCCCCACGCAGTTCCTGGATTCCCTCTTCCAGTCGATTTCGCCGCGGACCGCCGGGTTCAACACGGTGGACATCGGCCGACTGACCAATCCGACGATCCTGGTCATGATCATCCTCATGTTCATCGGGGCGTCGCCCGGTTCGACCGGCGGCGGGATCAAGACGACGAGTTTCGCGCTGCTCCTCCTGATGATCTGGAACCGGATGAAGGGGCAATACCATGTCAAAGTCTTTAACCGGCAGATCCCGCGGGAGATCATCGGCAGAACGATTGCCATCATCTTCGCGTCGGCTTTTTCGATCGGCCTGATCACCTCTGTTCTTCTGTTCTTCGGGGGAGGGGAGGTTCTTCCCCCGGAACAGAGCCGCCATTTTTTCGTGGAGTATCTGTTCGAGACGGTCTCGGCCTTCGGCACCGTGGGGCTCTCCATGGGAATCACGCCGAAGCTGAACGATATCCAGAAACTGGCCATCGTTCTGATGATGTTCGCCGGCCGGGTGGGGCCGTTGGCGCTCGCCTTTTCCTGGTATACCGAGGGGAAAAAGGAGATCAAATACGCGGAAGAGTCGGTCATGGTGGGGTAAGATGGGTTACGGGGGGGAGGTTTGAGTCATGCAGCAGCGTGTGGTCGTCATCGGATTGGGGATCTTCGGCTTCAATATCGTCCGGGAACTCTATGAGGGCGGTTTCGAGGTGATCGCCGTCGACAAGCACAAGGAGGCGGTCCAGCGGGTGAGGGACTGCTGCACCAAGGCGATCGTCGCCGACGGGACGGACAAGGAGATCATGGATGCGATCGGAATCCAGGAGGAGGATGTCGTAATCATCTCTTTCGGGGAGGATCTGGCGGCGGCGACGCTCACCACCCTCCACCTTCGGCAGATGAAGGTCAAGACGATCATCGTCAAGGCCCCCAACGAGGAGCATAAGCTGATCCTCGAGAAGGTTGGGGCGACGGAGGTGATGATTCCGGAAAAGGAGGTCGCCCACAAGGTCGCCAAGAGCCTCATCTCTCCAAATGTACTTGATTATCTTCCACTTTCTGACGATTACATGATCTCCGAAATGGCCCCGCCCAACAGCTTTCTTGGCAAGTCCATTTCCGATCTCCAGCTTCGAAGTCGGTACCACATCGAGGTGATCGCGATTCGGGATATCGTCTCCGACAAGGTCACCATGGTTCCCGGGGCGGACTTCGTGATTAAGGACGGGGATGTCCTCGTCGTGGTGGGCAAGGAGAAGGACATCCAGCAGATCAAATAGATTTTCCGGTTCATCCGGTTCTTGCGTACTTTCTGGTTTGAAAAAGGATTATACGGACAGCATATGGCACTCGCTTACACCTGCAAGTCCTTAGAACGGATAAGAGAAAAACATTGAATATAACCAGTTGAAAGCAGCGATGCTTGTAAGAGAAGGCCAGGAGATACGCATGGCCGCAATCTTTACATTTCGCGCGGGCAAAGCCGTTGTGCAAATCACAGCAGTCGAGATAACGATAGATCATCTGCTCGACATAGGGCCGCCAGAATCCGTACTGACGTGAAAAATGCTCATCATAGATCCTGACAGAGGTCTCAAAATAGTCCTCCACGCAGCGGTAACGGACGCTCTACTTCTCCACGGCTTTCTCGATCTCGCCGATCTTTTCCTGTATTTTGCCGACCCTGATTTCGTCCTTACCTTCGCTTTTCAAATCGGGATTCATGCTCAATTTCCCGGCTATCTCCTTGATCTTGCCCTTTACTTTGTGAAACTTGCCTTCCCCCTGGTCCTTCGTGCTGGATTTCATGGTATTCCTCCTGTCGGACCTCGGTTTGACTGCTGGCACGCTGGCCCCGGTCTTCCCCGTAATTAAACTGCTGCCTGGGACCGCGCCGACCCTCTCTTTTTTGCTGCTGAGGTGGGGCCGAATGAAAAAGGTCCCCGGAGAACGTGTCTCCGGGGACCCACGGTTTATTTATGGAACTGGATGTTCCCTCGGCTGATGACGCGCTACGACCCGACCTCGGTCAGCCCACCGGTCACCGTGATCCCGAACTGATAGCTCCTGCCGGGCTCGCCGTGGTCTTTCACCGTCACGCTGAAGGAGCACGCCGGCAACTGTTTGTCGCAGGCGCCGGAGAACCGGACAGTCTTCGGTGACCCGTCTGGGTCGAGCGAAGGAACGAGGACGGAGAGGCCGGACAGCGCCCCTCCGCCTCGTATCGTCGCGACCGCAGCCTTATTTGCCGTTGCCGCCCATACGGCCCGGGGCCCCGGGCGTCCCGCCCAGCTCGTCATTCGACCGGCCCGTGTAACCCTGGTTCTCCTGGTTCGAGTTGCCCGGATCGCAATTCTCGGGCCCGTTGCCCACGCCCTGGTTGCAGCGCTGGCCGTTGCCTTTGCCACCCTCGCAGCCGACGAGGTTGGTGCCCGTCATCGTCACTGCGGCTTTCGCCCAGGCATCACCGGTAAAGGTTCCACGGGTGATGGTGATGGCCGCACCCGCGAGAATCGTTCCCACGAAGTTCGAATCCGTCAGTGTCGCGTACTGGGCGACCCACCAGGTCACGTTGCACGGCACTCCGCCGCCGGCCATGACCACCGAGAAGC
>Ga0209638_1001807_pt1 | contig 13374 bp, 9 predicted proteins | sample BarGraNGADG00211_FD_184490 | JGI IMG/M metagenome (GOLD analysis project Ga0209638, IMG submission 184490) | Arctic peat soil microbial communities from Barrow, Alaska - Barrow Graham LP Ref core NGADG0002-211 (SPAdes) (version 2) | ecosystem: Environmental > Terrestrial > Soil > Wetlands > Peat... | reverse complement strand
AACGGATGATGCTAAAATGTACTCTGAGCTCTTTGGAAAGATTAAAGAAGTATTTATAAATGAATATGTTACCAACGCCGGCAGAGTGGGAACTAATTCACAGACATCTTATGTTCTTGCCCTTAAATTCAATCTTTTACCAGATAACCTTCGCAGTAAAGCTGCACAGTTTTTAGCTAATGATATTAAAAGCAGGAGAAATCACCTTTCAACAGGATTCCTGGGAACACCTTATCTATGCCATGTTTTGTCCGACAATGGATATACTGATGTTGCCTATGACCTGCTGCTTCAGGAATCGTATCCTTCATGGTTATACCCTGTTAAAATGGGCGCAACAACAATATGGGAACGCTGGGATGGAGAGAAAACAGACAGTACTTTCCAGGATCCGGGCATGAACTCATTCAATCATTATGCCTATGGCGCCATCGGCGATTGGATGTACAGGGTATCGGCAGGTATTGAAATTAAGGAACCCGGGTATAAACATTTAATTATTCAACCGCATCCAACAAAAAAACTTACTTATTCAAGTGCTTCTTTTGAAAGTTCGTATGGTACAATTGCTTCAGGATGGGAAAGAAAGGATGGGAAAGTAATAATTAAGGTAGGGATACCAGCAAATACTTCAGCAACAATAATTCTGCCGACCGGAAGCCAGGATAAAGTTACTGAAGGTGGAAAGGCATTATCGCTCAATTTATATCTGAAAGATATCAAGACTGTCGATAATAAGCTTACTCTGCAAGCCGGTTCAGGGAACTATACCTTTGAAATTGCAGAATAAAAGAGGAAAAAATCGACAAATCAAACTGAAATCAGAAGAGGCTATTCCTTTCTAATTCTGGTTTTTAATTACAGGATTCAGGTAAAATACAGATTAAATTCAAATTAAACAAAATGAAAAAAGAACAAGTATTAAAAGCATACGCAGATGCTAAAGAACAATATGCAGCGTTGGGTGTCAATACAGATGATTCCATTAAAAAACTCGATCAGATTAAGATCAGTCTTCACTGCTGGCAATCCGACGATGTAGGTGGATTCGAAACCCCGGATGCAGAATTAGGGGGAGGTGGCATTATGGTGACTGGTAATTATCCAGGGAAAGCACGGACAATTGATCATCTTCGTCAGGATATTGAAAAGGTAATGAGCCTCCTACCCGGACAACAAAGATTGAACCTGCATGCTATTTACGGTGATTTCAAAGGTGAGAAAGTCGATCGTGACCAGATTGAAGTGAAACATTTTCAGAGTTGGATCGACTGGGCAAAAGAAAATAAAATAGGACTGGATTTTAATCCTACATGTTTTTCTCATCCGTATGCCAATGATGGTTTTACACTTTCGAGTAAGAATGAAAAACATCGAAAATTCTGGGTGGAACATATAAAACGCTCCCGTAAAATTGCTACTGAAATGGGTAGACAATTAGGTACCCCGTCTATAAATAACATCTGGATACCCGATGGTTCAAAAGATACACCGGTAGATAGAAACAAACACAGGGAACTTTTAAAGAAATCTCTCGATGAAATATTTGCCGAAGTATATCCTGTGGAATATCTTAAAGATTCTGTTGAATGTAAATTATTCGGTATTGGCTCTGAATCTATGGTAGTTGGATCGCATGAGTTTTACCTTGGTTATGCTATTAAGAATAATAAGTTAATTACACTTGATAACGGTCATTTCCATCCAACTGAACAGGTCGGTGACAAAATATCATCTGTCCTGCTATATGTTGATGAACTATTATTGCATATAAGCCGCGGAGTTCGGTGGGACAGTGACCATGTAGTAATCTTTAACGATGAAATGCAATTTATTGCTCAGGAGATAGTGAGAGCTAATGCTCTAAACAGGGTTAATGTCGCTTTGGACTATTTTGACGCAAGCATTAACCGTATCGGCGCTTATATAATTGGTACACGGGCAGCTCAGTTATCTTTCTTATTCGCTCTTCTCGAGCCAACGGTTAAATTAAAATCTTATGAAGAATCCGGTAACAACTTTGAAAGGCTTGCATGGTTGGAAGTATTAAAGACAAAACCGTTCAGCGCTGTTTATAATTACTATTGCCTGATTAACAATGTGCCGGTATCGGAGGATTATATTGCAGAAATTCAGCAATATGAGAAGGATATACTTAGCAAACGTAAGTAAAAAACATTTTATGTATAAAGAGGTAATAGCTATTTTTGATATCGGGAAAACAAATAAAAAATTCCTGCTGTTTGATAAAAAACTGAAAATAGTTCATGAAGCGGAGCAGAAATTTGACGAAATACTGGACGATGACGGTTTTGCATGTGATGATATAGAGAAGATTGAGAATTGGATGAAAGAGTGTGTTTCTGATGTGATACTTCAAAAAAAGTACACGATTAAAGCGCTTAATTTCGCCACGTATGGTGCAAGTCTTGTCTATCTAAATCACAATGGGAAGCGTTTTACTCCTGTTTACAATTACCTGAAACCCATGCCCGAAGATGTTCTGAAGGGATTTTATGAGACATATGGTGGTATTGAGGAATTCAGCCGGAAAACAGCATCTCCGGCTTTGGGAATGCTTAATTCCGGACTTCAGGCTTTATGGTTCAAGAGAAAAAAAGCTGATCTGTTTAACAAGATCAGGGTTGTTCTGCATTTTCCTCAATATCTCAGTTATTGTTTTACAGGTAAAATAGCATCTGAATATACCTCAATCGGATGCCATACTGCATTATGGGACTTCGATAACCGATGTTATCATACCTGGATAACAAAGGAAGGGATTAATCTTCCTGATCCTATTGCCAACTCACAGATTTACGATATTGATTTTCATGGACAAACAATAAAAACAGGGATTGGAATTCATGATAGTTCTTCTTCTTTAGTGCCATATTTCGAGGGAACAAAAGAACAATTCATACTGATTTCAACCGGTACCTGGTGTATCTTTATGAATCCGTTTAATACTGAGCCTCTTACAACAAATCAGTTGAAAAAGGATAGTCTGTGCTATTTAAGTGTACAGCAGCGACAGGTAAAATCATCACGTTTGTTCCTTGGGCATATTCATGATGTGAATGTTGAAAAGATCAGCAAACACTTCGGTACAGAAGCTGGTTATTATAAAAAGGTAAAAGCAGATGCAGGAATGTTATCCTCACTGAGAGAAAACAAAGATAAACGGATATATTTCCAACATTCAGTTCCAAAAGATTATATTGATCTATCTGTTAATCCGGGTATCTTCCAAACATTTGAAGAAGCTTATCATCATTTGATTCATGACCTGGTAAGTCTGGGAATGGAATCACTCAGCTTAATAATTCCTGCAGATGATAAAACACAAATTGTATACATTTCAGGCGGTTTTGCCAGGAATGAAATATTCGTAAAATTGATGGCTGCATGGCTTCCTGGTAAAAAAGTATATACTTCCGAAATTGATAATGCAACAGCATTGGGTGCAGCCATGATTATATGGGAAAATTCATTTGGGAAAGTAGCGCCGGCAATTGATATGGGACTTAAAGAGTGTAAAATAGAGGAAACAATTAGCAAAAGTATTTAGTTGAAATGGCATAATACTGTATAAACAGTCTTAGAACATAAATGTAATTATATATCTGATAAAATGAATGAAATTCTAGACACCCGGCTTATGCATCCGCGTGATCAGATAACAATGATCATCAGCCGGATATACAAAAGGGGGATGACAACCACTTCAGGAGGCAATATATCGGTAATAGATGAAAATGGTGACATCTGGGTAACCCCTTCGGCAGTGGACAAAGGATCTTTGAGGCCAAGCGACATTATGTGTGTGAAAAGTGACGGAACATTTTCAGGAAGGCATAAGCCCTCGTCAGAGTTTCCTTTTCATAAAGCTATTTATGAGATGCGTCCAGATATCAGGGCTATTATCCATGCTCATCCTCCTGCCCTGGTTTCATTCAGTATTGTGCATCAGATACCTGATACAAATATTATTAGTCAGGCTAAATATATCTGCGGTTCTATCGGCTATGCCACCTATGAATTGCCCGGAAGCGATTTGCTGGGCAAGAGAATTGCCGCGGAATTTAAAAAGGGATTTATGGCTATTATCATGGAAAACCATGGTACTGTGTTAGGAGGAAGCGATCTGCTGGATGCTTTTCAAAGATTTGAAACACTTGAGTTCTCAGCCAGAACTATTCTCTATGGAAATACTATTAGTAAGTCACAGTATCTTACAAATGAGCAGATTGACGATTTTGAAGCACAGATTCCAGGTTTGTTACCTGAGATAAAAATTACTAGCTACCCTTCAGATGAGAGGGAGAAACGCACAAGTATCTGCAATATCGTCCATCGTGCATGCGATCAGGGATTGATGATAAGTTCATACGGAACAGTATCGGTTCGCTGGCGTAATAATGATTTCCTGATAACCCCAACTAATATTCCCCGATGGAATCTTCAGATAGGTGATATTGTACAGATAAAAGATGGTAAACGCGAATACGGGAAAGTACCAAGCAGGGCAACTTGGATGCACCAGGAAATTTACAGGAGAAACCCTGACATAAATTCCATCATACTTACACAATCACCATACCTGATGGCATTCGGAGTTACAAAGTCACTTTTAAATGTGAGGACCATTCCGGAGAGTTGGATCTTTCTGCAGGATATTCCTTCACTACCTTTTGGTGTACATTTTATGGGACGAAAGGAAATTCCTGATTTAATATCGTCTGGGACACCAGCCATTATAATTCAGAATGATTCTATACTGATCACCGGTGATAAGTTACTTCAGACTTTCGACCGTCTTGAAGTGGCCGAATTCAGCGCTAAATCGTTGGTGATGGCTAAACCAATTGGCGATTTGCTACCAATAAACGACGAACAAGTTAAAGAACTCAGAAAGGTCTTCTTGAAAAAATGAGTCACTGGATTTCAAATTTAATGTTGATTAATAATCCAAAAAACACAACAGATGATAAAGACTAAATTATCAACTCCTGGAATACGAATCGGAATTGCTGCCGATCATGGAGGTTTCTCTCAGCCTATCCCAAAATGGAATCCGATTTAAAGCTTCATTTTGATGCTACGTGTTTTATACTTTTTAGTCTAATTTCTGAATCATTTTTCAACAAATCTTCACTACTTTAATCCCAAGTATTTGCCCAAGCTTCTGAATCTTATCGGCAATGTGGCCAACGCCAATGGCACAATGGTGTGCCGGACCTTGTTTTGACCATTCATTCATGAATCTCTTTGCTCCGATAGAAAAATGGTACCGACTGTTTGTGTTTCCGATTTCGAGTATGGGTCCGACAACTGATTCGCCTTCAGCAACCAGCAGGAATACAGCATCTTTGCCTTCAACAACCGACAACAAAGTAACTGGGCCATGTTTTACAGTCATTTGGATTGACAAACCTTTGCCGGGTTTTCCGTGGTAAATTTGCAGGGGAAGCAGTTTCACACGACCTTCAGCAATAGCAAAGTGAGCAGGACCGTCATGACCGAGTACGACTACATCATCTTTGAAATCCATTAAGTAAAATTCGGAGAATGAGCCCCCTGCACCAAATTCCGCCATGATTTTCATAGCCTGTGCATTCTTCACTTCACATTCACCGGCTATCGGAATGTTTTTGCCAGTCAGAAGTGTATTTCCTGCAATTACTGATGTCACTATATTTTCATAATCATTACCGGGTTCTCCTTCATAATAGTAGGCCATCGAACCCAGGTTACGATTTTTTACCAACATATCCAACGCTACTGAAGTTCTTGCCGCACGTTCTATTTCTGATCTTTCGCATTCCGAAACTACATCAAAAGTATCTTTAAATTCCTGAATTTTGGATTGAACTTCAGCGTCGGAGGCTTCGTCATGGTATTTTTTCAGTTCACACATTTCCAGGATTTCGATGTGAGTTCCGAATATGGCAGTTTGTTTGGTTAGGTCGGTGTAAACATCGAGCATACCGCCATAATAATGACCCAAAATTCCTAAACGGTTGTTTCTGATGGCTGCGGCGACACGGGCAGCTTCGCTCCAGGCTTCGATTTCCCGCCACGCTTCTTGATCTTGAAGATATCCGGTCACCATATCGTATTGAATTCCGGAGCGGTTAAAGACGCTGACAATTTCGGGAACTGAACAGGCCTGGCAATGCTCGAGCCAAACACCGGTCATTTTACCACGGTCTCCCAATTGATTAAAAGTTTCATAATTCAATTGAGCCACTGGTTGAAGATTTAAAATAATAACCGGCACTTTCAATTTTTGTGCAACAGGTAAAACTGTTGACGATAGTGCATAAGTAGAAACATACAAAAAAACTATTTCAACATCATTTTGCTTTAGAAAATCTGCTGCCTCTCTTGCCTTTACAGGGTTATCAACCATTCCGGCATCAATTACTTCAACATTGAATCCTGCGATTCTGTTTTTGATTTGTTCCTGATATGCTTTCAGATTACTGAGCAATCCGTTGAACTGTGCCCAGTAGGTGTCGAGGCCAATTCCAAATAATCCAACTTTTATCATAAAACTAAGATTTTAATTATAAAACAATTATGTTAACTGGACCAATTAGTCCTGATTTTTGTAATGGCGAATTGGTAGTGTAAAATTTAAACGTACAGAAAGTATACCTGCCACTGGTCCGTGGCTTTCCTTCAAGCAACCAATCGGGCCATTTACCATCTTTAATACCATCATCAGGGAATTGCTCGTCGCCAATTAAACGGTTTGCCCATAGGTTTGCCACTTCAATTTCTAATTGATTATTCCCTTGTTTAACCGCATTGGTAATATCAATTTGCCAAGGTGCAGTCCATACCACACCAAGATCTTTTCCATTGATCCGGACACGAGCCATGCAGTTTACCTCGCCTAAGCTTAAGAAAAGTCTGGATTGATTCAATTTGCGTAAATCAAAAGTCTTGCTATAGGTTGCAATACCTGAATAATATTTTACGCCTTTCTCCGGGCGCTTACTCCAATCTTCGAGCTTATCAAATTTTAACTTTCCCGGACCTCCCCATGTAGTATCAAACGAGACTTCCCATGGATCGTCGATATTCATTACAACCGTTGGTTCCACAAAATTTTTTACGTCATTTGCTTTTGGCGATTTCGTCTTTTCCCCTTTACTGAAGACTATAAAATAACTCTGGTAAGCCTCAAATTTTATTGGAATGAATGTTCTTTCATTTTGATGTTTAAAATCCGGAAGGTCGCAGGTTTCGCCATTAAGAGGATTCCATAGTTCAGGAACACCATCCTTGATATTGAAGTTGCATTTGGCTGAAATAACCTGATTTGATTTATTGGAGACAAAATAAATATCCAGTTTACCTGATGTACGATGTGTATATCGTAGCGAAGAAGTCGATTCAAAATCTTCGGTACACCCAATTTGCTTTAAGATTTTTGCAGTAGCATTATAGTTCGGATAAAGCTCATTGTTAGTATATTTTGACAATTCACCTCCCCAATATATTTTGCCTTTTCCATAATTTCGATTCTGAATTGCTTGCGGCGTTTTCACTCCTCCCCAAAGTTTTTCGGCTTGCAAATGTACTGTTTTGTCACATTCAGGGTAATTTGTTAAACTTGGCGATTTTAGAGGTGGCAATCCTACAATAATAGCTCCTGCATTTACAAGTTCTTCAATTTTGGTGAGCAAAGCAGGCGTCATGGTTTCAAATGATGGTGGTGCTCCTTTGGGTGTGAGATACAATACGTCAGCAACTGTTCTGCCTTGTTGTAAAAGGTAAGAACATCGTGAAATATATTTGTGGTAAGCTGAAGACATTGTCCACCAGGTTTGTCCACGGTCCCAATGAACACCATAACCGCCCATGGTCATACCCGGACGATTCTGGTCGCCATAAGGTTTGTGAGCAAAAGTGTGAAAGAAGAAACGGTTGATACCAGCACAAAGAGCCCAGTCACTCTGGTTCTTCATGTTTCCCGGAAAGGCGGTATAACCTTCACGACCCCAGTCGGAAGTAAATGCTTCGGAAGCAACAACCGGACGGCCAAGAACATGGGCTACCAGACATCTCGTGATAAGCAAAAAGAATACCAGTCTCCTCGTCATAAAAAATTGAATAATTTGAAATACCTGCATTAGAAATTGCATTTTTCAATTCGGGCCATATTTCATTATGCCTTTTCTTATACTCATCTATTTTAGATGATTTTAGTTTCATTTTAAAAGCTACTCTGGTCATAATTAATCATTAAAAGATTATACCTATTTATAACTCTATCACTGCAACTGCAAATGGTTCAAGTTTTAATTTTTCGGTAAGCAAATTGCTACTGGCAGGAGGATTTTCACCAGTGGTTAAGTCAACATAGCTAATCTTGGCTCCGCTAATTTCTTTAGATAATTTTAGCTCAACACTTGTGTTCTTTTTATTAATTAGCAAAATTCTTTTACTCTTAGGCCCTGCAAATCCTTGAGCTACAACGCCTGGAACTCCTAAATCTGTTTTTACGAGTTTGTCACCAGCATGAAAGTTGTCAACCAAAAGTTTTAAAACCCAGTACCTTGCATTTGGTTTCCCATTTTCCCAGTTCACCATACTTACATCCGGAAACTGACTTGGATAACCAACCAATTGTGACTCTCCTACTACATCAATTCCCATCTTTGTCAGTTCAAGAAAAATATGGGCATACATAGCGCCTGCCAGGTTCCAATAATTATTGTCGATAGGACCTGATACTTCCGGGGAGCGCAAAATTACTCCCAGCTCGTTGATCATTGTAAAAGTTTGTGGAGCAAGTCGCTTTCTGATATTTTCGATATAACGCACCCTATCTAAAAATGCATCAGCTTTTTCGAAAAATGTATATTGGTAAAATTCAAGTGGTTGGCCTTCAACTGACGGGGAGGAATAGTGGTGATATGAAATTCCTTCCAATTTAATACCCGGTTTGTGGTTTTTGGGATTCAGGAAATATTCAAAATATTCCGGGTTACTGGTTTGAGCAGCTGAGATGCCAACAAATTTTGTTTCAGGGGAAATCTTTTTTAGTTCGGAAACAATGGCATCATACATTTTTGTGTAAAGCTGTGGTGAGATATTATGCTCCAAATCTGGTTCATTAAGCACTTCCCAATAAGGTATTTTATAATAATGCCCTGACTTATAAGTTTTTCCTAATTCGTCAGTAAATCCACCTTTTGTATACCAACTGAAAAGCCTTACATAATAATCTGCTAATTCTTTCATTGTAGTATCCCTAAGCTTCGTCCCTTGATTATAGTTCCAACAGGTTTGATAAGCACCTTCGGGATAAGTTACAGCTCCTGTTGTTTCCCACATCCAGGCAGGAGTTGTACTAAAATTAATTACAACATCATGGCCGTTTGTTGCTTCCATAAAAGCACTCATGGTACTATCAAGATAGCTAAAATCCCAGGAGGTTTTAGTCTTGGTAGGAGGAACTAATTCAGCTACTGCCATTTTAGGGTATGGAAACCAGGGTACATAACGTACATAATTGGCCTGTAAATCTTTTAATGCTTTAAATACCTGTTCATGAATTGAAGAACTATTCCTTACCTTCGGATTTTCAACCAATTGCAATGTTGGAGTCGTTTTGGAAACCGCAACAACATTGTCCCAATACACTTTTAGCTCTTGAGCTTGTGTTTTTAAATTTAGTGACAAAACCATGATAGCTGTCATTAAAACATATTTTGAAACTCTCATATTGGTTTTATTTATTTAATTTTTAAACGAATAATAAACTAAAATTAGATTAAAAATCGATTCAAACACAAAACACCCCGCAAAGATTTTATAATGCCAGTAATCTTTGCGGAGCAGTTTTGCGTTAAATATTTCCTTCAGAAAATCTTAATATTTAATAACCCGGGTTTTGTGTAAGAGCTTTATTGATCAAGATTTCATTTGCAGGTATTGGAAATAATGCTTCCAAAGGGTCAAATTGGTTATCACCTTGCCGCTTAAATTTATTTCCCAAACACTTTCTTAACAGCCTCTAAATATTTCATTCCATGTTTAGTATCCGGTTCCAGATAACTACCTTCCGCCCACTCATTCCACGCATTTATAGTGATTAACTTTGGCTGGTTTGGGTGCTTGTCTATGTATTCCTTTGCCTTTTGAAGGTATATTTGAAAATATTCAGGCTTATTGTTCATTACCAGGTCTTGCTTTTTATTCGGAAATCGAGGATTGTTATCCCAACCTATCGAGACATGAGGACAATACGGAATTTTAAATGTTTTATCCCATTCATCCCATTTTGTTATGGCTTTTGCTCCCCAGGTCATATAGTCACCACTAGCCGGAACAAAATGACACCACTGGTAATTGGTCATACTATTAAAGCCAAAATATTCAAGGGTAGCGTTTTGCGTTTCGATTGGATCACCTGGAACATCCTTTATTGTCGAAGGAACGGATCCCCAAAGAATAGCCTGCAAATGTAAACCCGGGAAACCAGCTTCTATGGTTTTTTTCCGAAAGTAATCGAGCGCATCCTTTGCTTTTTCCGGTCCCCCGATGCCATTAATAAAAGTAGAAAGCTCATAAATACTGAATACCGGTTTTCCATTGATCTTATAATAATTGGGTTGCTTAAAATAATCGTTAATGATGTGCTTTACCATTCCATCAAAAATAGTCCTGTCAACCCCACCATACCAATAAATCTTACTTTTATCGGGATTGGCCGGATCCAAATACGAACTATGGTCGTGGTTTGCCCACATCAGGCAAAATCTCATATCAGTAGTGTTTTTGGCTTTCAGAAAGCCTTTATTCAAAGCATCTTCGAGAAATGGCTTGTTATCATACCAGTACCAATCAAAGATCATTACATTGATTCCGTATTTTACTGCAGTCGTTATTTTTTTGCCCATAACAGCCGGATCGGATTCATCTTCATAGCCCCAAAGTGGCACTTTAGGGACTTCATGGCCTGCAAATTTTGGTTTAGCTTTATAAACTGCCTCCCATTCCCCTTTTCCATCCGGGAAAACATTTATTTCTTTAAACCGATAATCTGGATGATAGGCGGGCCAATAGAATGCTGCAACATCATACTGTTTCCTGGTTTGCTGCTTATCTTTTGTCTGTGCAACAAGATTGCTGTTTATCAGCATTATAAAAAGCGAGATAGCTAAAATTGAAATAAATGTTCTGATTTTCATAGAGTTTGATTTTTTAGAAAATAGTTTATACCCTGAACGAAAGGCTGGTTAATTTGACATTGTTGCCAATTATTTATTTTGGAGGTAATAGTGGCAATTCAAGCCATGCAAGGCCAATACTTCGCCGCATGTGGCTAACACTGTCTCCTCCCGGTGCATCATAAAATACTGCCAGTCGATTTTTGTAGCTGACCACTGATGGTAATCCTATGCAACGACGCGACCATTTGCAATTTTGTCCGTCAATAACAATTGCTTTGTGCTGCGAATTCCATTTGTTCAGATCTTTTGACCAGTAAACCCAAACGGCATCAGTGTATTCGCCATCCTTATCCAGACCAATATGATTGGTAAATAGAAACCAGGTCTGATTGGCCTCCTCATAATACATGGATGAGTTTTCAATTTGTTCTTCTGGTGGGAATATTGGCAATGAATCAATTTCCCAGGAGCCATCAAGGTCTTTTGTACGCGCAATACAAATTGTCCTTTTTATAGTATAATCTGCTGCTGAGAAGAACATCAGATATTCATTTTTGTTTTTTACAATAAAACCAGGAGATGATGTAGAACTGTAAAATGTATTCTCTTTGGGCCTAAATGGAATAATGTCTCGTCTTTTAATCCAGGGACCAAAGGGAGAATTTGATTCAGCCTTCATATTCAAGTAAGGAAATGAAGGTATCAAATCGGGTGCAGAAGTGACATTAGGTGTTCCCAGATAAAACATGTGCCATTTTTTACCATCATAATAAGTGGTTCCATAACTGGCACTTTTTGAATCCGGTTCATTTTGATTCCCTAATTGAAGGACAGGTCCCTTCTTTTCCCAATGAACAAGGTCTTTACTGGTAGCTAGTGATGCAAGCCATCCTTTGGGTCCTGCAGCATCATAATGCATACAGAAAGTTGAATCATTGGCTTTAAACACCCAAACATCACGGGAACCAAAAATATCGCAGTCATCTGGTCCGTCACCGTATCGCAAGACAATGCCAATGTCCTTCGCATCCATCCTCAGCGCTGCCCTTGGTCTGCTATCGCTATAGTTCTGAGGCTTAGCGGAATGAAGTAACAAGAATAAAATTATTGAAGTTAATGCAATTCTTTGACTCATTTTTGAGGTGTGTTTTATTTTTATATTCTATAAAATATTAAACTGATCTGAAGTCAATTCTCTGGTTGGTTAAAGAACCCCGTTCCGAATTTAATCAGAACGGGGGATTTTTTAATTACATATTGTACAAAAATAAATAATTCCTAATTAAGGCACTTTTTTTAATCCTTCAGCCTTCACTATCCATTTTTTATTCTTTGGAAATCCCGGGGCGTCACCTTCCGATCCGTCCCAACCACCTGCCATCAATGCAACAGCCCAAAGAAGTCCACCATTGCCAGGAAGGTACCAGCCAGCGTTGTATCCACTAGGATTGTATTTATTTAATGGAGTATCAAAAAGAAGCCAATCCACTGCTTCAGAAGGCTTTCCAAGCCTAGCTGCCGTCATTGCCAGCATGGGGAAATCACATCCCCATAGATTTCCTTTCCATTGTCCGCATCGGATATCTGAACTTATTTTTTTATAAGTTTTTTCCATGATTTGAGGATCAATCAAGGGTCCTCGAATGCAACCATACACTTCAAGCCATGCCGGACGGATAAAACCATTCTTGCTTAAATTCCAAATTTCAGGATGAGATTCGGCATCGATGTAAACGTCGTTGATCACTGGCGGACGTGATAAATTTGTCAAAACATGTTCGAGTTTTTCGTTTACGGGAAGTCCCAGACGAGCTCTCCATTTTTTTGAAATTTCAAGGCTCATAGCCCAATAATTGAGCTCACTGGTTGAATTCCATGATTCAAAGCCACTGTTCCCCTCTGCGCCACTCATAACAGGAGGCCCGAGAATGTACCGCTGTGTCTTTTCATCCCACGCCACAAAATCCAACATCATTTCTGTGGTTTCGAATAGGATATCCTTCCACTTCAGAAGTGTCTCCATAGTGGGGTTTGCACGCCACATTAACTCGGCCAGATAAAAGGGATGAGCATTCTGAGTTACTCTGTTCGGACCATGATCCCAACTCTCCCAACGGCCCAATGGATCTGGTGTTTTAAGCCATTTTGCCCCTTTCCATCCTTCCGCTTTGGCTTCCTT
>Ga0209638_1001806_pt1 | contig 13374 bp, 7 predicted proteins | sample BarGraNGADG00211_FD_184490 | JGI IMG/M metagenome (GOLD analysis project Ga0209638, IMG submission 184490) | Arctic peat soil microbial communities from Barrow, Alaska - Barrow Graham LP Ref core NGADG0002-211 (SPAdes) (version 2) | ecosystem: Environmental > Terrestrial > Soil > Wetlands > Peat... | reverse complement strand
CGCATCCGCGAAGGCTCAAGGGTGGGACCGAGCCTGGAATGGGGCTCGATTGGTTGTTATGGTCGGGGCGAGAGGAGTCACACCGACCCAGGCGACCTGAATGTCCCACTTTCGCTCTCGTGCGAACTTCGAGGCCGGGACCGCTGGACGCATGCCGCCGCAGGCTGAGTTTCCGGCAAGGGAGCGGTTGGTACGGCTGACGGCGGGCGGGCGACCCGTGCCCGGACGGTAAGCTTCCTCGCCTCGAAATAGCGACCACGATCGCCATTCGGGCTCCCGGCGCGAAGTCCGAGGTGGTGATGGTCATCCTGGTCATGAGCGCCTAGCGCTCCGCGGAGCTGCTGAGCCGATCGTACGCGTCAAGCCGGGGGCAAATCTAGCCGTAGGGTACGCATAGGATCAGCCGAAGGGCTTGACCGGGCAACTCCCCTGCCCACACTGGTAGGAAGGGGAATTGGAGGGCCGTCGGCAGGTGGATAAGCGTCAGCAAACAATTCTGGCTGGGGTGACCCGACTCTTTGGAGAGGGGGCCGGATCCTTCTACAGCGACGCCGTTTCGATCGCGGAAGACAAGACCAAGCACGCCGCGAGTCATCTCATCGGGCACTGTATCCGCGAGATCCAAGGAATCGTCTTCCAGGTGCTCGGGATCCTTCCGGCGACCGTTGGCGCATTCGATCGCGGTTCAGACGAGTTCACCAGCCGACCGGCGCGAATCAAGGAAATCGCCAGGCTCTTGGGCATCCCCGAAACCGACTCACGCATGGCATGGTGGCTGGGCATCGAGCCCGATGTGCTCGCGCACAGAAACGGCATTGACCCACCGCAACCGCTGGACCCGTCTCTCATGCCGTCACTCGACGCTCTGCTTGAGCTCCTGGTGGAGCGTTTCGAGGCCGTTTTCAAGATAGGTCTGGGCCGAGTGGATGATCTGCTCCGCCAGGGCCCGGCGGCAAATCCAGCCGGCATCAGAAAGCTGCTGGAACGTCTGCCGCTGAGCGCCAACCCAGTGGAGCTCGCCTATTTCTGCCGTCAGGCCGGGCCGGAGTGGGTTTCGGTTCTGCCGTCTAGGTTGCTCGATAGCCCACCGCCGGCCTTCCCAGTCGCCGGGTACCCGCATCCTTCATGGCCCGTCTCGGCGCTACTCGCACGCTCTGCCGCCGCGAAACCAGATGACGTCCATCAAGCGGTCATGCGGGTCATGAAGACCGGGACAGACAACAACCGAGTTCATCTCGATCTGGCCGAAGCCGAGCGACATCTTCCCGGCGACAAGATGGCCTCTTGGAGCACCCTCGAGACAGCGTGGCTGCGTCGGCAGACATCGATCCAGTCGGCGTACCTCTGGACCCCGATCGAGTTGCTCGTGACCGCTCTGATCGAGAAGGGCCAGGACGACACAGCCTTCGAGCTGGCGAGAGCGTTGTTCTCCCTGGATTGCGACCTTGCGAGCCAAGACGACGATCTGATGCGCAGCTTCGGGGCATCGCACTATCTAGCCAGCATCGGACCAATCGCCCTTGCGCTGACGGCGATCAAGCCCATCGAGACCCTCGAGTGGCTCACCGAAATCGTGGCGAAACACTCGTCGGGCCCCGAGGACCGGACGTATCCTTACGCACCGTCGCTGACCATCAAGCGCAATAGAAGAGACCGTCACGACCGCTCAAGCCTTGCGCTTGCGCTCCGCGATGCGGCTGACCAGGTCATGAACGCCAGCCCCAGCCGAACGACAGAGGTCCTCGAGATAATCGGGAGTGGTTTGGGCGACAGCTCGCTCGGGACCCGGTTGCGACTGTACTTTCTGGCCAAACACCTGGAAGCACTGCACGCGGAGGCGGTCGAGGCTCTCTCCAGCGAACTGACCTTCGCGCCGGCGTTCCTGGCCGAAGCGATCGCACTCCTGCTCGCGGTCGTCGAGTCGCTCGAACCTCAAGAGCGCGTCGCTACCTTGTCAGCAATCGACCGCGGATCACTTGGGCGGCGATTGATGGACCGTCTCCAGAGCATCGTGATCGCTGGCGGGCCGACCGACGAGGAGCGGGCCGAACTCGACAGGATTCAGGATCCGTTTGTTTCCCGGGACATCAGCCACCTCGCGCCGATATCCGCCCAAGACCTGTCGGACAAGTCGGTGTCGGAGTTCGCCTCGTATTTGGCCACTTGGCGTCCGGAGAACCCCTGGGAAGCCTTCATCGCCGGCCAGAATCTGATGGGGCTTGCAACGGCTGCTGTAAAGAACGATCCGAACAAGTACGCGGCGGAGGCTGCTGAACTGCTAAGCCTGGGTCCCGACTATCTCTCGGCCGTCTTCAACGGCTGGATCCAGGCCGTCCTCAACGGGACCCCTTTCTCATGGAGAGGCGTCCTGGAGCTCGCCGATGCAGTTCTAGCAGTTCCCCTGGAGCCGAGTCTCGCGGATGTTCGTGGCCGCGTAGCTCAAGTTCTTTCGATGGGGCTCGAGAGCGAGAAATGTGCTCCCGAGATCAGCCTCGCAGACCGCGTCTGGCGACTGCTGGTACTCCTGATCGAAGACGCATCTCCGTCACGGGCCGAAGAGATCGACGCGCTCAAGCGGGGATCTAGCCTCGAGAGCATCTCGCTCAATTGGACGAGACCCATTGCCGTGCGGGCCGCAATCGAATATGCGATCTGGCTGAACCCTGACCCGGAACCACTGCCGGCCGCCGTACGAGTAGCCCTCAAGCGCCGGTTGATGCTGACCCGCGATGGATCGTTCGCAGTTCGGATGGTTGTCGCCACTGACCTGCACACGCTGCTGGAGCGCGATCCGGACTGGACGATCTCGATTCTGCCGAAGCTGTTCCCGGCCAGTGCCAGTCGCAAGGATGAATGGGCGGCGGCTTTCGACAGCTACCTTGGCCATTATCGAGGGCCAGGCCCAGCCGCTCTTGCGGCCCTTAGATCCGAGTACGAACGAGCTGCCGAATCGCTGGACACGGCGACTGAGTCCAGGACCTCTCTGATGTCTCACCACCTTGTGTGGGCCTGCCAGTGGGGCATAGTCGAGATCGTTCCGCCTGATCCGTTGGTCGTTGCCTTCTACGATAAGACGCCCGAGACGAGAAGCCACGAGCTTCTCTCATGGATGGGATGGACCCTTTGGGCCTCGCGCGATGGCGGCGTGCATGCCGCCATCGTTGAGCGGGCCAAGCTCTTCTGGGAGTGGCGGATGGCAAGCGCTCCGTCGGAGGCTGAGAAGAGCACATTCGGCTGGTGGTGTGGGTCGGGCCTCTTTGAGGCCGACTGGTCGCTGAGCGAAACCCTGGCCATCCTCAGGACGGGCACGCGTCTTGTCGGTTCCGCTCACGCAGCGATGGGAAAGGTCCGCGAGCTGGCTCCGATGCACCCGGTCTCAGCGGCGTCCGTAGCCGACGAGTTCGTGAAGCGGGCTCCCTTGGACGAGGACCTGAGCATCCTGGTCGAAGATCTCTTTGAGATTGCCCGGATCGTTCAGGAGTCAGACATGCCGCCCGAGGCTCAGAAGCTCGGCGGTGAGCTTGAAAGCCGGCTCAGGGCTCGAGGCTACCGTGTCTGAAGCTGTTCCCGCCCACATCTTCGAGCCGGGCGATCGAACGGACACGCGGCCGAAGCGTGACATCCAGGGTATCTGGGAGCATCTCAACAAGCGCGGCAGCCCGGGCTACGACGGCGTCCGGGCGCTCATAAACGACTGGTACGCGCGGATCCCACAGGGCAAAGGCAAGCGAGATCTCTTCGACAAGCTCGTCTCCAAGAAGTCCGAGAGCTGGCACGCCGGCTTCTGGGAGTTGTACCTGCACGAGTCGCTCAGTCGGGCGGGCTACGAGCTCGAGATCGAGCCGGACATCGCGGGCTCGACCCGTCATCCTGACTTCCTGGTCATCGGGCACGGTCAAGAGTTTTATGTCGAGGCGGCCGCGGTCACCGAGGACATCACCAAAGCCGCCGATCGCCGGACTCAGCACATCTACCAGTATCTCGACCCGCACCCGCACCCGAACTTCTGGCTCGGACTCGACATCAACGACGAAGGGAACTCTGGGCCGCACCTTCGCCGATTGCTTGCGGACGTCACCAAATGGTTCGACGGACTCGACCCCGACCAAACGCCGTATGGGTCGTCGATCGAGTGGTCCGACGGAGATTGGAACATCGATCTGATTGCCCTCCCGAAGTCTCAGGCCTCGAGAGGCAAGATCGAGCCAGACCGGCTGATCGGGATGCGGTCCGGCGGAGTCGGATGGTCGGACATGAGCGATCGGATCCGACAGAAGGTGCATTCGAAGGCCACGCGATACGGGGAGCTCGGCAAGCCGTATCTGATCGCCCTGACCGTTAACTCGGCGCTCGTCGAGGAGGATGACCTTGCCAGCGCCCTGCTTGGTCCGGAGGTCGTCGAGTATTACGAGCAACAGCCGGGATCGGCCCGACTCGTCCGGAAACGCGACGGTTTGCTCATGGGACCAGGCGGACCGCGCAACACCAGGGTTTCGGGCCTCCTCGTGGCCTTCAACGTCGCTTGCACCCATGTCGGCCTCGTCCGCCCAGCGCTATGGCCCAACCCCTGGGTGCGCCCCGAAATCGCATTTACCGCGCCGCTTCCCTTCGATCGCGTCGAAATAGACCCAAGCACAACCGCGATGGCACACGCGACTTCGGACTTCGACCCCCTGCCGTACTTCGAGCTGGCGCCAGATTGGCCAGGTTTCGAAGATCCGCTGATCGGACGCCGCCGGATCACCTGACGAGCGGACCTAACCTTCCGACGGGTGAGTCACGGCGCGGTCCGCCCACCAATTCGTCAGAGCACCGCGAACGATGTAGGCGAAGGTGTGCAGGTACACGGGCGCGATGCTGGCGTTCTGGCTTGGCAGTGGGAAGACTTCGGGGTATGGCCAAGAGCTGCCCATAGGCGGAACGAGCATTTCGAACGGGAAAGATGTCCCGTCATGAAGAGCTCAAGCTCGTGGTTGGGGCCGATGATCGTAGGGCCGCGAGTTGATCTCCGGATAAGCGTCGGATAATCCCGCTTCGCTAAGGTCCGGTCAGGCCGGGCTCCGGTCTGCGACCGGGCCGACGCGGACGACGTAGAGCGAGCCGACGAGGGAGCTGCCACAGCCGACCCGGCCCTTTCGTCGCCCCACTAGATCGGTCCGTATCCTAGGCAATCGGGTCTGTCTTGGCGCTCTCCCGCTCGGCGAGTGTTTCTATCAGGAAGGTCGCGACTGTCGTGGCCGCTCCGGCGGCCATTCTGGCGTGCCGAGGCTGTGGTCGAATTGCAAGCCGTGAATGCCCGTGGGCGTCGCCCATCTTGTTTCGAAGTTCCGCCAGACCCTGAACGGAGCTCATCAGGCCTTGCAGGATCTGGCGGTAGACGACTTCGTGCTGAGCGGCGTCGATGCTCAGGGCGACCGCTGTTTTCTTGTAGAGGACGGGTAGATCATCATGCTCGTCGACCTCTTGGCCCAAAGACTCGAGAACGCTCTTGCACGCCGCTTCGACGAGGGACCGCGCGGCCGTAATGGCATCGGCGGGATCGGCATCGACGCCGGCTTGTATCCGAGAAACCTCTCGCTCCACATCCTCGATGCCTGCGAGACGATCGAGAGCCTGGATCGGAATAGGGCCAGCCTCTCTGGTCAAGACAGCGCCATTCCATCGAATACCAGAACGAGCCAGGTTCCGACGGAGCCTCTTGAGTGTGTCCCATTCCCCCTGGTTGCCCTGTCGCTCGCGCTCTTCCCACTCCGGCAGTAGCGTCTGGATCGCTTGGAATAGAAGGACGACTGCCGCTGGGTCACAGAGATCGAGCGTAGCCAAGTAGCCGGCGGCCCGGCTTCTGCGTTGTCCGCGGCTGGCCTGTTGAGCCACCTGCTCGGCCGCTCGATCGAACTTGTAGCCAAGGTCGCCGAAGAGAGCGTCGATCTGGCCGAGAGTCTCCCAGGCGAAGCAATTCACGAATGCTTCAACAACCGGCCGTGCGACAAGCTCTCGTGCCATGCGACAAAGTTACCGCGCCCTGCGTGTCGTCGATGGTCGAATGCGTCACTCGACAACTTTCCCCGTCCGGCTTGGGAGCCAGCGTTGGTCAGCCCGGGGTCAGTTCCTAAACGAGCGCTCGTATTCATCCAGGAGTTCGAATAGCTCGTCTGCTGCCCATGCCCTCGCGTAGCGACCGGCGGTGATCTGCCTGACGATGCCCCGCTCCGTGAGGCTGTTGAGCGCTAGCCGGACGGCCTCCGCAGAGCCACCGATGGCCGCATGCGCTGTCGAAACACTGGCGATCGGTTCATGCGCTAACAGCTCGATCAACTTGGATCCGGCAGAGCCCCTTCTCGGTGAGCCAGCACGCCCACGCCAATCTCCTATGAGTGTGGCGATCTGGCCGGCGAGACCCTCGGACCTCTGCGATGCGACGCGGCACGCGATTGAGAACGAGGAACACCAGGCGGTGATGGCCCCCTCTCTGTAGCCGGTCAGGCCGCGGATGTACGCCTTCGGGTTGGTGGCCAGAACCACCGACACGGGCGGAATGAGCGTGGGTGCCAGCCCCCGACGCCGCAGCACCAGTTGGATGAGGCAGCGCCCAACGCGGCCGTTGCCGTCGCTGAAGGGGTGAATGGTCTCGAACTGGGCGTGAGCGATCGCGGCCTGAGCAACCGCAGGCAGATCCTCGCGGTTGACGAACGCGACGAGATCGTCAAGGAGTCTCGGCACTTCGGCTGGGGGCGGCGGAACGAACTCCGCGTCGAGGGGACTATTGAGTCGGCCACCGATCCAGTTCTGAACGGTCCGGACATAGCCTGCGATCTCGCTCTGGTCGGTCCCCAGGAGCAAGCTACGGTGAATGTCGGTGATGTCAGCCACGGTGAGTTGTCGACCAGACGACCCAAGCTGGAGCGTCTCTTGCATCGCGCGAACATTGCCCATGGCGGACTTGGCGGCGTCGCTTGCCTCCTGCTCCAGGAGAGCGAGCGCAAAGCTCCGCTGCGACAGCTCGATGCCCTCGATGCGAGACGAGGCGATGCTCTCCGCCCGCAGTAGCAACGAGCCAATTGCCTCGAAGCCCTCGGTCTTTGGGAGGCTACTCAGCGCTCGGATCTCGGCTTCGGCAAGACTAACCTCGAGCACGGCGTCGCCTGGAAGCAAGACCTGGAGGTTACCCACCGGGTCTGGCACGAAGGCGACGCTGATAGCTGAGCGACCGCGGCGGCCCCTGTATCGAGGCTGGCCCGCCATCCGCGAGCTCGTGTTGGCCGGCGCTATCTTTGGGTTCTCCGGGCCAGATCCCAAACTTACCGACGTAACCTTGGATTCCCCACCCAAAGAGGAGCGGGTCAAGGGCCGTGATTCCGAGGGTGCTTGCGTCGCGTCAGCGTCGCCGCGGGCGAGGTCGGGGGCGCCTGGCTGGAGCCTTGTTCGCAGGTGACCGGCGTCGAGCAGTCCTCGAGCCCGCCATAGATCGCCGATGAGCAGCTTCTCTCGCTCGTGCGGATCTCGGCGAACCCAGGCGGGATGGACGGTTGGCACGACAAGCCACCCGTGGACTTTGATCGGCGGTCCGGCCCGAGCTTCGAGTATCCGGGGTTTCCGCGTCTCCGTCAGGGCTCGAAGGGCGGTTCCACCGACGGCGACGACCACGGTCCGAGGGTATGCCTCCAACTCGCGCATGAGCCGACCTCGGCATGCATCAATGGCTTCCACGCGGGGCGCAACTGGATTTGGGAGGCAGGAGACGGAGTTAGTGATAAACGGGTCGAACTCGCCCAGGCTGGCCTCTTCGATAGCCCTCCTTAATGTTGTTCCCGCCGGACCGACGAACGGCCGCCCCTGCCTGACTTCGGTCTGCCCCGGCGCCTCGCCGACAATGGCAATTGGGCTGGCAGGGTTGCCGCTGGAGCCGATAGGCTCGCTTCCATAGGGGCACCCGGAGCAACGCTCGACGCGAGGCGCCCGCCGTTCCTTGGCATCTAGCGAGGCCATGACCATCTCGGCGAGGATTTCGGCGAGCCTCTGTGTCATCGGCATGGCATGAACCTACCGGCTCCAACGCCAAGTCATGAGCGTGACCGGCCCGTGATCGAGAGCCGCCCAGGTCTATGCGGCTCTCCTGGGCCAGATTAGCCGCGATCGACTAGCGCCGGTGGGGAGTCACCATCCCGGCGCAGCGCGTGGAGTGGCGTCGCCCAGCCGCACCGACCCAGCGTTCAGTCCTTCCAACCACCCGTATAGCGTCGCGATAGGCACGTGGCCTGATTAGAGTCTCAGCTCGGAAGCTGTGGCCGAGACAGCCGAAGGATCTCGGGCTCGTCAACTCCAAGGCGCGCGAATTGCTGGCCGAGCTCCACGCCGATTGTACGCGCGACCTCTGGTTTCAGGTCGGCCACCCATACATATTTGTTCGCTTGGGCGTCTGTGAGTATCAATTGACCCTCACCGTCGGGGCCGAATCGCACATCCCACTCAGCGCCAGCTTGGAATTGGCAGACGCTGAGATTTGACGGATTGATGGGGAGTGCGAAACGTAGATAGGCGCCGGGTGCGGATCCCTGGAGAACAAGCCTTACCGGACCATCCAAGACAGCAGACTTCAACCTAAGGAAGGGGAATGACTGAGACTGGCCTGGGGTGAGTCGGACGCTGTCGCACAGAGGCAGGACGCACAGAAGGTACGTCTCGCCGCTCCGGATAATGGTGCCAGACCGGAGCATCCGCGGCGTAAGGCCGTAGCTGGTGCGTACATTCATCTTCATGCAGAACTCGTTGTGGGACCGCTCAGATCGAACCGGGTCATCACTGAAGACCAGATGGGCATCCTTCTTGACTCGACCCTCAAGATGGTTCGCACCCGGTTGCTGGCCACCGGCGGCCGAAACAGCGGCCCCGCTGCCCTTCCTGCCGAGGCCTTTCGCGACGATCAGTTGGACTTGCGCTACTGATAGGGGCTTGGGTTGCTCGCCTGCGGCAACCGGGATGTTCGCGCCCCATTTGGCGGCGTTATCCGGGTCGTCAATCCACGAGCTGATGGCGGCCACATCTGCGACACGGCTGGCGGCATGGTCGTCCAGGACAGCCCATATCTCGGAGGCCACCATCTCAAGCAGATGCTGCTCGGCGTCAGGTGGATCTGCCAGCGCAGATCGGTGGCCCAGGTAGCCTATGTCCAGCCCGCTGTTGAGAACGTTGAGTATCCGGTAGGTATCCTTCCGCAAAGCCGCCAATGATTGCAGCGCCACGCCTGACACGAGCCCCTCTGTTAGGCGCGTGAAGTCGGCGATCAGTTGCCCAGGCAGATCCTCTGGAGTCCTCACTTGGCCGGCCGCTGTCCCGGCCGGATCAGCGTGCTCTTTCGCATACACGGCGATATGAACTGGACCAAACGAGAACGAGAACTCGTCTGCTCCTTGCCTCTCTACGCTGCCCCCGAACGTCGTTTCGACGTGCTTGATCAGCCCATCGACGATCTCGACTATGTCCGGCTGACCGGTGTAGATAGCGACGGCGCGCAAACGCTTTGCTTTCCCGTTCTCGACATCACCTATCAGAGCGTCGATCACCTTGCGGGCCAGCTGGCCTTTCTCGCCTGACCCAATGACCCAGTCGATGACCACGAGATCGGCTGATTTCGTCGCCTTCAGCAGTTGGTCGTACGCATCATTAGCCGCACGTGGCGCGACCAGCCCGCATATGAGCCCTTCCTTAGCGAAAGCCTCCACCAAAGGCCGGGCTGGCAACCGTCGCGGTTCAGGTGGCTCGAGGAGATTGGCTTTCACGGCGCGTCCGGCCGGCTGACTCGATGGAGCTTCCGGCTCAACAATCCGAGAGGAGTTCTCAAAGAGCTCGTCATCAATTACAACAGCGGTCTGAAGAAATTCGCGAGATATCTCGAGCGCGTGATCGTGGAAGGGAACGTTGCCCGTCATGTTTGGTCCACGGTCGGGGTAACTCGGAATGCGGCGCCTGAGTCGGCGCCTGAAGGCATCAACTCGAGCGTCATTCCTTCCCTCTTGAGAACCTCCCTGGAGATGTATAGCCCGTAGCCACTTCCACCCGGCTTGCGGCTGAAGCCAAGATCAAAGATGGCATCCCGATCCCTTGGCGACACGCCCGGTCCCGTGTCGCGAACGGTCATCGACTCACCGTCCGAGTCGAGGACGATTCGGCGCTCACCGCGGTAATCGGTGAGCCACCACATTGCGTTGTCGACGAGGTTGATGAAGACCGGGTAGATAGTCGATGGGTACTGCATCAGGCGTAGACCGCGAAATGCTGGAGTCGCCTCAAGCTGGATTCCTGTCTCGGAAAGACGGTTGCCGAACAAGTCGCGAAGGAATCCCTCGATCTTGTTCCCCCCTATCTCGATCTTCTTGCGATAGAGCCTCCGATGGAGAGGGGTCAGCAGACGAAGGTATGCGTCCAGATGCTCGAAGTTGGATCGCAGGTCGTGGTACGGTGCCCGGATGGCTGGGTTGATGTCAGCCCAGCCTTTCAGCCTCTGCAGGGCCTGCCGAATTCCGAGGATTGTCTGTTTGAACTCGTGATCCACGACCTCGACGGCCATCCCGAGTTGGGTCAGTTCTAGATCCTGTTCTGCTCTCTCACGTAGAGCCTCAAGCTCGGTCTCGACTGCCTCTATTTCGTCTAGGGATGTAATCGCCGGCTGGGACCCGTTGGATGGCCACACAATTCCCCGAAGTTGCTCGGCCACACTCCTAATGGATTCGATCTGAGCTTGCGCCCGGTCGGCGAGCTCTTGCTCAAGCGCAGACCTCCGGCTTACGAAATCTACGTCGCTCAGTCCAGAGACATCTAGGCCGGCTGAGTCAGCTCGAACTGCCGTGATGGACGCATCAACCGCCGCCTGCCCTTCCCTCCCGAGATTCTTGGCATGCTGCTCCGTCGCCTCGGCAATCTCCCGTAGTTCGCGCCGGATCATCCTCGATTCATCGGAAGTTCGGGCGACGGCGACTTCGATTGCTCGATCAAACCGGAGCCGGCGATCCACGGCCAGCTTGTGCGTCCCCGATGCCTCGACTACAAGCCGTTCGATTTCCGCCATTCCGGGGCCGAGATGCTCATCGTCAATCCTCGCCCTTTCGACCTCGTATGCAGTGAGTTGTCGGTTGAGATACGTGGAGAGACCCACGCCCCGCGGGCGCTTGATTTCGTATGACTGTGACAGCTCGCCGATGGCTGTACGCGCTGCCTCTTCAGCATCCACGAGGATTTGGGCGGCGCGGCCAGGTGACTCAGCCGTCATGGCGATGTCGATCTGACCGCGTAGTCGTGTGAGGATCGTCTGGATTCCCAGACGGGGGCCCTGTTCGTTGACGCGATCGAAGAAGCTTTCGAGGTCAGCCTGCAAACGTCTCTTGCGCTCGCGTACCTGACCATCGCGCCGGTAGCGTGCTTGATCCAGACGCCTGAGTTCATCGCGGCGATCCTTCCAGCGATCGGCCAACGGGCCAGTGTCTCGGAAGTATTCGAGGGCAACTTGGCGAAGGAAGTTCTTCAAGATGTCCCGGAACTGCCTGTAGGCCTCGTTGTCCGTGAAGCCTTCGCGTCCGGCCTTCTCACGGAGTTCGTCGTTCGCAACGCGGGTGATGTCGATTGCGCCGAACATGCGACGGTACGAGAAAAACCAATCGCTCGCGCTCTTGGCCCGCCTGACCTCGACATCTAGCCAGTCCACGTCGTTGTTGCCGTATGGCAGGACGCGGACGTCATCTCGGTAGACGTATAGGCCGCCATACAGGTCCAGTTTCTGCGAGATGAACGCAAACTGGTCTGGATCGAGACGGGAGTCTCTCTGGTTGCCCTGAACGTAGGCGAGTTCGATGCGAAACGGCCCGCACCGGATGGGCTCGCCTCTCGCACCTGTCCATGCAACTCGATATGGCTCTGGTTCATCACCGTAGACGGTCACCTCGCCAGCAAACTGTCCGTGGTCGTCGAACCCGCCGCTGATTCTGTGATCCGCGCCAGTGAACTCTTCTGGAGTGAAGAATTCGCCATCACCGATCACGTCGTCCCAAGCATCCTCAGTAAAATGGTCTCGGAAGCTCGTGGTTAGGGCGGGTTTGGGGTGACCGGGGACCATCGTATTGGCGAACCCGACAAGGGTCTTTCGGAGGGGACCCGCGTCCGCTCCCTTCACTGGTTCTAGCCCATGTATGAGCATCGGCGAGGCCGGACATATGTAGAAATGGGTCCCAGCGCCGGTCCGAAGATCGGGCGCCCCCAGGACGTCCGCGAGTTCGTCGGGTGAAACGGTCCCAAACTCATCCAGTTCCTTTTTGATCCGCCGAACCAGAACGGCGTCACCGGGCTTGGCCAATGCCTCGACGTTCTCTCTCACCCAGCCCGTAAGAGTGGCAATGTCGCTCTTCGTCGGGAGAGTGCCGCCATCGAGCGAGAGTGTCGGGATCTCGATCTGGTCGAGGTTCGCAGCGGGCAGCTCGAATACGCCCCAATTGATGAATGACACCAAGAGGTCACCAAGCACGCCGTCTCGCAATGGGCGACTAAGGACAAGAACCTGAGGACCGATGGCGGCAATGGCAAGCCGTCCAATACCTTTCTCGCCGAGTACTGGCCTGCGGGCGTAGCCACTTCTGGTCGGGGGGGCCGCTATGCCCGAAGCAGCCCCGGCCTTGCTTTCCGTGCCGAGTGTCAGCCAGCGCTGCTCGAAGTCCTGCTCGGTCATACCTAACCCGTCGTCGCGCAGCACGAACAGCCGATCTGACCGAAAGAAGTCCACGATCGCGGAGTCGGCGTAGGCGTCGTGAGCATTCTTGAACAGCTCACTAATCGCGGTCGGGACGCCCGCGATCTGCTGTCGGCCCAACATGTCGACCGTGCGAGCTCGCGTTTGGAACTTCGCCATCAGTCGGCTACTTTCAGGCTCACGCTGCGTCCCCCCGCATGGGCAATCGACAGTTGTTCGTTTGTGCCACCCACGACGTCTGCGTGGTCGTTCATGTGCTTGACGATGTGTTCGCCCATTCGCTGGGCGAGGAGGACTGGGACGGCATTTCCGACCTGTCTAGTCGCGTTCTTGATACCGCCCACGAACGTGAAGTCTCGAGGAAACGTCTGGAGAGATGCGGCCTCGCGAACGCTGATTGGGCGGTCCTGGTCAGGGTGACCGAACCGGCCATTCGAGATGCTGGTGCATTTGGTCGTCAGCGCCGGAGATGGCGCGTCCCATGCCATCCGTCCGTAGACGTCGCTGTGGCCTTGATGCTCAGCGTGACAGGCCAACCAGAGGTCCCTGGGCCAAGCGAATCGATCGCCTCCGGGCTGGCTCGCCTGGAGGCGCCTCAGGTTTAGATCGGTCAGAGAGCTGGCCGTATGGTTCGGGATGTCTGC
>Ga0209638_1001805_pt1 | contig 13378 bp, 8 predicted proteins | sample BarGraNGADG00211_FD_184490 | JGI IMG/M metagenome (GOLD analysis project Ga0209638, IMG submission 184490) | Arctic peat soil microbial communities from Barrow, Alaska - Barrow Graham LP Ref core NGADG0002-211 (SPAdes) (version 2) | ecosystem: Environmental > Terrestrial > Soil > Wetlands > Peat... | reverse complement strand
CCGCACTCGTGGCGCGGCGCGCGGAGCTCGAGCGTGTGACGGCGGAGCAGCGCGAGGAGATCGAGCGCGTCGCTGCCGACGACCGCCGTCGTCTCGACGCGCTTCGCGCCGAGCTCACGGCCGCCGGCGAGCTCGAGATCGAACGGAAGCGCCAGATCGCGCTCGAAGACGTCACCGACGCCGAGTCCACGCTCGATCAGGAGGAGTACGCGACGCCACTCTTCGTTCCGCCGGTCAACGTCCCGCTCGAGGAGCTGACCTTCGACGACGACACGGCGCTCATGCGCGACGAAGAGGACGAGGAGGTCGTCGTCGCGCCGGTGCACGACGACGAGTCGCCGCTCGAGGCCTCCGGCGCAGGGGCGACTGTTGTGACTGGCGCCAAGCCGGCACGGAAGAAGTGGCTCGTGCCGGCCGCCCTTGCCGGGCTCGTCGTCATCATCGTCGCGTCGGCCATCGCGCTCGGAGCGCGCCACATGCCGACACAGCCAGTGGCGAAGCCGGTGGAGAAGGCGGTCGCGGCGCAAGCGCCCGTCGCCGCACCGCCGACGTCGATCGTCCCATTGCCTCCGCCAACGATCGTGGACTCTTCGGCCTTACGCGCGTCTCGGTCGCTCGACTCGACGAAGGCCGCGGCGTTGGCCCAGCAGCGGAGGGCAAGGAAGATCGTGCGAGACTCCGCTGCGCGCGCCGACAGCACGTCGTCCGGCGACAGTCTGCCGAAATTCCGCGACGCGTCACCGAAGAATCGGGACACGCTCGTGAAGAAGGACAGCCTGGCGCGCCCGGATACGATGCCGAGGTAGCGGTAACCCTTCGGCTGATGCGACCAATCCTGATCGCCGCGCTCCTCGCGCTGCCCGCGGCAGCGTCCGCCCAGAACCGTGCACTCTCCGTCGCCGACTCGGCACTCATCGGCCGCATTCTGCTCGCGGAAGACCGACGCGATTCCAGCGATGCCGCCCTCGCCGACGGAGCGCGCCACGCGAATGCGCGCGTGCGCACGCTCGCGCAACGCGCCCGAGGCCGCATCATCGACCCGCGCTTCGTTGCACGCGACTCCCTCCCGACACTCCCCGCTCCGGCCGTGTGGCCCGAGCCCGCGTGGCGACTGCGGCTCCGCGGATTGACAGCGCAGAAAAACGATTGCGCAGCACTGCGCATGGCGCTGGCGGACAGCGCGTGGCCCGTTCGGCTTCGCGCCGCCGATCTAGTCACAGCGGCCTGCTCGGCGGACAATGATCTCGTGGCAACGCTTCGCGAATGGATCGATGCGCTTCCAACGGACGCGTCGCGCCGCAGGGCGGGCGGCGTGTCCTGGCACGCGGCGGCTCACGCCGGTGTTGCGCTCGCGCGAGTCCGACCTGACGAAGCGCTGGCTCGCATCGGAAAGCTCGCGCCGCACCGACAGTGGCAGGTGCGCATGTACGCCGCGCGCGCGGCGGCTGTGCTGTCCGATACGCTGCGGTTGCGCGCGCTCGCGCGCGATGCCGATGACGACGTGAAGGAAGCGGCAATAGAGTCGCTCGCCAGGCTCACGGCCCACAGTGACGACGATATCTACCTCGCCGCCCTCGGCGGGCAGGGCGCCCAGGCGGTACGAGCTGCCGCCATCGCACTCAAGGGATCGCCGCGCGCCGACGTGCGCGCCGCCGTCGCGGCCACGTATGGGCGTTGGGTGGCGCGCGGCAATGCGTCGGCGCGCGATGCGCGCGTCGCGCTGCTCGAGGCGGCAGGGCGTCCCGCGAGTGACGACCGGTCACCTCCAGTGCACGCCGAGCTTCTCCCGCAGGTCGTCGCGCTCGCCCTCGGCGCCGACATCCGCCTGCGTGTGACGATGGCGCCGGCGAGCGGCGGCGGATGGTTCGTGGTGCGATTGCGCGGCGACGTGGCACCGTTGATGGCCTCGCGGATTCTCGCGCTCGCGCGCGCGGGCTACTACGACGGACTCACCTGGCACCGAGTGGAGCACGATTTCGTGATTCAGGGGGGAAGCCCCGGCGCCAACGAGTACGTCGGGCTGCCGGAGTTCATTCGCGACGAGCTGGGAACCGTGCCCCATGCGCGGGGCACAGTCGGAATGAGCACGCGTGGCCACGATACCGGCGACGCACAGTGGTTCGTCAACCTCCGGGACAATTCGCGACTCGGTCGCGACTATACGGTGTTCGCCGAGGTGATCGAAGGGATCGGCGTCGTCGATGGAATTCTCGAGGGCGATGCGATTGCGTCCATCGAGGAGATCCAAGCGCGAAGAGCCGAGCATTGAGGCTTGAGAACTGTTACATCCCCTTCTTCAGCGAGTCCGCCTTCACGGCAGCCTTCGGCATGGTCCAGAATCCAGCCGAGCCCCTGGCGTTCTTCGCGACCTCTCCGCCGAAGAGCGCGGCGTTGAACACCACGCGAAATGTGCCGAACGGTTGTCCGCGCCACTGCGGACGGAATCCGATGAGCACGACGTGCCCGCGATCGTGCTTGACGTCGAGTGCGGCGGCGTAGCCCTGTATGTACTTCTCGCCGAGCAGGTAACCGGAGAGTCTGGGCGAACCGTCCCTGGCATATTTCGCGAGGGCGGTTCCCTCGAAGCCGTCCAATGTCGCGAACACGGGGCTGCCGTCGACGAAGACTTTCGCGCGCTCGGGCATGCCCGCCATGACGGGATGCGTGGGGTCCGTCGTGACCTCGAGGATCGATCCGCTCGAGAAGTAGCTCTTGCGCGGAAGGGTATCGACCACGTTGCGCACCGGCAGGTGCAGTGCGGAGATCGCATAGCCGGCGCTCTGGTTGAGACACACGAGTGTTCCGCCGGCGCGCACGAACTCATCGAGCGCACGTCCGCCCTCGTCTCCCAGTCCGCCCTCGTAGCGCGGCGGAACGGTTCCCTTCGCGAACCCGTCGGCGATCGAGCGCGCGCGATCGGATGCGAGGAGAATGACGTCGAAGCGCGCGCCGAGGTTGCCGGCACGGATATCTGAATTGGTGATCGCCGTGTACTTGAAGCCGTAGTCGTCGAGAAGCCACTCGGTCCAACCTTCGTCCATGCTCGCGGTCCACGGCTTGTAGATCGCGATCCGAGAATGCACCGCCGCCGATTTCTCCGCGCCGGCCGGCAGCGTCGTTCTGTCCGCGCGAAGGGACAGCTCGTTTACCCACGCACTCATCGTCGCGTCGGCAATGCCGGAGACGAGATAGCGGCCGCTGCGTCCAGCCGAGCCCTCGGCGAAGCGCACCGTACCGCCACCGGCGAGTGCGCGCGTGATCAGCCGGAAGGTGTTGTTCTCCGCAGGGTCGAGGGCGAGTTGGTCGCCAGCGCCGGTGATCCGTCCCGGCAGCGGGACGATGCCCGCGGCAACGGAGTCGGTCGCGAACGGCGCATCCGGCGCGGCTCGCCAGTCAACGATCTTTCCGACCACCGGCTTGAGCGCCGACTTCAACTCGCTCGTAAGCGGCGTTCGTGTCTCCACGACGCGGACGTCCATCTGATAGGGAAGGGTCCATCCTGCTGCGTCGTATGGCTGTTCGGGAGGGCCGTCGGGCGACTCACGCAGATCCGGATAGTCCTGTGCCTCGAACAACTGCCGCACGAGCTCCGAGAACTCCTGGTCCATCGGGATGACCCACGTGCCGCGCGGGTATGCCGCGCCGTCGATCGTGGCATCGCTCTTCAGCTCGCTGATTCGGACGCCGTTGAACGCGAGGCGCCGCATCATCTCCGCGGCGGCGACGGGATCGCGTTGCGCGCGCGGGACGACGTAGGCGTACGGTGGATCCTTTCTGTAGCGCAGAATCGTGTTGCGGCCGGCCTGATACCGGTTGTAGAGGAGCTCCTCGCGATACTTCGACGCATAGTCGAGCACCGCGAGCGAGCCGGTTTCCATGTAGTCGATGGCGTCCTTGATGCGCCACCAGCCACCTGGCCACGGGCTCGCGTAGAGCGACTGCGGCCGGAGATCACGCATCTCCTTCGGAAACTCGTCGATCGTGTAGAAGTGCGGTGTCGCATAGCGATAGAGCGCCGTCTCCGTCCAGAAGGAGGCGATGTTCTGTAGCATTGGCAGGTAGTCGATATAGCCGGCGTACCACGCGTCGAACCCGGTGCCCATGTGGGTCGCGCCCACCATGCCGGCAGACTCGAGCGATTGCGCGATCGTCATGCCGATGGTGTTCACCTCACGCGACATGAGCGCCGGGACGCGAGGCGCGATCGGTTCGGCGAAGGGCGGAAGCCAGATGCGAGTCGGAAAGGGCGCCGTCTGATGTTGCACGTAGATGATCTGGGGCTCCCAGTTGCGCCACGTGCGCGCGACGACGCGCGACTCGACGACGTTCAGCATGTAGGCGTCGCGATTGTTGTCGTGTCCGATGTACTTCTGGTAGAGCTCGTGCAGCGGCGCGACCTCGTACGGTGTGCCGACATTTTCCTTGTACCAGTTCGCGACAATGTTCTGCCCGTCAGGATTGATCGACGGCCATAGGAAGAGAACTGTGTTCTCGAGGATCAGCTTCGTCTTCGGGTCGTTCGTCCTGGAGAGCAGGTCGTAGGCGAGCTGGATCGTGTGCTGCGAGCCCGCGATCTCGGAGGCGTGGAGGCCGCCGCTGATATCGACGAAGGCTCTGCCTTCGCGCGCGAGGCGATGCGCCTCTTCGTCGGTGAGACCATCGGGGTGCGCGAGGCGGCGCGCGATGTCTCGATAGTGATCAAGTTTCGCGAGGTTGGCCGGCGAGGAGATCACCGCCAGCGTCCACTCGTGTCCGGTGGACGTCCTGCCAACGTTGATCAGCTTGATATAGTCGCTCGACTTCGCCAACTCCTGGAAATAGCGCATCGACTCATCGTAGTTCGCCAGCTTGAGATCGGCGCCTACCGGAAAGCCCAGCACCGATTCCGGTTTGGGAATCGAGGTGGATTGAGTGGCGGCTGGACGCGCGACGCCAGTCGTGAGCGCGAAGACAGCGGCGCAGGCGAAGGCCGCGCGGTGTGGAACGAGTCGATGCATCGAGATGTGTCGGAAGATTCGCATGGCGCGAAACTACGTCGGGCGGAGGGGCGCGTCGATGCCTGGGAGTCGCGCTGCGGTTACGGCTGTAACTTTGAGCGATGGAACCCGAGCCGATTCAGGAGTACGCGCGGTCGCGCCGCACCGAAGACGAGTGGCTGTGGGGCTGGGATCTGACGCCTGGCATCGTCTCGGTGTGGGCGGAGGCGAATGGCCGGGCAACGGTTTGGCGCAGGATCGCGGAGACCGGCGCGCTGGTGCGTGAGGAGGAACGGTTCCGGCCGTGGCTGCTGCTCGATCGGCTCGACGATCTTCAGCATCTCGGTGCGCGGCTCGGCCGCGAAGGTACGCAGGGCGCGCAGGTGAGCTATCGCGAGCTCGAGGGGCCGGGCACGCTGCGATTTCTGGTGTCCGCAGACGACACACGGACGCTGACGTCGGCGGTGTTGGAGGGCGCGACGCAGCGGCTGGGCCGTCACGTCGCCCACCTGCGCGACCTTGGACAGGAGGGGGTACTCTCGCTGCCACCAGAGGAGCAGTACCTCGTGTCGACGGGACGCACTTACTTCCGTGATCTCACGTTCGACCAGTTGCATCGCATGCAATTCGATCTGGAGACGACGGGGCTCGACCCCCAGCACGATCGGATGTTCATGGTTTCGGTGCGAGACCCGGCGGGAACGACTGAAGTGCTCGAGGCGTGTGGTGAGGGGGATGCGGCCGAGGCCGACCTGATCCGCCGGTTGGTCGCGAAGGTGGCGGCGGTGGATCCGGACGTCATCGAGAATCACAACCTGCACGGATTCGACCTCCCGTTCCTCGATCGGCGCGCGCGGATACTTGGAGTGCGGTTGGCGCTCGGGCGGAACGGGTTGCCCGGATTGCGACAGCGCGCAGCCCGGCGCGGTGCCACCAGCGAAACGGACCCCCATCGTCGCGTGCGGTTCGTGGCGCCGGGTCGCGAGCTGATCGACACGCTCGATGCGGTACGACGTTACGACTTCTCCAATCGCGATCTGCCCGGGCACGGGCTCAAGGCGGTCGCGCGGCACTTTGGCATCGCGGGACCGGATCGTGAGCTCATCCGCGGCGACCAGATCTACACCGTTTTTCGCAGCGATCCTGCGCGCGTGCGCCGCTACGCGACCGCGGACGTCGAAGAGGTGGCGGCGCTCTCGCGGATGCTTGGTGGCGCAGCGTTCGCGCTGGCGCGCATGGCCCCGCGGCGGTACGAGCGGCTCGCGGACGCCGGGGCGGCGACGGGTGTCATCGATCCGCTCCTGGTGCGCGCGTACATACGCTCCGGCATGGCGCTGCCGGCGCACGAGGAAGGCGACGGCACGACGCACACCGGCGCGGCGCTGCACCTGTTCGCAACCGGTGTGGCGTGGCGTGTGGTGAAGGCGGATGTGGCGAGCCTGTATCCGTCGCTGATGCGCGCCTACCGGATTGGCCCGGCGCGGGACCGCCTCGGCGCGCTGCTCGCGCTCGTGGACCGGCTCGTCGAGCAGCGCCTTGCGGCAAAGGCGAGCGCGCGGGCCGCGCCGCCAGGATCGGCGGAACGCTACACCCACGAGGCGATGTCGGCGGCGATGAAGATCGTCGTGAATACCGCATACGGCTACATGGCCGCGGGAGGCAGCCTGACGCGGTTCGCCGACGTCCACGCGGCGAACGAGGTGACCCGTCGCGGCCGCGAAACGCTGGAACTGATGTGCCGCGAGCTCGACGCGCGCGGGGTCACGTTGCTCGAAGCCGATACCGATGGCGTCTACTTCGCGGTGCCGGAATCCTGGAGCGAGGCCGATGAGCGCCGCGTGGTGGCGGAGGTCGCCGCGCTGCTGCCACCGCTCGTGCAGCTCGAGTTCGAGGGCCGCTATGCGGCGATGTTGTCGCACGAGCCGAAGAACTACGCACTGCTTGCATACGACGGCACGCTCACGCTGCGCGGAGTCGCGTTTCGGTCGAGTCGCGCGGAGCCATATGGCGAGGCATTCCTGCGTCGCGCGATCGGGCGGCTGCTCGTCGGCGACGTCGTGGGCGTGCGCGAGGCTTACCTCGCCACGTTGGGGGCGCTGCGCCGCCGTGAGCTTCCGACGTACGATGTGTCGTCGCGCGTGCGGCTGACCAAGACGCCCGCGCAATACCTCGAGATCCGAGACAGCCGGCGCGAGCTCTCGTACGAGGCGATGCTCGCGAGCGACCGGACATCGTGGAGCGTCGGCGACCGCGTCCGCGTCTATCGCACGAAGACGGGTTCGGGCGGTGTGGTCGTGGAAGCGGGCGACCCAGACGCCGAGCGTGCCGACGCCCGAGACTATGACGCCGACCACTACTCGCGTCTGCTGCGCGATACGTTCGCGGCGCGTCTGGCGCGCGCCTTCACGCCAGGCGACTATGCCGTCGTCTTCGCCGATCCCGACCAGTTGTCCCTCTTCACACCGCCCATCACGACGATTCACAGCGTCCTCACCAGACTGCGCACTCACGAGGCCTAAATGGCAACGTCGCTCACACGCCGATCTGCTCTGCTGTTCACGCTCTCCGCTTTCGCGATCATCGCGGGGGCCTGCAAGGACAAACCGCCGGCTCCGGCGAGGACGGCTCCAGTTGGGCCGGCTCCCGACTCGTTCCGCGTGGCGTTCGAGACCACGCGAGGCAACTTCGTCGTGGAGGTGAAGCGTGCGTGGTCCCCGAAGGGCGCGGACCGATTTTACGATCTCGTGGCGGAAGGCTTCTTTGACGAGAATCGCTTTTTCCGCGTTCTGCCGGGATTCATCGCACAGTTCGGCGTGAACGACGACAAGAAGCTCAACGAGAAGTGGGAAGCGAAGACCATCGCCGACGATCCCGTGAAGGAGAGCAACTCGCACGGAACGCTCGTGTTCGCGAGCGACGGCCCAAACTCGCGGTCGCATCAGCTCTTCATCAACCTTGCCGACAACAAGAATCTCGATCAGCAGGGATTCTCGCCGATCGGCCGCGTGGTCGCAGGGATGAGTGTCGCGGACTCGATCTATTCAGGATATGGAGAGACGCCCAGCTATCACCTCCTCGCCACGCTCGGAAATTCCTATCTGAAGCGAATGTTCCCCAAGCTCGACTACATCAAGACGGCGAGGATCGTCGGCGCGCCGTAGCCAGGATCGCGCGTTGTTTCCCGCCTGTCATTCAACGGTTACCGCTTCGTCATCGTCAGGCCGCTCACCGTCGCTTCGGTGTTGTGGGCAAAGCGAATTCCGTACACACCATTTGTGGACTTGAGCTTGCCGGCGCTCACGACCGCGGACTTGTCGTAGCTGCCGACGACGGTGCCGTTGATCGCGCATTCGACCTTGTCGCCCTTCACTGACATGGCGATCTCCTGCGACACCGGATCGCCAACCGCCGCTGCCTTGTTCACCGCCGGACTCGGTGCGCCGCGACCATTGAGCTGGAAGGCGGCAGGACCAAAGCCGCGGACGATGAAATTGCCGTTGCCGTATGCCGCGCAGTAGAGATAGCTCTGCTGATCGGTGCCCATGTCGTTCCCGCCGATGACGATCCCGTACGGATGCGGATGGCTGTTCAATGCCATGTACTTCGGCTCTCTGAACGTCGCCTTGACCGTATAGTTGCCGCTCGCCGTGTTGGCCGGATTCCAGTACGCCACTGCGGGGCCGGTGGTCACGTGGAGCGCATCGCCGTCCTTGGCGAGCTTCGAGTTGTTCAGTACCTGTCCGCTCTTCTCCTCGCTGGCGTCGATCTTTCCCGACCAGCCCGGGACGGAGATACCGCCCGCCGCAACGCTGCGGGACGTTTCCATCTGAGCTTGGGCCATGCTCACACTGGGAACCAGCATGATGACGGCAACTGCTAGCGCGGAACCGTAGGCGCGACGCATGTTATGTCCTCTCGCTGAAGAAGGTTGGCGACCACCAATTATACGTTCGGGAGCGGTCCATGAGTAAGAACAGGGTAGCCTCGGGTAATTTCGACGCACTCAGGACGCTGCGGGCTTCACTGCTCGCGGCCGTCCTGATAGCCGCACCCTCACTCGCCGTCGCGCAGGGCGGTGCCAGCGGCCCGCTCCAGCAAGCATCGCGACTCGATACCCAGGGTGCGACGAAAGACGCACGTGTGATCTTTCAGCACGTCATCGACACTGCTACTGCGCCGCTGGCGAAATCAGCGGCGCAGCGCGCGATGGCGATGTCGTACGCGTTCGACGGTGATTGCGCGAACACCGTGAAGTACGAAGAGATGGTCATCGCGTACTGGAAGACGCGCGAGCAGGCCGAGCCGCAGAATGCCTTCTATCAGGAGGGCGAGATTGCGAACGAGGCGGCGCGCGTATGCATCGACGCCGGACAGCTCGACGTCGCGGAGAAGTATTACCGAATGGGCAGCGAGCTTGGTCTCAAGGAGCCCGAGCCAAAGACGCACCCCAAGAGCCTGTGGGACTATCGTCTGTCGCATGCACTCGCTCGGCTCGCGGCTCGTCGCGGCAATGCCGCCGAGGCGCAGCGCCAGGTCGCCGAAGCACGGAAGCTTCTCGACAGTGAACCGAAGATGGCCGCGGCACAAGAGCGCTTCTACCCATATCTGACAGGCTATGTCGCGCTCTACGGCAACGATCTCAAGACAGCCGAGACGGAGCTCACGAAGGCTCTCGCGATTCAGGGCAACCAGAACGATCCCTTCATGCACGTGCTCCTCGGCATGACGTACGAAAAGATGGGGCAGCAGGAGAAGGCCAAAGGGTTGTACGAAAAGGCGTACAATCTGGCCATGGGGCACAATCCTCCGTCGGCGTTTGTGCGGCCCTTCGCGCGCAAGAAGCTGGGCATGCCGTAGGCGAGAGGATCGGTAAGGCTCACTTCGACGCTCTCGGCGTGCCTTCATTCAATCTGGCGTTTCTCGGTTACGGCACCGTCGCCCGCGCGCTGCACGAGCTGCTCACGCGCAACCGCGAGGCGCTCGCGCGCGAGCACGACATCACCTACGCGATCACCGGGGTGGCCAGCCGCCGCATCGGGTGGCACGCCGACGCGGGCGGGCTGGATCCAGCCGCCCCAACTGGCACCAAGTGTCGCGACGTGCGGGAATGGCTCATTGCCGCGCGGGCGGACGTCGTGTTCGAGGCCATCGCGCTGGAGCCGCACACGGGACAGCCCGCGCTCGACTACCTGCGCGCCGCACTGGAGCATGGCGCTCACGCGATCTCCGCCAACAAGGGTCCGGTCGTCCACGGCTATCGAGAACTCTCGAGTCTCGCCGCGCACGTTGGCCGCCGGTATCGCTTCGAGTCGTCCGTGATGGACGGCGCGCCGCTGTTCTCACTCGTGCGCGAATGCCTTCCCCTCGCGGGTCTTCGTGCCGTGCGCGGCGTTTTCACGTCCACGGCGACCATCGTGCTGGAGGCGATCGAAGAAGGCCTCTCGACGGCAGATGGGATCGCGCGCGCTCAACGGCTAGGCATCGCGGAGGCGGATCCCACCTACGACGTCGATGGCTGGGATTCCGCGGTCAAGCTTTGCGCCATCGCGAATGTGCTGCTCGGCGGCGATCTGCGGCCGGATGACGTCGAGCGCGAGGGGATCTGCGTCTTGCGCGAAGACGAGGTACGTCGCGCGAGCGGGGAAAGGAATCCCTACCGGCTGGTGGGAGACGTGCGGCGCGACGACGGCGGTATCCTGCGCGCTCGTGTTGGCCCCGTGCGCTGCGACGCGCGCGATGTACTCGGAGCAGCCAGAGGCACGACACTCGTGACGCATCTCGAGGCCGACATGTTCCCAGGCGGATTGACCCTCACCTCGCACGATCCCGACCCGACGACGACGGCGTATGGAATGTTCGCGGACTTCGTGAGCGTCAGCCTCTTGAGAAGAAGGTGACGGGTTCGCAGCACGATCTGGTCAAAAGAGAGGCGCACTTGCATCTTTGCTTCGCGCCGCGCCTCGAGTCAATTCTCCCATCCGATTCAGCCACATCATGAAGAAGCTCGTCTTGCCAGTGTTCGCACTGCTCTGTGCGTCGAGCACCATCGTCAGAGCCGCAGACCCGGAAGTCGCCCGCTGGGAGCAACAGGCCAGGAAGGTCACGATCGTCCGCGACGACTGGGGCATTCCGCACATCTACGGGAAGACGGACGCGGACGTCGTCTTCGGGCTGATGTTCGCGCAGGCCGAGGATGACTTCAATCGGGTGGAGACGAACTTCATCAACTCGATGGGGCGACTCGCGGAGGCCGAGGGACAAGCCGAGATCTATCGCGATCTGCGAATGAAGCTGTTCGTCGATCCGGACAGCATGAAGGCGAAGTACAAGACGAGTCCGGTGTGGTTGAAGACGCTGATGAACTCGTGGGCCGATGGCCTCAACTTCTACCTCTACAAGCACCCCGAGGTGAAGCCGAGGGTGATCAAGCGCTTCGAGCCGTGGATGGCGCTCACGTTCAGCGAGGGCAGCATCGGCGGCGACATCGAAAAGGTGTCACCAAGAGATCTCGAAGCGTTCTATGGCAAGCGTGCCATCGGTCGCGCGCTGCCGGAGAAGAATGTGCTCCCCGCCGAGCCGGGCGGGTCGAACGGCTTCGCCATTGCGCCGTCGAACACGGCGAATCATCACGCGATCCTGTGGATCAATCCGCACACCTCGTTCTTCTTCCGCGCCGAAGTGCAGATGGTGAGCGAGCAAGGACTGAATGCCTACGGGGCCGTGACCTGGGGACAGTTCTTCGTCTATCAGGGCTTCAACGATCGCGCCGGGTGGATGCACACGACAAGCGGCGTCGATGACGTCGACGAGTATCTCGAGACGGTGGTGAAGAAGGGAAATGGCTACGTCTACCGGTATGGCAAGGAAGAGCGTCCTCTCACGGCAACGAGGATCACGGTGCCGTACGTAACGCCGAATGGCATGGCGAAGAAGGAGTTCACCGTCTATCGCACGCACCATGGGCCGGTCATCCGCGAGGCGGACGGGAAGTGGGTAGCGATCAAGCTGATGCAGGAGCCGGTAAAGGCGCTCACCCAGTCGTACACGCGAACGAAGGCGCGGAACTACAAGGAGTTTCGCAAGACGATGGAGCTGCACACGAACTCGTCGAACAACACGATCTTCGCGGACGCTGACGGCGACATCGCCTACTTTCACGCCAACTTCATTCCGAAACGCGACACGCGCTTCGACTGGAACCACCCGGTTGACGGCAGCGATCCGGCGACGGAGTGGAAGGGTCTGCATTCGGTTGAGGAGAGCCCGCACCTGCTGAATCCAGCGAGCGGATGGCTCTACAACACGAACAACTGGCCGTTCTCGGCGTCCGGCGCGAGTAGCCCGAAGAAGGCAGACTATCCGGCGTACATGGAGACGGGTGGCGAGAATGCGCGCGGCATTCACGCCATTCGCGTGCTGTCGAACAGGAAGGACTTCACGCCGTCGACACTCATGGCTGCCGCGTTCGACAGCTATCTCCCCGCGTTCGACGATCTGATTCCGTCACTCATCTCGGCCTACGACCAGGCGCCCGCCACCAGCGCGGTGAAGACCCAGGTCGCTGAGCAGATCGCACTCCTGCGAGGATGGGACAAGCGGTGGTCGATCATGTCCGTCCCGACCTCGCTCGCGGTGTTCTGGGGCGAGGAGCTCCAGCGCGCGGTTGGCGCGGACGCCCGCCGCGCCGCAGTGCCGGTGGACGAATACATGGCGAAGCGGACGACGCCGGAACAGCGACTCCAGGCATTGGCGAAGGCGTCCGACAAGCTCGCGGCCGACTTCGGAAGCTGGAAGACGCCGTGGGGCGACATCAACCGGTTCCAGCGGCTCACGGGCGACATCGTCCAGCCCTTCAGCGACGCGGGGCCGAGCATTCCGGTCGGGTTCCCGTCCGCGCGATGGGGATCGCTCGCGTCATTCGGCGCGCGAGCGTATCGGGGGACGAAGAAGTGGTACGGTACCAGTGGCAACAGCTTCGTCGCCGTCGTCGAGTTCGGCGACAGCGTGCGCGCGAAGGCGGTTTCCGCCGGCGGTGAAAGTGGCGATCCGAAGTCGCCGCACTTCAACGATCAAGCGGTGCGGTACACCACGGGCGAGTTGCGGGACGTCTACTTCTATCGCCCGCAGCTGAAGAATCACACCGAGCGGCAATATCATCCCGGCGAGTGAGCTCGACGACAGCCTCTTTGTGAACTAAAACGACACTTCCGGAGCACAAACAGTGAACACACCTGAAGATCTGTTGGAAGCAGCACAGCCAGAGCTCGATCTGTTGGCCGAAGAGGCGGAGTCGACGACCGGCGTGGACCGGCGCGAATTTCTGTTCATGTCGATGGTCGCCGCGGCCGCGAGCACCTTCGGCGCGCATGTGGTGCGCGCACAGGGCGGCGGTGCAGGCGGGG
>Ga0209638_1001804_pt1 | contig 13383 bp, 16 predicted proteins | sample BarGraNGADG00211_FD_184490 | JGI IMG/M metagenome (GOLD analysis project Ga0209638, IMG submission 184490) | Arctic peat soil microbial communities from Barrow, Alaska - Barrow Graham LP Ref core NGADG0002-211 (SPAdes) (version 2) | ecosystem: Environmental > Terrestrial > Soil > Wetlands > Peat... | reverse complement strand
TCGGCATCGATGACGACCTGGCCACGCGGGTGTGCGCCATGTCCGCGGCCGCGATCGACCGCTGGTTGGCCGGTGAGCGCCAACGGTTGAAGTTGAAGGGCAGGTTGGGAACCAAGCCTGAGTCCTTGCTGAGGTCGCAGATCCCGATCCGGACCTGGGCCGAATGCAACGAGAGGCAGCCCGGTTTCGTGGAGATCGACTGCGTCGGCCACGAGGGCGGGGACCCGCGCGGAGACTGCTGCAAACCCTCAGGGTGTTCGCCGCCTTGTTCGACCCTTCGTGCAGCCTTCCCATTCCCGATCCTGGGCATCGACCCGACAACGGCGGTTCATCAACGGCATCTGCTCAGGTACTGCCAGGATGAGAAACTGACCCTCACCCGGTCCCGCGCGGGCAACATGAACGACGGCGCGCATGTGGAGCAGAGGAACTGGACGGTGGTCCGCAACGCGGTGGGCTACCACCGCTACGACACCGCCGACGAGCTGGACCTGCTGAACCAGACCTACGCCCGGTTACGCACCAACACGAACTGCTTCTCATCTCAGCAAAAGCACGTCGAGAAACATCGCCACGGTCCGAAAGTCACCAGATCAAGCGGCCCGGTCGTGGGCGGCCACGAACACGCCCAGGTGGGGTCCTGGCCGACAAGGCGTACTCGACCCGCAAGATCCGGGCTTTCCTGCGGCGTAAGGGAATGAGGGCCACCATCGCCCAGCCTGCCAACCAGATCGCCGGGAGCCTGGCCAAGGGCAGCAACGGCGGGCGACCTCCACGGCTGGACCTAGAACCTTACCAGCAGCGGAACACTGTAGAGCGGGCCTTCAACAAGCTACGGGAGACCCGCGCCATGGCCACCCGGTACGACAAGCGAGAGTTCGTCTACAAGGGCACCATCGATGTAGCGAGCATCAGAATCTCGCTCCGCGACCCGGCCAACCAGCATTCACGGGACACGCCCTAGGCTCGCGCGGAAAGGCATCGGGTACGTGCGTCGGACTGCCCCGCTGGACACCAACTGCCTTCTCCCTTCAAAGCTGAGGCGCTACTGCGGTAGCAAGGCTACAGCGCGTCCCGGACCACCCGTACTGCCCCGAAGTTTGATCGGGAGGAACACGAAGTACGCACCACGCGCGGGAAGGGCGGCCAAGTTAGTGAGCATCTCCACGAAGATCATCCCCCTGGACAATGCGTACTGGTGAACCGGCGCACCGTCGTGCGCACTACCCATACTCGGTGCGTCCGTGCCTGCGACCCGTACGCCACGCTCATGAAGGTGGAGCATCGCCTCGACCGACGGCGCCGGCCAACCTGGACCCGTCTTCGTGACCAGGGGGTCGCGGACAAAGTGACTTCCCTCCTCACCCTCCGTGTAGAAGCGGTCCCAGCTCGTGCGCCAGAGCACCACCTCGCCCTCGGCCAGATCGCCGTGTTCGGCCTCCCATTCAAGAATGTTACTCGTCTCGATATACGGGCTGACTCCGGGCCCACCACTGCCCGAGAGCGAGCTGACATCGATGACGACCGCCGGCCCCCAGAGTTGCGACAACTCCACGCGATCCCCCGTCACCGCGCCCAGTTCACCGGCATGGTCCAAGCCCGAGTTAGGAGGTGGGATGAAGTGGGTCGGACCGTCCATGTGCGTACCGCAGTGCTCATCCATCACGAAGAAGTTCGTGCTGTAGGGGCCGGCAGATCGCACTGGCTCTACGGGATTGTCCACCTCTGCGTACCAGTTCCAGTTCTTGTGGGTGAACTGCATGTGACCCGGCCAGGAGGCCGGTAGGTCCGGTGCAACGAGTACCGACAGGTCGATTACCGTCGAGGGTCCCTGCGGCAGCCTGACGTCCATGGTTGCTCCTTCGTACGGCGTCGAGTCGGCCTGTCTCACCCGGCGAAGTGGTGGTCGCCCTGGCCCCGTGTCTCCGTGTCGATCGCGAAGATGCAGCCGGACTTGGGGGCACGCTCCAGAACTGCCTGATCCAGCCCAACCTTGGCCGATGTCACGTAGAGCCTGCTCAGAGATGGCCCGCCGAAAGTGCAGCTGGTCGGCTGGGGTACGGGCATCATCACCTCCCGGTCCACCAAACCATCCGGTGCGAACCTGATCACCCGCCAACCGCCCCAGCACGCGACCCACAGAGCGCCCTCGGCATCCACAGTCAAACCGTCGGGAACTCCGTGATCCGCGGGGATCTCCGCGAACGTGCGGCGATTGGCGATGTCACCAGTCGCCGCGTCGAAGTCGAACACGTCGATGCGATGGGTCCGGGTGTCGGTGTAGTACATCAGCCCACCGTCTGGACTCCAGCCCAGCCCGTTGCTGCAGATGACCCCCTCAACGATGCGCTGGCTCTCCAAGTCGGCGTCCAACCGGTAGAGCGAACCGGAGGCAACCTTCTCCTCCTCGTCCATCGTGCCTGCCCAGAACCGACCCTGCGCGTCGCACTTCCCGTCGTTGAACCTGTTCCCAGCCTGATCCGGCTCGGGGTCGTGCAAGGTCGTGACCGTGCCGTCCTCGAGGTCCAAGGTCGCAAACCCGTGCTGCAACGCGAGCACCATTCCGCCCTGGACGCGCAGTGCCATCGAGCCGATCTCCTCGGGCACCGACCAAGCGGCCTGTTCCCCCGTCGCCGGCGTCCAGCGGCGGACCCTTGGGTACTTGATGTCCACCCAGTAAAGGGCTTGTTCGGTTGCGCTCCACACGGGTCCTTCACCGAGAAGATCGTCGGCATCAAATGCGAACTCCACCGCAGGATCCTGCTTCTCCACTGGTGCTTTCCTCCCTTGGCTCCACGATGCTGCGAACACACCATAGTGTGATGACCTTAACAGGCCCTTCACAAAGCAAGGGTGTAGTTGGGGTCTGAAGCCGTCGGTCTTAAGGAGTGATCTGGCGACATAGTTGCATGAGGAAACGAAGCCGTTTCGCAGGTATCTTTGATGAGTCAACGCGGACCCTTGACGTCCTCTCTGGCCAGTCCTACGATGCCGAATGTCTGACGCTCAGATATGTGAAGTCGGACTCGGTCCCGCGAGAAGGAGAAGAGCATGAAGCTCAAGCTACCGACCATGTTGGTCGCAGGCCTGCTGGTCCTCGCGGCGTGCGGCAGCGGTTCCCAAGCCGGGAACACCGGCGGTGGTTCCCAAGCCGGGAACACCGGTGGTGGCTCCCAAGCCGGGAATCCGGGGAAGAACGGCAAGTACACCATCGCCCTGTCCAACTCCTACATCGGGAACAAGTGGCGCGTGGAGATGGTCAATGACTTCAAGTCGACCTGCGCCAGTCCGCCGTGGAACAAGGAGGTTGACTGCAGCGTCTTCAACGCGGGCAACGACGTCAGTAGCCAGTCGCAGCAGATCTCCAACCTGATCTCCAAGCACGTCGACGCAATCGTGATGGATGCCGCCTCCCCCACGGGCCTGAACGGCGTGATCAAGCAAGCGTGTGACCGCGGGATCCTGATGATTTCCTTCGACTCCGTGGTCACGGCGCCCTGTGCCGTGACCGTGGACACCGACAACACAGCATTCGGGAAGCAGCTCGCCCAGTTTGTGGCTGACAAGATCCACGGGAAGGGCAACGTGATCATGGTGACCGGCGTGGCAGGCACCGCGGTCACCGAGCAGCGCCAGAAGGGCGCCCAAGAGGTCTGGGACAAGAACCCCGGCATCAAGATCGTCGCGAAGTACCCCGGCAACTGGGACTCCGCTACCGCTCAACGCAACACGGCTGCACAACTCCCCTCGATGCCGAAGGTGGTAGATGGCATCTGGGCCGAAGGCGGGACCGACGGCATCCTGAAGGCGTTCATCGACGCCAACCGTCCGTTGCCTCCCACCGCCGGTGAGGCAGAGAACGGCTTTCGCAAGTTCATGAGCAAGGAGGGATACCTGGGCCACCACGTCGACGGACTCTCTATCGGTGAACCGCCCTACCTGTCTGTGGCCGCGCTGCAGTTGGCGCTGGATATCTTGAAGGGTAACCGTCCGAAGGCGGGCCTCCACTTGCCGTTCCCCGTGGTCACCACTGCGACGATCGAGGTCGGCAAGACCGTCTTCCCGAAGCTTGAAGACAGTTTCTTCGTCTCCTTCACCGACTCCGGACCGAACGCAGTGGTGACCATTTGTGAGCAGGCAGCTCTGACGGGCGCGGTGTGCCCGACACCTCCGAAGGTTAACCTGCCCAAGTGACCCGCCGAGCGAGATCGAGACGGAGTCAGGGGTGAGCGAGGCTCCGGTTGACAGCAGGACTGGATCGGGCTCGGAGCGCGCACGCCGTGAGGCTGCGGTCGTGTCGCCAGAACGCCACCCCGTGGCCCTCGGTGGGCAAGGTTCCAGTCGTTCCTCGGTCGGGGTCGAAGCCCGCGACATTCACAAGTCGTACGGCCCCGTGCGAGCGGTTGAAGCGGCCAACTTCGCGGCTCGCTTCGGAGAGGTGCACGCGCTCGTTGGAGAGAACGGTGCTGGCAAGAGCACCTTGATCAAGATCCTCTGTGGGGTTGCTCGGCCGGACAGTGGAGCGATTCTTGTCCGGGGCCAGGAGGCAAGTTTCTCCGGCCCGTTGCAGGCGCAACGGGCCGGCATCGGAACTGTCTTCCAGGAGCTCACTCTGATGCGCTGGATGAGCGTGGCCGAGAACCTGCTCATCAACGTTCCGCCTCGCGGTTTCGGGGGCCTGATCAGTCGCCGCAAGCTGCCGGAGCTCGGCGCCGAAGTGTTGGCTCAGTACGGCCTGGAGCGGATAGACCCGCGGGCGCTCGCGGCTGACCTCTCCGTTGCCGACCAACAGTTGATTGAGATAGTCCGGGCGCTGCAGCGCAGACCCGACATCTTGTTCCTCGACGAGCCGACTGCGGCGCTCAGCGAGACCGAGGTCGACTGGTTGTTCTCGCTGGTTCGCGATCTGCGTGACAACGGTGTCTGCACCGTATTCACCTCGCACCGCTGGCGAGAGATCGAGACTGTGGCGGACTGGATCACGGTGTTCCGTAACGGCCGTGACGTCGGAACGGCGCGGACCATGGACGAAGACGAAGCCATCCAACTGATGACTGGGCGAACCCTGGAGCGGATCTTTCCCAAGCCGCCGGCGGTCCCCGAGTCCCAGCCGGCGCTGCGCGTGAAGGATCTCGTGGCCGACGGTGTGCGAAGCGTCTCCTTCGAGATCCGGCCAGGTGAGATCCTCGGCATCGGCGGCTTGGCAGGTCACGGTCAGCGACAGTTGTTCCTGTCGCTCTTCGGTGCCCACAAGGTAAGCGGTGGCACGATCGAGGTGCAGGGCAGACGCAAGCGCATCCGCAAGCCCCTCGACGCCATCCGGTCCGGCATGGGCATTGCGCTCGTTCCCGAGGATCGCAAGTCAGAGGGTCTCTTCATGCCGATGAGTGTGCGAGATAACTTGAGTCTGGCGCAGCTCCCAGCGTTGTCACGCTTCGGCCTGATCCGTTGGGGAAAGGAGCGTGCCAGCGTCGGGAAGGTGATCCGCACTCTCGCTATAAGGTCCGCGGCCCCCACACGCGACCGAGTGTCAGCAATGAGCGGAGGCAACCAACAAAAGGTGCTGATCGGGCGGTGGCTGGCGACGGATGCCCAGATCCTGCTCCTCTACGACGTGACTCGGGGGGTGGACGTCGCCACCAAACAGGAGATCTACCAATTGATCGTTGAACAGGCGGCGGCAGGCAAGGCTGTCTTGTTCTTCTCCAGCGAGACTGAGGAGATGGCGCATCTGTGCCAGCGAGTCTTAGTGCTGCGTGAGGGGCGTGTGAATGCCGAACTCACTGGTGACGACGTACAGGCCGACCAGATCGTGGCTGCCGCGATGAAGGACAGAAGCCAGTGAGCCTCACCCGCCAGACCGCCTGGCGCGCGCCCAGCCGGCACTTCGTCGCCCAGAACTCAACCACCTTGCTGGCGCTGGTGATCCTGGTGTTCTCCGTCGTGGCCTACCTGGTCTTGTACTACCAGTCGCTCGGCCATTTCCCGGACCAGTACGACCTGACCACCATCATCGACACAGCCCTTCCCCTCGCGTGGGTCGGCCTTGGCCAGACGATCGTGGTCGTCACCCGCGGCCTCGACCTGTCGGTGGGAGGTGTCATGAGCGTCGCGGTGGCCTTGGCCGCCTCGAGGATGCACGATGTCGGGACCATGATCCTCTGGTGCGTGATAGTCCTCTTGGTCGGAGCCTTCGCCGGCTTCGTGAACGGCGTGCTGGTGGCCTACGCAAAGTTGGCTCCGATTCTGGTCACGCTGGCCACTCTCTCGATCTTCGAGGGCATCGCGCTCGTCGTTCTGCCCCAGCCCGGTGGCCAGATCCCGGTGGGTCTGACCAATGTGTTGACGAACCCCGGACATCCATACGCGCTGATCTACCTGTTTCTCATCCTCGGCATCTGGTCCGTGTTCCGGCGAACGTCTCTCGGTACCGCGATCTTCGCCACCGGCAACGACGAGACGGCGGCCACAGCGAACGGGATCAATGTTGCCAGGGCAACGCTTGCGGCCTATGTCTTGTCTGGACTCTTCGCAGCCGTCGCAGGCCTGTTCGTCGCTGCGCAGACCACTGCCGGGGACCCGGGGGCTGGGAATCCCTTCGTACTGACATCGATCGCTGCAGTATTCTTGGGGGGAGCCACTATTTTCGGTGGTCGTGCCCACGCCCTCGGCACGGTCTGTGGGGCCTTGGTGCTCACCTTGATCGTGAGTGTGTTGTTTTACGCCAACGTCAACCAGTTGTACCAAGCGATGTATGAAGGTTTGCTACTGATACTCGCGGTCTTGCTCGGGATCCTGGTCGGCAAGTTGGCAAGGACGAGCCGATGAGCGGCGCTGAGACACCGGTGACAACCGTTGGCCGAGGAGCCGCTGTGGCCTCCTGGATCTGGACCCCCGACCGTCGCAAGGTGGTCTTCGCGTGGGTGGCCGTGGTCGTCCTCTTCCTCATCGGCGGATTCATCAAGTCCGGGTTCGCAAGCGGGACGGGTATTACGACGATCTTGCTGGTTGCCTCCTTCACCGGCTTTGTGGCCACTGGACAGATGTTCGTGATCCTCGTGGGCGGCATCGATCTCTCGATTCCGTGGGTCCTCAATGCTGCCGGATTGTTGCTGGTGACGACCTCACTGGGCCAGGACGACCACGCGCTGGTAGCTGTGCTCCTCACCTTGGGGTTGGGCCTGGTGATCGGTGCCCTCAACGGAATAGGCGTTGGATACTTCGGGATCTCTGCGGTGGTGATGACCTTGGGCATGAATGGAGTGATGCAGGGCTTGACCCTCGGGCTCACCGGAGGCATGACCTGCGACCGGTGCACTGCGAGCGCGCCCGACGTGGTGCGACGCGCCGTGGTGGGCAATGCCCTGGGCGTGCCGGGTGACCTGTTCATCTGGCTCGGCGTCACGGCGCTGGTCACGTTCATCTTGAGCGCGACGGTGTTCGCTCGCCGTACGTATGCGCTGGGCAGCAACGAGCGGGCCAGCTTCCTGGCCGGGATCAACGTCAAGCGCCTCACGGTGGTGCTCTACATGCTCAGCGGTCTCTTCGCAGCGTTGGCGGGTATCGCTCTGACAGCGTTCGGTGGTCAGCCGACGCTGGGGCTCGGTGACCCGTACTTGCTCCAGTCCGTCGCGGCGGTCGTCATCGGCGGGGTGTCCATCCTGGGAGGACGTGGCCTCTTTCTCGGCGTCATAGCCGGGTCGATCATCCTGGTCGCGCTGGTGACCCTTCTCCAAGCACTAAACATCGCAGACTCGGGCCGCGACATCCTCTACGGCGTCGTCATCCTTGCCATCTTGCTGCTCTACGGACGAGAACAAAATGCTCGTTAAGGCTCTGGTGCTCGCCATCATCGAGGAGTACGACGAGGCCGAGGACCCCGATCTCTGCGTGACTCCCGACACCATGCTGGTGCTCCAGTACGCCGGACCACGTGGCTACCCGGGGATGCCCGGAGGTGGGCAACCTGACCATCCCGCGCAAGCTTCCGGAGCAGGGCGTCGACGACATGGTGCGTGCGCCGGCGAGCCGAGTGGCAGCCAGCTCCCACGGACGATGCGGACAAGCGCGGATGGCCGCATCTTTGTGTCGACCACGTGCTGCAGGCCATCCAGGGCTGTGACCTGGACTTCCTGTCGGGCGGCTCGGGCTCGCGGCTGGCACGGCGGTCGCACTGAGGAAGTCACCGAGTCATCGGCAGTCTAGGGAGTTGGATGTGAGCGGAGAGAGTCTGGCGGAGACCACCTCCGTCCTCGGCGGCCTTGGATACCCGGTGATGGGTCCACGACTGCCCGCGTCGTCGCAGACCTTCCCTGAGGGCACGCCTTGGCGCATCGAGATCCCCAGCTGCGAGGGCCCGAGGGTGATGGCGGCAGTTCTCGAGGAGGCCGCGGCCCGGTCGGTGCCGGTACGCCGCGTTTCTCAGGGCAGCGGCGTGATGATGCTGACCGACTCGGAGATCGATGACATGGTCCGGATGGGCGCCGAGCGCGACGTCGAAGTCTGCCTGTTCCTCGGCCCCCGTGGCGCCTGGGACACTGGAGCCCAGGCAAAGGTCTCGGCCACTGTCGGTGGTGTCGCCCGAGGTGGACGCGCCGTCTCCGCCAGTCTCGCGGATGCCTTCCGGGCAGTCGATCTGGGCGTGCGGTCGCTGCTGGTCGGGGATCTGGGGGTGCTCTCCGTACTTGGTCGACTCCGGGATCGCGGTGACCTCCCTGCCGCGCTCGTACTGAAGACCTCCGTTCTACTGCCGCTGCCCAACGCGCCCACGGCGGCCCTCTACGAGCGGGCGGGCGCGACCAGCCTGAACGTCTCGACCGACCTCAGCCTGACCATGCTTGCAGAGATCCGTGCGGCGACCACGTCCCCCATCGACATGTACGTCGAGGTCCCCGACGACCAGGGCGGCAGCGTCCGGTTCTACGACGTCCCGGAGGTGGTCCGGGTAGCTGCGCCGGTTTACCTCAAGATGGGGGTTCGCAACGCGCCCAACATCTACCCTGCCGGCGAGCACCTCGCTGGCCTGGCAGTAGCGCTAGGGCGGGAGCGCGTCCGGAGGGCCGAGCTCGTCCTCCAAGTGCTACGGGCCCAAGAGGGGGACGACAACGCTTCATGACTGGCGCAGATGCCCTGATTGACGACCTGCGTGTCGCGCTCGGCTCGCGGCACGTGGTCATCGATCCTGCCGTCCTCGAGTCGAGTCGGTCGGACTCGGCCACGTTCTGCGTCGCCGGTTCGCCGCGGGTCTTGGTCCGTCCGTCCTCGACCAGCGAGGTCCAGGAAGTGCTGCGGATCGCGGCCCGCGGCCGGACCCCCGTGGTGGCCCAGGGAGCCCGGACCGGGCTGTCTGGGGGAGCCAACGCGGTCGACGGCTGCATCCTCCTGTCGACGGTCCACATGGACCGGATCCTGTCCATCGACGTCGAGGAGCAGGTCGCGGTGGTGCAGCCGGGGGTAGTCAACGCGACCCTGTCCAGGGCTGTCGCCGACAAGGGGCTCTTCTACCCGCCGGACCCCTCGTCGTGGGAGGAGTCGACCATCGGGGGCAATGTCGCGACGAACGCCGGCGGCCTGTGCTGTGTGAAGTATGGCGTCACGGCGGACTTCGTCCGCGCCCTCGAGGTCGTGCTCGGAACAGGCGAGCTGCTTCGCACCGGGCATCGCACCGCGAAGGGCGTCGCTGGCTATGACCTGACCCACCTCTTCGTCGGATCGGAGGGCACCCTTGGCCTGGTGACGGAGGTGACGGTGGCTCTCATCCCGGCGCCGGAGGCGGCGCTGACCGCCGCCGCAACGTTCGGGTCGGGTGCTGACGCGCTGCGCGCGGCGGCAGCCGTGATGGCTAGCGGACTGCGCCCGTCCCTCATGGAGTTCATCGACCAACTCACCGCCCGCTCGATCCAGTCCTACCGGGACATGGGGCTGCCCGATGACATCGGTGGGCTACTGCTGATCCAGTCCGACCGTGGGCCTCGCGCTGGCGAGGACGTTGCCGCGATGGCGAAGATCTGCCGCGACTGCGGCGCGGTGGACGTCGCCGAGGCATCGACCCCGGAGGAGGCCGACATGCTGCTCGAGGCGCGGCGTCTTGTCAACAGTGGGCTGGACTCGCTCGGTCGTAAGTTGGTTGACGACGTCGCCGTCCCACGGAGCCGGTTGCCCGAGCTCCTCGCAGGGATCGGGCAGATCGCCGAGGAGCTAGACGTGCGGATCGCATGCCCCGGTCACGTAGGGGACGGCAATATGCATCCGACGGTAATCGTGGACGGCGAAAGTCCCGACGGTGAGCGGCGTGCCCTGCAGGCATTCGACGCGGTGATGGAGTTGGGCCTGGCGCTGGGCGGAACGATCACGGGCGAACACGGGGTGGGGCTGCTCAAGCGCTCGTGGCTGGAGAAGGAGCTCGGCCCGACCGGGAGCGCCCTGCAGAGGCGACTGCGGGAGGTCTTCGACCCCGTGGGAATACTCAATCCTGACAAGGTGCTGATGCCTTGACGGAACCGAGGCCTTCACGTGACGGTCAGGACATAGCGGTCCTGATCCTGCATGGGCCGAGCCAAGGAACACACGCATCCTTCCGGCCTGCCTTCCGCGCACACCGCCCAGGTCCTGGCCAAACACCGAGCCCAGGTGCAAGCCAATCACCTTGCCAAGGATGACTCCACGTGCGTGAAGCTCCTTGCTGATGCCGGGGCGGTGATGATCGGCAAGACTCAGCTGCATGAGTTCGCCTATGGCGTGATCACATCTCCTAGATGACATTGGTGTCGATGGCGGTCACGACGCATCCGGTAGGTCCGCCGCCGGGGGCATGTCCGGTCGTGGTGGAGTCTGCAGCTCGACACCACCGGTCGCGGCGAAAGGGACTGCCCAGAACGTCAACCCGGAGTGTCAACCAAACCCGGAGCATTCCTATATTTTGGAGACATACCACTAGGTGGACTTTCGCACTTTGACCATGCCCTGACGTAGGTCCCACGTGCACCTCTTTTAGCCTTTTTGGCGACACACCGCACCGGGTTCAACAGCACAACAGACATCCCACGAGACCTTTGATCTGCACGCGCATCGCGTGCAGATGAGAGGATGTGGGTGATGACTGGTCAACGGTCGGGTGGCACGCGGGGGATGATCCGCGGCTCCGTGGTGGTGCAGCGGCGCCGCTGCGGCAAGGCGAGCTGCCGGTGCGCCGACGGCGAGCAGCTGCACGAGTCCACCGTGCTGAGCTACTCGAAGGCAGGGCGCAACCGCACGGTGATGCTGGCCCCGGGCGAGGTGGCCTCGGTGCGTGCGGCGGTGGCTCGGTACCGGGCCGCCCAGGCCAGGTTGGAGCAGGCCGGCAACGCGGGCCTGGCCGCGCTGGTCTCGGCTCAGGTGTCCAGCGGCCGGGGCCGGTGAACGCGTGGACGGCGCTGCTGGAAGGCACCCGCACGGTGTTCGGCGCGCCGAGCTTTGCCCTGTTCACCCGCTTGCTGACCGGGTGGGTGTGCGCCCCCGGGCGGCGGACCATCACCGCGATGATCGCGGTGGCCGACCCGGCCGGTCACCGCGCCCACGATGCCTACCACCGGTTCGTGCGCGACGGAGCATGGGCCATGTCCGGGCTGTGGCAGGTCCTGGCCGTCCACGCCGTCGCCCGATTCGCCCCGACCGGGGTCGTTCCCTTGGACTGTGACGACACCCTGTTCCACCGGGACGGGCCGAAGGTCAATGGTGCCGGGGTCTTCCGGGATGCGGTGCGCTCCACCGCCCGCCACGTCGTGTACGCGTTGGGACTGAACCTGGTCGTGCTCACCTTGCGGGTCACCCCCGGCTGGGGCGGGTGCCCGATCGCATTGCCGATCAACGTGCGGGTGCACCGCAAGAACGACAGCACCACGACCGTGGCCCACGCCGCGGCGATGATCCACCAGGTCGCCAGCTGGCTACCCGACCGGGACCTGCACCTGTGCGCCGACGGTCCCTATGCCTGCCTGGCCGGCGCCGGCCTGCCCGGACCCAGGTGACCTCCAGGATGCGCGGCGACGCCGCCCTGTACGAGTGTGTTTTGTCAACTGGATGTCGGCCGTTTGAGCGCTATTTTTCCGGCCAGTTGAGCGGGGTTTCCTGCCGTTTGAGCTCGGTGGGCTAGAACGGCGGGTTTTCAGGGTCGTGGTGGTGGAGGTCGTTATCTCGGGTTCGTCCAAAGGGGTGCTTGGTGCGGTCTGCGTCGCTCATGAGCGGGTTCCTCTTTCGTGGTGGCGGGTGTTATTTCATCAGGGCGTGGCCCACGCGGTAGGAGTCACCGCGGAACTGCAGGAGTCTGCCGTGGTGGACGATCCGGTCAATGATCGCTGCAGCCATATTGTCATCCCCGAAAACTGTTCCCCAGCGGGAGAACTCGAGGTTGGTCGTGATGATCAGGGAGCGTTGCTCGTACGCGTCGACGATGACTTGGAACAGCAGGCGTGCCCCGTCCGCATCGATCGGCAGGTAGCCCAGCTCGTCGATCACGGTCAACTGGTTCTTGGCCAGGGCGGTCAGTTCCTTGTCGAGGCGGCCGGCGTCCTTCGCGCGGCGTAGCTGAGCGACCAGCGAGCTGGTGGTGAAGTAGCGGGCCGGGATCCCTCGCTGACAGGCCGCCGCGGCCAACGCGGTAGCCAGGTGGGTTTTCCCGGTGCCGACAGTGACTCCGACAGACTGCAACATCTTCGTGCTGTTTTGCCTTGCGAGGTGCGGGTGACGGTCTCGTCGCATCCGCTGTTCGGTCGGCTGCTCGCGGCCGGGGGGTTCAAACGGTTGGACGGCGTCGTCTTCTTGGTGGTGCAGCTGCCCGATGGCAGCCCGGGCACGATCAGGGCGGATGCCACCGATGTCTTTGGGACGGTGGCTGAGACCGCTGCGGCGGTCTTTGACGTGGATGGTTTGCAGGCCCTGCACGAGCTGGTCGGGCACCTGAGATCCAGGCCCTGCAAGAGGGTCCGCCACGGACAAGACAAATAGGTTCGACCCACCCCTGCTCGCGCCAACGAAACCTAGGAAGGTGAACCTATTTGCGTGCCATGAGAGTAGCCGCCGACACCGTTCAACTCGCTCTACCCGACGTCGTCCCCGATCCGGTGGACCGGTGGTCGCAGTTACCGGAAACCACTCGCGGGCAGGTGCTGACCTTGCTGTCCGTCTTGATCGCGCGAGGTGTGCTGGTCGACGAACCGGCCGACGTTGCAGTGGAGGCGCGTGATGAGTGAGTCCGCGACGCTGGTCTCGTCCAAGATCTTGTCGGTTCACCTGGGCCGTGACGCCTACGTGTATGTCCGGCAGTCGACCCTGACCCAGGTTCGGGAGCACACCGAGTCCCTGGCCCGCCAGTATGAGTTGGCGCAGCGGGCGGTGGCGTTGGGCTGG
>Ga0209638_1001803_pt1 | contig 13385 bp, 11 predicted proteins | sample BarGraNGADG00211_FD_184490 | JGI IMG/M metagenome (GOLD analysis project Ga0209638, IMG submission 184490) | Arctic peat soil microbial communities from Barrow, Alaska - Barrow Graham LP Ref core NGADG0002-211 (SPAdes) (version 2) | ecosystem: Environmental > Terrestrial > Soil > Wetlands > Peat... | reverse complement strand
CATGTTGGACAACTGAACCAAGCAGAGTTACCGGAGCAGCCGCTCCTGCCAGGGGCATGGAAATGAGCTCCGCAGGAACGTTTTCCCGGGCCAATTCAATCAGGTTTCCGCCCCCAAAATCGCTCCAGATGAGCGGTGGTGATGGACACACATCAAAGACTGCCTGCGGTTTATCAGCCAGCGCCTGCCGGCTGCCTGAAAAAACTGCCAGCATGTCAATCATTGTGCCGAGAGTCTGCAGGGAAAAAGAACCGGTCACGATCGGTTTTTTTGAATACAGTAAAACGATGTAAAGCCGGTACAAATCACCAATTTCTTTTGGGACCTCATTACAAACGACCGCCGTGGATTGGGCGTCATATTGGGGTAGCATCTCCGCCACTTTAACCAAACGCACCAGGTCAGGTGTGAATGAGGGTTTATGTTCCAGTGTTTCCGGATCTAGGATATGCACCCCGGATGAACCCGGGTCAAATTGGACCGTGTCGCCACCATAATGCACCCGTGGGTTCCCGCTCCGGTCGTAAAGATGAAATTCTGCTGGGACGGTATCCAGCGCTTTACGAACGATTTTTTCCGGGATTTTTAAAACATCCCCATCAGGGGTGGCACCGGCATTAATTAGCAGAACACGCGCGGGAGATGATTGAACTTTAATCCCCGGCTTTTGCATCAATTGAAAGGCTTCGTCCAGGACGCGGGCAATCAGATCATATGTCAGAAACTCGATTTTCGGTCTAACGGCAGTCATTTTTTCTCCGGGGCTGAAATGATCTTCGCCATTTCAGCGGAGATTTTTTCATCCAGCGGGTCAGGCTGGTGCTTTTCCAGAGTGGTGCGCGCCTTCGCCAGGGCCCAGTCACGCGCATCGTCCTGCCTGGCTTCCCATTCGTTGAACGGACGCCGGTCCATGAATTGCGGCAGGAACACGTCGCGCATGTGCTTGAGGGTATGCTTCTGCGTCATGAAATTTCCGCCCGGTCCCACCGCGGCGATCGTGTCAAGCGCCAGGGTCTCGTCGTCAACCACGATGCCCTGCATCGTCTTTTGAATGATCGAGAAGATCTCACAGTCCATCATCATCTCGGCATAGGACCAGATGCGGCTGCCGTGCAGGAAACCAACTCCCAACAGCATATCCGACATGACAATGCTTGCCATGAACGTGGACAGGCTGTTCTCAATGCCGGCTTGCCAATTGGGTTCCTTGGCTCCCGTGGCAAACGACCCCATCGAGAGCGGGATATTATAATAATCGGAGAGCACATTCGTGGCTGCACCGTAAAGGAAATCCTCCGGTCCGCCGCCTGTATAACCGCCCGTGCGCAGGTCGGAGGCTGTCTGTGCAGCGGCATAGAAGACCGGTGCTCCCGGGAATGCCAATTGCAACAACGCCGTCCCGGAAATCACCTCGGCGTTACCCACTGCCAGGTTGCCTGCCAGCGTGGCCGGACCGGTAGTCAGGTTGGCCGCCATGGTCATGAACCCGGTGGGAAGACCATATTCGGCTGCCACCAGGGCGGCATCCATACTGCCGCCGTCATGACCCAACGGAGGTGCGGAGCACTGCATCAGCGAAAGAACCGGCCTTTTCCGCAATTGTTCCTTCCCGCCGGCGATCAGCGCCGCCATTTCAACGGCCGCACGCGCCTCGCGTTCGTTGTAAACTGATTCGGTCTGAACGTGCTTGGTGGAGTTTTCCCAAATGGCCTTGATCTCGTGCAGGCCGCGCGTCTCGGGAGGCATATCCTGCGCCGAGACCGGCACCCAGTGGAAACCCACCTGCTCGGTGGCATCCGCAATGCGGGCAATGTCGCGCACATCCTGCAGGCGGGATACGCGGCGCTCGCCGGTCTGGATGTCGATCACTTCCACACCGCAGCCGTCCGTGCCCACAAAGACGTGGTTGCCGTCCAGCGGCAAGTCCTGCTGCGGGTCACGCGCTGCCAGCGAATAGGCTGGTGGGCAGGTCTGCAGGGCTTTCTCGATCAGCTCGCCACTGGCGCGCACAACCATTCTGGCGTGGTCCACTTCGGCGCCATGGGCAGCCCAGATTTCCAGTGCTCTTTGGGAGGGGAAACGCACCCCCACTTTTTCGATGATCCACAACGTGGCGTCATGGATTTTTTTGACTTCCTGCGGCGTCAATATTTCCAACCGCAGTTTCGGGTTGGTGATGGACTGGATCGTTTTCGACATGGCAGGCTCCCTGCGCTCAGGCGGCGCCCATCAGTCGTTTTGCCAGCCCGACCGCCCCGATGGCGTCCTCGGAGTACCCGTCCGCCTCGATCTTCTGCACCCAATCGCGTGTCACCGGGGCACCCCCCACCATCACCTTGACCTTCTTGCGCAGCCCCAGCTTATCGAGCTCGTCGATCACTTCCTTTTGCTTGACCATGGTGGTGGTCAACAACGCGCTCAAGCCCACCAGGTCGGCACCCACTTCCTGCACCTTGGCAATGATCCTGGCAGCCGGCACGTCCACCCCCAGGTCATAGACCTGGAAGCCCGAAGCCGAGAGCATCGTCCCCACCAGGGACTTGCCGATCTCGTGAATATCGCCTTCCACCGTTGCCAGGACGACCTTCCCCAGCATGGTGCGCTGCACCCCCCGTTTCTGCATTTCCGGTTCCAGGGTGGCAACGGCAGCCTTCATGGCTTCTCCTGCCATCACCAGTTCGGGCAGGAAGGCCTGCCCGCAGGCAAAACTCTCCCCCACGGTGTTGACCCCTTTGACAAACCCCTGGGTGATGGCTTCGAGCGGGTCGACGCCGGCTGCGATCGCCTGGCGGGCCAGGGCAGCCGCCGCATCGGAATCCCCGTCCAGCACGCTCTGCGCCATTTTCTGGTATAGATCTTCGTTCATGGGATGCTCCTTATGCAATGTGGGATGATATTTATGGCTTTATTTGGAACAAGCTAATTATGTAATGACATTCGATAATTGACTTGGATTCTTACGATACCCGACCTACGAAAAAGACCATCCAATAAAAGATGGTCTTTCTCTTGTTAGTTCTGCTCAAAGATCCAGCGATCTGTTTCACGTTTCCAGTTTATTAATTCGGACGGTGTAAACCAAAGGGCAACTTCCTTTTCACTGTTTTCGACGGTATCAGAAGCGTGCGTCAGATTGCGACCTATTTCCAGGGCGAAATCATGTCGTACGGAGCCGGGAGCAGCCTCAGTGGGTCGGGTGGCACCCATCGTCTGCCGGATGGCAGCTACCGCGTTCGGTCCCCCCCAGACCATCGCCATCACCGGCGCAGAGGTGATATATTTAATCAAGGTATCGTAAAATGGTTTGCCTTTGTGAATGGCATAGTGAGTCTCGGCGAGTTCCTGGCTGACATTCAAGAATTTTGCGGCGACCATCATCAACCCGCGACGTTCCAATCGTTTGATGACTTCACCAATCAGCCCGCGCTGGACTCCGTCTGGTTTGACGAGCACGAGGGATCTTTCCATGATTTTTCTCCGTTTCAAAAAATGATCTCGAGAAATTTAATCTCGAGATCTGATTTTACCATGCCGGGTTGCCGGAACTTGTCCAACCGCCTGCACATTTTCCATTGAATAAGTAATTTCCTTGGAAACAGTGCAGGTGGTGATCAGCGTAACAACTCTTCAGCTTTTGTATAAGCGTCTAGGGCGTCCTGCAGCCGGTTGGCTCGCATGGAAGCATCACCCAGCGTCTGCCAGATACTGATATCCACCGGGAACCGGTATATCGCTTCCCGCAGGTCGTGGATAACTTCATCCAACAACCGATTTTTCTTGATAAGCTTTGCATATGCCTGCATGGATTCCTTAATATATTTTGCATCCAGCGCGGTTTGCGCAGCAGAAAGGAATTCAGCATCCTTGTCTTCGGTGGGGACACGCGAGAGCATCCCCGTTCCACCGAGAATCTGACGTTGAAGCGGAGTATCAACAGGATATGCGGGCGGTTTGGGAGTCGACTCAACGGGTGGAGTTTCAGCCGGCTTTTCTTCCGCAGATATCCATTCGCCAGGATTGGTTGGCGCTGGGGGTTCTGCTACCGGATTGGCTTCATCAACCCAGCCAGGCATTTCCTGCTCGAGGGTTTTGTCTGATGCAGGAAGGGATTCAGCTCTCAATTCGGTGGGTTTTACTGCCTGGCTTAGCCATTCCGGTAATCCCTCTTCCGCTTTGGGAGCAATTTCCGCCGGAATTGGTTTTTCTGGCGCTATTTCAGGTGCGGAGGGTTGCTCAGGTTCTTTCAACCAATCGGGGAGATCATCTTTGAGCAATTCCTTGGGTGGAACGGTCTGGGAGGCAGAGCGGGCTTTTCCCAGGGCGGCTTCAACGTCATGCTTGTTCAACCAGGAGGTAATGGTGATATCTTCTTCCTGTGGTAATGATTGAACTTCAGGAACCGGGGCTTTATCAGGAACCACGGTTTCCTGGGATGGTGTTTGCAACCATCGTGGTTGAGCTTCACCGGTTTCATTGGGAATGGCTGACAATTCTTCGGCTGTAGGTTGTTGCCCGATTGTGGTCGATTCATCCAGCCAGGCATCGGTATCCACATCCGGCGGGAAAGACTGGTATGCGCCTTCAATCGGTTTTTCAGAGGGGATTTCTTCTGATGGAGCAGTCGTTTCGGGCTTTATCTCTTCCACAGGGATATATTGCCTGGCATCCGATCCTTCCAGCCATGCCTTGGTATCATCCTCCAACGCAAATGGCTCGGGAGACATTTCGACAGGTTTTTCCGGAGGTATTTCTTCGGATGGAGCGATTGTTTCCGGCTGCAATTCTTCCACCTGGGAGAAATGTCCGGAACCAAACTGGTCCTTCCATGATTCCATATCTTCCTGTAAAGAAAACTGCTGGGGAGAGCCCTCAGCGGGTTTTTCAGCTGGTATTTCTTCCGAGGGAGCAGCCTCTGGTGGTTGCATTTTCTCTGCAGGGACATCCTGCGCAGCCATCAAATTTTTCAGCCAGGCATCTGAATCCTCCTCATTAATGAGCGTTTGTGATGAGACTTCTGGCTGTATCTCAGGTTGAACTACTTCAGCGGAAGCAGTTGTTCCTGCAGGGAGTTGGTCAGGAATGAAATTCTCTTCAATCGACGCAACTCCAGTTGGGAAGGCTTCCGGGAGAACAGGGACATTTAATTGCTGTTCAGGCTCCTGGGCTGGTTCAACCGGATTTATTTCTTCTGTCGGTGGAGTTTCAATTCCAAGATCCTGCACAGATGGAGGAAATGGTTCCAATGGGAGGGTTTTACCCGCTTCAGGAGCAGGTTCAGAAGGGGCAGGAGATTCTGCCGGTCCTTGGGGAGTTCGGAGCCACTCTGGCATTTCATCTGCGCGTTCACCAGGTTTGGTTAAAAGTTCTTCTTCTTTTGCCCCTTGTTTTGCTGCCAGGCTTTCGAGCCAGCCCATGGCATCGTCCTCTATATAAAGGGGCTTGGCCTCGCCTGTAGGTTGGAAAGGTGTATCCTCCCCCCAGGTGGGTTCAGGACTCTTCGGATTGACAGGCTCCTGTCCTTCTGCTTGGTCCGGAGTAAGCTGGGTTGGCGCGAGATCTTCTTCAGCTATTGGTAATTCCGGTTTTTCCTCGGGAATAGCCGCCGGAGTCACCGCAGGAGCGCTGGCATCCATTTCTTTTAGCCAATCCGGAAATACATGCGTATCGATGGGATCTGACGGGTGTGGAGGGGTTTCAAGGTCTGGTTCTGCCGCTGCAACCGTCCCCAGCCCTTTGAGCCATTCAGGAACATCACTTTCACCTGTTGATGAGGGAGGCGCTGGAACCTGTTCGGGAACAGCGCTTTCTTCAGGCATCCCCTGAGGTGCCATGGACTTAAGCCATTCGGGTATATCTGCCTTTTCCAATGGTTCTGCAGGTTTTTCCGGTTCCAATTCCACAGGTTTTTCGGAAACAATTCCGGAAGATTCTATCCACCCAGCGGTTCGCATCCAATCCGGCACGGATTTTTCATCGCCTGCAGGTGCTTGCTCCACGGGAGGCAAAACCGGCTTAGGAATCTCCGCTTTTTCTTCAAGCTGTACAGGAGGTTGTTCTGCTTGTTTTTCCACTGGTTTTTCCACGGGCTTATCAGATGTTTTTTCCGCAGGTTTCCCGGGTATCAACCAATCGGGAGCAGGTTCACCGTGTTTTTCCTCCACCAGTTTGATCCCCAGGGTGGATGCCCAATTGGGTTGTGGCGAAGCGGAGACTGCCTCCGCCACATATTCAAGGTGCTCCAGGTTCACTGATGCGTCCGGCACTTGATCGGTACTAAAGACAGATCCGGCCACAAATGAAGAATAGGGGTCAAGCATATGCAGCCGCTGCCGGTAAACCTTGGTGTTTTCGGTTTGAGAAGCTTCCGGAAGCACGTCCACCAGGATGCGCAGAGCATCCATGCAATAGTTATATTTCTTGAGCAAATTGGCTGCAACTTCAGCCGCTTCGACTTTTTGCCCTGACCGGAAATATGCTCGCGCAAGCATTACCTGCAGGTCGGGTCGATTGGGGTCTTCCGCAAGCACACCTCGGATCTCTGCGATGGCTTGATGATAGAGTTCTCCCTGGGCGTACATGTTGGCGAGGGCGTCCCGGCTCAGGCGGATCTTGGGCGGTTCAGTCCCGTCCCGCCGCCCATACAGCCGGCGAAGTTCGTTTTGAATGGCTGTATTGGAGGGTTGGTCTTCATAAGCGCGCTCCATATGCCAAATGGCGTCATCGAGTTTGCCCTCATCGTCGCGAATGATGCTCATCCCCACGTGTGCAACAAAATCGTCCGGCACAGCCATCAGGATGCGCTGAAAGATGTCGGCTGCGTCGGTGTATCTTCTGGCTTCGAGGAAACTTTTCCCCAGCAGCCGGTAGGTCTCGACATACATTGGGAAGGTTTTAAGAATGTGCTGGCAATGAGCCACTGCCTCATCGAGTCGTCCACCCTCGATCATGGTTTCAATTTCTCGATTGTATACACGCAGAGATACATTGGACATGGCGCACTCCTGCCTCTATTATGCACTAATCTTTTATATAATGCAATTCCATTTTATTGTACAATCCCGCACCACCTCACTGCGACCTGGTTAGTTATAAAAGAGCGGCAGGGGATGTATCGGCTTTTCACTCCACAAGTAGGCTGACCTGAGGTTATCCTGGGCAGCAGACTGCCTGGCGGCTTCGTTGGCGTAAATTGTGTAAAGAGGTTCGCCCTCATTTACATGATCTCCAACCTTATGATGAATAATGAACCCGACGGTATGATCCACCGGATCTGCTTTCACCGCACGTCCTGCCCCTAATGAGACAGAAGCTTCGCCAATTGTGCGGGCGTTTACACGGGACAAAAACCCGTTCCGGTCAGCATTTACCACCTCGATATATTTAGCCTTTGGGAACTTATCCGGATCATCCACATAAGCCACATCTCCCCCCTGTGCTCGGACAAGGACGCGGAACTTTTCGAAGGCAGCACCAGAGGCGAGCGCCTCTTCCGCCATCCGCCTACCGGACTCGAGATCCGCGGCGCGCTTTCCCAGGACCAGCATATGGGCACAGACGTGCAGGCAGTGCTCGAGAAAATCTGATGGGCCGCGACTATGCAGGGTATTGATTGCCTCGATCACTTCCAGTGAATTACCCACTGCCTCTCCCAGCGGCTGGTTCATGTCTGATAAAAGCGTCACCACCTTCCGCCCCGCCAGCCTGCCAATATCTGTCATCAGAGACGCCAGTATTCGGGCTTCATCGAGGGTTTCCATGAACGCACCCAGGCCAACTTTGACGTCCAGCACGATCGCCTGGGCACCCGCGGCGATTTTTTTACTCATGATTGATGAAGCGATCAGGGGGATGGATTGTACGGTCCCGGTAACATCCCGCAGCGCATATAATTTGCCATCCGCAGGAGCCAGGTCCAATGATTGACCGGTGAGGACGATCCCGTCATTTTTAAGTTGCTTCTTGAATTCTTCGGTCGTCAGATTGACGCGGAAACCGGGGATGGATTCCATTTTGTCGAGCGTGCCGCCGCTGAATCCCAATCCTCGCCCCGACATCTTCCCCACCGGCAAGCCGCAGGCAACCACAACCGGCAGGACGACCAGGGTGGTTTTATCCCCCACTCCGCCAGATGAATGTTTGTCCATGGCAATGTCCACCACACCGGAAAGGTCGAGTATTTCACCCGAATGCGCCATGGCCAGGGTCAGGTCGGTGGTTTCACGTGCGCTCATGCCATTCAGGAGCACCGCCATTGCCCATGCAGAAACCTGGTAGTCCGGAATTTGGGAATGTGTGAAACCGTCCACGAAGAATTTAATTTCTTCGCCGGTCAATTCCATTTTCTGACGCTTTTTTATAATGATGTCAACCGCACGCATCGGTCACTCCTGCTCGACTATGCGTATTGTATCGTATTTATTGGGTGCGTTCAGGTCCCCAAAACATCCCTGACCGTCCTCCAAACCTGGTCGAACATTTCCGCGGTCAGGCGCCCGGTCTGGGTGTTTTGCCGGCTGGGATGGTAAGACCCTACCAGGTATTTCCCCCGCGGAATTTGATAAACGGCATTATGGGCGAAGGTTATGGAAGGATCCCGGATCGATAATATACGTAGGATTCCATCAAAAGCAACCCGTCCCAGGGCAACAAACACTTTTGGACGGATGAGTTCGAATTCACTCTCCAAGTATGGCTTGCAGTTTGCAATTTCCTGGGGTTTGGGTTTGTTGTCGGGTGGTACGCAGCGGCAGATGGGAGCCGTGTATAGGTTCTTGAGAATTAACCCGTCGTCCCGGGAAACCGAATTGAGCTGGGAGGCAAACCCGGCGCGGTAAAGTGCCGGGAAGAGGAAATCACCTGAAGCGTCACCGGTAAATTGCCTGCCCGTCCGGTTGGAACCGTGAGCGCCGGGCGCCAGGCCCACCACAAAGACGGACGCATGTTCATCGCCAAATCCCGGGACGGGTTTACCCCAATATTCCATGTCCCTGTAGGCGCGTCGCTTTACACGGGCCACCCGTTCACGCCATTCCACAAGGCGGGGACAGCGCCGGCAGGTCAAGAGTCCGGTATTCAACTCCAGCAGAGTCACAATCAGATTCTACCTTACAACCGGGGTCCAGTTGGTAAATTATAATTATAAGAAGCTGAATGAACGAATTCCTATGATATTTTGTGAATAAGCGCTAAACTTATACCTATTCAGAGGAGGTGGTCGTGAAACCATTCCGAAAAAATGTTGCCATTGCAATAGACGGGGGAGGCATTCGCGGTGTGATCGTTACGAAAGCGCTCTCGCTGCTTGAATCCAAGCTCGGCAAACCGGTACATGAAATCTTCCGTCTCGCAGCAGGGACATCCACCGGGTCGATCATCGCTGCAGGTGTCGGGTCGGGACTGACCGCCGTCCAAATGCATCAACTTTACATCAGTCTTGGTGAAACCATATTTAAAAAAACCTGGCGGACCTTCTTTTGGCCGCTGACTCGCTTTCGTTTTCCGCATGGACCCCTGGCAAACGCATTGCGTGAACACCTTGGTGACAAGAAAATGGGTGATTTCTGGTCGACGAACCCTCCCACCGATGTGGTCATCACAACCTTCGACTTGCTTACAAATAAAACCTGCTTCGTAAAACCCTACAAGCGGGAATATAAGTATTGGCCGGTTATCCGGGCTGTCCTCGCTTCCAGCTCCATTCCCACCTATTTCCCGGTTGTCGCCGGTCGTTATGTTGATGGCGGGGTCGGCTCTTACGCCAACCCCTGCTACCTGGCAGCCTACGAGGCCTGCTTCTGTTTGAAATGGGATCCTGCGGAAACCACGCTGATCAGCCTCGGAACCGGGCGCGATCCAAAAACAGTCATGCCCGGCCAACCTGAGCGCTTTATGGCTTGGGACTGGCTCACCCCAACCCTGGACGCGTTCCTGGCCTCGGCTGCCGACCAGCAGGTCCACATTGTGGACACGTTTTTCCAGGGAATGGATTTCCGTCGTTTCCAGGTGGACTTGAAAGAGTCTCTCCCCCTGGATGACCCGCGTCAGATCCCCAAGCTGGAAGAATATGGAGAAATAATGGGGAAAATGATCTTGGCCGACCAATATGACGGTTCCTTGGGCGTCACACCTGAAATGCCAGCATCAAGGCGGGTGTTTCCAGTTTAATAAATAAACATTGCATCGCCAAAGGAATAAAAACAATAATGCTCGCGCTTGGCAATTTCATAAGCACTGAGGATTTGTTCGCGCCCCGCAAAGGCGCTTACCAGCATGATGAGAGTGGACTTGGGCAGGTGAAAATTGGTGATCATGGCATCGACAATTTTAAACCTGTAGCCAGGCAGGATATATAAATTAGTCGGCCCGCTGAAAGACAAGATACTATTTTTCCCCATTTTGGCTGCCGTCTCAAGTGTCCTTACGGAAGTGGTTCCCACGGCAACGATCCTACCGCCGGATTGTTGGGCTTGGGCAATTGCCTCCACGGTCGCAGTCGGGATTTCACACCACTCCGTGTGGATCTGATGCTGTTCGGGATCATCTTCCGTCACGGGGGCAAAGGTGTCCAGTCCTACATGCAGGGTGACCTCGGCAAAATTAACTCCTTCGGCTTTGAGCTCATCCATTAACCGGGGGGTGAAATGCAAGCCGGCGGTCGGTGCGGCGACTGAGCCGGGGTCGCGGGCGTAAACGGTCTGGTAGCGTTCCGGGTCCTTGAGTGCCTCGTGGATGTATGGTGGAAGCGGGACGTTTCCAATTATGGGGAAATAGGGCTCGATCGGTTCGGCAAAACGAATGCGCCGCCGGGATCCCTCCAGCACGTCCACAATTTCCGCTGAAGGCCCTTTTTCGATACGAATAGTCTTTCCTTCAGTCAGGCCCTTCCCACCCACCAGGCATTCCCATGTAAGGCTGTCGTCTCGACGGATGAGCAGGATTTCGATGATACCCCCGGTTGGTTTACGGGCATAAATCCGGGCCGGGATGACGCGCGTCCGGTTTACGACCAGCAGGTCACCGGGGTGCAGGTATTGCCCGATCTCGCGAAAGAGTCGATGCTCCAGGGATCCGTTGGATCGATTCAAGACCAGCAGCCGCGACGAATCGCGCGGCTCCACAGGAATCTGGGCGATGAATTCGGGCGGGAGGATGTAGTCAAAATCGGATGTTTTCATGAATAAGTTTATTTTTTAAAAATGCCCAGAACTAGATTAATCAGGATGGTGATTATGATGGAAATAAGGATACAGGTTGCCAGTGGGAAATAAAAGTCGCCATTCTTTCCGTGGATGTGAATGTCACCCGGCAAATGACCCAACGGAAGATGGAGGGAAACAGAGAAATAGATCAAGCCTCCCATAACCAGGAAGATAATTCCAAGAGTTATAAAAATACGAGCAAGAGTTGGCATTTCTGAACTCCGCATCAATTCCAAGGAGGAGATGGTTACCTGGCCTAAATGATAGCGTGTTTGGTGACAATGTAAAAAGGGCCGCGGTAATAGTGAGTTGTTTTATTGCTTTCCATATGAAAATATCAAATCAATTTTGGCTGGTTCTCTTCCGAATATTCCACCCCCAGGTGCTCATACGCCGCCTTGGTGGCTATGCGTCCTTGTGGTGTGCGGTCAATGAAACCGAGTTGCAGCAGGTAGGGTTCCACCACATCCATGATGGTTTCGGGTTCTTCACTGATCGCAGCCGCGATGGTATTCAGACCCACCGGACCCCCATTATATTTAAGGATTACGGTTTTTAAAACGCGCCGGTCGAGGTCGTCCAGGCCGAGCGGATCAACCTGTAACAGGTCGAGCGCATCCCGGGCGCCAGCCCGGGTGACCGTCCCATTCGAGCGCACCTGGGCGTAATCACGCACGCGTCGGAGCAGGCGCAGCGCGACACGCGGCGTACCGCGTGCCCGCATAGCGATCTCTTCCACGGCAGCTTCATCGGCATTCACATTCAATTTGCCGATCGCGCGCCTGACGATGGCTTGCATCGCTATGATATCGTAGTAATCCAGGCGATATACTGCTCCGAAACGGGCTCGCAGCGGAGCAGTCATCAACGCCAGCCGGGTGGTGGCACCCACCACGGTAAATCGCGGCAGTTTCAAGCGGATGGACCTTGCTGAGGGGCCCTTGCCGATGATGATATCGAGGGCATAGTCTTCCATCGCTGGGTATAAAATTTCTTCGACTGCCTTGCCGAGGCGGTGAACTTCATCGATAAATAAAACGTCCCCTGCGCGCAGGTTGGTCAGGATGGCAGCCAGGTCTCCGGCGCGTTCGATCGCCGGACCGGAGGTGATCTTGATATTTACCTTCATCTCGTTCGCTACAACGTGCGCCAGGGTGGTCTTCCCCAGCCCCGGAGGTCCGTAGAAAAGGACGTGGTCGAGCGCTTCTCCCCGCTGCAAGGCAGCCGCGATCAGGATGGCAAGGTTTTCTTTTACCTGTTCCTGCCCGATCAGGTCAGAAAGTAACTGCGGTCGCAACGTTGTATCAAGCCGGTCGTCTGGTTTTGGATCAGGGTCAAGCAAACGGACTGGCCGAGGTCGGTCAATCAAGGGTTTCAGTGGGTCGGTCATGAGTCGATTATAACCAGAAAAGGGGTTTCCGGTCGCTTGTGTGAATTGTGATTTTCCAGTATCCTTAGCTCATGGAACCTCGCATCAGCATCATCACTCTGGGGATATCTGACCTGAAACGATCCATTGATTTTTACCGCGCCGGTCTGGAACTACTGACAAATTATAAAGATAGTGAAGGCATCGCGTTTTTCCAATTGAGCGGTACATGGCTGGCGCTTTATCCTTCAAATGCGCTGGCTGAAGATGCATGTCTCCCGCCTGAGCGAACCGCGTTTGGTGGGTTTACATTAGCCCACAATGTTAAAAGCAAAGAGCTCGTGGACAAGATTATCGACCAGGCGCTTGGCTCAGAGGCCACACTACTCAAACCAGCGCTGATACCTTCTGGGGTGGATATTCCGGCTATTTTTCCGACCCGGATGGCTACCCATGGGAAGTGGCTTGGAATCCATTTTTTCCGCTGGAGTAAATCATGAATGAATTTCTCGCCTTCCCAAAAGACTTCGTATGGGGCTGCGCAACCTCGTCATACCAGGTAGAAGGCGCCTGGAATGAAGACGGCAAGGGACCGTCGATTTGGGACACTTTTGTTCACACACCCGGTCATATTAAAAATGGCGAGACCGGTGATACAACCGTGGATCACTATCACTTATTCAAAGAAGATGTAGCTCTCATGAAGGAAATCGGCCTGGACGCCTACCGGTTCTCGGTAGCATGGTCGCGCATTCTACCGGAGGGAACCGGAAGGGTCAACCAGGCTGGCCTGGATTTCTATGACCGGCTGGTGGATG
>Ga0209638_1001800_pt1 | contig 13408 bp, 11 predicted proteins | sample BarGraNGADG00211_FD_184490 | JGI IMG/M metagenome (GOLD analysis project Ga0209638, IMG submission 184490) | Arctic peat soil microbial communities from Barrow, Alaska - Barrow Graham LP Ref core NGADG0002-211 (SPAdes) (version 2) | ecosystem: Environmental > Terrestrial > Soil > Wetlands > Peat... | reverse complement strand
CGAGACGGCCCAGGGCCGTTCGTATGCCGGGGTTCGATCCGGTGGTGACCAGTTCGGCGATGCGCGACCCGCTCAAGGGCGTCGTGGTGTGAGCGAGGACGCGCAACACCTGCCCCTCGAGGCTGGGGATAACGACGCTGATCGGATCGCTGAGGTCCATGTCCACCACTCCTTCTGATGAAATCATATCAGAACTGCTCTGATTTCATCAGAAGGTCGGTTTCTGCTGAGCGCACGTCGATCAGCGTCCCGTCGGTCAGTGCCGGGGCGCGGACGGCCGGCTCATGCTTGCTGGTGCACGACGCGATCGAGTAGAGCGTGCTGAGCCGGGTCAGCAGTGGGGTCAGCCACCGGTCGTGCCAGTGGGCCATCGCGTCATTGTCCTGGCTGCGGCCGCGGCGGGCGGCGTCCACCCAGGCGGCGTGCAGGCCGGCGAGCTCGTTGGCCACGCCTAGGTGGGCAGGCCAACAGGGCCGGATGCGGTGGTCCGTGCGCAGGTCGTAGACGGTACTGAGCCAGTCGACCCATTGCGTCAGAGCGATCCAGTCCTGGGCGCTGGCGTAGTCCACCCAGCCTGCCGGGGGTGGCCCCTTGGGCGGTGGGGTGCCGTCATCGCCTCCGGCGGCCGCGAGCTCGGCGACCGCTTCCTCGAGGTCGGCTAGCAGTGACTCCAGCTGGGTGACCCGGACCGCCAGATCTTGCGCGTCCTGCCCGCTCATGCCGGCCGAGCGACCGAGGCGCGGTGGGCCTGGACCAATGCGCTCAGGTCCTGGTCGACGAGAACCTGGTGCGCGGTGCGCCGCGCCTGACTGGCAGCGGCGTCAGCCCGCAACGTCGACCCGTTCTTGCCCTCGTACCACGGGGTGAACTCGACCATGATCGGGTCGACGTTGCGGAAGATCATCAGGCCTTGTCCGTCTGGAATGCGGCGGATTTCGTCGGCGCGCATGATGCGACGCTCACGGATCGAGGTGCTCTCCGAAGCGAGGCGGCCATCCAGGTCGAAAGAGGTCGAGGACTCAGTTACCTCCACGATCCCGACCAGATCTGAATACCGCGAGAGGGTCTCCTCTTCCTTCAACCCTGGAAGCACGACCTCGGCCGACATCTGGGTCAGCAGGTTCTTCGCGCCGTCCTTGCCCCAGCGTCGCTCGGCCTGCGAGGCCGACTGCAATGCCAGGATCAACTGGATCCCGTACCCGCGGGCATCGGTGGCGACCTCGGGCATCTTGGGCAGCGGTGCCACGTTGGCGATCTCGTCTCCGACAACCCGCAGTGGCGGGTCCAGGACGCCGCCAGGGCGGGTGCGGGCGACCCGCTTGGCCACGTCGATGATCTCCTGGAACAGCATCGTGGTCAGCGGCCCCACGTTGGTCGCCGAGTTCGCGTCCGCGACCAGGACGAGAGTGTCGGTCGAGGCAACGAACGCGGCCGGGTCGAAGACGTCAACGCCAGGGCGCGGCACCAGCCAGGCCATGATCTTGGTGGTGGCCAAGGGGTCAATCGCCCGCTCGAGTGTGGCCCGGGTCGAGGCGACCGTTTCCGGGGCACCGGTCGCGGTCGCGGCCAACATCGCAGCCCACCGACGTTCAGCGAACGGCGAGCTGGATTCCTCGATGATGGCCCGGGGAACCTCAGCGCCGGTGGCCAGGGCCATCGCCCAGTCCATGACGTCGTCGACGCCGCGGCCGTCCAACGCCGCGGCGTGCATCATCCGCTTGATCGCTGAGGTGGTCTGGCCCTGGAAGAAGCTCGAGTTCGTTGAGGCCGTGTCATCGGCGGCCAGCCCGGCAGAGAACGCGGACCCGCGCGACTCCGCCACGTCGGCCTGCTCGCAGCCGGCGACCGGGTCCCACACCATCGACTCCGGCCACGAAGACAGGCCGAGGGGGTCGAAGACCCAGATTCGGCCCTTGCGGGACCTGGTCGAGGCGATCGCGTCGACCAGGTCCACCTTCGTCGTGGTGACCAGCAGCGGACCGGGCGCCGAGAGCGCGGCGGGGATCAGGACATCACGGCTCTTGCCCGCACCCGATAGAGCCAGGACCATCAGGTGGTCCTCAAGGCTGAGGTACACCGGCTCCCCAGAGCCCACCTCGTCCCCGACATGCAGCGCCACGTCCTGGGGGGCAGCTGCGCGGATCTGTGCTGCGGACATCGAGGGGCGGGTGTGACCGGCTTTTTGGCGTGCACGTTCCAGGCCGACGCCCTTGCGGACCTCCCCGGCCCGGGCCAGGCCCTTGCCGCGCCGGCGGCTGCCCTGCCAGCTTCCCAGGGCAAACACGGCGCCCAGTAGTGCGGTGATCATCAGGGCCAGGATGAGCCCGTACGCGATCAGCGTCGTGGCGGTGGACGCAGCCCGTACCCCGGGCATCCCGGTCAGCGGGTGACCACGCAGCAGGGCCGCCCAGGTGGTGCCGACGTCGGCCAGGGACAGGCCGTCGGCGGTGGCCCACACCGCCACATGCCAGGACAACGCCGCACCCAGGGCCAGCCCGCCTAGGGTCATGTTGGCCCTGGTGCGCCAGGAGATCAGCGGGACGCCCTGATCCTGACGTCCGGCACCGGGAGTCGGCGTGTTCATCGGGGGCCGGCGATCATGGCCTCGTCGGTGTTCGTGATCCGGGCCTCGAAGTCGCTACGGACGTGCTCGACATGGATCTCACGCCGGTTGCCGATCTTCATCAGGTGGTGGCCGTTCTCCAGGTTCGCCAGAACCTCTCGCGAGCCGGCCTCCAGGCCGAAGGACGTCATGCACATGTCGATGTCTTCGGCACGGTCCTGGCGGTAGAGGTGGATCGTCTGGGCTTCTTTGAGCATCGCGACCGCTGGGGAGTCCCTGGGGATGTCTGCCGGGTGGTGGAACGATGCGATGTTGCTCAGGCCCAGGCCTCGGGCGAGTTTGGAGTTGCTGCGCATCAGCCGGCCTGTGCCGCCTTGGGACAGCGACCAGCCTTCTTCGGCGATGAAGTTGGTCTGGTAGTTGCGCTGGTTGCGCAGGGTGCCCAGCAGCCACACGTTCGCCACGGCCATGACCATCGAGACGGCCGGGCCCGCTTCGGGCAGTTGGGAGACGTCGAAGGTCGTCAGCCGTGACGCCAGCTGGACGTGTTTTGAGGTGGGGCCGTCGAACAGGCCGGCGAGCTCGTCGGACAGGCTCGCCTCGAACAAGAACCGCACACCCAGACCCGCCTGGTGCAGCCGCTCTTGGGCGGCAGCGGAGAAGTCCTGGAAGTCGGCGTGGTGAGTGCCGAGGTGGAAGACCAGGTGCTCCAGCAGCGGGTCGACACCGTCTGCTTCGGTGGCGGCCAGCGTGGCCTTGTGGGCGACCCGTAGCGCGTGCCGTTCCCACTTGTCCAGCAGTCGGCCGTCGTTGGCTTCTTCGGCCACTGCCAGCAGCAGCCGATACTGCCCGGCGATACCATCGCCGGCCAGGATCGCCGGGTCGAGCAGGTTCAGCACGGTGCCGCCGCCGCCCAGGACCATACGGAACGGCTCGGTGCCCAGTTCCCTGGTCAGCTCGGCGTTCTCACCCTCTCCTGCACGGTCTTTCTTGTCGATGATCACGACTCGGCGGCCGCGCAGAATGATCGGGCGAAGCACGTAGACCGTTTTGAGCAGGCTGGATTTGCCGGCCCCGACCACGCCCAGGACCACGACGTTGGGGCTTGTGATCGTCTTCTTCTCGTAGGCGGTGAACGGATCGTGGGCGACCGGCGCGTTGGACAGGCGGTCTCGTCCTACCACCACGCCTTCGTCGTCGGTTGGTGCCGCGATCAGGGCTGTGTTGAGGATCTCGGCTTGCCGGGTCGTGGTGGGGGCCGGTGTCGCGGCGGGGGCATACCAACCGCGGTGTGCCTTGCCCGCTTTGGCCCGCACGATCGGGCCTTGCTGGGCCGGCAGGGTCATCGTGTCGTGGTCGACGTCCTGGATCGTGTCCTCGGACCCGCTGCGGCCGCTGAACCAGCGCCTGCGGTGGTGGGCGCCTTGGGCCTGGTCGACGGTGTCTTCGGCGCCGGTAACCAGGGGCGGGACCAAGGGTCCGTTGCCAGCGGCCGGTTCGCCGGCGACGCCTGGTGCGGGTCGGTCCTGCAGGCCTAGAGCGGTGGACTGCGAGTCGTGTTGCTGGACATCGATCATGAGAGTCCTCCTTGGCTCCGGAACCTGCGGCGGTGGTGCGTAGCCATCCGCCCAGCGAAGCCCCGATTGGCTTCATCCCGCGCCCGATGGGCCAGGTGCAGGACTGGGCTGCGGCTTGCTGGGTGTCCAGCCATGACAGGTCGGTGATTCCGGCGTTGCCGGCTGCCTCGGCGATCTTGGCTGAGGCGTCGGCCAGCTGGTCGCGGGACCGCGCGGAGATCGTGATGTGCATGGCCCATCCGGCGCCGTGGTGGCCCGAGCCGGGGGTCAGGTCATCAAGGCGGGCACGGGCACCGGTCAAGCCGACTTTGAGATCGTCGTCAGTCAGGATGCCCTTCTCCCGCTGCGCCGCCATATCCGCGAGGTCTGAGGTGACATCGGTGCGGGCGTCCGCCCGTGCTTCTGCGGCGGGGACCAGCTCGGTCTGGATCGAGATCGTGCGCACGATCTGGTCACCCAGCTGGGACAGCAGCGGGGCCAGCCACAGTGAGGTCCGGGGTCCGGTCTCGACCGCCGCGATCGGGACCAGTGCTGTCCGATGGAACCAGGACTCCACCTGTCCGGTTGGTCCGACATCGGTGGCGGCCGTGTAGGACCACTCGTCGTGGGTCGGGCACCAAGGGGAGGCCACGTCCACGTCGGCCGCCTGGTCGATCGGCCAGGACGGGATCTGCATGTGCCGCAGCACCGCAGCGGTCTGTGCGGCCGACAGCGCGGCTACTTCGCCGAGGCGGGCCGCGACCAGGTGACGGCCGGCGGCTTGCACCTCACGGGCCATCAACTGCCGCCAGCCGTGCTGGGCGCGGCCGAGCCGTTGCGCCGAGGCGATGAACGTAGGCGTCAGAGGCCACCGGATCACCACGTAGTGGCGCTGCATGAGCCCGCGGCGCCCGGTGCGCTTCACGACCTGGTCGTAGGACTCCAACAGCAGGCGAGGAGCATCCGGAGCCAACCCTGCCATCACCCACGCCTCGTGGCGGGCCGAGTCAGTCGGCAAGACGCGGGTGATCGTCTGGACTCGGTTGGGCAGCGCCAACGGTGAGCCGTACCTGGCCAGGAGCTGACCGAAAGCGGCCGAGCAGCCGTCCAGGAAGCGGTCGCCCTCAACGCCTCGGACCTGACCGGATACCGCGAAAACCACCGACAGGTAAGCGGCTTCTCCGGTTGGGGTGTGCCAGGCGATGCCCGGCATGCCACGCTCACGCTGGAGCCAGTGCATACCCTCGGCGCCGTCGGGCCAGTCCCGGTAGGCGTTCCAGGCCAGTGCAGCGGCGGCCTTGTCCGTGCGGGTGCCGACGTTCGGATCCAGACCGGCGGGGCGCCGGTGCAGCGGCTGAAAGTCACGCAACCCCAACCGGCCCCGCTCCTTCCACCGACGTTTGTTCGCCCAACGCTGCTGCAGAGAGCCGGTGTGCGTGTTGGCTGTGACGATGTAGATGAGCGCCGCGGCCGCCAAGGTCGCCAGGATGCCCGGAAGCTGGAAGAGGAGCGTGAGGACCGACCCGGCCAGGGCAACGACGATCAAAGCACCGGTGCGCGTGCGGGACCGGGTGCCACCGAAGAAGCTGCGGCCTGCGGCCTCACCGCCCAACGTGCGTTGTTGCATGACTTACCCCTGCTTCTGGTCGATGTGGTCCATCTGTTCTTGGGCGTACTCCCCGCCGGCCTGTGCGAGCTGGGCCGTGGTCTGCCCGAAGGCTGCGCCGGCCTTCAACGCGGCGCCGGCTATCTGCATCGGGACGCCCACAACTGCGCCTTCACCGGTCGCGTCGGCGGCCGCGCCGGCCTGGATGAGCTTGTCGCCCGCCCGGTCGGCCTTCTGTGAGCCGTGGGTCAGGGCCGAGGCTCCGTCGCCGATCCCCGCTACGGCCCCGGTTGTGGCGCCTTCACTGCCGTCTTCGTCGCCGCCTGAGTTGCCCGCCGAGGCAGTTACTCCTGCCGTGCCCGAAGCCTGCGAGCCAGCACCGGGGGCACCCCGCGCAGCGTCGACCTTGGCAACCAGCCCCCCGCCAGAGCCGTAAGACTCGCTATCGTCGCCGCCGAAATCGGAGCTGGAGTCCGAGGACGATGAGCGGGATAGCTGCCCGGTCTGTGAGTCGTTGGGTGATACCGGACCCGCGCCACCACTGTGGCGGGACGGGACGGACAGACCCGGGCCACCACCAGGGGTCCCGGTCGGCCCCACCGGAGCGAACTTCAGCAGCGCCATGGGAGAGAGCGACACCATGATCAGAGCGATCGCCGCCACGACGAGATTCACCAGGATCTGCAAGCCGGAGCCGGTGAATCCGCCGACCAGGCCCGAGGACATGTGAAGGCTCAGACCCAGCAGGAAGAACAGCAGTGTGTGGGAGCACAGGATCCCGAGCCAGACGAAGATGAGCTTGAAACCCTTCTCCCGCTGACGCGGCTTCATGATCCACGCCAAACCCAGCGGCACCATCACCCCGGTGAAGTACTGGGTGACGAGCATGACCAGCAGGACCAGCAGGACCATGAGCAGCGCCAGGACCATGCAGCAGAAGATGATGATTGCCACCACGGAGCCGCCTGCGATCTTGGCCGGGTCCCCGGCCGTGATCGCCTTTGACAGGTTCTGGGTCGCCTCACCGATCGAGCCGGTGATCCCCCAGGACATGAACGACTGCGTCAACGCACCCACCAGCCGGACCAAAAACTGGCCTGCCAGCGGGCCGAAGGCCGCCCCGATGAAGAACGCCGGCGTGTAGAAGGTCAGCGACTCCAAGACCTCGCCGCCAGAGACACGGCGCCGGGACATCGAGTAGAAGTTGTGGGCCAAGATCATGATCCAGAGCAGGAACCCCAGTGCGAAGGAGATCTGGTAGGCGCTGATGAACCAGGCTTTGGTCAGGTCCGGTTGAGTGACCTTCTCCAGCTCGGGCAGCACAGTGGTGGCCAGGCCATTGGCTGCGTTCTGCATCTGTTGGGCGATGTACCCCAAGGGGTCAGAGGCAAAGTCGAACGTTTTGATGATGGCGTCCACCGGCGAACATCCGTGGCTGAGGCCGGGGATGCATAAAGATGGCAGCGCCGGCAAGAGCGCGATCATCAGCAGCCAGCCTTGAAGGGGATGCCAGTGCTCTTCATCTCGTCCGTGGTGGGGATAGGACCTGTCCCCGCAAAACGCCAGCGCCCGTCGACGACCGTGAACTTGTCCTGGACCAGTTCGCCTCCTGGCGAAGCCTGGCCGCCGCCGGCAGGAACGACGTAGGTTTCGTAGAGGATTGAGACGCTGGCGGACTTCCCGTCGAAGGTGTCGACGCGGTATCTCGACGTACCGGTCATCGATGCCCAGCCGGTCGCGCCGGCGAAACCCGCCGGCACCCCAGCTAGTTTGCGGTAGCCCGCGGCGAGATCTGAGGTCCAGATCTTTGCGCCCACCGGTGCGACGGCACCCTTGTGTGGGAGCTGCGTCCACCACCGTTCGTATGTTGCGGCGAAGGCCGCCACTCCCTCGGGGGTCAGCGGTGCCTGCGCCTGTGCCAGAAGGATGGCCTGGGACGGGTCACTGCCGCCCAGACAACCATTGGCCAGCAGCGTCGGCCCACCAGATGCGCCGGGCGACGGCTGACCAGACGGCACGGGCGCCGAGCCGGCTTGGGTGCTTCGCCCCTTCGGGGCAAACACGGCAACGGCACCCGCGAGGACGCCGCAGATCACCGCGAAGGCGACGATCCACAGCAGAGCACGGACTTTCAGACTTCGATGGGGCGCCATGGGGGTGCTCTCCTTGCTCGTTGGGGTCGGGCTCGAGCGGTGCTCAGGAGCCGAAGACGGCGATGGCGATCCCAACGAGGGGTCCCAGGGCGATCAACCCGCCCAGGGAGATCAGGGAATTGGTGGCTTCCTTCTTCGACTCGCGTAGCTGCCCGGGGTGACCCCCGCGGTTCTGTGCGATGCCCAGGATCCCGTGCATCAGGTAGCCGATCGCCACGAGGATGAAGACGGCCCAAATGCCGACCATCAGCTTCTGCCACAGTGCGGTGAACTGTGCGCCGAACACCGTGAAGTCGGGCACCAGCCCGTTCAACGGGTTTGGCGTGGCCGCCGTAACCAACGTGTTGAGTACGTGCATCTTTGGTTCTCCTTAAAGGGTTTTCGACTAACGCCGAAGGTTCGAAAGCATCATGTCCCCGAAGACGGGACCGCCATGTCTGCGGCGGCCGCCACCGTGATCCCAGCGAGGCTTGGGCCGGCTATTCCACTGGCATAGCCGGCCCGGAGTGGGCCTGAGCGCCGCCGGCGGCGTGGAGCATTCCAGTGGAAGCCCCCCGGTCATACGTGGGCCGCTTGTGCCTCGAGCAGACTCGGCTCTGGTGCGGCCAGAAGCGCCTCCACAACCCGGGCAGCCACGCAGGTCCATGCCACTCGGGACGCGTCCGAGAGGTCGGCAAGGGTGATCTCACCGTCGGCGCGGATCATCGGGTCGAACGGCACCTCGACCACGGCGCGCACCCCGAGCTGTTCCAGGCCCTGGCGGATCGAGGCCGCCAGCATCGGATCCTCTGGCCCGCCGTCGTGACCCAGCACGATCACGGTTCGGTCGGACAGGGCGCTGACGTGACCGCCGCGGCCGCGCATCGTCGTCAACGCTGCCTGCACGCCGGCCATCGCTTTGGCTGAGACCAGGCACGGGATGACCGCAGCGTCGGCGGTGTCCAGGGCGGCCAGGTACGCCGAGTGCAGGTGGGAGTTGCCTGAGTCGGTGATCGAGATCCGGTAGTAGGTGTCGATGACCCTTCGCAGGGTCAGTACGCCGTCGCCGGTGAGCTCGGGGCGAGAAGCCACCGACCCCAGGACATCCGCGTGGCTGGTCTGCGGTGCGACGTACCCACCCACATTGCCAGCAGACCGGACGCGGGCTGCGCCGCCGAGAAGCTCGTCAAGGCCACGCTGCTGAGTGCCTTCAGCCCGACGGTCCAGATACCCGCGCGACTCGGTGGCCTCCAAGGCGGCCACGTAGCCGCCGCGGATCGAAGCGAGGATCCCGGCCAGGATGATGCAGGTAGGGGTCTTGCTCGTCCCGCCGCCCTCGTTGGTCACCAACACGTTGACCGCACGAGTCCAGGTGGCCTGCCGAATGATCCGCTGGTCCTCCAGGTAAGTCACCTCCGCACCAGTTGCGGACGGTTTGAGCAGCCCGAGCGTCATCCGAGCCATCGTGGACCGCCACCCCCACGTTGCGGGCGGCGCCTTGGGTGGTGTGGCCTGCACAGCGACTATCGCGCCCGCGTGAGCCGCGATCTGGCCGTCCGGCGCTGTCGAGCCCAGCAGCGCATCCCGGCGCGCAGGCACCCCGGACTCGACCGGGGCAGAGTCGTGGACAGACTCGGCGCGAGCCAGCGTCGCGCCCGACTGGGCGTCTGCCGGATCCTGGGCCACGTTCTCGGCCTCGTCGTAGCTTGCTGCTCGGCGTGCACCCACGAACAGGTCGCCAGTTGGGTCTACGGTCATCGCGTCATCGCCTCTCTCTTGGATCACTGATATTTCCGATGCGTCACTGTATGCCGATTATAGGTCTATTTTCCCAATTTTATAGATACTTTACTCTTTCCATACCTTTGGTGACTTAGGCTTACGCCATGACGAGTCAAAGCCGCCGAGAAGAGACGCGACGCGTGAGTGAGGATGTGTCTTCAGACCACCGCTCACACCACACGCAGCTGAGGCACAAACATGCACCCGCAAATCACGGATCTCGCCGGTGTCGCCGAGATGATCGGCGCGCACCCGCGCACCGTGGCGACCCGTGCCCGCAACGGAGAGATTCCGGGGGCAAGGGTCGGCGCGGCGTGGCGGTTTTGGCGCCCAGCGGTTCTGACCGCCGTAGTCGGCGAGGCCGCAGCCCGGCACGCCTCCATCGAGGTCAACATGGCTGACGAACCGCAGATCATCACCCCTAAGGAGCTCACCGAGCTCCTCGGCGTGGGCCAGCTGACCGTGATGTCCCTGATCCACGCAGGAAAGATCCCGGCAACGAAGATCGGCGGCCGGTACCGCATCTTCTGGCCGGCGATCCGTGACGCCATCGCAGCCGGCCGGCCGTTGAACCATGAAGGCGACCAGTGAAACGAGGCACATCACGGATCGTGCTGATGGCAGTGATCACCGCGACTGCCGCAGGCTGTGGCCAACAGACAATAAGTTCCCCCAAGGGTGCAAGTGCGCCAAGCATCACATCCCCTGGTGACACATCAGTGGCGGCGTCCACACCACGGTCGTCCGCAGCCGCCTCGACGACTCCCCCGCCGCCGGCCAAACCCGTGACAGCGACGGCGCGGGCGATCAGTCCGAGCGGCGACGTGGAGGCCCGGGCCGTGGCTTTCATGACGGCGTTCGCCAACACACGCCTCGGCGCCACCGTGTGGTGGGCAGGGGTGAAGCCGCTTCTGACCCAGCAGGGTGCGGTGGCTTACAAAGGCACCGACCCCACACTCATTCCGGTGCACAAGGTCACTGGTCCTGCCACGCTGCTGCCGACCCAGATTGAGGACGCGCGGTCGGTCCGCGTTCCCAGCGACGCCGGGACCTACGAGGTCTGGCTCAACCGAACCGGCCCAGCCGCGCCCTGGCTCGTCGAGCGCATCATCCCGCCGGCCAGCCAGTGATGAAGAAAGCTCTGGCGCTGAGTGCGGTACCTCTCATCGTCGTGGGCGGCCTCAGCTTCACACTCCTGGTCGGAGCCGCCGGCAATAGCTCAGCCGCCCCACCCTGCGCCACGTCCGGGCCTGGCATACCCACACCATCACCGGTCGCTGGGCACTGACCGGCACGACACCGGTCAAGCTCCCAGCCTCGGTCGGGCCATACAAGAGCGAACAGATCCTTAACGCCGCACACATCATCAAGGCCGGCCAAGACCTAAACCTGCCAGCCCAGGGGCTCACCATCGCCGTCATGACCTCGATGGGCGAATCGTCCCTGAACAACGCCACCCATGGCGACATCGCCGGGCCAGACAGCCTCGGGCTCTTCCAACAACGAGCCAACGGTGCCTGGGGCTCAGCGGCCGACCGGATGAACCCCACCATCGCCGCAACCAACTTCTTCCATGCCCTCCTGCGAACTGACGGATGGCAAACCCTGCCCCCGACGATCGCCGCCCACCAGGTCCAGGCCAACGCCGACCCGTACCACTACGAGCCCTACTGGCCCGACGCCGTCAAAGTCGTCTCGGTCCTGACCTCCGACCCCAGCCTGCTCAAGCAGCTCCCTGCCGCTGGCGGTGAGGCACCCTGCGGCAACGGAGGGATCCCCCTGCCAGGCAACGGGATCGGTGAGAAGGCATACAACGCGGCGCTCACCCAGCTCGCCGTCCCCTACAGCTGGGGCGGCGGTGGACAGGCCGGTCCCAGTCTCGGTTTCGCCCAAGGGGCCCACACCGTCGGCTTCGACTGCTCCGCCCTGATGCAATACGCCTACTTCCAAGCCGGCGGCAAAGTCCTCCCACGCACCAGCGAACAGCAGATGGCCACACTCCCCCGCGTGCCACTGAGCCAGCTCCAACCCGGCGACCTGATCTTCTTCCACAACGCCAGCCACGTGGCCATCAGCGACGGCCACGGAGGATTCGTGCACGCCCCCGACACCGGCAGCGTCGTGGCCGTCGTCCAGAACTGGCAGACCAACCCCTACTGGTCCGGCAGCGTCGACGGCGCCGCTCGACCACCCGCCTGAGCTCCAACGGAAGGCTGAGACGGCCTATGAGCCTCGATAGTCACGCTGAACACCAGGAAGTCCATGCGACACGCCGCCAAATCCCCCAATTGGGACGGCCTAACTGGCAGTGTGCTCCACATGGCTAGCAGGCAGCGCAGCGCAGGACGCGAACACAAATTGACGTTGCGGCTCTCCCCCGATGAGGTCGAGGAACTACGTCGCACCGCTGCTGACGAGGGATATTCCTCTCTTCAGCAGCTCTTCGAGTCCCGTTTGTTCGGCTATGCAAGACCGCGGCGCAAGCCAGGTCCCAAGCCGCAGGCCGAGCAACTGGGACGGAGCGCCTAAAGACCTACCCCTCAGGGCAGTGCCCCTGAAATGACGAAAGCCGCCGTTTGCCGCGGCGGCTACGTCTAAAAGCATTCGGGCCCGGTGTCACCCGGGGCCTTATTCGAACCACTCGCCCAGAGAGGTCGCTTTGTTGTGTCCAGAGTAGCAACGTCCTACCCAGATCCGCACTCCCCCGAAACGACTGGGCGTGTCGCGTCTGCAGGCGGGCCAGAGCGCGCACGCCTTCCCCGGCCGTTGGTGGCTCTGGATGCCGTCCTCTTTCAGGGCGATGCATGGTTCGCGATCGACGAGGCGAACGGGCGCTGCAAGGGAGTCGCTGTGCCTTCGCTTGAGGCGGGACTGGCTCTGGTCGGCGACGGGCCTGTGGCCTCGATCGTGGGCCGGCTGCGCCCTGAGGTGAGCGTCGTCGATGTGGATCTTGAGGGTGAGGGTGGATATGCGGTCGCCGAGGCGGTGACCGCTTGGGCCGGGCGGGTAGGCGTATGGAGCCTGGTGCGTCCCTCCGGTGGGGCCGACGGGCGCTGCCACGTGTTTGTGGCCCCTGAGGGCCACACAGACGCGTTGAGGGACCTGATCGAGGAGCTGCGCGCGGGTTTCCGCACGCCGGCGCGGCAGATCGATCTGCGTCGTACCGTGCGACCTCTGAGCGCGCCTCACCGCCGAACTGCGTGTACCCCACGTCCCTACGGGTCTTTGACGAAGGCTCTGAGCGAGCTGCGCGCACGGCCGTGGGCGGCCAGCACACCCGGGCCTGTGTCGGCTGCGGGCCACAGATCGGGCGGCGAGGTGGCACTGAGTCCTCGCCCGCACCGTTCGGGCACCCTGCCGACGGCGTGGTCTGACTACTTGCGCACCGGTGTCCATCCGCCCATCGGCGGTCAGGACCGGTCACGCTCGAGCGTGGAGGCCATCGCCACCGGCCACCTGCTGCGGGCCGGGCACACCGCCGGCAGCGCCTGGGATGCCATCAGCGCGGCGCATCCGGACGCCATGACCAAGGCCCGGGCCAACCGGCGCCGCTGGGTGCGGTGGGTCTGGAACCGCGCCGTGCAAGACGACAACGCCTACCGCCAGACGCCACTGGTCGATCCGGGCGTCGCGGCCGCGGTCGCGCAAGCACGGGCCCGCCTGGAGGACCTGCCCGCGACACCAGCGTCTGGTCCGATGATGTTTGGGTCGTCGATTCCACACCCGTGGAGTGCTCCCGTTCCCGTGAGACAGTCAAACGCTCAGACCT
>Ga0209638_1001799_pt1 | contig 13409 bp, 15 predicted proteins | sample BarGraNGADG00211_FD_184490 | JGI IMG/M metagenome (GOLD analysis project Ga0209638, IMG submission 184490) | Arctic peat soil microbial communities from Barrow, Alaska - Barrow Graham LP Ref core NGADG0002-211 (SPAdes) (version 2) | ecosystem: Environmental > Terrestrial > Soil > Wetlands > Peat... | reverse complement strand
GGGTAGTGCACGCCGCCGGCGGTCATGTTCACCGCGACGCGGCCGATGGGCACGTAGCGCGCCGCGATGATGAAGGCTGGCCCGCGGTGCTCGAGCGCGTGCTCCGCCCAGTCCAGCGCCTTCTGGGCTCGCTCGCCGCGCATGATCCGCAGGGTGCGGGGATTGGCCATGGAGCCGATCTGGTACGCGATCTGGTCACCGCACCACGCGCCCACCGCACCGAACAGGATCAACAGGAACAGGTTGGGAGCTCCGCTGGTCTTCGCCTGCGCGGCGAGAGCGATCAACGCCGACTCCGAGGGGATCGGCGGGAAGAAGCCGTCGATGATCGCGAACCCGGTCAGCGCGGGGTAGACCCACGGGGAGGTGCTGAGAGCCAGGATCCACGATTCCATCGCGCTCCCGAGACCACCCAAGCCTGCAAACACGCGTCACCCATCCCATCGAGTCGCGCGGCCGGTGCCGTGGGCCGCACCAGCCGGGCCGCGCACCAGCGTAAGGGCCGAGCGCAGCGCCGTCACCATCGGGCACCGGTCGATCCCCCACTCGCACTCGCGAGGGCCCGGGACGACCCTAGGCGAGCGGGAAGCCCAGCGTGCGCGAGGCGGCGAGCGGCGCGCCCTCGCCGGCCCAGTACTCGACCAGGTTGCCCACGGAGGTGAGCGAGCGCAGCTCGGCGCGGTCGAGGTAGAGCCGGCCGGTGAGGTGATCCGTCTCGTGCTGGATGATCCGGGCCGGCCATCCGGTCAGGACCTCGTCCACCGCGTGGCCTCGGACGTCCAGGCATCGGAGCCGGACCGTCCGGTGCCGCGCGACGACGGCCTGCCAGCCGTCCACGCTGAGGCAGCCCTCGTAGAAGCTGCGCCGCTCCGTCCCGAGCAGCTCGTAGCTGGGATTGATCAAGGCTCGGAACGCCAGCGGGGTTCGCTCGCGCGCGTCGTCGCCCTCGGCCTCCACGGTGCCCGCGTCCTCCGCGACGGCGATCGCCAGCGCGATCCCGATCTGCGGCGCCGCCAGGCCAACCCCCGGCGCCGCCCGCATGGTCACCCGCATCGTCTCGATGAGCGCGTCCAGGAGCTCTTCACCGAGCTGGCCGACGTAGGGTTCCGCGACGGCGCGCAGCACCGGGTGACCGGCCTGGACGATCGGCGCGGGCGCGCCGGTCAGCACCAGACGCTCGACCTGGTCCCGAACGGATGCCGTCACAGTCTCAGACGCTCCCGCACCACGTCGGCGAGAGAGTCCGCGACCTGCCGTGCGAGCGTCGGCGTCGACGCCTCGACCATGACCCGGACCAGAGGCTCGGTGCCCGACGGGCGGAGCAGCACCCGCCCGGTCTCCCCCAGTTCGGCCTCGGCCCGCGCCACGGCCGCGCGGACGCCGTCGTCCGATGCCGTCCGGCTCCGGTCCACCCCGGGTACGTTCACCAGCACCTGCGGGAGCCGCCGCACGGTTCCGGCCAGGTCCGCGAGCCGCCGGCCGGACGCCGCGACCTCAGCGGCGAGGTGCAGTGCGGTCAGCACCCCGTCGCCGGTCGTCGAGAACTTGCTCATGATCACGTGCCCGGACTGCTCGCCGCCGAGCGAATAGCCGTTCCCGCGCATCTCCTCGAGCACGTATCGGTCACCGACCGCTGTCTCGACCGTGACGATGCCGGCCGCTCTCATCGCGAGCCTCAGGCCGAGGTTGCTCATCACGGTCGTCACGAGGGTGTCGGCCGCCAGGGTGCCGCGAGCACGCATGGCGAGAGCCAGCACTCCCATGATCTGGTCCCCGTCGACGAGCGCCCCGGCGTGGTCGACCGCGAGGCAACGGTCGGCATCGCCGTCGAACGCAACCCCGAGGTCGGCGCCGGCCGCCACGACGGCTGCCTGCAGGACCTCTGGGTGCGTCGATCCGCAGCCCTCGTTGATGTTCCGCCCGTCCGGCGCCGCGTTGATCACGATGACCTCGGCTCCTGCGCCTCGCAGCGCAACCGGGCCGACCTCGCTCGCGGCGCCGTTCGCGCAGTCGACCGCGATCCGAAGCCCGGCCAGCGAGTGCGGAACGGAGTTGATCAGGTGCTCCACGTAGGCGTCGCCGGCCGCACCGGTGTCGATTGAGATGCGCCCCACGTCGGCGCCCGTCGGCCGGTCCCACGTCTCGCCCAGCCGGCTCTCGATCGCGTCCTCGACCTCGTCCGGGAGCTTGTGCCCACCGCGCGAGAAGAACTTGATCCCGTTGTCGGGCATCGGGTTGTGCGACGCGGAGAGCACCACACCGAGATCGACGTCGAGCGTGGCGGTCAAGTGAGCAACGCCCGGCGTCGGCAGCACCCCGACGTCGATCACGTCCACGCCTGACGAGGCCAGTCCCGCGCAGACAGCGGCCGAGAGGAAGTCGCCCGAGATGCGTGGGTCACGCCCCACGACCGCCCGCGGCCGATGGCCCGCGAAGGCACCCGAGGCCGCCAGCACGTGCGCCGCAGCCGCCGAGAGGTCAAGGGCGAGCTCCGCGGTCACGTCACGGTTCGCGCGGCCTCGAACGCCGTCGGTCCCGAAGAGTCGAGCCATCGATGTCCTCCCTGACTTCTCGCACGGCCATGCCCCTGACGGTACGACGCAGCGACGGCCTCGGTGGTCGAAACCACCGAGGCCGTCGCTCAGCGCGAACGCACGATCAGCGCTTGGAGTACTGCGGAGCCTTGCGGGCCTTCTTGAGTCCGGCCTTCTTGCGCTCGACGACGCGAGCGTCCCGAGTCAGGAACCCGGCCTTCTTGAGCGCTGCGCGGTTGGCCTCGGTGTCGATCCCGTTGAGTGCACGGGCGATGCCGAGGCGCAGTGCTCCGGCCTGACCCGACGGGCCGCCACCGGTGATGCGCGCGATGACGTCGAAACGACCCTCGACGTCCACGAGCTTGAGCGGGCTGTTGACGAGCTGTTGGTGCACCTTGTTCGGGAAGTAGTGCTCGAGCGTGCGCCCGTTGATCTTCCACGTCCCGGTGCCCGGGATCAGCCGAACCCGCGCCACTGCCTCCTTGCGGCGGCCGAGCGCGGCGCCGGGAGCGGTGATGCTCTGCCCGCGCCCCGTCGGAACGGCGGACTCGGAGGTGAACGTGCTGGGCGTGTTCTCGCCCTCAAGGTCGATGTCGACCGTGGTCTCTGCCACTGCGGTCCTCGCGTCCATGGTGATGTCGTCCCGAGTGAGGCGGATGCCTACTGGGCGACCTGGGTGATCTCGAACGGCTGCGGTTGCTGCGCAGCGTGCGGGTGCTCCGCGCCGGCGTACACCTTGAGCTTGCTCATCTGGGTGTTCGACAGGGAGTTCTTCGGCAGCATGCCACGCACGGCCTTCTCGACGGCCCGCTCGGGGCGCGTGGCGAGGAGGTCGCCGTACGACACCGCTCGGAGGCCGCCCGGGTAACCGGAGTGGCGGTATGCCAGCTTCTGCTCGCGCTTGTTGCCCGTCAGGGCGACCTTGGCGGCGTTGATGACGATGACGAAGTCACCGCCGTCGACGTGCGGGGCGAATGTGGCCTTGTGCTTGCCGCGCAGCAGGATCGCCACGTGGCTCGCCAAGCGGCCGAGAACGACGTCGGTAGCGTCGATGACGTACCAGTTCCGCTCGATGTCGCCCGGCCTCGGGGTGTACGTGCGCACGGTGGTCAGCCTTCGTTTCGTGTCACTGATGTGGTCAGTACGGCAATCGGCCTGGTGCCGATCACCGAGGAGGTCGTCTCTGCGCATCAACCGCGTGGCCTGGCGAGTGGGATCACCGGCCGCCGTGTGAACGCACAACGACCTGCCACGATACCCGCACACGCGCCGGGGGGTCAAAACCGCCCGCACCGCCGATGGCCCCCATCAGTGCGCTCATCACCCGTCAGGCTCAGCCTGGGCGTGTTCGACGTGCATGGGCCGCCGAGCGGTGACACCGTGAGCCTATGGGCAGTGACGACGCCATCCTCCCGGGTGGACAGAACGAGTGGGACTCCGACGGTGACTCGGACCAGTTGCCGCTGGAGGACACGCTGCTCGACCGAGGCCTCGAGGACGTTCTGGACGAGGGCTACTCGCCGCCCGAACGACCGCGACAGAACCATTGGGGCGAGACCGCGCTCGAGGAGGAGCTCGGTGAGCCGCTCGACCTGCGACTGTCCGAGGAAGAGCCGGAGGAGTCGGAGCTTCCCGGGCGCGACTCCCGCGAAGCGGACCGGACGGGCCGACTCCTCGCACCGGTCGAGGAGACCGGCGCGAGCCAGGACGTCTACGCATCCGACCTCGGGATAGCGGGCGGTGCGGCCAGCGCCGAGGAGGCCGCGATGCACCTACTCGATGAGTCCGACCCGCGCGAGGACCCCGCCGACAACGCCGACGAACAGCTCGAGTGGGGCCTCAAGGACGACGAGTGAGCTCCCGCTTCGACCGGGTCTGCTTCGCTCGCGCCGCCAGTGCCTCAGCCGCGGGATAGGCCACCTCGTCGAGGCTGAGGCCGTGCGCCGGCGCGACCGTGCTGCCGGGGTCCCGCAGCCCGCCCGCGAGCACGGCCGCCGGCCAGTCCGGGCGTCGTCGGCCCTCCCCCACCGCGATACACGCGCCGACCAGCGCACGCACCATCGAGTGGCAGAACGCGTCGGCTTGCACGACGGCGACGACCAACCCCGTGTCCGGCCCCTCGGACGGACGCGCCCACGAGAAGACCTGAAGCGTCCGGATGGTGCTGGCACCCTCGCGGGCGCGACAGAACGCCGCGAAGTCGCGCTCGCCCAAGAGCCGTTCCGCCGCGCCGGCCATGGCGACCTCGTCGAGCTCACGACGGTGCCACACCACGTCGCGGCGGCGCAGCGGATCACGGGTCTCGACCCGATCCGAGATGCGATAGCTGTACCGCCGGTGAAGAGCGGCAAACCGGGCGTCGAAGCCGTCCGGTGCAACCATCGCCCGGTGCACGACGACGTCGCGCGGTAGGGCCCCGGCCAGCCGGCTGACCAGAGCCCGACCCGGGTCGACGTCGCTCCGGCCGACCACCGCGAGCCACGCGTCGAGCGGCACCTCGAGATGAGCGACCTGACCGCGCGCGTGCACACCGGCGTCCGTTCGCCCCGCGACGGTCAGTCGAGCCGGCTGGGGCAGGCGCAGCACGGTGGCGAGCGTCTCCTCGAGCACACCTTGGACGGTGCGCAGCCCTGGCTGGATCGCCCAGCCGGCGAAGCCCGTGCCGTCGTACCCGAGGTCGAGCCGGACGCGCACGGCGGGTGCACGCGCGTCGTCGATGGGGCCAGGCAGGTCCCGGACCCCCGCCTCGACCGTGCGGCGTGCGTCGACGTCGTCCAGCACCTCGAGCAGCACCCGGGTGAACTCCACCGGAGCCATCAGGTTGGACAGGTGCCCGGCTCGGTGGATGATCACCAGCCGACCGTCCGCGCACGAGCGGACGAACTTGCGCTCCTGGAGCCGGAACTGGTCCCACTCGCCGTTCACGATCCAGACCGGCACCCGCAGGCTCGCCAGGTCCGCGCACGGATCCGTAGCACGGAGCTCGGACACGACATCCGCGACGACGAGCGGGGAGAACCCGCCGGCGGCGATGTCGCGAGCGCCCTCGTCGGGCAGGAAGCGGTCGAGCATGAGGTGGTTGAGCCGCTCGCCGTGGTCCGGGAGACGGCCGATCGCACCCGCCACGATCTCGAAGCTCAGGGCGGCGATGCCGACCGGCTCGGCCGAGCAGTCCGCGGCGACCACCCCCGCCACGGTGTCGGGGAAGCGCGCCGCATATGTGATCGCGATGAAGCCACCGAGGGAGAGTCCGACGACGACAGCCTTCGCGCCCAGCCCCTCGACGGCTTCCCGGACCACCGCCATGGCGCCATCGATCGTGAACGGTTCGTCGCTGCGTGCCCCGTGGCCGGGCAGGTCGATCGCGATCGCGGCTCGTCCGGTCGCGGCCAGCGCATCCTGCTGATAGCGCCACATCGCCGAGGTGACCCTGATGCCGTGGATCAGCACCACTGGTGTCAGCTCGGCGGGTCCGTCCACGACCCCACTATGCCCAGGTCGCGACCGCACTGCGCGCCGATCAGCACCGCACGTGTCGGGTGGGCGCGGCTGAAGGCTCTCTCGGACCGTTCCAGGACCATCGCCCCGCACCGACGACGAAGGGGTGGCCCCGGGCATCTGCCCGGGGCCACCCCTCATCGCTTGGAAGGACTGTCTGCCGGTCAGGCCTGCTCGGCCTCGTCGGCCTTCGCGTCCTCGTCGGTCGGTGCGACAACCGCAGCGTCGTCGACAACCTCCTCGACCTTGGCAGGCTCGACCTTGGCAGGCTCGACCTTGGCAGCCGGTGCCTTCGCGGGCTTGGTTGCGGCCTTCTTGGTGGCCTTCTCGGCCTCGCGAACGGTGGCCTGCTTGGGGCTCACCGGCTCGAGGATGAGCTCGATGACGGCCATCGGGGCGTTGTCGCCCTTGCGCGGGCCGATCTTCGTGATCCGGGTGTAGCCCCCGTGGCGCTCGGCCATCGCCGGGCCGATCTCGGTGAAGAGCACGTGCACGATCCCCTTGTCGCGCACGACAGTGAGTGCGCGACGGCGCGACGCCAGGTCACCGCGCTTGGCGAAGGTGATCAGACGCTCGGCAAGCGGGCGGACCCGCTTGGCCTTCGCCTCGGTCGTGGTGATGCGCTTGTGCTCGAACAGGTTCGTCGCGAGATTGGCCAGGATGAGCCGCTCGTGCGCCGGACCGCCACCGAGCCGCGGACCCTTGGTGGGCGTAGGCATGGTTCTTACTCCTCAAGTTCTCGTTTCGTGGGTGCGCGCGCCGCTCGGGCCCACGCACTCACCCGGCGTCAGTACTGCTCGTCCTCGGTGAGGTCGCCCTCGTCGCCGTCGTAGTAGTCCGACGTGGACGGGTCGAAGTCCAGCGGGCTGTCCTTGAGGGACAGGCCGAGCTCAGCAAGCTTCTCCTTGACCTCGGTGATCGACTTCGCGCCGAAGTTCCGGATGTCCAGCAGATCCGCCTCGCTGCGTGCCACGAGCTCGCCCACCGTGTGGATGCCCTCGCGCTTCAGGCAGTTGTACGACCGGATCGTCAGCTGCAGGTCCTCGATCGGCAGGGCGAGGTCGGCCGCGAGGGCGGCGTCCGTCGGCGACGGCCCGATCTCGATGCCCTCGACCTCGGAGTTCAGCTCACGCGCCAGGCCGAAGAGCTCGACCAGCGTCTTGCCGGCCGATGCGACGGCATCGCGGGGGGAGATGGCGGCCTTGGTCTCGACATCGACGATGAGCTTGTCGAAGTCGGTGCGCTGCTCGACCCGGGTCGCCTCGACCTTGTACGTCACCTTGAGGACCGGTGAGTAGATCGAGTCCACCGGGATCCGACCGATCTCGGAGTCGAACTGCTTGTTCTGCTGAGCCGAGACGTACCCACGGCCGCGCTCGACGATCAGCTCGATCTCCAGCTTGCCCTTGACGTTGAGGGTCGCGATGTGGAGGTCGGGGTTGTGCACCTCGACGCCCGCAGGCGGCGTGATGTCGGCCGCCGTCACCGCGCCGGAGCCCTGCTTGCGCAGGTACATCACGACCGGCTCGTCGTTCTCCGAGGACACCACGATGTTCTTGATGTTCAGGATGATCTCGGTGACGTCTTCCTTGACCCCGGGGATCGTGGTGAACTCGTGCAGCACGCCGTCAACCCGGATCGAGGTGACGGCCGCGCCGGGGATCGACGACAGGAGCGTGCGGCGAAGAGAGTTCCCGAGCGTGTAGCCGAAGCCGGGCTCGAGCGGTTCGATGACGAACCGGGAGCGGTGCTCGGAGATGGCCTCTTCGGTCAGGGTGGGGCGCTGTGCGATGAGCACGGTCTGTTCCTTTCGGCGAAGCGTCCGCTATTTGACGCCAGGCGGTGGCCCGCTCGGTCGGTGCTGCCGAGCGGGGTCGTGCACGTTCAGCAGGTCGGATTCTCCGACCTGCGGTGAGCCATGGCCTGATCCGAGGTCGGTACCCCCCGGGGGTACCGGTTCTCAGGCCGGGCCGGTCGGGGGTCAGACGCGGCGACGCTTCGGTGGGCGGCAACCGTTGTGCGCCTGAGGCGTGACGTCCTGGATCGAGCCGACCTCGAGGCCGGTCGCCTGGAGCGAACGGATCGCGGTCTCCCGGCCCGAACCCGGACCCTTGACGAACACATCGACCTTCTTCATGCCGTGCTCCTGCGCACGCCGAGCGGCCGCCTCAGCGGCGAGCTGCGCCGCGAACGGCGTCGACTTGCGCGAACCCTTGAAGCCGACCTGTCCGGCCGAGGCCCACGCGATCACCGCACCCGAGGGGTCGGTGATCGACACGATGGTGTTGTTGAAGGTGCTCTTGATGTGTGCATGGCCGAAGGCGACGTTCTTCTTGTCCTTGCGGCGGGGCTTGCGAACCGCGGCCGCACCGCGAGTCTTGGGGGGCATCTGTTTGTTCTCTCCTGGTATGAAGTCGTCGGACTGCAGCAGCGCTGGCGTTCAGCACCGGGATGGCTACTACTTGCCGACCTTCTTCTTGCCGGCGACGGTGCGCTTGGGGCCCTTGCGGGTGCGCGCATTGGTCTTGGTGCGCTGACCGTGGACCGGTAGGCCGCGGCGGTGCCGAATGCCCTGGTAGCAACCGATCTCCACCTTGCGGCGGATGTCCGCGGCAACCTCACGGCGAAGGTCACCCTCGATCTTGAAGTTCGCCTCGAGGAAGTCGCGAAGCGCGACGAGCTCGACATCGCCGAGATCCTTCACGCGCAGGTCCGGGCTGATGCCGGTCGCCACGAGTGTCTGCTTGGCGCGGGTACGGCCGACGCCGTAGATGTAGGTGAGCGCTACCTCGAGCCGCTTCTCGCGGGGGAGGTCGACGCCGACTAGACGTGCCATATGGGGTCATGCTCCTGTACTGCCCGTCGGAGGTCTGGCGCATCGCCGTCCCGCGTTCTGCGGGCCCCGGCCTCCGACCGAGGGCTGCGCCACTGCCACTGAACCGTGGCCGATGACGCTGGCAATGCTCTTGTTCGGTGTCGTACCTGGAGGTACGACACCGGGACGATCCGCGCGAGTGCGTTGCGCGGCGCCGGGCCTCAGCCCTGGCGCTGCTTGTGACGCAGGTTCTCGCAGATCACCATGACGCGACCGTGCCGGCGGATCACCTTGCACTTGTCGCAGATCTTCTTGACGCTGGGATTGACCTTCATGCTCGTTCCTCCGCCGCCGTCCGAGAGCGCACGTTCGGTGCACCGACGACGGCGTCAATCGTGTGATGGTTACTTGTAGCGGTAGACGATCCGGCCGCGGGACAGGTCATACGGGCTGAGCTCCACCACGACGCGGTCCTCAGGGAGGATCCGGATGTAGTGCTGGCGCATCTTGCCTGAGATGTGGGCGAGCACCTTGTGCCCATTCGAGAGTTCGACCCGAAACATCGCGTTCGGGAGAGCCTCGACCACGCTGCCCTCGATCTCGATGACACCGTCCTTCTTTGCCATATCCTCCGCTGTCTCTCATTGTTGACTGCCTTGGTGGCGGCGCCGCCACCAGCGGACCCGCCCGCCACTCGACGTGACGTCTCGTGCGCCCGGACCCGCTCGCGCGGCATCCACCGGGCACACACCCAACGAACTATCGTACGGCATTCGGCCCTGGCCACGGTAATCGGGATCCGGGCGGGCCACAGGACCGGGCGGGCGGCTCCGCAGCGCGATTCCTACCCGACCCAGGAGGGTGAACCATCGGCAGATCGCGGAGAGCGTGCGCGCCCGTCGGCAGCGTCCAAGGGGACCACGCATCGACCCTCGGCGCCACCGCGTAGATGCAGACACCATTGATCCCCACCCAGTGGGACGGGGCACGCGTCGACCAAGAGCAGCCCGACCGCCGAGCGTGAGCTCAGGAGAGCGCTGCGATCTCCACACCCAGCGCGGCCAGCGCCTCGGCGCCCCCATCGACAGCTGTCAGCACCCAGATGCCCGCCTCGTGGATGGCGACCGAGTGCTCCCAGTGCGCGGCGCGAGCCCCATCCCGAGTGATCACGGTCCACTCGTCCGCCAGAACCTGCGTGTACCGCTGCCCGCGAGTGAGCATCGGCTCCACCGCGACGCAAAGGCCAGGGCGTAGCCGCGGCCCGCCCTCGCGGGTCCGGTAGTTGAGCACTTCGGGCGGTTGGTGCATAGCAGTTCCGATGCCGTGGCCCACGTACTCCTGGATGACCCCGTACTCAGCCGGTGCCGCCTCGGCCACGTCCTCGACTGCACCCCCCACGTCGCCGATGCGTTGCCCGGTCGCGAGCGCGGCGATGCCCGCCCACATGGATCGCTCGGTCACGTCGACGAGCGCGACGTCGGCGTCGTCGGCGTCCGGAAGCACTATCGAGAATGCCGAGTCGCCGTGCCACCCGTCGAGGATGGCCCCACAGTCGACCGACACGACGTCACCCGGCTGCAGCACGCGGCTGCCCGGGATGCCGTGAACGATCTCCTCGTTGACCGAAACGCACAACGTCGCCGGGTAACCGTGGTAGCCCAGGAACGACGGCGTCGCTCCGGCTGATGCGATCACCTCGGCCGCGATCCGGTCCAGGTCGGCAGTGGTGAGGCCGGGCCGAGCAGCATCCCGGACGGCGGCCAGAGCGGACGCCACGACCAGACCGGCCTTGCGCATGAGCACGATCTGCTCAAGCGTCTTGTACTCGATAGCTTCCCGGCCGAACACGGCGGTCAGGTCAACGGATCCGCGCGGCGAGCGCCCCGACCATGCGATCGGTCACCTCGTCGACAGAGCCCATCCCATCGACCTGGACGAGGATGCCGCGCACCTGGTAGAACGCGGTCAGCGGCGCGGTCTGCTCGCTGTAGACGGTCATCCGGTGCCGGATCACGGGTTCGGTGTCGTCCGCGCGTCCCTCGATCTCGGCCCGGTGGAGGAGGCGCGTGACGACCTCGTCGACGTCGGCGGTGATCTCGACGACCGCATCCAGCACTACCCCGGTCGCATTGAGCGTGTCGTCCAGCTCGCCCGCCTGCGCGACGTTGCGCGGGTAGCCGTCGAGCAGGAAGCCGCCGATCGCGTCGTTCTCGGCCAGCCGGTGGCGCACCATCGCGTTGGTGACCTCGTCCGGGACCAGCGAGCCGGAGTCCATGTACTCCTGCGCGAGGCGGCCCAGATCGGTTCCCTCACCCACGTTCGTCCGGAAGATGTCGCCCGTCGAGATGGCCGGCACCCCCAGTCGCGCAGCGAGCCGGACGGCCTGGGTTCCCTTTCCCGCTCCGGGCGGGCCGAGCAGGACGAGACGCGCGGTCATCGCAAGAATCCTTCGTAGTGGCGTTGCTGAAGCTGGGACTCGATCTGCTTGATCGTCTCCAGGCCGACGCCGACGACGATCAGCACCGAGGTGCCACCGAACGGGATGCGGGTGTTGACGTTGAGCATGATGAACGCGATCGTCGGGATCAGTGCCACGAAAGCGAGATACATCGAACCCGGCGCTGTGATGCGCGAGATCACGTAGTCGAGGTAGTCCGACGTCGGCCGCCCGGCCCGGATGCCCGGGATGAAGCCGCCGTACTTCTTCATGTTGTCGGCGACCTCGTCCGGGTTGAACGTGATGGCGGTGTAGAAGTAGCAGAAGAAGATGATGAGCGCGGTGTAGAGCACGATGTGCAGGGGCGCCGACTGCAACGCCAGGTTCTGGGACACCCACACCACCCAGGGCGACGTCTTGCTCCCGTACCCGGCGAGGAGAGCGGGGACGGCGAGCAATGAGGACGCGAAGATCACCGGGATGACACCGGCCATGTTGATCTTGAGCGGGATGTAGGTACTCGACCCGCCGTACATCTTCCGGCCGACCATTCGCTTCGCGTACTGCACCGGGATACGGCGCTGGGACTGTTCGACGAAGACCACCAGGGCGAAGACGAGGACGGTCACCGCGAGCACGATGATGAACTTCGTCGTACCGTTTGCGCCGCCGGCGATGGACCAGAGCGAGGTCGGGAATCCGGCCGCGATCGACGTGAAGATCAGCAGGGACATGCCGTTGCCGACACCGTGCTCGGAGATCTGCTCGCCGAGCCACATGATCAGGCCGGTGCCGGCGGTCATCGTGACGACCATCTGGGCGATGTTCCACACGCTCGTGTCGGGGATGACCGGGACGGAGCAGTTCGCGAACAGCTGGCCGTTGCGCGCCACCGTGATGACCGTCGTGGACTGCAGGATCGCCAGCGCGATCGTCAGGTACCGGGTGTACTGCGTGAGGATCGCGGTACCGGACTGCCCCTCTTGGTGCAGCGTCTCGAACTTGGGGATGACGACGCGGAGCAGCTGGACGATGATGCTCGCCGTGATGTACGGCATGATGCCGAGCGCGAACACCGACAGCTGGAGCAGCGCGCCGCCGCTGAACAGGTTGGCCAGGCTGAGAAGATCGCTTGCGCCGTTGTTGTCCGCGATGCACTGGCGGACGTTGGGGTAGGAGACCCCGGGCGTCGGGATGGCCGATCCCAGGCGGAAGATGGCCATCATCGCGATGGTGAAGAGCAGCTTCCGCCGTAGGTCTGGTGTCCGGAAGGCCCGGACGAATGCGCTGAGCACCTATCCTCCTGCTCCGCCGATGGCGGCGAGTCGTGATGCGACGACGGTCCCGCTCGGCACTCGGCCGGCGATGAACACAATCGTGAGCACCCTAACGGTTGGAGCCGGACGAGGAGAACGGGATCGGGGCGCGATTTCTCCGCCGATCCCGTTCATGCGTCAGTTCTCCCCGATGGAACCGCCGGCCGCGACGATCTTGTCCTTCGCCGACGCCGAGTAGGCGTCCACCGCCACGCGCACCTTGACCGTGATCTCGCCGGTGCCGAGCACCTTGACCGGCGAGCCCTGGCGGACAGCACCCTTGGCGACGAGATCCTCGATCGTTACCGCTCCACCCTTGGGGTAGAGCGCGGACAGCTTGTCGAGGTTGACGACCTGGTACTCGGTACGGAACGGGTTCTTGAAACCGCGCAGCTTCGGCAAGCGCATGTGCAACGGCATCTGGCCGCCCTCGAAGCGTGCGGGCACCTGGTAGCGAGCCTTCGTGCCCTTCGTGCCACGACCCGCGGTCTTGCCCCTCGCGCCCGCCTCGCCACGACCCACGCGGGTCTTGGCGGTGTGGGCACCCGGAGCAGGACGCAAGTGGTGCAGCTTCAGGGTGTTGGCCGCCGGAGCCGCTGCGTCCTTCACCGGAGCCTTGCGAGCTGGCGAAGCCTTCGCGGCCACAGCCTTCTCAGCCGGCACCTTCGCGGTCGCAGCCTTGACGGGCGCCTTCTTGGCAGGAGCCTTCTCAGCGACGACCTTCGCGGTCGCAGCCTTGACGGGTGCCTTCTTGGCAGGAGCCTTCTCAGCGACGACCTTCGCGGTCGCAGCCTTGACGGGTGCCTTCT
>Ga0209638_1001798_pt1 | contig 13411 bp, 7 predicted proteins | sample BarGraNGADG00211_FD_184490 | JGI IMG/M metagenome (GOLD analysis project Ga0209638, IMG submission 184490) | Arctic peat soil microbial communities from Barrow, Alaska - Barrow Graham LP Ref core NGADG0002-211 (SPAdes) (version 2) | ecosystem: Environmental > Terrestrial > Soil > Wetlands > Peat... | reverse complement strand
ATTCTCTGCATGCAGGAGATCTTCACCGGCCCTTACTTTTGCGCCGAGCAGACGCCCAGGTGGTATGACGCCACCGAATACATCCCCGACGGTCCGACCACGCGGCTGATGCAGGAGACCGCGAAGAAGTACCAGATGGTGATCATCGTTCCGCTGTACGAAGTGGAATCGGCCGGCGTGTACTACAACACCGCCGCCGTCATCGATGCCGACGGCACCTACCTCGGCAAGTATCGCAAGAGCCACATCCCGCAGGTCGCGCCGGGATTCTGGGAGAAGTACTACTTCAAGCCCGGCAACCTCGGCTATCCGGTATTCCAGACGCGGTATGCGAAGGTCGGCGTCTACATCTGCTACGACCGGCACTTCCCCGAGGGCGCGCGCGTGCTCGGGCTCAACGGGGCGGAGATCGTGTTCAACCCATCTGCTACGGTGGCTGGCCTCTCTGAATACCTATGGAAGCTCGAGCAGCCCGCGCACGCCGTGGCAAACGGCTACTTCATCGGCGCGATCAACCGAGTGGGCACCGAGGCGCCGTGGAACATCGGCGAGTTCTACGGGCAGAGCTACTTCTGCGACCCGCGTGGGCAGATGCTCGCCGTGGCGTCACGCGACCAGGACGAGCTCGTGATCGCGGATCTGGATCTCGACGTCATCCGGCAGGTGCGCAATACCTGGCAGTTCTTCAGAGACCGGCGACCGGAGACGTACACGGAGATCGTGAAGCTGTAACTCTTCTCAATAGTGGCCGATCCCGGAGGGGCTCACCACGCCGGAGCTATTCTCCGAAGATCTTCTCGAAGAAGCGATCGAGATCCATCACAAACGGCGCGTCGGCACCCGACGGATGCCATTCCAGGCGGTTGTGCAGAATCTCGGACTGTTCATCGTTCTGCCGCCAACGCTCAACGAACCGCGCCTCGGTATCGAAGATCCAATACTCCGGAACATTGCGCTGATAGAACGCGCGCTTCTTGCCGCGATCGTGCCTTCCGCTACTCGGCGAAACAACCTCGATGGCGAGCAGCAGCTCTCTTGCCGTACTTGCTGCTATCAGTCGTCTCCCTTCCCCGGGCGGCACGACGTATAGGTCAGGCTGCACGAGCGACTCTGCTTCGAGCTGCACATCGGACGGTGAGACAAGCAGCTCACCGATGCCAGTCCGCTCGAGGAAGGGATATAGAGCGACGATGATCTGGAGCACCGCTTTCTGATGTATTCCAGCTGGACCGGGCGTCACGAGCAGATCGCCATCCACGAGCTCGTACCGCGGCGTGTGCAACGGGTTGGCGTCGATGAGCGCGAGGACTTCCGCGCGCGTCCACGCCTGGCGTGTGATTGCAGGCATACCCATAGTCTGCTCGGCTCGGCGGAGAATTGGCAAGGAAGCACCTCGGAAGCGTGAGGTCGTGGTCGCCTACTCGCGTCACCGGAACAATGCCTATGTCATCGCTCGCCTTCGGCTGCATGACCCGCCCGCCGAGCGACTCCCATGGGTTGCGAGTTCGTCAATGAGGCCGGCCAAGCGTCCTGATATATGCCGCCACCGACACCATCTCCGGGTGCGACAGCTTGTCCTTGAAGGACAGCATGTCTCCGGTCGTTCCCTTCGTCAGCACTTTCACCACGGAATCGTCCGAGCGCGCGCCGAAGAACTGCGCATCGAACGTCACGATCTTCGGAAACTTGGCCTTCATCGCCTTGGGCGGAACACCAAGCACGCCGTGGCATTGACGGCAGTTCTCTTCGAACAGGATCTTCCCCGCCAAAGGGTCCACGGCGGCCGTGGCCGCGACGCTGGCTGCGACCACCGGCGCGCTGGCGGGGGGCGCAGGCTTCACCTCGGGCTTGCTCGGCACTGCGGCGACTCCGGTGCCGGCAGCCGCACCGGTCTTCGCCCCACCTGCGATGACTTTCACCGGCGTCGCAGCGGGCGCCGTGGTGCCTCTGGCCGCACCACTCGGCGTTCCGGACGACCCCGCGCGCGAACCACCGGTCGTGCCGGACCGCGGCGTCGGTGTCGAGCCGCGAGCTGGCGATGCCGCGGTGCCGGCTGGCGTCGTGGGGACCGCCGTTGTCGTTGCCGCACTCGCATTCGATTGGGCCGCTGTCGCGGCGGAATCCGGCGTCACCTCGCTCTTTGCCGCGAGCGCCGCACTGTCCGATGAAGGCTTGTCAGATTTCGAACAGGCGAATGCAAGGAGGATCGCTGTTGCTATCAGAACGTTCGCTGCTTTCATGGTCCGTGTCCTGGGTACAGGTGGCATACCAAACTGATCCCATCGTGGCCGCTGATGTCCGTTCCCCCCGATGATCTGGTCGGCGTTTCAGGACAGGCCCTAACTATTTCACCGGTTCGATTCACCTACGGCTTCGTCTGCCGTGTCGGCATCGGCGTCGGCCTTGGTGCGATGCACGCGGCCGTCGATGTGATTGGGAGGGGCGTAGACGGTACAAATCTTCATGGCCTGGGCGCCGGTATTCCGGAAATTGTGCTTGGTGCCGGGTGTCACGACGACAACGTCGCCAGGCCCGATCGGGAACTTCTCACTATCAAGCGTGCCGTCGCCCGTTCCTGAAAGGAAGAAAAGCGTCTGCTCGGTGAACTTGTGCGTCTCTTCCCCGACCTCGCCGCCGGGTGGGATGCTCATCACCACCAGCTGGCTCTTCTTGCCGGTGAACGCGACGCGACGGAAATTTGCGTTCTCCTGGCTGTCCTTGACGATGTTGGTGTGGTAGCTCACTGGAATTCACGGTAGGGGTTCAACAGCCTTTCCGAGGACACCATTCCTGCAAAGAGCACGCCCGCCCCGCACCAAGAACCAGACCCCGCGTCTGCACCACGCCTCTCCCTCCCTTCGCCTCCATCCATGCCGGCTGATCCGCCGCCCGCCGCCAACCCGACCTACGCCCGCCGCATCGGGCTCTTCTCCGCCACGATGCTCGTCGTCGGCGGCATCATCGGCTCCGGCATCTTCCTCAATCCATCCATCGTCGCGCGCCGCACCGGCTCCGCCGCGCTCACCATCGCCACCTGGTCGCTCGGCGCGGTGATCGCGCTCCTCGGCGCGTTCATCTACGCCGAGTTGGGACGCAGACGACCGCAGGTTGGCGGCGGCTATGCATATCTGCGCGATGCATTCGGGCCGCTGCCGGCATTCCTCTACGGATGGGCGCTGCTGCTCGCCATCGCCACGGGCGCCATCGCCGCGGTGGCCGTCACCTTCGCCACGTACGCGGTCGAGATTTTTGGCCTGCCGCAGGGCGCCGTCACCACGCTGGCGCTCGGATCCGTGCTGCTGCTCTCGGTGGTGAACATTCTCGGCGTTCAACCCGGAGCGGTCACGCAGAACATTTTCACCGTGCTCAAGCTCAGCGCGCTCGCGACGCTGCTCGTCGCGGCGGTCATCATGCCCGCCGCGGCGATCTCGACACTTCCGCCGCCGATCGCGTCATCGGCGCTGTCGGCGCCATCGACCTTCGGCGCCATTCTGCTCGCGATGAGCACCGCGCTCGTGCCGGTCCTCTTCTCGTACGGCGGATGGCAGCAGACGAACTTCGTGGCCGAGGAGATGCGCGATCCGGAGCGCACGCTGCCTCGCGCTCTGGTGCTCGGCGTCCTGATCGTCGTAGTCGTGTACCTGGGCGCGAACGTCGCCTACATTCGCGCGCTCGGCATCGAAGGGCTCGCGCTGAGCACGGCGCCAGCGGCGGACATGATGTCGAGGATCGCCGGCGAGGGCGGACGGCGTCTCATCGCGGCCGGCATCGCGGCGTCCACCTTCGGCTTTCTCAACCTGGTGATTCTCGTGTCGCCGCGCGTGTACCAGGCGATGGCGCGCGATGGACTGTTCTTCGCCAGCTTCGCCAAGCTGCATCCGCGCTTTCGCACGCCCGTCACCGCGATCGTGTTTCAGGCGCTGGTGGCGACGACGCTCATTCTCACCGGCAGCTACGGCCAGCTTCTCGATTGGGTCGTCTTTGGCGACTGGATCTTTTTCGGCACCACGGCGCTCACGCTCGTGGTGTTCCGTCGTCGCGACGCGCGAGCCGGTGTGGCCGACACGGGATTCCGCGCGCCGTTCTATCCGCTGAGCGTCGCGCTGTTTGTGCTCGCGGCGCTGTACGTCGTGTTCGGCTCCATCGCGTCGAATCCCGGCAACGCGCTGCGCGGAGTGCTGCTGCTGGTCGCGGGGGTACCGGTGTTTCTCTACTGGCAGCGGAAGCGGTGAGCAGCAGCTTGCCCCACTTGGCGCTCGCGACTATCTATAGAACCGTTCATACAATCGTTCGTCGTGGCGATTTCCAGCAAATTGCGGCCACGTTAATCCCCTGCTAAAGCGCGAGCCCGCACGCCGTCGCGTCAGGGCTCCTTTTTTATGCGCCACATGACTGATCGGTCCGCTACCTCCAAACACCCGTATCTCCAAGCGCTCGACAGTCGCGTGCTCGTGTACGACGGTGCGATGGGCACGAACATCCAGCGTCACAACCCCACCCCCGAGGACTTCGGCGGGAAGGCGCTGGAGGGGTGCAACGACAACCTCGTGCTCACGCGGCCCGACATCATCCAGTCGATCCACGAGTCGTTTCTCGCCGTGGGCTGCGACGTCGTGGAGACATGCACCTTTCAGAGCACCCCGCACCGGCTGCGCGAGTGGGGGCTCGAGGACAAGACACGCGAGCTCAACGTGCAGGCGGCCCGCCTCGCCCGCGCTGCCTGCGACAAGTACTCCACGCCGGAGTGGCCGCGCTTCGTCGCCGGCTCCATGGGGCCCACCGGAATGCTCCCGTCGAGCAGCGATCCTGCCCTCGGCAACATTACCTTCGCGGCGCTCGCCGACACGTACTACGCTCAGGCGAAGTATCTCGTGGAAGGCGGCGTGGATGTGCTGCTCATCGAGACCGCGCAGGACATTCTCGAGGTGAAGGCGGCGCTCACCGGATTCGAGCGGCTGTTCGCGGAGCTGGGCCATCGCGTTCCGGTTCAGGCGCAGATGACGCTCGACACGAGCGGCCGCATGCTGCTCGGCACCGACATCGCGAGCGCGGTGGCAACGCTGGAAGCGATGCGCGTGGACGTGATCGGGCTGAACTGCTCGACGGGTCCCGAGCACATGCGCGAGCCGATTCGTTTCATGACCGAGCACGCGTCACTGCCGATTTCGGTGATTCCCAATGCCGGTCTGCCGCTGAACACGGGAACGGGCGAGGCGATCTATCCCCTCGAGCCGCTTCCGATGGCAAAGATGCTGCGCGAGTTCGTCGAGGAGTTCGGCGTGCGGGTCGTGGGCGGGTGCTGCGGCACGACGCCGGAGCACCTCGCGGCCATCGTCGCGGCCGTGCGCGGGGCAACGCCGGCGACGCTGCCGCACCACCATCGCGAAGCGCTCGTCTCCTCGGCGATGCGTGCCACCACGCTGCGGCAGGAGCCTGCGCCGTTGCTCGTGGGCGAGCGCGTGAATGCGCAGGGCTCGCGCAAGGTGAAGCGCCTGCTGCTGGCCGACGACTACGAGGGCATCCTCGAAGTGGCGCGCGAGCAGCAGGAGAGCGGCGCGCACGTGCTCGACATCTGCGTCGCGCTCACCGAGCGCGGCGACGAAGCGGAACAGATGGCGAAGGTGGTCAAGCTGCTTTCCATGAGTGTCGAGACGCCACTCATGATCGATAGCACCGAGCGAGCGGTGGTCGAGGCGGCGCTCGAGCACGTGCCCGGGCGCGCGATCATCAACTCCATCAACATGGAGAATGGCCGCAAGCGCATCGACGACATCGTGCCGCTCGCGAAGAAGCATGGCGCGGCACTGGTCGCGCTCACGATCGATCCCATCGGGATGGCGAAGACCCGCGAGCGAAAGCTCGAAGTCGCCAAAGCAATCTACGACATCGTCGTCGGCGAGTACGGACTGCGCGCCGAGGACCTGATCTACGACGCGCTCACCTTTACACTCGCCACCGGCGACGTGGAGTGGATCGACAGCGCGCACGAGACCATCGAGGGCATTCGTCTCATCAAGCGCGAATTGCCCGGCGTGTTCACGATCCTTGGCGTGTCCAATGTGAGCTTCGGACTCGATCCGGTCGCGCGTCACGTGCTCAACTCGGTGTTCCTGCATCATTGCGTGGAAGCGGGACTTGACGCGGCGATCGTGAACCCGGCACACATCACGCCCTACACCGAGATCAGCGCCGAGGAGCGCGCGCTGGCCGACGATCTGGTGTTCAACAAGCGCCCCGACGCACTCCAGCGCTTCATCGAAGGCTTTGCGACCGCCGAGCAGAAGGACGCGCGCGCGGAGAAGGAAGATCCCACCGTGGGGATGACGCCGGAGCAGAAAGTCCACTGGATGGTGCTGCACCGCAAGAAAGAGGGGATCGAGGACGCGCTCGACGCGGCTGGCGTGCGCTCGGAGCCGGTCCGCGTGCTCAACGAAGTGCTGCTCCCCGCCATGAAGGAGGTCGGCGACAAGTTCGGCGCCGGCGAACTCATTCTTCCCTTCGTGCTCCAGAGCGCTGAAGTGATGAAGAAGGCGGTGAAGCATCTCGAGGGCTTTCTCGAGAGGGCGGAGGGCTATACCAAGGGCAAGGTGGTGCTCGCCACCGTGTACGGCGACGTGCACGACATCGGGAAGTCGCTCGTCAACACGATTCTCTCCAACAACGGCTACACCGTGTTCGACCTCGGCAAGCAGGTGCCGGTGAACACGATCATCGAGAAGGCGCTCGAGGTTGGCGCGGATGCGATCGGCCTCTCGGCGCTGCTCGTAAGCACGAGCAAGCAGATGCCGCTGTGCGTGCAGGAGCTCGACAAGCGCGGCATTCAGATTCCAGTGCTCATTGGCGGTGCGGCAATCAACCGCCGCTTCGGGCGGCGCGCGATGTTCGTGGAGCCGGAGCGCGCGTACGCGTCGGGCGTGTTCTACTGCAAGGATGCGTTCGAGGGGCTGGAGATGATGGACGCGCTACAGGCCTCGCCCGAGCGTCGCAAGGAAGCAATCGCGAAGCTGCTCGAGGACGCCCACAAGGACGCGTTCCTGCGCACGAACGTCGGCAAGGACGTGAAGCGCGGGAGCGACACCGGTGAGCGCAGCGACGTCTCGCAGGACCACGCGATTCCCGTCCCACCCTTCTGGGGCACTCGAGTGCTCCACGACATTCCCGTGGACGAAGTGCTCGACCTGCTCGACCTCGACGAGCTGTACCGGCTCCAGTGGGGCGGCCGCGGCTCGGGACCAGAGTTCGACCGGATGGTGAAGGAGGTATTTCAGCCGACGCTCGCGCGACTCAGGAAGGAGGTGGTTGCCGGCGGGTGGCTGAAGCCGCGCGCGGTGTACGGCTATTTCCCCGTGCAGAGCGTGGACAACGATCTTGTGGTGTACGACCCCACGGCGTACACGCGCGACGGCTCGCTCGTGGAGCAGACGAGATTCCACTTTCCCCGCCAGGACGGCCGCGAGCGGCTGTGCATCTCGGATTACTTCCGCTCGGCGACGAGCACCGACGTGGACGTCGTGGCGCTCCAGATCGTGACGGTAGGCGACGATGCATCGCGTCGCTTCGAGGCGCTCCAGACCGCGGGCGAGTACAGCGAGGCCCTCTACTCGCATGGCATCGCGGTGGAGGCAGCGGAAGCAACGGCGGAGTGGATGCACCGGCGCGTGCGGCGGGAGCTGGGGATACCGGGCAACCGCGGCAAGCGCTACTCATGGGGATTTGGCGCCTGTCCGGACCTGGAAGATCACGAGCAGCTCTTCAAGCTCCTGCCCGCCGAAGCGGAGTTGGGCATGCAGCTGACGTCGGCGTATCAGCTCATTCCGGAGCAGAGCACGGCGGCGATTCACGTGCACCATCCGCAGGCGAAGTACTATGCGGTGCGAACTGCGGCGGAGGGGTAGTGATGGTTGTTTCCTTTGTAACGGCGGCAACTGAACACCGCGAGCTGTCAGCTCGGGGCTGTCAGCTAAATCCACGGCTGAGCCGACAGCTGTATGCTCTCAGCTATCTGATAACTGCGGCTGCGCCGCTTGGCGCCATGTTGCCTCAATCGCGCACCTTGCTCCGGTCAGAGACAGCCCCGAGCTGCAACGGAGCAGCGATATAGTCAGACAGCAGACAGCTCGCAGCTGTCGGCTCAGCAGTGGATCGAGCTGTAGGCTCTAAGCACAACGCTTCAGTTTACCTGGTTTGAGGAGCACCAATGAACGCACCCGCACTTTCCCGTCTCATCGATCCCGAATCTCTCGTGCTCTTTGATGGAGCGATGGGGACGATGCTGTACGCCAGGGGCGTCTTCATCAACCAGTGTTACGACGAGCTGAACGTCCGTGCGCCGGATCTCGTGCGCGACGTGCACCGCGCCTATGTGAAGGCGGGCGCCGAGGTGCTCGAGACGAACAGCTTTGGCGCGAACCGGGTGAAGCTTGCGCAATTCGGACTTGGTGCGCAGACGCGCGAGATCAACCGTCGCGCGGCGGAACTCGCGCGCGAAGCGGCGGACGAAGGATCAGAGGTGCTCGTCGCTGGGGCCGTTGGACCACTCGGTGTGCGCCTCGAGCCGTACGGCTCGACGTCGGCCGAAGAGGCGCAAGCGATCTTTCGCGAGCAGATGGAGGGACTCAAGGAAGGCGGCGCCGATCTCTTCATCCTCGAGACCTTCAGCGATCTGCACGAGATCGGACAGGCGATCATCGCGGCGCGCGCAGTGGATTCCGCGATGCCCGTCGTCGCGCAGATGACGATCGGCGCGGACGGCCTCACGCCGTACGGTGCGACGCCCGAAGACGTCGCGCGCGCCCTCGACCGGTTCGGCGCGGACATCGTCGGTCTCAACTGCTCCGTTGGTCCGCAGGCAATTCTCGAGGCCGTCGAGAAGATGGTCCCCGTCACGCGCAAGAAGATTTCCGCGCAGCCAAACGCCGGAATGCCGCGCGACGTGGGTGGGCGCAGCATGTACATGGCGAGCGCCGAATACATGGCGGAGTACGCGCGGCATCTCGTGCAGGCTGGGGCGAAGGTGGTGGGCGGATGCTGCGGCACCACGCCGGAGCACATCGAGGCCATGTGCGTCGGAATCCGTCCATTGAGCCCGCGCTTCGCGCGCACCGGTGCAACGTCGCAGATCTCCGTTGGCGCCACGCCGCTCTCGAGCGAGAGCAAGCGCACCCCCGACGTGCCCCCGGTGCCGCTCGCGGAACGCTCTCACTGGGGCGGGAAGATCGCCACGGGCCAGTTCGTCACCACGGTGGAGATCGTGCCGCCGCGCGGGGTGGATGCGTCGCGCATGCTCGCCGACGTCGGCCTGCTGAAGAAGGCGGGCGTCGATGCCGTGAACGTCCCCGATGGTCCGCGCGCACAGAGCCGGATGGGTGCGCTCCTCACGTCGCTCCTCATCCAGCAGCAGGTCGGCATCGAGACGGTGACGCACTACGCCTGTCGCGATCGCAACCTGCTCGGCATGCTCAGCGACTTGTTGGGTGCGTCTGCCGTCGGCCTGCGCAACCTGCTGCTCATCACCGGTGACCCGCCGAAGATGGGGCCCTACCCGAACGCGACGGCGGTATTCGACATCGACGCGATCGGGCTGACGAATCTCGTCCGCAACCTGAACCACGGACGCGATCCAGGCGACAACTCGATCGGCGAGGGAACGCAGTTCGTCATCGGTGTCGGCGTCAATCCGGCTCCGATCGACCTCGAGAACGAGCTCAAACGGTTTGCCTGGAAGGTGGAGGCAGGTGCGGAGTTCGCGGTCACGCAGCCTGTGTTCGACGCCACGCAGCTCGAGAACTTTCTGCGGCGCACCGAGGGGGCCCGCATCCCGATCGTCGCCGGTATCTGGCCGCTGGTCAGCGTACGCAATGCGGAGTTCCTGGCCAACGAGGTGCCCGGCGTCAGCGTTCCGCCCGAGGTGATCGCGCGCATGCGGAAGGCGAGCGACCAGTCCAAGGAGCACGCCGTGGCCGAGGGGCTCGCCATCGCCCGCGACATGCTGGACCGGCTGCGCGGCGCCGTGCAGGGGGTTCAGGTTTCTGCCCCGTTCGGCAAGGTGGAACTGGCGCTGGAGGTTTTCGGTGATATGTTGCGGCCTTCCGATTCGTCTACGTCGCGCGAGGGCGCCGCGCCGGCTCGCGTGTAGCCGTACGTGCCAGCGGAGGGACGATGGAGCATGGCCGCCTCTTCGTCGACTCGACTGGGGTGGAGTGGGAGGTCTACGACGAGAGCCAGTGGACGATCGCCTGGGCGATCGACTGGGAGTATCCGCCCCAGACGGATAATCCTGGGCTGCTCTTCGACTCCGCGCTCGGGCGGCGGCGGATCTTTCCCTGCCCCACTAATTGGCAAGCGCTCAGCAATGCCGAGCTGGAAGTCCTGCTTCAGCGGGCGCGGTCGCTGACGTGATGGCACTTGGCCGTTTGGCGTGGCATCTTCCCTCGCGCCGAACAACCCCACCCGCCAATCCATGCAGACCACATCCCCTCGCGCCATCGTGCTCGCCCTCGCCGCAATTGTCATCATCGCGACGAACCTCAACGCGCGCCCCTCCGCCGTAACCGCCGCGCCCTCGATGGCCGAGCCGAGTCTCTCTCCGGACCACAAGGAGATCGCCTTCGTCTCCGGCGGTGACATCTGGACGGTGCCCTTCGCGGGCGGCGAGGCTCGGCTGCTCGTCTCGCACCCAGCCACGGAAAGCCGGCCACTCTGGTCGCCCGACGGCACTCGGCTCGCCTTCATCTCCACCCGCACCGGGAACGGCGACATCTATGTACTGACGTTCGCCACTGGCGAATTGAAGCGCGTCACATTCGATGACGTCAACGACCAGCTCGACTCCTGGTCGCGCGACGGGAAGTGGCTCTACTTCTCCTCGTCGAGCCGCGACATCTCCGGCATGAGCGACGTATTCCGCGTGCATCCCGACGGCGGAACGCCCATGCAGGTCGCGGCGGATCGCTATGCGGCGGAGTACTGGGCGGCCCCCGCGCCAGACGGCGCGACCATCGCCATCACGGCGCGCGGCGTGCCGTTCGGCCAATGGTGGCGACACGGTCACAGCCATCTCGACGAAAGCGAGATCTGGCTCGTCCACGATGTCGCGCCGGCGAGTAATACCGTGCCGCGTTACGAGCAGATCACCACCGGGGGCGCGAAGAGCGGGTGGCCGATGTGGTCGCCAAACGGTGCGACGCTCTACTTCATGAGCGACCGGTCGGGCAGCGAGAATCTATGGACGCGTCCCGCCAAAGGCGGTGACGCCTCTCAGCTCACGCACTTCACCGACGGCCGCCTGCTCTGGCCAGCCATCTCCGCCGACGGCTTTGCCATAACCTTCGAGCGCGACTTCGGCGTGTGGACGTACGACGTCAGCTCCGGACAGACCCACCGCGTTCCCATTTCGCTGCGCGGATCACCCGCCGGGCCAGCGGTCGATCACCTCACCCTCTCCAACGGCATTCAACAGCTCGCCCTCTCCCCCGATGCGAAGAAGGTCGCCTTCATCGTCCACGGCGAAGTCTTCGCGGCATCGGCGAAAGATGGCGGCGAGGCGTCGCGCGTCACCTTCACACCGGGCGCCGAGGAGCAACTGGCGTGGGCGCCGGACAGTCGTCGCATCGCGTACTCGAGCGACCGCGATGGTGCGTGGCATCTCTATCTGTACGACTTCGGCACGCGTACCGAGACGCAGCTCACGCGCGGCTCGGCGAACGACGTCACCCCGCGCTGGTCGCCGGACGGCCGGAAGATCGCCTTCGTGCGCGGCGCCAGATCGCTGCACGTCCTCGACGTCGCGACGGGCGCCGACAAGCAGCTCGTCACGAACGTTGCATTGAGCCGCCCGCCCTTCGTCGATGAGCGCGGCATCGCATGGTCGCCGGATGGGCTCGTGCTCGCGTACGTCACCCGTGAGGGCGCGAAGAAGTTCGCGAATGTGTTCACGATTGCCGTGGATGGCGGCACACCGCGCCAGTTGAGCTGGCTCTCCAACAGCAACGGCGGCGGACTCTCGTGGAGCGCTGACGGCACCTTCCTCACACTCGCGTCGGGTCAGCGCACGGAAGAGGGTCAGGTCGTTCGCATCGATCTCGTGCCGCGGGCGCCGAGGTTCCGCGAGGATCAATTCCGCGATCTCTTCTCCACCACGGCGCCGCGTCCCGGTCCGCAGACCCAGCAGCCCGGCCCTGGCGCCCCCAGCGCACCTGCCACTCCGGCGCCCGTCACCGCCGCCGACAGCATCGGTCGCCGCGACAGCGCCGCCGCCGCTCGGCGCAAGACAACCATCGTCTACGACGACATTCGCCGTCGCGCCACGTCGCTGCCTGTTGGCGTGGACGTGAACAGCGCGGTGCTTAGCCCCGATGGCAAATCCCTGCTCCTCACCGCGAGCGCCGCGGGCCAGACGAATCTCTACACCTACAACCTCGACGAACTCTCGTCGGGCGAGCCAGTCGCGCGCCAGCTCACCAGCACGAGCGGCTTCAAGAGCGCGGCGCAGTGGTCGCCCGACGGAAAGGAGGTGTACTATCTCGAGGCAGGACGCATCAACGCCATCAACGCCGAGTCGCGCGTCGTGCGCAACGTGAACGTCACCGCGGAGCTCGACGTCGACTTCTCGCGCGAGAAGATGGCCGTGTTCCAACAGGCGTGGTCGTATCTGCGCGACAACTTCTTCGACGAGAAGATGCATGGCGCAGACTGGGGCGCACTGCGCGACACGTACGCCGACCGCGTGGCCGGCGCGCGCACCCCGGACGAGATGCGCCGTCTCATGAACCTGATGGTCGGCGAGCTGAACGCGTCGCATTCGGGGATCGGATCACCACCCGCGCAGCAGCCCTACACCGGCAAGCTCGGCCTCCGCTTCGACCGCGCCGAGTACGAGCGCGATGGCAAGTTGCGCGTCACCGAGGTGATCGCCCTCGCACCCGCAGCGTTGAGTGGCGCAATCGCGGTGGGCGACCAGCTCGTCGCTGTGGACGGTAAGAATGCGGATGCGTCAGCGAATCTCGACGACCTGCTCTCGTATCGGACGGGCAAGCAAACGGTGCTCACCATTGCGCCGCGAGCGGGCGGCACGCGTCAGGTGACCGTGCGACCGATCAGCACGGGTGCCGAGAAGGGACTGCTTTATCGCGCGTGGGTGGAGTCGCGGCGCGACTACGTCGCGAAGGCGAGCGGTGGTCGCCTGGGTTACGTGCACATGCTCGACATGAGCGACGTCTCGCTGCGACAGCTCTACACCGACCTCGACGCCGAGCAGCACGACCGCGAGGGCGTCGTCATCGACGTGCGCAACAACAATGGCGGCTTCGTGAACGCGTACGCACTCGACGTCTTTTCGCGGAAACCGTATCTGAGCATGCAGGGGCGCGACGATCCGGCGACGGGCGCACGCACCGCGCTGGGCCAGCGTTCA